>Ga0099823_1000037_pt1 | contig 62301 bp, 31 predicted proteins | sample CowpearedBW_FD_76831 | JGI IMG/M metagenome (GOLD analysis project Ga0099823, IMG submission 76831) | Root nodule microbial communities of legume samples collected from California, USA - Cow pea red BW | ecosystem: Host-associated > Plants > Roots > Nodule | place: USA: California | collected...
ACGCCTTAGGTCCAGCTTGGCCAAGTATATGATTCTCAAACATATGTTTAAGGAGAGTTAATTATTATGAATAAAAATATTATTTTGATACAATTTTTATAAACATAACTTGTTTAAAAGTAAAGAAAATTATGTAGATGACTTTTTCTTTTTAATTTTAAACAACTCAATATTAAAACAATAAGTAACTTTTATTACAAATCTGTCAAGACATTTAAAACCGAATCAAACTCGATGCATATTTTACTTCATTTAATGTGTTATCCCAAATTTGATATGGATTATAATAGTGTTATTTTATTTATATAATAATTTTTGTATATATAACTAAACACAATTCACAATATATAAGTGAACCTTACAAGTTTATTTTGTGGGATTGAGAAGTTAGAGCCTATCATAGCGAACTTGTTTGAACATTCTGTTTCATCCGATATTGGACCGCTAACGGACCATCTACTATTTCTATTTTTCACGTATGAGATGAATATATCTCGACGTGAGAGAGTGTTTTGGAAGTCCCACATCGACTAAAAATATAGTCAATTCATAATATATAAATAGATACAATCCTCACTTTATAAGCCGGTTTTATAAGATTGAGTTAGGCTTGTGCTTTTATAATAAATAAACACAACTTTAACTAATATGGATTATAATAGTGCCAAAAGGACAAGTTAGTGATCTTGAAATCAAATTAAACTTTTTCATCCTTCACTCCACGTAATGCTAATGTTTTATTTAACACAACAGATTTTCAGGAATTAACTTTTTTATAGTTTGACTTTACAATTTTATAAATTATTGGCCATAAGCAGTAGTTTTAACCTTATTTTAGCATAAATGTTTGTGGTTTTCTATTTTGTTTAATAATAAAAAAATTAGAACAATGTCGAATAAAATTATTATCTTAACTTTACGAAAGAAATTTATAAAATAAATTGATGTCTGATTATATATGCTTGAAACTCATTTTATATAAGATCTTTAACATGAACTTATTACTTAAAAAAACATACATTTTTTATTGAAAACTTTTTTTAAGTAATACTTATAAATTTTGTTATAAATAAAATGTGTAAGAAATTATTACCAATTTGTTTGTAAAATATTTTGCACAAAATATTTTTCACAATAAATCTTATAAAAAATACTAATGAATTATATAATTTTATGTAAAATAATTATTCATAAAAGAATTATTTTTCAATTAAAATTTTTGAAAAAATAATAAAATATAGTTTTTACTTACAAAATTTTATAACAAATTTGTAAAAGAATTTTCATGAAATATAAATTCTTTTAGTAGTGTCCGTGAATAATGTTCTATAAAGATAAAATATAATTATTATGTTTTGTTGTGAAATCAAATAAGTCTTACAAATAGTCTGTGACTTAAATTTAGTGTGGGCGTTTCCATGGATGACATCTCCATCATCCAGCTTGAACACCACCTCTGATAGACGCAAGCATGGAATTTTGGAGACGCAATCGCTGTATTATGAATCAGAAAGGAAAAAATGTCATAAAAATGGTGGTCATCAATGGGACCAGTTTTGATACCACATGAACGGTATCAAACTTTTGTAGCCATATGTATACTATCTTTATAAGGTGCAAAGTGAGAAGGTTTTGGCATGTACTCAATTTTGCAGTGTTTCTCTTCATAGTGGAGAAATTGTGGTAATTTAAATATACCAAAATGCAACACCATTATACTTATTGCAGTATCAGTAATTATATTCTGCCATTTACTATTCTGACACATGGATCATGCATGCGCAACCACATTAATATTAAACCATTAATATCACCATGTGAATTGAAGTTGAAGGTTCAAACGGTAAAAATGGAGTTGACATGAACTCTCACATCAGTAGAAATAGCTAACTTTGTAATATAGTTCACAAATTTATAGTTTTGAATGGTGAGTGATGTCTTTTTTTTTATGTTGGCTGTTACCCATTATAATGAAGATATTTTTAGTGTTTTTTTCATGTACAAAGTGATAGAAAAGATTCTGCATAACAAAAACTAGACACCTGTACACATATTATAGTTTATTTGTATGTCAGTAAAAAAAAAAAAGAAGTAAACACACTTATTATCCCATAAATTTTAGAATCCATGTTTCGCGTATTGACAAAATTAAAAGGGATTCTTAATAAAAGTTAATACTTTTAATTTCTTTTTAATATCAAAATTTAATTAAGGATCTTTCCTTTATTTTAATAACTAAAATGAAATAAAAAGAGAGTGCAGGAAAGAAAAAATTGTATAAAATATTTATACCAATTTGGATTAAAAGATTTTATATCCAACTGTTAATCTTTTGAAAATAAAATCATAATTATAGTCACAAATAAGAAAATGTAAGGTTTAGAAAACATCTCTTTAAAGACACAAGAAATAAAAGACACCTATCTTGAAACCCATAAGGGATGGATACTTTCTTTTAAGTCTTATAAATGATGAAGACACGTCTCTTTTAAATCACACAAGAGATGAAGAATCACGTTCCTTGAATCCACAAGGAATGAATACCTCCTTTGAATCAAACAAATGATGAATAACTTCTTCTACAACAACACTCAATCATACAAGAACTCATTTCGTGAAAGTTATTTCTCTATTTATACTAGGATTTTCAAAGTTTTCCCACAGAAAATTATCAAGTACTCAAACTTGTCTTTCTCTAACTTATGTATCTATGTAGAATGAACTCTCACACCCTCATTTATAGAAGCCACTTAGGAAATTAAGTTAAAAATATTAAAAGTCAAATCACAATTACTAGAGATATTTATAATCGATTATTCCAGTTCAGCTTCGGAAAAACATTGTTTCGGACTTGGATAATTGATTATTGTAGAGTCATTTTTTAAAATTAAAAAAAATACTTATGATAATTGATTATTATAAGTGATATGCGTTCTAGTAAAATAAAACATTCTCTTAATGCTCTGTTTGTTGTAAAAATAAAACCTTTTCTATGTGCTCTGTTTGGTGGGGTTCTGCTTGTGACTCTTAACATGCTAATTTAATTATCTTAAATAACATACACATATTAGAATACTTAAACAGCTAAACTCTAAAGTATTGAATGTATCTCTTCAAATCAAACATTTAAATTTTTCACATTTTTTCATAGATCATCGTCATCACCATCAAAACTCCTTTTTAAAATAATATGTTTTTTTTTTGTCAACCATAAAATCCACAGTAATCATCTATGAAGAAAAAAAGAATATCAGTTTTAGCTTTCACGCTAAAAATTTTACACATTAATTTATAAGTTAATATAGATATTTTAAAAAAGTAATTATCTAAGTATAAACAAAAATAGTTAATTTTGGTATTTTGAAAGGTTAATTTTTAACTCAGAAGATACCTGACAAAAAGAAGTAGAGGATATGCCATTTACGCCGAACGAAAACAATTAAAACAATAGTAAATCTCTTATTGGATGTGTGTATTAAAGTTGTTTTAATATTTTCATTTTTAATTAATTCGTCTACAAAAACTGTTTACATTTTCTCTTTTCATAAGTTTACTTGTATTTTCAATCTTTTTAATTATTATCTTGAATTTATTTTTAATTTTCTACTTTAGCCTCTATTATTGCAATAATATAACTTTGGTCTATCTATTTATTTGACATTTAATTTTAATATAAAAATTATATGACATTCTATTGTAATACTATGTCAGTATATTTATATTGGAGTGACGATATTTTAAATAATGCCACGTTATGTTTATTAAATATTAAGTTAATAAAATAAATAATTAATATTGCAACTAAGGATATTGGTTTTGATATTCCAACTAAAAATATTATAAACCTAAAATAAGTCAACTTAAAATAAGAGCAATACAATAAGAAAAAGTACAATTAAGTATTTTCTATATTATTTTTTTTATAAACATAGCTTATCGTGGACACTCTACTTAATATTATAGTCGTAAGAAAAAGGCAATTTATAAACAACCATTTTATGCATGTTAAGAGTCAAATTTAGTGCCTAAGATATGTGATAAACAATGTTCACTTAGAAATGTCTATATTTGTAGGTATTGGTGGCCACTCACGGATAGGGCATCATCTCTTTACTTATTGTTATCTTTTATTGTATTTTGACTTGCCATATTTTACTACAAAATGTTTACACCTTTATAAATTTTATTTTGAATTTTGTGAATATTACTTTATCATATTTAAAATTGAACACAATTTTTTTTTTACCGATTGACTGTCAAATTATTATATTTAATGACATAATTAGTATAAAATGATTTTGAATTTAAGATGAAATATGCAATATATTTTAAATTACATATTTTTATTATTTGCTTTTTTTTAATTTTATAAAATATACTTTTGAATTTTTATTTTCACGAATTTTATAGTTAACTTTTTTATTTTATAAATTTTATTGCTAAATTTTAAATTTTATTAGTTTCATTATTTAAATTTTAAAATTATGCACGTCAGGTGCCATCCAGTTTTTTGTCTGCATTCTCTTGGTAAAATGAGAATTTTTGCTTCGTTAACCATTTGATCAAGTTGAAATTTTAAAGGCTGATCCTAGACACGTGATTCTTCACTTTGACTAGTATGATATTTGTTTTGAAGTTTGTGGTTAGAAAAATGATTTTCACTGTTTTGTTGTACTTTATTTATGTATATGTTTAAGATTGTAATTGATTGAGATGAAATTATTAATATGAGAATATGAAAATGTGATCAAGGATGTATACAATTGAGAAAGTAATTAGTTATGGTAAAAGTATTATTGTGATTATGATGAGTTTGTTAATGTATACAAGCATTGTATGTGTTTGATCTAATTTCATGGGTCTCATGTAGAGATTTATGGTGTTGTTATTTTAATGTATGCATTGGACTATGGATTCAAGTAAGGTGACATCTTAAAACTCTAATGATCATTCACACTCAAATAGAGTAGAATGATTCATGTGATGAGAGTAGCAGGAGATCTTCTAAGGCAAGATAATGACTTAGATGATCATGGATTAAACCTTGTGTATGGTAGGGAGAAATCTATTGGCAATGACTCTGCAGAGTAGCACAAGTACAAATCTACGGTGATTCTGATTCGATATGTATGTATATGGATAATTGAGTTTAGTGTCAATTGTTTGTGTGCAATTATGTGAATTATTGTAGTTTGTCCATGTATGGCTTATAATTGATATGTTTTAACAGTCTTAGCACATCGCTCCTTTTGTATACTAGCTTACTCTTGCATGTCGTGGTCTTATGTTGTTTTTTTTTTTGCGTTGATCATCACTATACGAGCAGAGGTAGATACTGGTTTAGAGACATCTTTGAAGGATGAGAAGTCTGTAGTTACAATTGTGAGTTTGCAATAGATGTATGAGTGGTTAGTATGGGAATACCTTTGTAGGTTTAGTGTTGTTGTATACATGGTATATTTTTGTAATTTGAATTCTTAAAGATTTGTATTAATATATTTTTTATTCCAATAATCAACCTTTGAATATTATTATAAAATGTCTTATTTTATTAGTTTTATACTACTAAAATTAATGTCAATATAAAATTTCATAAATTTTTTTGAACCTACTTATCTAAAAATAGTTGTTAGAGATTAAAAAAAGTATTTCAATTTTTAAAGAGCTAAAAACCAATTATTATACTTGGATAAAAAAGAGAGAAATTTATTCATTAGTGACCAAAATCTTCACACTTGTGAATGTTTTCTAAATAAATTATTAAATCAAATTCTAACTTTATTTGAGTTTAATGTTGATACAGTAAAATAATTTCACAATGTGATTTTGTTATAAATTACAGTTAAGATAATTATTACAAAAGTGAACAAACTTATTATACATGATAGTTTATTATTTTTTAAGCAAGGTATAGCTAAAAGCCATTACACTAATTTCCCAGGTTGTAAAAATCCCTAATGTGACGTCGACATCTTATAACAAATTACAGTGTTTTTTTCTCATTTTATTTTATATTGTAAGTTTTTAAAATATTTATTTCTTTTTCTTTTCACTTTGGTACCGACTAATATGTTTACCTTAACTGTTGGATGAGTTCTTTTAACTGCATTGTAAAGATATGTATATTTGTTGAACTGTAGTTTGCAAACTAAAGTCTGCATTTTTTGTGAAACAAACTTTTATCTTCCGATAATGTTTCATATAAGAATAATAACCATGGTTGAAGTAGTAACGAGTATTTTAAATTTCAAAACAAATTAATCAAAATCCAAATTAATTTCTGAATTTCAAGGGTATCAAGCAAAAAAAAAAATCCACTTCATGAAAGGGCAAATGAAACAACTTTTAGAAACATCTAAAACAAACAAACATGAACTTATATAATCATCTTAAACCATAAACATTCTTCTTTTGTTGGACATGTCATATTAAGATTAAATCATGATTTTAAGTCAATTTTATAAGATTGGACTAAATTTAACCCTACTATGCCACCACCTATTATGGGTTCTTCCTTGTAGATACTAAACTCATTACCTTATTATCTTTTAAATTTGAAATTGTTACAGTCAATTCGTTAGATGTTTATTACACCTGAATATATATGTAGCTGGTGCTTACACTATGCTCAATACCTATTTACAAAGTCAATAATTTGATGAGATATGTTAATGGTAGATCACATCGTGCTAGATATATGTTTGAAACTGTAAATTGTGGTGTTCTGAAGGAGGAAGGAGGTAGCTAGTGTTGCAACAAATGTGGTGTCACAGTCACTGCTTCTGCGCCAAACTCAGAAGCTTCTTGGTAACAACTAAGTATAACACAACACAGTACTAAGTTGGCTCAAGCACTAGAACACGATTTCCTTCTAGGAACTACATTTTCATCTGTCCCTTTCGAAACAGAATGTCTAATTCTACCTTTTTCACTTCCTTCCACCCATCTCTTCAGCCTTTCAACCAACTTTTTCCTTTTTGAACAACCACTGTCACTGTTATGATGCTCATCAAAGGAAGGATCACTGTGATGCTCCAAAACAGAATTGTGTAGTTCATGCTCTGAGTCATAATGGATAACTACATCATTTCTTTCGAATTCCAATTCTGAATGGCTTTTATCTTGATCATGTTGTTGTTCATGAGGCCTCATTAGATCATGCCTTAAACAGGCATTGGTCCACCGCAAGTAAATCAGCTCTTTAGCTTCATCTGCTCGGTCCTTCTTCATCTGCTCCAGTTCATCCACAACCTGTTTGTACTCTTCCCTACTTACATCTCCAGCTTCAATCTGCAAATGGAAAACCTTATATTTAATGATTTAGATCCTTATAAACTCTCCCTCCAAACAAAGAATTCAATTGGAACACACTAACAGTAAAAAAAGTTATTTTTCTTCAATTGTTCAACCTTGGATTATGGCTAAAAAATACTAAACATAATATAAAGACTGATATATAATTGCTTGAGAACACAACCCCTTTTATGCTAATATATGATTTGAGTAACTGACACCAGATCAAGATTAAATTATATACACCCACCATCACTATTATTTTGATGATTGATCTGGGAAACCTTAGATTTGAAGCAGTAAATGATTGGTTTTATGCATTGCTTACCTCTGAAGCATGTGATTTTTCTGCTGTATCAAGCTTCTTCAGAAGTTCATTCTTTTCATCATGCAATTGATCCAAATCCCTCTGCAGCTCTTCCATTTTATCCTCTAGTTTACCAATGACATCAACTTTTGTTTCCAAGGCATCACGGCTTCTCAATATTTCTTCTTCGTCCATTTTGATCTTCAAAGCCTGCTCCTTGGCCACGCGGGTTTGTGCCTTTGATTTCCTCATCAGCTTCTGAAACTTCCTCCGAAGCATTCTATTCTCAGATTTCCAACGCTCTATCTGTTCTACAACTCTGAGATATTGAGCAACAAAACTCTCCAACCTCTTATTCTGTGTCTCCATCGATGAAATCTCCCTATCCAAGAAGTCAACACGTGCAGTCTCAAGCGACAACATGGTTTTGATCTCCCCAACCACAGTTTCTTGCTCCTTCAACCAACAATAACGATCAAACTGAAAACGCAAGGCCAACTCTTTCATTTGCATACCCTCAATCCTGCTTCTTAAGCCATTAATCTCCTCTTCTAAACATGGCATGTCAGGGATCAGAGAACTTTCAGCAACGACACTTTCATCCAAAGTTGTGCTATTTCCTTCATCTTCCATACAAGAGAGGCTATCACTATGACAACAACTTTCTTCATATGAAGGGTCGTGGTGGGAATTGTTTTCATGGGAACCTGCTCCATTTGGTGATAAAGAAGAGGTTTTAGAGAGGCTTTTCTTTGCCACGAACCAAGCATAGACAAAACCAGCAAAAGACACGGCCAAAGGAACACCAGCTTTTAGGATCACTGGCTTCAGGACCTCATGCTTTGATGTTGAGTTTTCCATTCTGAAGAACAGAGAATTTGGTTAGACTTTTATTTTGATCAAAAACCCAATGGAAGACACTAAATATATTAACTTGATTCTTGCTGTGTGTTGCGTTAGCAAAGGTTTGAAAGATGTTTTACTTTTAGAGGAAGAAGCACAATGATATAGCTTTTTGACTTCCCCGAGAGGCCTTCTACGCCACCAAATGCTGTCAACTAGCCTTGTTCGTGCTCTTTGGAATCTAATTCTTTTCTGAATTAACAAAATTTTTGGCTTCTTTCCTTCTGCGGTAAACCATGGTGTGAGAGGATTTACAGGGATATCCATTGGGAATTACCAAAATGGAGAACTGCACTTCACTGGGAAAAATTATTCGTTGAATGGTATGATTTCATATAATAAGGTTTGAATCAAGACTGTGTAAATTATTACGATTTCATTATTAGGTCAACTGTAGTAATTATGATGATTTTGGATTTAGGGATTATTATGTGTCATGGGTTTAGGGTTTACGTGTGGGTGTGATGATACTAAATGACTATAAAACTTAAATATATTTTTATCTATGTATATTTTTTTATATACTAACTATTGATTTTTTTTTTGTGTGTGTGTTAATGCGTTTTCCATTGACAAGTTTAATATTTTCTTTCTAATTTAATTTTCCAGAAGAAAAGAGAGATCATATAAAAAAGCTTTAGAATACAAACTCGAGAAATCTTTTAACTTAAACTTTATGAAAAATTTATAGTCGACCATATACTTCACTAAGTGATCTCTGATCAACTTTATCATAAAATAGACTTAAAAGTTTAGGCTTCTGAATATCCAAAAAAAAAATGTTTTCAAATGAAAAAAAAAATTATAAATCTTAGTACTCTCACTGTGAAATTCTCGGATATAATAATTTAATTTAAATAGATTAACTTTATTATTAGTAAGATATTTTTGAAATATAATTTCAGATTATGAAATCAGTGATTCAATAAACTTTTCAAGGATATATAATTTATCATTTTTTTTATATCGTTTGCTACTTTAATGAAATTTGCTTTCAATATTTGTAATATCTGAAAAAAAGAAGTCATCTCTGTTTCGTTCAAATACATACTTTTCATATTTTCCTCATTTAAATAACTTGAAACCACATATATTAAAAAATAGACTAAGAAAAATCTTTAACTTTGACTTCTGATTCGCTTATAAACCTTTTAATAAAATTAGGTTATGTTTTTGAATGTCGGTGCTTCAAATTCTGAAAAGTTTAGACGAACCTTCTTTTTTTTTTAATTTTCTATTCTATTGATAAATAATTGTAAACATTTAGTTAAATATTATGAAGTTGTTGAGATTTTCTATTATTTACAGTACTTAATGTTCTTATTAAAAAAAGATTAGAGTCCAAATTTTAAAAGAAAAAAAGTGACTTGTTTATAAAGAAAGATATTAAATATTTTTAATTACTTTAAAAGTAATATGCATCAGATCATTTTTTATGTTTTTGATATAATAACTGTCTTTGTAATAATTTTTTAAACTTATTTCCGTTCCTTAAGCTGACGTGATTTTCAAAATCTAAACTCAAGTACATGTTTTTGTTTTCGCTACCATTTAATGTTTAATAGTTAATTTATTGTGGTGTTCAATAATCCTAAACGAAAGCCCCCACTTTTAGAGGACAAAATTAAATCTTTAGAATTAGTGAATCACATACGCAGTGAGTAAAAAAAATCTTAATCCCGTAAAATTAGAAGCTTCGTAACTTAGGATAAACCCACTTAAATTTAAAGAAGCATATTTCATCCTTATATAAAGAAGAAAGAAACAGATATTTTTTTAAGCTTTAAAGAGTTCTTCTGGTTTTTCTAAACAAATAATATTATTTTGTTAATGTGTATTTTACTTGTTATCTTATTTTTACATCAGTATCAGTTACTTAATACATCTTGAGTGGTAAGGTATTAATTACGTGACTTATAATAGCACAACTCTCCCTCTTCTTTTTATATGTATAGGCTATTTTAGTCATAAAAAATTTATAACTATATACTTTAATAGCATGATTATCATTATTCTCACTTAAACATCTGATTCAAATAAATCTAATAACAGGGTTTCCAACATGAGCATACAAGAACCTCCTTGCACGGGGATAATGGAAGATTGGAGTAACATCGGCACCAACTGGCCGTGTTGCCCGCAGTCATTATTAAGTCTCTGGAAAGCAACCAATCTCTTTCCAGACCAAATCAGGTTGCCTTTTTCTTTAACAAAAACTGAAACAACATCTTTGGTAATTGATATATACTAGCCTCTTTGGGATGTGATAACCGGTTCACCAACAATGGCATGTGCCAGAAAAAGGACACAAGAAGTCGCATGAACAACAAATATTCAATTGAGAGCTCTCAAATTCCTTGAATATGAATTAAACTGCAGAAGATTGCATGGGATTAACAAAACCATCTAAGGCAATTGAGTATCTATATGTATATATGATTTTCAGAGTCACACAGACTCAAACTAGAAATCCGAAATCCAATGAAGTTCTTTTAGGAAACAATCATCTCTCATTTTGGCTAGTTTCTAAAATGGCTTTTAAAATGAATGCTAGTTAGTTCCTTCAGAAACTTGTTTGACAACAATTATTACCTGCTCACTTCCATTGACTTTTCATTGAGTGAAATAAAGACATAAGAACATTGTTTCACATCCTTAATACAAAAAATGGCACAACCAAGAAGACTAATAAATAAAGGACAGGTGAACAGAAACACAGAAACATGCCCTGATCTTGCGACACTTATCAAAGTAGGTGCAACAGAAAGTGGTACGATTTCATTATATACAACATAAAAATACTGACTACCTGAAGCAGATCAAGAAAGTTCAAACCCGGCATTTGAACTGATAGCATATAGAAGCTTTGCTCTCAAGGTGCCTGGACGTTTGTATGTCGGAAGCTGTAATCATTGAGAAGTGGAAAATAAAAGCATAAATAATTCAGAAGTATGACAAATTGACGAGAGATTGCCTGAAAATGCCAACAATTTTGTCTTAAGTGACTCCATCACTAAATGGGCATGGTTAGTTAGTGGACATACAAATGTCCACACTTATTACTAAGAAACCTATTTATATGATATTTTGAAATATGAGATCATGAAAAACTCAAGATTGTGATGCGTACTCATAAACAACATAAAGATCTTGACTTTCAAGCATCTCATGCCAAATCCCAAACCCAAATACATTATTCATAAACCTACAAATCCCTGTGCTGGAGGCTCCTCACTTCACAAATGTACCGAGGGAGGGTAATACAACAAACCAAGGCAAAACTTTACTGTTGTGTCAAGGTCCTCCCTCCTTATTCATAGATTCAAAATAATAATAATAATAATAACCTTGGGAATTTAGAAATCTATCATGCTAAACGACTCCTCCTAAACGCAAAGTTAGGAATGTGTTTCCCTGTTACTATATTACATTAGTAGTACCTTAAGCGTATTGTAGCAGGTTGAAGCTGATGGAAGCCGATCTACATCCTGTCCTCCAATCGTTGCCCAAAGAGGAACATCACAAGCAACCTATGTAAACAAATAGACATGAGTGCTAATCAATGAAATCTAGACGTTTTATCATTAAAAAAATGCATCATTTTTATGGATCATCTAATAGCTGGACCTTGATGTTGCATAGGAGGGAAGGAGAATAACAGAAATCCTAGAAAAAAAAAAGGCAGGTGACAAGATAAAGGCTTGAGTATCTAATAGCAAGCACTCAAAGCACTAAATATCTAATGGAAAGCTTCTTCATTTGTAACATCTAGAGAAACAAATTATTTTAGATAACTGATTAGAAGAGTTCAAGACGTTTTGCTTCATAACTCAATTGCTGTGCTTAATATACTCAGCGTGAGCAACAGAAAAAATTCAAATATATCTTAATCATGAAAGAACAGAACAGAATGGGAACAGAGAGAAGTTAGTATAAATGATTTTGAATGCCCATCAAACATAAAAGATTAAGAACACACCTTGTGGATGGTTAGTGGTGGCTGCAAGTATTTGAACCCAAGTAATGGAGCACGAGAACAACTGGTGACAAATTTAAGAAGCATACAACGCTCTTGAGGTTCAAAGCCTTTAATTACCTGTATACAATTGGCAGAAAGCAGAAAATGAATAAAGATAACTTAAAATTGGCATCTGCACAAATAGTACGAATTAACTAATAAATATAATTCATGAAGGTGAGAAAAATGCTCAAAAACCACGTGTCAGAGAAAGAGAGAGGATCTGTGGTTCAACCAAAAAAATGGAACCTAATAGCCCTTTCAAGAGAGAGACAGAGGAATGAAAGACCCCTGATTTTGTAGGATTTACTTCATCCATAACATACCGATCTTAAACAACAGAAAATATGAATAAATAACTTGACTCTTGTCGGTAACAGCCATTGTATCATTGTATGTATCTGACATGTTTGAAGTCTAGAACAACAATTTGATTGTTTTTGTTAGAAGTGGGTTTAAGTCTAAGTCAACCTCACAAAACTGACTTGTAAGATGAGGATTGCACTTGGCTTGTAAGGTGAGGATTGCACCCCACTTATATATTGTAAATTGACCTTATCTCTAATCGATGTAGGACTTCCAACACACTCTCTCATGCCGAGATATATTCATCTCGTGCGTAGGACTAGAAATATGTGGGTGGTCCGATAGCGGGTGAAACAAAATGTCCAAGAAATTTTGCTAGGATAGACTCTAACCTGGCTCTGATACCATGTTAGAAGTGGAGTTTAAACCTAACCCAACTCCACAAAATCGGCTTGTAAGGTAAGGTTTACACCTCACTTATATATTATGAATTGGCCTTATCTCTAATCGATATGGGACTTCGAACACACCCCCTTACGCCGAGGTATATTCATCTCGTGTGTGAGACAAGAAATTAGTGGGTGGTCTATTAGCGTCTCGATATTGGGTGGAACAGAAAGTCCTAGAAAATTCGCTAGGATAGACTATAACTTGGCTCTAATACCATGTTAGAAGTGGACTTAAGAGTTTTGAAATGAAAAATGAAATTATCTTTTCCTGTAAGTTTTAGTAGCTCTACCCTCTTCTCGAAGGAAAAACTAGTGCCCTAAAGTCCCATTATTTTTTACAGAGCCATCCATGGAATGGAATTATTACCATGACAAGTCCAATTTACCCAAATTTATTGAAAATAATATAATAAAGGACGCAATTTTTTACAACAAATCATTTATTCTTACAAGAAAAATCAGCAGAAAAAAGTCTGCAAAATTTTCCACGTATTAGTTATATGATCACCATGCACAAAATTGGGTTTGATACTAGTAAATAAAGCAGAACAGAAGCAATATCATCAGCTTAAATAATTTGCATTGCATGGACAGTTTTAATACAAAAACAACTGGACAAATATTCATGAGAACTGTACATATTTGGGTTAGGATCCAAGTACACACGGTGTAATACTTAGTCAAATTACACTTTTAATTACTTTCTACACAATACAAATTTAATCAATCCAACTGTTGAATTTTATTATATTATCTCAATGATCACATCACATCTATAAAAAAAATAAAAAATAAAAACTTATTGAGATGAAATACCTCCCAAAATATCTTGATTGTCCGGCTTCCCTCATTGTAACCACCAGTATATCGAGTGTTATTTTTCAAATCATCAACATCAATATCATAATTGCCACCTGAAAGCAACTGCATTCCTGTCTAGCTAAGAAATCTTGCCGGTAAAATTAACTGACTAAAATGTAATTTTACTATATAAATATTTTTCACATTGGATGTAGTTGGTGAATAAATGACTCTGGATTTGGGGACTCTAATAGAGAATCTTTTTCTTATTATATTCATTTGGACAAATTAAATAGATACTTCAATACTGATACAGCGGACAATAACACTAAATGCAGAATTCTGTCACAAAAATGTCCTGCTGCCCTTTGTACAAGAAAGAAACAGAAAGAGTAAATTAGCAAAATAAAACCATTTCAACACACTAAGAAAGAGAAGATACCTGATTAAATTCACTAGCATTGAATAACTTCAACCAGGATGGAGATATAAGATCAGTTAACCCTCTATAAAACGCATTTGAAAAGGGCAACATCTGCAATTTCAATAAGGTCAAATCTATATCCATGATACAGCAGAGAATACAGAAGTGAATAACCTGCATTATACTACAGTAAACAATGGTAAAACCTGTTGGTTGAGTTTGTAGTCTGCCATTGCATGTATGTACTGCATCTTGTTCTCATTCGTTACAGAAATATCTTTGCCACCAGACTTAAGTTCAACCACATACCTTTTGCCCAATGATTCTTCGGTAACTGTGAAATCAAGACAGAGCTCCGTGACATCACCGTCATAATTCTGCATGAATGAGTATGTGAACCTTCCAGTAGAATGGCAAAATGCCAGAACACAAATACACAGTATCCACCAAAGTCAAACAAACTCAAGCTAAATTTTAAAAACAATGATACAATAAAATGCAGTACGAAGAACATTACTGAAGTTTTAAGACTGTCATGAATAATAGTTTTATTGTAGTTATATAACATCCAGTTACTACACCTAACCAGAAAAAGACATGGACTCTTTGAGCAATACTCATATACAATATTAGTTATGCTTTTAGTAGGATGGCAAATGGGCCAGGTTTGTCTACAGAATAAGAAAAAACTGTAGGGGTCAAAACATTTATATGAATGAGATGCAAAACAGCATGGATTTTTCTTATGGTTTACCTTGACATACATAAGATTCCGGTATAGCTCTGGATCAAGTGTTGATAATTCATCAAGAAAACTATATCGTCCCAAAAGCTTTTGTACAAAAACATGGGAGAAAGAGTAATCAAGTAATATTCCTTCATATAGAGCTTTCCCAACTACTCTTCCAAGGAATTCAATCATCTGAAGACCATTCTCCAAATATCTGGCAGAAGCAGTTGGAACTAGAAGCCTGTCTGAAGTTGAGGTTTGGGAAAATAGTCCATATCTAAGACAAAAAGGACGAGGTGTCAGTTTACAAAGTCAATTCTTAAAGATGCAATAACCAAGAAATAAAATCGAGAAAGTTCAAAATATTTATGTTGTCAAACTTACTCAGGAGCAAATGCTGCTTTTGACAAGTCAGTCAGAAACTCCTTAGATAACCCACCATAGTCCAGGCCAGCCTCAAGAAGACCACATTCACTAACAAATGATACATGGATGGAAGACTTCAACCTTGACCCAAGGGAATTTAATTGCCGAAATCCATCTTCAACAATATGACCCCGACGTACTACTATCTCAATGGCTCGTGAACCAGGTTCAGAAATTTCACCGGCCATTTTTCGAGATGCTTTATCCATCTTGATGAATTCACGGAACATCTCAACTCTATTGCAGTGATTAAACAGATGATTGAGTTCTTTCTATAATCTATAGTAGACCATATAATGTCTTAAACTCAACAAATGTCATGATTTTGATGACAAGTTGCAATCAAATATCCCATCTGAACTCAGTTACTCTACTTTTCTTAAAAGAAATCCAACTCCATCATATTGATCAATACTATCATTGACAACAGTTTATTCCGATTTATTTTCTTTACTTATGTCTTTCTAATGTTTAACATATAGTGTATAATTCATACATAAATACAACCACTCAAGTATACAATGTCCATTACTTCATACTATAAATGAGTAATATTATTTCAAAATGATTTTCATGAGCATATCAAATTTAAGGTAGTTCGAAAGATAAAGTGATAATATCAGTAATCTTCTACATTCTCTGTTTAAAGATTTTCCATTTGACTAGCCAACAGTAGAAGGAACAAAAAATAATATATGAATGTACCTCGAAATGTTAATTTAGTTTATACAAGCTGGGTGACTAGACAACCAAATTAAGATCATCTTTTTATGTAACTTATAATTTCTGCTCAAGTGATAAAATTTAACAAATCGATTCATTTTGGCTGCAACACAGATCATCTAGCTCTTCATTTCTACCCTATCCTTCAAAGCAATCAATACAATGCAACAACTGAAATGTCATAAGACATAAATAACAGAATAGCATAATTAGATAAAACATTTATCAGTTTTCTTAATGGTCATGGAATTAGTTACCTCTCCTCAAAAGGAAAAACGTGAGGAACAATAGTGACAGCAGAACCAACACTCAGTGAAGCTGATGAATCATCATGTCTCAGGTTCGCTGCTAAAACTTCATGAGTTCTGGCAGCAACAGCAATTGGTGGCCGGCTTTTTCTAGCAGGAGAAAGCCACAATGCAGGAGGACAAAATGGGTGCCTGCAATCCCTTTCATACAGTAAATGTAAGCATCTGATAGCACAATCCATTAAGGACTTATTATGATGACCACCAACATGGGATAAGCCATTATAAACCAATGTATTGAGCATAGACGCAATTTTTCTTTGCTGCTCTATTTGGAATGGAACCTAGAAACATTATATTGCAAAAAGTTAGTTTGAAAATGTGAATTAATTGATGGAAGAACGGGGATAAGGAGCAACAGATCAGTTACCTGTTTCTCATAGAACTCTATGTCATCAAGAACTAAAAGCAGGTGAGAATAGGTCGCACAGAAAACATGAAGCATAGCAAACATATCTTTTGGAATGCCTTGCGGCCCATTCCTCATAGGTTCTATGTCCCATATATCTGATGAATCGTCATTCGCTCGGCTAGGCTCACTGTGACTGCTACTAAAGTCAGTGCAATCTGTTGCTGCTCGTGACCTACCTGCAATTTTATGAAGTACATTGACCCACTTATTAGGCCCATCTTTACTGACTTCTTTTTGCATCTTCTCAAAGGCTTTATGTTTGCTGTTTTCACTTATGTAATTATCAAAATTATGTTTGTCTCCTGAAAAAAAGGAACCCTCCAGTACACTCCACAATTTCACAAGAAATCCAGGAGTGAATGATAGCATGTTGAGAACTGATAATGAGCCACGAATTGGACTCAACACTGAAAATATTCTAAGTACGTTAGAATAAAAAAGAGCAACATCACACAATTCTAGATTTCCCAGACATTCAAGGCTACTTGATGGCACAGTCTCAGCCTTGTTTATGGAATCTCTATCAATTGATGCCAAAAGAATTTTGAGATGCCACTGCTGACAAACAGGTCTAAACTGATCCATGTATGACAATATTAAGGATTCATTGGTCGCTTCACCCTCATGCTGAACTGCATCAACTGGGTGTGTTGAACTTTCACCGTCAGTTTGAAGGGCTTTCTTTTTCTTTCTGACCCACCCAATATTATCAAGACAAGCCAGCAGAGCCTCTGATAGAGTAATAACAACATGGACATACAATCCATGGTCTAAACCTTGATTGAAGGATTCATTCTCATTCACTGTTGCTAAGCAGATAATGTTAGCTAGGGCCCAACCAACTGGTGGAATAGCCTTGAAAGAGACAGGAATCTCTGATTTGATGAACTCTGACATCTCCATCAAAACTTTCTCTTTCAAAATCTGTTATTGCCTGTCAGAGTTTAATCAGTTCTGATATGTTTAACTTCTCAATTGTGAAGTCATATGATCTTATTGACTTGAGTTAAAAGCTAATGGAATGGAAGGCATATTCAAGAGAAAAGTTCAAAATCTAATAATTCAATTAAGGCTCGCTATTTTTAATTCCAACTGTCACAGGAAAGCAGCATCTAAATATATCATGGAGGTTTTTCTCTTCACCATCGATACTATAAAATATGCATTTAGGCAAAAAAAAGTTATTTGATAACTAAGGGTGAAAAATTCATCTTTCAATGATTATTTTTTCACTTTTATAGAAAAATATGCAGTGTTTTCAGTTAGAATATTGTATCTATATATTACTGGATATAAATAGTGAAAAATGATTACAAGGAATATTTAAAAATAAGAGCAGAACAATTATTTGCATCATCATAATTGCAATACTAAATGATGATACTCCAAATACAAAAATTAGCTTTAAAGTAAGAAAGGTACATCTTTGATTTTGCAAGCATACAACTACAACATCAAAAAATATGTATGCATAGAGAAGCCCAATGTGCCCGCCCAATCATCAACTCAGTATGTTGAAAGTTAGCACTAGTTTAATTAAATTATAAATATGCATTAAATTTACATGATCTATCACTGTCTTGAAAAAGAAGAAGAAAGTAATATTCAAAGAGAATAAAGAACAATTAAAGAGACCGTGTTGTCATTGAAATAAAACAGCAGACTAATAATTTAGCAGTTGCAAATATTCTACTTTAATAATGATGCTTACCAATAGAGTTTGGAAGCATGGAAACAAAATAGACTTGTGCTTTAAAGCTGGTAGAAGAATAAGGGGGAGATGTTGCACTAGCCAAGGTATAGTCAGCAGATAAACAATATACTGCTCAGCAGCATAGTTGAAATCTAGCGTATGAGGCACTTCTGCATCATAGTTTATCAGATAAAACGGCCGTACAGCTAAAGTTATTACACTTGCAGTAATGAAAAAATTTTCATCTGCCTGGGCGATGGTCTTTGACTGGGGAGAATGATTTTCTAATGCACTAATATATCTTCCAATAGACACATAACAACCACTTTTCTCACTGCCCATGAACTGAATTAAATCTTTCACCGCTAAATCTGCATCAAAGTGGTTGTCATTTGTAATTCCTTTCCATCCTTTCAGATCAGTTAACATTACAAGAATACGCATAGCAAGAGATGTAACAACAGTAATATCTTGGGACCCCGAAGGGCGTTCGCTGAACTCTGAAAGAATAAGAAAACTAAGAAAAGTGAGCTTGCGTGCCTGGTATCTCCATATTCTTCTTTCTTCAGTTGTACCAATTGCCAGAAAGCAAAAGTTCAGCTTTGAATCTAACCAAACACAAAAATAGACCCATTAGTAATGTATTAATTACATTAAACAAAAGGAAAAATGGGAAGCAAGGAGGGTGGGGGGGACAGCCCTTTTGCACTCTCAAAACTAAGAAAAATAGCACAACAAAAAGTATCTTGGTATTCATTATTTCATATAATCTCTTGTCATGTAACTAAAATAAACTGGCTTGTATAATCAGAAAGTCAACTTCAAATCTAATAAAATAACATCCAAATAAGAGGATATACCAGAAGATTTCAGGCTTTCCAGTACGACTGTAAAGCACAGTTTCATAGAATCTATTCTCTTGCAGCGGACCTTTTCACGCTGAGTGGAGATAAGGGTAATAAAGAACAGAAATGGTCTCAATAAATTGTTTGAAATCCAATTTGCTGTCATTACACCAGTATAATGATTCACTGCTATCTCCCACTCTTGCTGAAGTTGCAGAGAAACTGCCTTTGTGACCTTGAAGCGCCTCCAAACTCTCTGTTAACATTAAAAAATAGCCCTTATTTCTCCACTTTGATCCAACAGAAGGTACAAACGAAAAGTATAATGTACTAACAAATTGCAGTTCCAACTTTCTAATGTTGTGTTTACAACAATGTAGGCTTCAAGTGTACAAACTTTTATTTTCAACGACTCTAAGTTCATCGGCTTCATGTTTGGAACAAAAGTAATACCAGGCATAGTCTAAAAAAGTATTAAGAAATATCCTAAGAAAACATGGACATTAAATATTGCATTTCACTTTGTAACCCATTGCTTCTATAAGCAGTCAAGAAATGACACTGAATGAACAACAGCTCACAAACAAAAATTTTGACATAAAAGGGAAGTCACAACACTGACTCCATTCTGATGTCTAGGGAAAGTAAGATGTACACAAGTTGTGAGCATATAGGGTGTTTCCACAACCAGAACTCACAGCCAAGAGATCACATCAAGCTACAAACCGAGGTTCATTGAGAAACATGGAAACTTCTAAATGTTAGTTATGTTGTAATAGAGTATATCACTCAGATTCTATCATTCCTCCCCCTATACTTACTTTCCTAATAGTTTTCTTTGTGAAAGACAGTTGTTTCATACAGTTGCTATACAATTGATTACTTTTACTCCTTTACCAGATTTCTAACTTACAGTTGAGGCTCGCTCATTACAAATATGAGAAACCACAGCTATGTCAAAAAGAGAAGAATAATAGTTTTACAGATTCATTTTTTTCTAAACCTTGGAGTTTTCTTTTCTCTCTCAATTTCCTCTTCTGGTGTAATCATAACGTGTCAAACCAGTATCCGTGTCGGACATTGCATTAACACTTTGATTACTTCTAGTTTTTTCTTTTATAATTTCACAACGCTATAAAATTCAGCACAATAACAAATAGATAAATTTACCATTTTATCATGTCTACAATGACCCATACTCATTTGAAACACGAATTCTCTCTATTTGCATAACATTTTTACTCATACTAATTTTACATGACTTTTGTAAAAGTCATATGTATCCTCTGCATATGACAATCTTGTTTGAAAGAGAGAAGGACCATCTCATGCAGTACAGTACTTCCTCCGAATATTTTTAGTTACCTAGGTTTCGGATCTGAAACCACTAATGAAGGTAAATTTGTCCATGAGTTCAGTGATAAATTAATTTTATGCATGCTATAAGCTTGCAGTGCCACATAATTTCTAGAATTTACCGTATTCCTGCGCCCAAGTGGCGTGTTAACTTTTAAAATGAAAGAAATTGAAAGAACCTGAATGAAGAGAGCAGCAGCAGCAGCTCGTTTTGCATAATTGCGAAGTTCTCTTTCCTGAGAGACCTTCTGAAGAAGAGCGTCTCGCGTTATCTCCTTCGCACTTGCTCCTCTCAGCGATACCTTAACGACAAAATTAACAACAAGCTCCATAATCAGAACACCCACTAATGATCAAAATTTAATTACTTGAGTAATTGATCGCGGAGGCAAATCGAGCGCAGTATTCATGCGAAATTAAGGAACGAGATTGATTGATTGATTGATTGATTGATTGCATGTAAGAAGAGTGAGTGAGTGAGTACCTACCTGCTGCTTACGAGGTGCGTCCATGGAAATCACTTGCCGAGCTCAGCCTCGATTCTCAATTCCGTTGATTTCCCTTCTCCATCGCCCTTTGCTTTATTTTTAAGTTAGTTTCGCTGTCAAAAAAACAAAACCAATCAAGGAGAAGTATGTTTTAAGTTTTATCTCACAAAAGTTGACCACTGATTTTCTTTTATTTTGTGATTTGTGAAAACTGAGTACCGTCCCTACTATTTATTAAAAAAATTATTAATTTAACATTTTATATAAAAAAATGCTATATTATATATTATATATATACTATAAAGTCGAGGTAAAAATAGGTTAGATCCTAGAAGTATTTTAACATCTAACAATTACATAAAAGAAGATTATTTAAAATTAGAAAATATCATAAATTTAAAATAAAACTACGTGATAAATGAGAAAGTTGGTCCTGGAGAAGTGATGGGGTTTGCTCGTGAGAGAAATTGTGAATATATGACCGGGTGTGTGTTTACGCGCCCAGGATGGAGAGTGGAAATTGCAGTTGCAACATAGGATATGGTATTGCTACCGGTGTGGATAGATGGCACCCAAGCCTCCATTGCAAATCCTTCAACTCTTCCCTTTTCCTCAAACCACCGTCCTCCAAACCTCTTTCCCTCTCTCTCCGCCGCAACCTCCGTCATGCCACACACTACCTCTCCCCGGACTCCCACTCCCTCATCCACGCACTCCACGTCTCCTCCCGCGCCGCCGACACCCAACTCGTCAAGACCGTCCACGCCACGCTCCTTAAACTCCACGAACACGACACACACCTTTTCAACGCCCTCATCTCCGCTTACCTCAAACTCCGCCTCTTCCCCCACGCCCTCCGCCTCTTCCTCTCTCTGCCTTCACCCAACGCCGTCTCATACACAGCCCTCATCTCCGCCTTATCGAAGTGGCCCAACCGCGAGCACCACGCACTCAAGCTCTTCCTCCGCATGACGCACTCCCACCTCATCCCCAACGCGTACACATACGTCGCCGTTTTAACTGCCTGCACAAGAATTCTCCATTTCCAGTTGGGCCTCCAGGTTCACGCTGCCGCTCTCAAAACGGCCCATTTCGATTCCACCTTCGTGGCAAACGCCCTCGTTTCTCTTTACGCCAATCATGCCCCTTTCCACGATGCGCTTAAACTCTTTAACCAAACACGGCACAGGGACATTGCGTCGTGGAACACTATTATCTCTGCTGCAGTGCAGGAATCCATGTACGACACTGCGTTTCGGTTATTCCGTGACATGCAGACGACGGATGCGTTTCGAATCGATGATTTCACCTTGTCGATACTTTTGTCTGCGTGTGAGTCGTTGGTGGAAGGTCAGCAAGTTCACGCACACGCTGTTAAATTAGGGTTGGAAAGTAGTTTGAACGTTGGAAATGGACTCACTGGGTTTTACACTAAGTTTGGAACCCTTGAGGATGTGGAGTGGTTGTTTGAGGAGATGAAAGTGAGGGATGTTATAACTTGGACTCAGATGGTGACCGTGTATATGGAGTTTGGGTTGGTGGATTTGGCTCTGAAGGTGTTTGATGAAATGCCCGAGAAGAATTCTGTGTCTTATAACGCTGTTTTGTCTGGGTTTTGTCAAAACGAGGAAGGCTTAGAGGCGATGAAGTTGTTTGTCAAAATGGTGGAGGAGGGTTTGGAGTTGACCGATTTTAGTTTGACTAGCGGAGTACATGCTTGTGGATTGATCGGTGATCCCAAGTTCAGCAAGCAGGTTCATGGGTTTGCGGTGAAGTTTGGGTTTGGATCAAATGCTTGTATTGAAGCGGCATTGCTTGACATGTACACGAGGTGTGGTAGGATGGTGGATGCGGAGAAGATGTTTCTGAGATGGGAGGTGGAGCAGTTTAGCTCTGTGTCTTGGACAGCCATGATATGTGGCTATGCTCGAAACGGGCGGCCAGAGGAGGCCATTTCTCTTTTCCACGTTGGTCGATCCAATGAAAAGGTGATTATGGATGAAGTTGTGGTGACTTCGATGCTTGGTCTTTGTGGAACTGTTGGCCATCATGATATGGGTAAGCAAATTCATGGTCATGTTGTTAAATGTGGTTTGGGATCTAACTTGGAAGTTGGAAATGCACTTCTTAGCATGTATTTTAAGTGTGGGAACGTGGACGATGCAATGAAGGTGTTTCATGATATGGCTTATACAGATATAGTTACGTGGAATACTTTGATCTCAGGAAATCTTATACACAGACAAGGAAACAGAGCATTGGAAGTATGGGTGGAAATGCAGGAGAAGAACGTAAAGCCTGACCAAGTTACATTTGTATTGATAATTTCAGCTTACAGGCAAACCAACTCAAATTTGGTCGATGATTGTCGTAGTTTGTTTAACTCAATGAAAAATGTTTATCAAATTGAGCCCACATCCATGCATTATGCTTCCTTCATCAGTGTTTTGGGTCACTGGGGTTTTCTGCAAGAAGCACTAGAAACTATCAATAAAATGCCTTTCCAGCCTTCAGCTCTTGTTTGGCGCGTATTGCTTGATGCTTCCAAACAGCATCAGAATAAAATGATTGGAAAATGGGCTGCTCAGAATATTCTTTCCTTCGAACCTAAAGATCCTTCAACGTTTATACTTGTTTCAAATCTGTATTCTGCATCTGGGAGATGGGACCGCTCTGACATGATCAGGGACGAGATGAGGCAAAAAGGGATTCGCAAACACCCAGCTCAAAGTTGGATCATTTCTGAGAAGAAAATACATACATTTTATCCGAGAGATAGATCACATCTTCAGGAGAAAGACATATACAGTGGCTTGGAAATTCTGATCTTGGAGTGCCTAAAAGTTGGATATGAACCTGACACGAGCTTTGTTCTCCATGAAGTAGAGGAGCATCACAAAGAAATTTTTCTATTCCATCACAGTGCTAAACTGGCAGCAACTTATGGGATACTGATGAGCAAGCCTGGAAAGCCCGTTCGGATTGTAAAGAACATCCTTCTTTGTGGGGACTGCCATACATTCTTAAAATATGCATCAATTGTCACGAAAAGAGATATATTTCTGAGAGATTCTTCTGGATTTCATTGTTTCTCCGGTGGCCAGTGCTCGTGTAAAGACTGCTGGTGAAACGCTGGCTCTTGTAGCCGGTCATCATGATTTATATCAGTTGTCTTTGCTGAATAATTTTGTTAGTTATAGGATAGCAATGTTAGATAAGAGTTGTATGAGATTTTTCTATAGATGTTACAACCAATCATCTAAGGAGAAAATGAGTAAAACAGCAAGAGGAAGTGGAAGAAAGGTTCTCCTTTACAAATGTTTCTGTAAAAAATTTAGGGGTTAGAGCTGCACATTCTCATCTTAACAAAGATGTATTTTGTCAGTTTATTGATAATCTTTGTATGTCTGAAATCTAACACGGTTGGTATTTACCAACTCAGCTTCGTATTTTTTCATTGTTTGGAGTATTGAAATATTTACTCCAACTACATTAATTTTAAATGTTCGATTGACTTTTTTATTCGTGTATGAAAATAGCCTTTCTTTTTCCTTGAAAGTTACACTTTGCAATGTAATAGGTTAATCTACTATAAATATTGAAATATCATGTACTGGTGAAATCCCAAAATGACCCTTACTTAGACAGTTGACACATTTCTGTTTTTACCCATTTTACATGCTTCAGCAATTGACATTTGTCCCTTTAACAGGACTTTTTGCTATATTATTTGTGCATTAGCAATTGGCGGGGACACTGTAGATGCTGTGTACATAATTCAAATCAATGTTTCAGGCTTGATACATTGTGTATAACATTTCTGGTGTTTGTTTTTTCCTTCATATCATTTGAGGAAGTGCTCGTTTTTCCTTCATATCATTTGAGGTAGTGTTTGTATTTTCCTTCTTCTTCTTCATTGCACCTCTGGTAGAAGGTATGGTCTTAGTAAAAGGGTATATTTTCGGGTGTGGGTTTTGTTGGGTTGGTATTTATTGTCTGTGGTGCTCGTGTAGTAGTTTCTACATTGTACATCTATGGTATGGGTTTTTTTTGGTGTTGTGTTTGGTTAGAATGTGTTATATATGTGCTTCTATTTTCTTTCATTTTGGTGGTGTTTTTATTTTCGTTCTCCATCTTAGACTACTCTTGCGGAAGAAATTTTCATCTTCACAAATGGTCGACTATATATATTTATATATAAATATAAAGGAAAGGATATTACTTTCTGCACCCTATCATCTTTCTTCCTGCATCCTGTCACTTACTTTATTACTTCCACAATTCATTCTCCGGAACATAATAAATAAACCATTCCGGAAATCTTTTTCCAGAAATCAACCACACCCCGCTCTTACAAAAAACATTTTCTGAGAAGTGTTTGATCGGGTGGGAGGTGAAATCTCAAGGGGTGCAGGAAGCTTTAGCTGGAAGGAAGTTCATCAGGATGCTACTTGAGCCCAAACTGATGGATATAGTGAGAAAAATTACCTTGATTGGAATTCAAATTTTGGATGTGAAAAAATCAATATTGTTTTAATCTATAATTATCTAAACATGTATTGCTTTAAGTCTATTTAAGTAGATTTATTCTAAATATAAATTCATAGTTTTCTTAAGCCTTTTATTTTAAATCGAATGCACTTAATTAGATATTTTTTGGATTTTGAGAAAATTCAAAATTAATTTGAGACAAAACGATTGAGATAGAATTAAATTGGTTCAATTCTAAGGTCGAGATAAAGTTGATTTAGAATGAACTTTGAGGTGAGTATATCCAAATTGAGGTGAGTATATCCAAGACAGACATCAAGTTAAATGGTTTAGGCAGAGTCGAGCTTAATCTACCTAAACTAAAGCTCGAGCCAAGTTGATCGAGTAAAAAAATTTATTCGAGTTTACCTTAACTAAAAGGTTAAGTAAAACCAACCTAAATCCAATATCGAAACGATATATCTCGAGTCGAAAGTTACACTAAGTTGTTTGCACTAGAATCTAAATTAAATCATTTAAAACTGAATGTCATAAATTTAAATTTAAATTGGATTCGATCTAAATTTAATCCAATTTAAATTAGATTTAAAAATTAAAAATCTAGTTAAAATAGATTAAAATTATGAATTCAATCTATAAATTAAATTTAGACTAAACACATAACTATTCTTATTAATTTGGTTTTAGGCGTTAGTGAAAGAAAGCTCGAAGTCTAAACACATTTTTTCCCTCTTTTTACTGTACCCGTACAATTTCTTTATACACCTTCATGAGTAGGAGAATAATCCAAATTTCCCATGTAATTTATTTTTAAATTTTGTATATATAGATTTCATAATTTAAAAATACATTTTCAGGCTTTAGGAAATTTTGATCCAGAATATAAATAAGACGAGTGTCTTCCATAAAAAATATTTCTAGAATTGATACAGTGTATTTCGGAAAGTAAGATCCGATTGATGGGATGTAGGAAGAAATTTTATTGAGTAAAAAAGAAAAAGAAAAAAACTTTTCTAATCACGGTCATTGTTCATATATATAAAGATATTTTGTTTTATTTACTGGTTTCTCTGTTGTCTCTTTTAGCTGACAGACAAGTCCCGGTACATGTATTCCTTTTATCTTTATACCTTTTAATCCTCATGTGATGATTGCACATCATCGCTTCATTAAAAAACATTTATACAATCAACGATAATGATTTTTTCCACAGTGAACACAAATTTTCATTAAATCTGAAACTCGTGACCTTGTTATATAACTAAGTAAAAGGAACAACTAACAAAACCTATTTCTCAATACAAAAAAACGCAATTTAGGTTGGATTTGGATTAAAATCAAAACCATAGACATAGTAAAATAAAAGTTGTCACGAATGGTTGCGTTTAATTTTGCTTCAACCTGTGAATTGAACACGAGAAATGGGCATAGTTATTTGCATGCTCACCCTCTCCCACCTCTCCTTACCCTCTTCACAAGAAACATTATGCATGTTTAGTCTTCACACCAATTAAAGAAAAATCTTAGCCAAACAATGCTTCTTAACGTTAAATATTAGGTTATCTGGTTTTTGCTTCGTGTTGCTGTTCAATTTCGGAAACTGTGGTTTCTTTTTTTTTTCTTTTAATTCGTTGGTTTCAGATTTATTTATTTTTTTTATATATTTAACAATATAAGGGTCAACGACAATAGAATTCTTAGTATTTATTTAAGAAATGCTGACAAATAGAAAATAGTTTTTTATTTTTATTTTTTAAAGAGATTTCGGTGCCGTTGCGTCAAGGAGTTTAATATAACTGAGTGAATAACACGCTGCTTTTGGCCTTTTATCGATGCCTCACTCGCCGCCACTCTCCCAATTTCTTTTTAAATACAAAAATGGAAAATGTAGAAAAATATATTTTTATCTTTTAAAAATGTTATTATGCGTTTTTTAGAAAGCTTGTGGTGCTTTTTAGTTCGAACAAATTTATAGGTTCATCTCTTTGTGTAGATTGATTTAATTGGACAATTTAACTACTTAAATTGTTAAAAGAAATCATATCTCAAAAAGGAAACTTAGCATCATATTTAAAATAATAAAAAAAAAACGTAATCCCATAAACTAACGTTGTATGAAACAAATAATGTTGCCCATGTTTGCTATATATTTGAACGAAAGAAGCAGACAAAAATAGACATAACATGACGAGAGATGTATAATTTATAATAATCATAGATTCAAAAATTTGAACGATTGTAATGATTTAGTTTAGTTGTATAATATATAAAGAATAATTAAATTGTGTATTAAAAAATATACAGTATTATCTATTAAAATAATTACATGAAGTGTGTATAATTATTCGCTAAAAAAGTAGTATATATGTACAACATTTATTAAAAGGTTTGGGTTGGGATTGGTACTCCAAGTGCTTTTATTAGAAGTTCTTTATCACCACTCAAATTACATGATTTGGAAAACGACATCGTCTCAGTGAGGCCAATTAAAAAAGTGTTCGTGAATTAATGTTTTATTATGGTATGATGTAAAAAATAAACGCTTGTTACATTTAGCAATGTATTTAAAAACTTTTTCTTAAAAGGTCATTACTTCATGTTTGTGTTCTCTTTTGAACGTTGAAGAGATATTGTAATTTGCACAATACCAAATTAAGAAAAATTCCAAACCATATTTATAGCAAAGTTCATCCATAAGCTACTGTGTGTGATCGTACTTCAGTTGGACTGTTTAGAAAAAAATTAATTTTACCATTTTGGGACATTTTTTTTCCCTTTTTATCACAAGCTCCAAATAAAGATGATGAATTTTTCAATTAATCTGCTTAAAAGGTAGAATTTTGCGTAAATTTGTGAAGTTATGGGAAAATTGCAAGCGTTGAAATTAAAAAAAATTGTAAAATTGGAAAAGCGTGTCATCATGGCTTGACCTCTAACTCCCGTTGATGAAATAAATAGGAGGTGGCATGCATAAGAGTTATGACTTATGAACTTCTACTAAATTACCCTTTTGCTCCTATATTAATGTGTTTTTCTTTTTCTTAGTCAATGCCTTTTTACTCTCAATTATTACTATCTTATTACAATTTTTTTTTCGACTTTTATTTTTGACATTCTTTACTACCAGTTAGGAACTGTTTAATTTACAGAATATTACATTTTTAAAAACTTGTATAAAATAATAAAAACAACAAAAAATTAAACTTTAAACAAGAGTAATACAATTAATTTAAATGTGTAAAAGCGTCATCACTATAGTTGATATAATTAAACTAAAGAAGTTTCTTTTAATGGAGTTTATTCAACTAAAAACAATGTGTGTTTATTTTTATTTTTTTTGTATAATACTTTATTTTTTTCATTTGCATATTAATTTTTGACGTACATGGATTAATTATAACATATGAAGATGAAATTAATAAACAACTGTTGTAACACTTTACACACACGCGAATTAACGTGTTTTTTGAAGTGTGCTACATTGTTTATTCATCAGAGTTGTATAATATTGATTAAATTATAATTTTGATACTGTCACGTTTATACATAATTTTAGCTTGTGTTTTTTTTTTATTTTAGACTCTCTAAGTAAAGCGAACAACTTTAGTTTACACTTTAATTTTAATTTTTTATTAAAATATAAAACTTAAAACCAGGAACAAAAACATTAAATAATAATATATTGTATATATGAGGTCGTATGGTAAAGTTTATTGTCATGTATTCTGACCCAAAACGACACGTTTGAAGCGAATCGAAGTAACAAAACGACACGTGTGGGCTAGAACAGCTGGGTTTCGAGAGAGGGAAGAAAATAAAGAGGTGATTAATAAGTGGATCGGTGAGTTGTTGGTAAGAGGCATAAGAGAGGGGTAAAAGCGGAAATGCAGAAAGTTGCATGCAAAAACTCAGATTTTGAGGTTAAAGTGTGAGGACGCTTGGCCTGATATCGCACCCAATTTATTACCAACATTTCAACGTCAGATTCCTCACTCTCTGTCACCAAAACCAAAACTCTCTTCTAATCTCATTCCTCTTTTTCTCTCTTTCTCTCTTTCTTTCTTCACAAACAAAACACAACCATGTCTTCTGCCTAGACAACAGAAACCACCTGCTTCTGAATTCTGCAGCTAAAGGTTAAGAAACAGCTCCAATGGCTACGGCTGTTACATGGAGTTCAGGGGCATCTTCCTCCACCAAGCTCTTTCTCTTCATGGTGCCTCTCGTGCTTGTTGCAGCGCTGGTTTCTGTTCTGGGTCCTAGCCCTTCTACTTGGTTGTCCACTGCGAAGCCACCGGTGTTATTGTTGAGCTCTGTTACTTCCTCGGCTGGTACTAGTAGTGGCGCTGTGACCACCCCTTCTGAGGTTAAGCAGAGAGAAGAGTTGGTGGTGCTGCCCGTGGATAATCGTGCCGGAGAGAATCTTCTCTCCGATCACGCTCACTTCAATCTCTCCACTACTCCTCCATTTTCTGTTCAGGCCATACAAACACCTCAACATCATGTGAGAGCTTTTTCTTCTTTTATTATCACAATTCCACCCTTAAGTTTGCCATTTTTCTTTCTTTATATGAATGACATTACAGAATTTCGATACAACTCTACTTTCCTCCTACACAATTCAGGCTTCACTGTGATTAATAATTTATCTGAGTATTTGAGTTTTCTTAAAATAAGTAGCAGTGTGGGTTGTGGGAGCTTTTAAGGTGAAATTTTCGTGAAAAATGTCAGATGATTGATACATTTAAGAAGGAAAGAATGTACAGATAGAAAGAAAAGAATGTAACTAAAGCCATTGAGAATGTTACAGACCAGATACCTTAACTTTTATCTTTAATTTTGCAGAAAAGATATAGGAGATTGAATAATACCCAAACGAAGGGGGGGGAGATTTTATCTTGTTGTTATATAATTTGACTGTGTTGTTATTCTAATTCTACTCTTTTTATAGTAAAATTTACAGAATAAGGAGATGCGATACCTCATTTCAAGTTGTAGCAGAGGAAATGAAAACAAACATCGATCTCACATAGCACTACTTGGTGGTTGTTGTTTAAAATGAAATAGTAGAACGAAGATAGATTTGGAACATGAGGAATTGAAAATTGATATTTAACTGAACCTTACTCTTTCGTCTACGCACTGCTACTATATTATAATTATATGTTTGCTTTATTTTCATCTTTTCGAGATAACTTCTGTGTGAAATGAAAGAATTGAAATAATATATCAACTTGGATGTTACTTTGTACTTGTTGCCTTAGTGTTGCGATCCAATGATTTTAAGATCAATAATATATGACTATCATGTCCCTTGATGAGTATCGTAACTTTGTAAATACGCAAAGAAATGCGAATCCCCATCCATGGGGTTTTCACTTTTCAGATACTTTAGTTGGTTTTTTTTCAGTGTGCCATTTCTTTCTACAAGTTGCCCAAATAAATTCGAGTGACAGATATTCGGCTGTGTGTTTATGTTCTAAATTATTTTTTGGATGATTTCCATTTTAGATGGGAATTAGTTCAATTTCCTACACATTGATTCAACCCCTACACTTCACATGTAGCAATGATTACGAAAAGGTTTGAATTTAAGAAACTAGTTTTCCGTTTTAAGACAGGGGAATAGACAAGAAGAGACTTTTAGGCAGAGCATTGTAGCATGATTGAAATTAAAAGGCTATGTATTTGTAAGTTTTAAATAAAGTTGATGACGACCCATTATTTTGTTTACCAGAACAGGGATGAACAAAACGTTACGCAAAATTTGGAAAACGTGAGTTCCGTGAACGAGTCTTATGTTCCAGCAGAGAGGCCAAAACTGCAAAGAAAATTCAGCATCTTAGACAGAACTGAAGCAGGTCTGATAAAAGCTCGAGCTGCAATTAGAGAAGCAAGAAACGGAAACCAAACTCAAGATACAGACTACGTTCCTATTGGACCAATGTACATGAATGCCAATGCATTTCACAGGTAAAAGAAGCAAATAACATTAGGACTTAGGACTTCGTTGGTTTAACGTAAGTAATTTGATTTTTGCATGTTGCAGGAGTTACTTGGAAATGGAGAAACAGCTGAAAGTGTATGTGTACGAGGAAGGGGAAGCTCCAGTTTTTCATAATGGGCCTTGCAAGAGCATATACTCGATGGAGGGGAATTTCATCCATGGGATTGAGATGAATGAGAAATTCCGAACAAGAGATCCTGAGAAAGCACATGTTTTTTTCTTACCTTTTAGTGTAGCAATGTTGGTCCAATTCGTGTATGTACGAGACTCTCATGACTTTGGCCCCATAAAGAAAACTGTCACAGACTACATCAACGTCATCTCAGAAAGATACCCTTATTGGAACAGAAGCCTTGGTGCTGATCATTTCTATCTTGCGTGCCACGATTGGGTAATTAAATTAAACCATCACTGCGTTGTGCTTTCTTTCATATTTTAATGATTATAGAAAATAATTAAGATTAGGAAATTGTTTTTCAGGGTCCAGAGACTTCGCGTTCGGTTCCTAACCTGCGAGATAATTCGATACGTGTGTTGTGCAATGCTAACACTTCTGAGGGATTCAAGCCTTCCAAGGATGTCTCTTTGCCGGAAATTAACCTCCAGAGTGGTTCCATAAACGGTTTGATCGGTGGGCCGTCTGCCTCGAAGCGTCCACTCTTGGCCTTCTTTGCTGGTGGGCTTCACGGCCCAGTTAGGCCCGTTCTTCTTGAACACTGGGAAAACAAGGACGAGGACATGAAGGTTCAGAAGTACCTTCCGAAGGGTGTGTCGTACTATGAGATGCTGAGGAAGAGCAGGTTCTGTCTTTGTCCCAGTGGGTACGAGGTGGCGAGTCCGAGAGTGGTGGAGGCAATCTACACAGGGTGTGTCCCAGTTCTGATTTCGGATCACTATGTTCCTCCTTTCAGTGATGTTTTGAACTGGAAGTCGTTTTCCGTTGAGGTTTCGGTTGAGGAGATTCCGAAATTGAAGGAAATTTTGTTGAGTATATCTCCAAGACAGTATATAAGAATGCAGAGGAGAGTGGTACAAGTTAGGAGGCACTTTGAGGTGCACTCTCCCCCCAAGAGATTCGATGTCTTTCACATGATCCTTCATTCTGTATGGCTTAGAAGATTGAACTTTAGAGTCCACGATCGTCAATCACAACTGTCTTAGTTTCTCTTTGTTGTCCTATGTAACTTGCTGTCATTTTTTTTTTCCATTGTCAGAAACAAAAATAATATTTCATTTTCCCCATATTCTATGTAAAAAAAGCCAGTTTTCAGAAACAAAAATAATATTTCATTTTCCCCATATTCCATCCAACCCATTCTTAGTATAATTTTATTTGTTGCTTCAGGAACTTTCGTAGCATCTTCCAATCCTAAACAAAAAATATTATCACATTAATACTAGCCAAAAGACCTATTAACTCCAGTAGAAAGAAAACAAAACAGATAAAGAAACGATCCATTCCCTTGAATACAACATGATAAGACAATTCGATAAATAAAGTGTTAGAATCGAATTTTCACTTAAGAATGTAATAAATAATCCAAGTACCACAATATCTTGGTTCTCATATAATTATTGAGAAAAACCCTTAATAATCACTTTATGAATATAGAAACGATGCAAAATCATTGAACATTGTTCTTAAACCAAAAATCTTTAAGTCAATGAATTTATGGATCTTCATCTTTATATGATGTTCAATTTTTTCATTTTTATTAAATATGGTATTTAGACTTGTTCGAAATCAGAGTACTAGTACAAGTACTCGCAATTAAAGCAAATAAAGCAAAAAAGAATAAGATGGGAGAGACTTTGGGATGATTTTCTAAGAAAACACTGGACTCCTTTTATAACATTAAAAGTAAGTCTCAAAGTAAGTTCTCATCGATGTGAGATTTCTCTCACAAAACTCACACTTGAATATCCAGCAATGACATTTTATAACGAAAAGGTAATTTAATAAATCAGAAACAAATATTATACAATGCAGTTGAATTCAAACTTCCAAGTTCAACATAATACAACAGAGTATAATATACATTGTGCAGTACAATTCCAATACTATAGGATATGGAAAATTCTTTCAATATATTCATTCTAGAACATATATTCCGAACACACGCACACACCCATGCACCGAGAGAGAGAGAAAACGTATATAAATTGTTTCTTCGCTCAAAACTTATTAGCGGTTTTAAAGTTAAATTATTAGTCTTGGGACTGGATAGGATGAAAATCTCATATATGACATAAAAGAAAACTCAAAATCTAATTATATCTCTAAATTTCTCCTCATAAGACATATATATATATATATATATATATATATATATATATAAAATAATTAAAAATATTTTTTTATAAAAAAGAATATTTGAATCATAATATTAGGTTTAAAAGAAGTCATATCAGGTAGTTGTAATTTTAAGAAAAGGTACGTAAGTATATCATTCAAATTTAATTTCGTTAACACTGATTTATGCAATAACATAGTATAACTATTTCACACATTGGTTTAAATTATATTATTTATTAAGATATTAAAATTAAATAATAATTATTTAAGTATATTTAAAATATTTGTTGGAAGTCCCACTTCGACTAGAGATAAGGTCAATTCACAATATACAAGTGAGGTGCAAACCTCATCTTATAAACCGGTTTTGTGAGGTTGAGTTAGACTTAAAACCCACTTCTAACATGGTATCAGAGCCAAGTTAGACATTATCCTAGCCAACTTTCTTAGACATTCTGATTCATCCGATATCGGACCCCTAACGGACCATCCACTAATTTTTTGTCCCACTTATGAGGTGCAAACCTCACATTACAAGCCGATTTTGTGGGATTGAGTTAGGCTTAAAACCCACAATATTAATTATAATTTTAAGATCTTATATAAATTTTCTATAATATAAAGGATAGTAATATAAATAAAAATTAAATTTTGTATAATTTATTTAAATGATATTTAATAATAATGATAATAATGAAATGTTATTTAAATACAAACCAATATTATATTTTATTGCTATTTAATTTGTTATTGTGATTACATCCGATATAAGATCGGATAAGATTATTACCATCTTGAATATTTTGCCATAGACATGCAACAACTTAAGTATATAAAGTTTAGCATACCTAGATTTGTATGATACAATTAGGATGACAAAAATACTCGCGTTCGCGGATATTTGTGGATAAAATCCGCGACGGATAGTTATTACCCGCGAATATTTATTACCCACGAGTAGCGGGTAGCGGGTATTTTAATATCCGCTTATAAACAGGTCGGGTATGGGTATCATACTATCCGTACCCGCAGGTACATGTTACTCGTAAAAAATTAAAATTAAAATTTAATTTATATTTTATTAAGTTAAATTTAATTAAAATTAAAATTAACAGTATATTTTATTATGTCAAATTTAGTTATAATTATAATTTTATTTTATTTATATTTTATTTTTATAATTTTATATTAAAAAATTTATAAAATATTTTTTTAAAAATATTTGCGGGTATTGAGTATCCACGGGTACCCGTGAATTTTAAAAATATCCGTAAATATTTTTTAAACGGATACCCGACGAGTAAACGAACAGATAGCAGACGAATTTCTTTTTTAGGAATCGGATTGTGAGTAGGCACTATCCGTATCCGACTCGATGCCATCCCTAATTACAATACTTAATGAAACCTGCATATGTGGCTTAAGGTGCTCTACCGCTCCATAATAATAAATAAGTTGTGAAATACAATCCAAATAAATTCCTTAACTTAGATATTTAACTTTACAAAAGATGGTGGAGCAAAATTTAAGAGGAATCTCAGCAAATTAGAAGAATTAGTTTATTTAAAGAATAAATTATATTCAATCAGGACAAAAATTCTCAAAATGAAAAATCAATGTCACTATTAATTTATACAGTTAATGTTACACCTCACCTTAACCAGCCTTAGTTAATTATTATTGTTAATATTTAATATAATCATTAATTTTACTATACTAAAATTAATTAATTAAAAGCAAATAGGCACAAAAAGAGTGGAAAATGGCATGGTCGAGAGAGTCCTCCACGAGTGAAAGAGACGCCACGTTACTGGACACGTGTCAGATGATTTTGTGATAGATATGGAGGTACGAGACGGTTCGAAAGAATATATACATGCATCACAGGCTACGTGTCATACTTCAATGCCTCCTGTCCCTCCACGTGTCGTTCTCCCCCTTAACGTTTTGCGCTTCAAAACCATATATATATGTTCGCGCATGGTTGTGCATTCATCACCACTTACACCAGTTCATTCAAACACAACTCAACCAGCTTAACACTCGAAACAACATCGTACAATCAACGCGTAAGATCGATGGCGTCGGGACAGCAATTCAAGGGAGACAGAGCGGAGGCAGCAGCCAAACTGGCCGCCAAAGACATCGGCGATATCAACAGAGCGCAGGAGCGCGACGAGAACTTCGACCTTCACTCGGAGGCCAACTTTAAGCAAGCACGAGCAGAAGCAGCGGCGAAGCTCGCCGCGAAGGATCTGGAGGATGTTAACAGAATGAGGGACAACAGTAGCACCGCATTCAAAGAGCAGCAACGGTACAGCGAGAATAGACCCGGTGTGATAGGGTCCATGTTCAGAGCCGCCAAGGAGGCCGTGGTTGGGAAGCCTCACCCTGAGACCTCGCCAGGGGCTTATGATTCGTGCAGAGAGAGGGTGACGAAGGAGCAGGGTGGGTCGAAGATGGGGGAATATGCAGATTATGCGACTCAGAAGGCGAAGGAAACGAAGGATGCAACAGTGCAGAAGGCGGGGGAGTACACGGACTTTGCGACTCAGAAAGCAAAAGAGAGCAAGGACTATGCTGCGGATAAGGCAAGGGAAGCTAAAGATGCTACGTTGCAGAAAGCTTCGGAGTACAAGGATTATACTGCTGAGAAGGCTAAGGAAGGGAAGGACACTGCAACGGGGAAGCTTGGGGAGTTGAAGGACTCTGCTGCGGATGCTGCTAAAAGAGCTATGGGCTACTTCTCCGGCACCAGAGATGAAACAAAGGTTAACTTCAACTTCCAAGAGTTGTTGTGTTGAGTTATTGAGTTGGTTACTATTTATTCATTGTTTCTTCCTTGAACAGGTGAGTGGAACGGCGGAGGATACGAGGCGGAGAATGGAAGAGGTGAGGGTGCAGGATAAGGACTATGGAACGGGGCACGGAGGAGAGAAGTTGGTGATAAAAATGGAAGAGTCGCGGCCGGGAGCGGTGGCGGATGCGATGAAAGCGGCGGAGAGGGCCTTGGGCGGCGAGATGGAGGAAGAAGGGGTCCTTCGTGTGGAGCGTCGTAGAGAGAAAATGTGAAGCTGTGTATGTGTGTGATATGGATGAAGTATAATAATATATAGTAGCAATAATAGTGTGTTTTGTAATAAAGATATTTGAAGTTGTTGTGGTTTCATTCCAATAACAACTCGTCTCCACTTCTGCATATAGGATATGCACTCTCTGGTTTCAGAATGTGTGTATGCACACTCGTTTTCGTTTTCAATATATACATTTAAATAAAATGTTTCGATCACTTTTCATTTTAATTTATTCGGGTGTGATTCATTTCTATGTCATATTTACGGATCAACGAGATCTTTCAATTTTAAAGATTTCCAAAATAAATAAGAGTTAATTTTTAGTCTTTTTAAGCTGCATTACTTTTGAATTCATCTAAAATGTTAATATTTATTTCATAACAGCCTAGAACACACATTTTATTCACATTTCTCTCTTCCTCCTGATCCTACAAAATAGAGCTTTTAGGCTAACGAGTCAAGCGCACACAAACGGACTCACATCAATAAATTAAAGTTTATTACCAAAAAATATCTTATTAAAATTAACGGGCTAAAAATATCGAACAAGAACTATTCATCAAATTTAATATACTATAGCAAAAGTTAGCATTTTTAATTTGGATAAATTCTTTAAAAGAAAAATAGACATTCATTATTGTATAGTTGCATTTAATAAAACTTAAGCCAACCACAATTCTCGGTCATGAATTGCACCGTTTGGTGTGTTCACGTTCTTTTTTTTCGTTGGTTGAAGCAAAGTATCACGTGCCTGCGGTTCACATCGTTCGGTAACGTGAATGGGAGTGTGCTTTTGATTTTACAACGTAATGGCTCATTAAGAGAGGGATGAATTTGTTGTATTTTATATAATTTTATTATATAAAATCATTATTTATTATTATTATTATTATAGTTTAATATTAATTAATAAATTATATTACTTTTTAATTTTTAGTATAATTATATTGTACGTTATGGATAATAAATAATTATTGAGTTTTTAGGTTAATGGTACTTGATATTATTATATTATTCAATAATTTGTTGAGAGATTCTATCCTTTATAATTAAGATATAAATTTATTAACAAGTTTCGATATTTTTATTATGACGTTAAAATATATCAGATAGGTTAGAATAACCTACCACAAGATAGCATATTTCTCACACACATTTCAAAGATTAAAGGTGATATTCAGATACCAATTTTTCATTTTATGCATTTTGATACGTTTCTGCATTTTATTCTTTATTGTTCTTTTATGATTGATATAATCTAACATAATTTTAAGCATAAGTTAATGAAAATCTGTGAATTACTCATTCTACTTCAAAGCTGAAGCAAACAAGATCAAATCACATACATTTTCTCCTTCTTCAATAATATTATTTATCAGTTGCCTTAACCAATGGTAAATTAGGAAAAGTAGATGATCAATAGAAGTAAAGATTGTTATGTGATCTATAAAAAGGGTTTAATTAATGCTATTTAACTAGTATCACATTGAACTCGATTTGTTTTAGGACAAAATCAAAATTTTAAGTTACTATAATAATAAGTTACGTTGACAACTAAATTTTAACTTTAACTAAATTTTAACAATTTTTTCTTATTTACGATATGAGATAACGAAATTACTTAAAGAATGACACACAAATTGGAAGATAAAATTATCAAAAGTTTTAATTGTTAAAATATTATTTTTCAAAAAAAAAAAAACACTTTTTATCTCATTCAATGGAACTTTATATCTTAGGCTCGTAAGAAGTGAAACTCATCGATCTATCAATTTCAATTTCAAAAGGACGTTATTAACTGCTGTCTTAACTTCAATGGTAAATGTAAGTAAATTCTTTTGGTTCCAGTAAAGACATGATTATTTTCTACTCTAGTATTAGTGTGATGAATTAATGAATCACATTCAATATTTTAAGACTAAACATATATTCTTTTATAAGATTATAACCACTCAAGACCTAGTTCAACTAACTAAGTTAAACCTTTAAATTAAGACTAAACACAATTTTAATAGAAAATATTTGATAAAAAAATAGCTAAATATTATGATTACCGATTAAAAATTATAGTTTAAGTTAATAAAAATAATTTAATAACTTTTATATTCTTAAAGAAATATATCTATTAAAATTTATATAAGATAAACCTTTACCGTATATATAATCCACGTCCTTTCATAAAGAAGAGAAGATGTTGATAGTTAAATATTCTTTTTGCTACAAATGATTACAAGTGCAATGATTAGAAAGTTTGGCATTGCACTCAACATACTATTTCATCTCTGTAACAATTATATTGTTTAAACAAAGCTCATACCGTGTATGTTTTGTGTACTTTTGTTGATCAATTATTAAACGAGACAGTTCCATTAGTAAAAATTATTAACATTTTTAAGAAAAAAAAATTAGCGAAAGAGCAATGATGTCATGTGTGGCTACTCTGGTGTTGTGTAGTTTTGGTGGAGAACACCCTAAGACGCAAGCCACAACGTGATTATCTAATATCTATATATGTATATACATCTATCGATCTCTTTCAAGGTTGTTATTTTTTGGTTTCCCAAAATCTTTGCATTGGCCGCCACCAATGTCCACGAAACTCTTCGTTATCTACCTCCTATCTTCTTTCTCTGCCGTCGCGCTTCTCTTTGCGCTGTTCCTCGCCGGAACCTACGACTTCAAACATTATGCGTCATTGTCTCCTCCCTCTCTCAATCATGGATCCGAAAACGATAAAGTTTGGCCTGTATGTCACACCTTCATCTCTTCTCTGTCACGCTAAAAAAGACTGATGCTTTCTTTGTTGGGGGTGCAGGAATTGAAGGTGGGGTGGAGAGTTGCGTTGGCCACGGTTATCGGGTTTCTGGGATCAGCTTTTGGAACCGTTGGAGGGGTAGGTGGGGGAGGCATTTTCGTTCCCATGCTCACTCTGATTGTGGGGTTTGATACCAAGTCTGCTGCTGCTCTCTCTAAATGTAATAACTTTTTTCGCTCTCTCGTTTATTCTTTCACGTTGTCACATGTGAGAACTAACTTGTCGTCACAGTCTTAGGCTTTTTGGTTCTTGTTTTGTGACCGAGTGTGATATTGTTGACTTGTTTGTTTTCAGGTATGATAATGGGGGCGTCAACAGCTTCTGTTTGGTATAACCTGAGAGTGCCTCACCCAACCAAAGAGGTGCCTATAATAGACTATGATCTGGGACTTATTTTTCAGCCCATGCTCATGCTTGGTATAACTGTTGGTGTAGCGCTCAGTGTTGTCTTCCCCTACTGGCTCATCACTGTCCTTATCATTATTCTCTTCGTTGGTCTCTCTCTCTCTCTCTCTCATGTCATTTATTTTAGCAGAAAAGTTTACTTATAAAACAAACCATGCTTTGGATGAATCAGTTCTTCGTTGGTCTCTTCTGAAAAATGGTGGAAAATGTTCTTTTACCTTTTCACAGGTACCTCTTCAAGGTCTTTCTTTAAGGGAACTCAGATGTGGAGGGAAGAGACTCTTATCAAGGTAAAGTTTCACCACTTGAGAGATCGCGGTTCTTCAACGGAATCATTTAACAGAGGCAAACTCATTAAGTCTATCTCCCTATTGTTTGTGTTTTGTAATTGCAGAAGGAAATGGCCAGACAAAAAGCAACTTTCGTTAGTTCTCACGGTGAACGTAAGTAAAGATTGATTATATACTTTGGTTTCCACTTTATTTGGGATTTACTAGGAGCCATTTTTTTCCCGTGTAGTAATTCATTCATTTTCAAATTAATCAGTACATAAAAGTTATAAAATTTTAAAATAAGAAATAGTTTTTCTGTCAAGGGTGTCCTGTCTATATAGCTTCCTAAAATGAAGATATTTCATTTTGTGCGCAGTTCTAATTGATACAGAATATGAGCAGTTGATTCCTAAAGAAGAGAAGTCACCAATGGTATGCAAAAGTCACAGTTTTTCATTGAGTCATAGTAGGTGATGAGGAGAAACCTGACTTTTTTTTGTTCTCTCCCATGAACAACACCTCAGCAAATTTTTTGTTTCAATCTCAAGTGGAAAAGGATTTTGGTACTAATGGTCGTTTGGGTTTCTTTCCTACTACTTCAAGTGATCAAGGCAAGTCCCCCTCTCTCCAATTCGCATCACAAATCTGTTCACTTATTATTTCTTTGTTTTAAGTCTATTTGTTGTGGATCTGCAGAATACTGTAGAGGTCTGCAGTGAATGGTATTGGGTGCTTTTCAGCTTACAGGTACAATGGGAGCATCAATTACACGAGCACAACTTGTTACTTAACTTTCTATGCAGTGGGGTCAAATCAAACGTATTGACATGCACCTTTCTTCTTTCTGTTTCAGTTTCCTATTGCACTTTTGGTATTTGGCTATGAAGCAGCGAAGTTGTACAGGGATCATAAAGAGAGAATGAGCACAGGAAACATGGAATCCATCTGTGAGGCATCAATTGAATGGACTGTTCTGCACATTTTATTTTGTGCACTGTGTGGCATTCTAGGAGGCACTGTGGGAGGCCTACTTGGTTCTGGAGGTGGATTCATTTTGGGCCCTCTGCTCATCGAGATTGGTGTCATCCCTCAGGTAAGTTGCATATGCAAGAGACGGTTTGATTGACAATAATGTTGAAACAACTTAACTTCCAAGGACATATTTCTGTTCATCTTACAGGTTGCTAGTGCAACAGCAACATTTGTGATGATGTTTTCATCATCTTTGTCTGTGGTGGAATTCTACCTTCTCAAGAGGTTCCCCATTCCTTATGGTAATTGTCATAATATTTTGAAGCTTACATCTCTTTGCAATCTCTCTTGCCTTTAAACTTTCACTCCCTACCATTTAAGAGTTGATGAAGTGACAGGTTCATGTGGAAATTAGCAGGCAAAGATGGTTACATGTTGTGGTCCACCATATGCTATGTTTACTATCCATTTTTCACTCGGCTTCCTTTTCAAAAAGGCTTCTTTTTAACTAGAGCTTGAACACATACTAAAATAATACCCTATAGTGAAAATGATCTGATCTGCTCTATGCTTCTATTCTTAATGTATTGTCACATTTCTTTTGTAGCGTTATACCTCACTGCAGTGTCTGTTCTGGCTGGCTTTTGGGGACAGTATTTTGTAAGAAAATTGATGGAAATTCTCAAGAGAGCCTCAATCATTGTATTCATCCTCTCAGGGGTCATTTTTGCTAGCGCTCTCACCATGGGTAAATCTATTCAAATTCAAAGGCATTTGCTGATTTATATATAAGGTTTCTGTGCAATGTTCAACTATAATAGTTGACCCTTTTCCTTTCAGGCGTGGTTGGTATTGACAAGAGCGTTAAAATGATCCAAGAGCATGAGTTCATGGGTTTTTTAGACTTCTGCAGCAGTCAGTGATTCATGTAGTGTACATCAGGTGGCAAACGAAGACAACATTGTTGGAGTCTGTAAAAAATGGTTGGAAATTCATTCATGAATGTTGTTCAATGTCTGGTCATTCCTCTTCAAGTATCAAATAATGGTAGCTTGCCCTCCCTTGTGTTTCACACTGTTTGTAGTTGAATGTTAGCTACTGGCTAACACTCTCTCATTGCAGTGCAACATTTGTTTGATATGTATATTTTTTTAAGTTTCTTTTGAGCCTCCATTCAGTTCTAGACTCGGTATGGAAAAAGCTTGTACATTCAGGGTAAGACAACAACTTTCAGGAATCTTGGTCAATGTTTGGTTGACCATCGGAAGTTCCTTTCCTCTGTGTAATAAATAAGGCTTGATGGTTCTTCCCTTTGAGAAAATCAGTTTGTGGTTGAGTTATGTTATGCGACTGACTGATGGCAAAACATATGAAGGATTTTTTATTTCTTTAGCATCGGATCTTCACATGTCCATCGGTTGGTTTAAGGTTGAAAGGTTTGCTTCTGAAGGAGTAGTTCCGAGAATTTGTCTCTATAATTGTATAACTAAAGTTATTATATGATTGCTGTAAAATTAAATCGATTGAAAACAATTTATCAAAAAACAATTATTATCTTGATTTTGTACTTTTTTTAAAAGGTTACTTTACCGCGCTGTGTGATGTAGGTGAACTTGATTTGAGGTTAATACTGTTTGATTTTTTGTAATTTTCTTAAAAGGGTACAGTTAGATTAATTATTTAGCCCATTGAATCATAATCCAATAAGAAGACATATATACTTGACTAAACTTAATTGAACTAGGACATTTGGAGTCAAAACTGTTTCTAAAAGAAAATTTAAGTATTTTTAAAATCTTAAAATGATCAATCTTGTAATGAAGTGTTTAAGCTTCAATTTTACTTTTATTATTATAAAAAAGTCAAGTAGGAATGATTTAATTACTGGACTGTCATGCTATATAAATATGAAAAAAAATAATTTAAAAGCATCATTATAAGTTATAACCCATGCATAATAATTAGTAATACAAATGTTAATTTAATGTTATTTAATTTGATTTATTTAGATTCGATTAAATTGAATCAGGTTAAACATTCATAATATCTAAATCTAACGTCTTCCTAAAATTAGTTTTTAAAGTTATTAATAAAGTTAATTAAGATTATCTTTTAAGGTTAAAGTTGTTTGATTTTAATTGTATTTCTAATCACCAATAATATGTTTAAATCAAGTTTTTTTACTCATCAAAACGTAATAGATGAAAATAATGTGCTTCTGCACGCACTTTATCTGATGATTCTAAACCCTACGAATTATTCAGCTATTCAGTGGTACAATTTTGTATGCAGTATTTGGACTTTTGCTTTAAAATAAAAAATAAATCAGATTTCAATCTAATGAAAATCCTTGGGCAAGAAGTTTGTTCTGTTCAGTCTCTTTCACTAATTATTTTGTTTTATTTTCTAATGTTATTTATTTATTTATTATCTGCGTCCTTCTTCTTACCTTTCATATGGGCTCATTGGCGTAGCCCAATTGCTAAAATAAAGATTCATTAGGACTAGGCTGTTTACTTTGGGCTCAAATAATTTACATTGGGCCCAGGAATGCATTTATATGGTTTTATATTCGGAGGTATAGAGAGAATCAGGGAGAATTAGGTTTTAGGGTTTACACAGAGCAGCCACACCTGAAGCAGCAGCCATGGTCCTAAAGTGAGTTTTCATGACTCTTTCTTCTTCTTCCTTTAACTCCTTTCGTAGGATCTCATAGCAATTACTTTCTTCTAAAAGTCTTGTGTTCGGATGCATACACTTGTATGTACTCTAAAATAGTTGCTTGTTTTATTTAATCTTGTTTTTTCTTTTTTCCATTTTTTTAGGTTTACTTTCCTCTCTCAATTTGTTTCACTGGTTTTGAATTTGTTTTCGTTGTATAAGTATGTGATTGTTGTTTCGTTGTAAAGCATATTGTGCGGAATAATTTTCGATGAGCTGATGCTTTTTTAATCTTTGTTTCTGTTTGAGCTTTTATGATTTTTAGAGACATCAATAGGTTTTAAAAACATGTTGGAGAATGTGTTCCTTTTTTGAAGCAGCTTTTGTAAAAAGTTCAGACGCATAATTCTTGTAGATTGTTGAACATAGTTTCAGCTAACTACTCAGTGTCTTACGTGTTATATTTGAACTATGGATAATTATTTTTCATAGGTGACCATGAGTTATTAATGTATTGTATTCCTGTATCAGAACTGAACTGTGCAGATTCAGTGGTGCCAAGATTTACCCAGGAAAAGGCATTAGATTTGTTCGTGGTGATTCTCAGGTGACATATGATGTCTCGTTGAATTTAGGGTCGATTTTTCACATTATTTCAATCTGGTTAATGTGACTTAAAGGTTATTAGTTGTGACGGTTTTTGTTTGCTGTTTGTTACGATATTGAAAAGTGGGTATTTGTTTGTGGAATCTACAGGTTTTCCTCTTTGCCAATTCCAAATGCAAGAGGTATTTCCACAACCGCTTGAAGCCATCAAAGCTTACCTGGACTGCAATGTACAGGAAGCAACACAAGAAGGTATTTATTTAATTTAAATGTCTGATTTATGCAACAGTTAATCAATATAGAGATCCTGAACTTTTTAAATAAGAATTTCCATTGGCATTGATGAGCCGGTTTAGGAATGAAAATGTTGCTTTTTTTACTGAATTTGATTATCTGATTTTGCCTAGTGCATAGTTATTCTAATTTCACATGTAAACAGATTAGTGTACTAAGCATTCCTCAATTGTTGCGTGCATTTGATTCAATTACTTGTGTGAATGGAATGTGTAGGACATTGCTCAAGAAGCTGTGAAGAAGAGGAGACGCGCTGCCAAGAAGCCTTACTCTAGGTCCATTGTTGGTGCCACTTTGGAAGTTATCCAGAAGAAGAGAACTGAAAAGCCAGAAGTTAGAGACGCAGCTAGGGAAGCTGCCCTTCGGTGTGTTTTTGTTAATTTCTGCCTCTTGCATTCAGTTAGATGTGTGCATATTTAATCACATTCTTAGTCATTTATTTTCTGCTCAACTATTTTAATTACACTTTACTCTCTGTGCACCTCTCACTGCAGTTCTGTTTTAGAGCCTTGCATTTAAACATTTCTTTTACTTTCAAATGTGGATTGCACATGTGTCTGAATCTTGGATGTTGTGTTGCAGTGAAATTAAGGAGAGGATCAAGAAGACAAAGGATGAGAAGAAGGCTAAGAAAGCCGAAGTTGCAGCTAAGTCACAAAAAGCAGGAGGTAAAGGCAATGTTTCCAAGGGTGCCATGCCTAAAGGTCCCAAACTCGGTGGTGGAGGCGGAAAGCGCTGAGCTTTTAAGTTTTGTTCCTATTTTTGCTACAATTTAAATAGTGTTGTTTTCAAACTTCTGTACTGATATTTAATTTGCATCATTAATCTTTTATTTTACTGTTTAATTAAACCTGTGTTTGGAGCTTCAGAAAGTACCTAGTTATTGAATGCATTCCCCTTTCGCCTTATTCACGTTAGTCGTCCTTTAACTAGCTGTTTTTGTTGGATCGTGTTTTTGTGTCTGTACTTGGCTACTCATGTTTTGCACTTATGTTCTTTATTTGAAGATTCCAATCGATTTCACCGCGCATAGTGCCTGATTTGCGTTGTATGCGCCTAATTTTGATTCGAAGCAACTATGTTATCTATTTAAACACGCACAGTGCCTGACATCTTTGTTATTCAACGGTGACCTATTGGTCGCAATACGTTTGTCTTTTATGTAGGCTTTTTCTTCAACAATGGATAATTCTTCTGCTATTGCTTATGACGGGCTTATGCTTTTACCAAAGAAAACTCCTATTCATACTATCTAGTTTTGTCTTCGTTTTGGTAAGCTAAGATCTTTGGTCAAATTGGTGAAGATGTTACTGGGTATGTTTTAAAGTATATGTTTAAAAAGTTGTTGAAAATAGTTATATTGATATATTGCAATGAAATCCTGATATGGGTGCAGAAAACTCCTATTTCATCATTGTTGTCGATAATCTCTTTTATCTATGGCCTTCTGAATGGTTAGTTCGAATTGTCAGTGAGTCTAAGTTTTCTATATTAAATAAAAATAAGAAAGTAGAGCATTATATAAAAATAAAGATCTATAAACTTATTATTTTTAAGGTTTTAGATTAAAAAATGTGTTATATGGTTTGATTAAGGTTTTATTAGTGTTATATTTTCTCAATAAAACTTCCTTTATTGACCTATAAGTGTGTATACATTCTTTTAATTTTTAAGATTGTCACCCTTAACTAAATAGAAGTTCAATTTTAAAATCTTTTGGTAATAAGGGATAGATTTAGAACCTTTTAACCAGGGTTTGACATGGAAATTAAATAGAATTCTACTTAAATTTTCTAATTGTTTTTTTTGACGGGCTATCCTGGTAATGCCAGACTATAATTTCCAGATTGTCTTTTTATGCATTCCATGTATATATAGAATGAGTTTGTCTCTTTGAACATGACCGCAAGGATTTCATGGGTTTATCTCTGCATTATTGTTCTGACAATAAGTAGAAAGAATTTAGGATTGAATTTGAGAGGCGAAAATAAAATGAATTTAGACTCATTTACTTTGTCATCTGATTTTATAAGGTTTGAAAATGCCATACATTTTGCAAATATTAATTGGTCTTAGATGAAAATATATATTAAATTCTTTTACATAAGTTATGGATGAAGTTTCAATTCAAAATTATAAAAGAACTTTAAAGATTATAATTATAAAATACTGAATCAAGAATTTTGTATTTGTAATAATTATAAAATAAGTGGAACAAAAGATAAAAGATACACACCTCTATATCCTGTACATTCATTATAAACCTCCCTAATATTTTGGTTAGATTAGTATAATTATGAATTAAATTTATATTTAAATCAATATGTTAACTGTAACGCATTCAAACACTACATAACCATTAATAGGTTTTAGAAACTTCAATAATGATCATTAACCTTATGATAATATGAAAAAAATGATTATTAATATATTTATAAATGTTCTAGTCAGAGCACATTTCCTTAACTTCTCAACCCCTTATTTCCTCTTTAAGTCTCCTTAATTGACATTTTGTAACATTCTTGCATAATCCTTGGTATGGTCTCCTTCGGCTTGAGTGTGAAATAGGACTTAAGATGACTTAACCATCAGGTCTAAAGGCCCAAACAGTACTAAGCCCACCACCACAATACATGTGGACCAAAAATCTCATTGATTAAGTTGAAATAGTTTATTAAATAAATCAATTTTTTTAAGGGTCTCAACTGAGACATTTATGAAATGAGAGCAGTATGTGAGAATTACTAGACCTGATGCAACTATAAAGTGAGTAAACATGATGGAGGCATATGGTGTCCTCAATTAACTTTTAATACCATTACACTTTAAACTAGTACAATTATTAGTTAAAGTATAAAATTTATATATGCAATTTTTGTGGTGTATGTCTATAAATATTCTTATTATAATAATAATACTAATAACTTAGACTATAATAAGAATAAAAACTTAGACAGAAAAATAATATTTTCAACTAGTAAATCATTTTAATAAAGATTGGACGAATAGGTCAATTAAATTATAAATAGTTGAATTATTATGACAATAATAATAATAATACTATTATTATTATTACTATTATTATTATTATCTTTCATTTTATTTTCTTATTATTATGTGTATTAATATTTTTGTAGCAACAAAATTAACAATATAATAATAATTGTAATTTATTATTAGAATTTTTATATTATGTAGAATTTTTTTTGTAAATTTGTTAAAAAACTTTATAAGAAAAGATTTTCTTTTGTCATTTTTTCTAAAAATTTTAATTGATAGATAATTTTTTGGTAGATAATCATTTCCTATAAATTGGTAACTAAAAATTTTAATTTGCAAGGATTAAAACATAATGATAATAATTGTCATTGCTAATCATTATAACAATGATATAAAAGATATAAGCAAATAATTGAATTTTAAATATAGAATTCTTAACTAACGATTCAATGATATTAAAGTTATTTTTTTATTTGATATTTTTTTATGAATTCACGTATATATGTGTGAAAGTATCAAGTAGTTTTAGATAAAGAAAAGAAAAGAAAAAATCACGCTTGCATTTTTAGCCAAACTTCCTTTTTGTGTTTTTCCTATTCTAGCAGACACTAAGTGTATGTTTTGGTGCAGCATTTTAGAATTGATTCCATTCAGCTCAGCCAATTCTCCAACATAGAAGAAAAAATTAGTTATTAGTTATTTCTCATTTAATATGATTTTTTTATTGTTTAATTAATTTTGAAAATTAAACGGATGATGATTCTGGTTAAAAAATCAATTCTAATCAATTTTACATTAATTTAACGCAAAATAAAATACGCACTAAGTAGACATTACCTAGACTACCCTTATTTTTCCTATTTTAGTCCTTTAATGTATACAGGTTAATGGATAAACAAATGCCCAAAAATGCATATCTATTTCCACATAAACTTGGTGAAAACTCTGCTATCTGTTTTAGCCTATATAAAAGTGTTAAACTTCCACATAAATTGAATGACCTCTACACATGATTTTATATAAAGAGAATCTTCTACTACTCACTTTAAAGATAATGGAGAGTCATTGCCTATAAATTTTTGAAAGTATGGAAATGAACCAATATGTAGAATTAGATTTCTTTTGTAATATCCACAATGCACAACAATATTCATATACAAGTGCTAACAATACACTTTTTAATGTTTTTTCTTCTAATATACTCTATATTGTTCGTCAGACAAAAATTAACTGTCAGGACATAGGTTCAAATTTTTGAAATGTTTATATTGAAAACAACTATTTATTTGTTTTTTAATATTTCTTTACTTAATTAAGTCCTAACTTTATTTTAAATCACACATAAATTTGTCTTATAAGGATTTTTGAAGTTGGTCCAAAAATATTGTAATGTGATTTGAAATCATGAATAAATATTGAATTGTTTCGAGGCATGACGTGTGGAAACATCTAATTTTGTGTTCTTTCGCTATTTCTACTTTGTAGTTAGTTTGATCTCCTTGTTGTCTGTGAAGAGGGGATTTGTTTGTCGATCAAAATGGTAAAAGAATGTGTCAGATGTTACCAAACAGGTAAATAGTAAAAGGGAAATCACTATGTTTCTGAAGAAAATAAATAATATTTAGCACATAAATATCATAAAAAATAAAATATAATAATCATGAATAGAAAACTCAGCTTCAATGATATAGTGACCAACAAAAGTAAAAGTGATCATGTGTCCTGACCAACTTTTCTTGAATTGACATGGCAGGATTGGCATAAAATTTTCTGTCTGTGTTAAAAGTGTGAAAGGAAAAACACAGTTTGATAGAAACTTATCAAATTTGGAACATCAAAACTAGTATCTGTATATCTGTTCATCCTGCACCTTGTTATAACCTTGAAGTCCCCAACACTATGGTGTAGTCATTGTTGCTCAACGGTTCCAGTTTTTTTGTGTTATTCTTTATTAAACATTAAAAACACGTTACTTTTAGTATTTGAAAAAGCTTTTATTATATTTTAAAATTTTAAAATAGTTGTCAAAATTGGTAATTCGGCTCGACCCGGCTCAACTAATCACGGATTGATGATTTAGTGAGTCAACCCAACCTGACTCAAATTTTAATGAACCAAAAAAATTTGAACCTGGCTTGGTCCACCACGGGTTGGCGGGCTAAATGGGTTGACTCACGGGTTCACTTAATTAAAAAAAAGACAATTTTTTTAATTTTTTTTTCAGTCAAAATTAAATTATCATTCTATTTAGAATCTAAATAAACTTTAATACAATCCAAATACAAACCAAAATCAAAAAAATACAAATTATTTATGTGTTGGCTAAAAAAAACTTAACACGACCCAAATGTAAAACCCAACTTAATAAAAAATACTTGTGTGCCTCTTTTATCTGCGGGTTGGTGAGCCAATCCGGTTCACCACGGGTTCAATCTGGATGAACCGGGTTCTAGATAAACCAGGTCAAAAATCGACCCGTATTGAAATTTATAGAAAAATTCAAATCTAATCCGATCAGAACCCGTGGTGAACCGGGTTAACTCGCGGTTCCAATCCATTTTGACAACTCTAAAAATAAGTGATCTTCCGTGTAGAAACAACACATCAAAAACAGTACACAATTCAAATTTTTACTCTTCTTACTAAACTAATATGGTTCTGAAGGCAGAATCAAAATTTGCTGAACAACTTTAGCAATTAATCTTTCTAAATCTGACTACAAATGAAACCTCCAATTACGTGCTATTCCAAATCAATCTAATTCACTTTTTTTTTTTTCATTTTAGAGGTATATAAACAATCGTCGTTTATGAATTTTTTAAAAGAGTAGAAATTGGTAAAAATTTAAATATAAATTAAAAGTCTCGTAGAAATGAAAAGATTAAACGATATCCAAGAAAAAAAAATCTACAAATATTATATATTAAAATTTTATATTGAAGGTAGCATCGTTTTTTTTATAAAAAAACTTATATCTCATTGATAATAAATTTCCCTTTAAGAAAAACTGTAAAAATGTAAAAACTTAGTTCTATCACTAGAAAAAATAGTATTTAACGAAGATGATTTAATAGAAGTTAATATAACTCTAAAAATAGATTCAATTAATTGAAGTTTTTTTTTTTTAATTTTAGTTAACTTTCAAAGGTTTCAATATATATATGAGTCAAGATCACTTTTGTATAACTACATTTTACACGAGAAAATTCAATTCCTACCATTTTCTTTTTGAAAAAAATTATAATTTATAGGCCGAGTATTTTCGTAAACACTTACATGAAAATAAAACTATAAGTAAAATGAAATAATTTTTTATTAATTAAAATTAATTTATGAACTAGTTAAAGATTTTTTCTTCTGGAAAAAATTAATACGAAAAAAAACGTTTTTAATTAACATTAATCATAACTTTTACACACACACACACACACATATATATATATATATATATATATATATATATATATATATATTACATAATTAAATATATTGCATTAATATTTATGATTAGATAGTAGTTAATCACTTATATTATATGAAAACAATGCTATTTATTGCAGCTAATTTACCATGATTTGTGGCCACTAACTTCGTCACTCTAAACTACGTGGTATGATAGATAAAGGGGTAGCCATAGAAGTAAGTAGGTATAGTAGGTGATAATAAGACTCTATGCAAGTCAATTAATTACTTGAAACTAAACTACAAGTTAAATTACGCATGCCCTGATTCGCTCTTTCAGGAATCATAACTACAAACCAGACATGTCTGCGCAGATCGTAATGTCATTCAGAAAAAAAGGTTATCATCTTCTACCTAACAACACTAATACTATAATGTTCATACTTTTGGAACATCAATCATGGATAATAGCTAATAAGGTGCAACAGGCCACTGGCAGAAAGGCACTGAAACAGTGTTATAATCCTCCACACTCAAACAACAAAACCCCTCATCTGCAACCTGCTCAATCTTACTCTTTCCCTGTCCCTTGTTCGAACCCCTTAGACCCTCTGAAGTGCTTTCTACCGTTTCTACTCCAGATATTTCTTGATATCTGGAATACGTCCCAAAACCTTGCTCTTTACTCAGCATTGCCTTCAACTTCATAACCTGCTCACAACAACAACACACAAAAAAACATTGCATAACGTAAAATAGTAATGCAGTTTCATATTTCTATTCATGACACAAACCCTAATCTCAGAGATGAAGTTTGAAAATCATGTCATTGTTTTTTTGGAATAAACTAGTAATATATATGGTTTACATACAGGTACATGGAGAGACAGAAGGACATAAAGGGTATAAACGTTTTTATAATGCGTGTGGGAGTGTGTGAAAGTGAAGTTGAAAGGTACCTCTTCTTGAAGCTTCTGCTTTTCGCTGGAGATGACATCATATTGGTGCTTGAGAACATCATATAAGTGCTCAAGCTGCTTCGTTTTCCACCTCGTACGTCTATTTTGGAACCAAACAGCGATTTGGCGAGGCTGAAGACCTAGCTCCCTCGAAAGCTTCATCTTCCTTTCAGGGTCTAACTTTATTTCTTCCTGGAAGCTCCTCTCCAATAACTCCAACTGGTTGCTTGTTAACCTCTTCTTCTTCTCTTTGCCTCCGTTGTACATTGCCGGAATTGAACCTTCTCCTGTCTCCAACATTGTCGCTTCTTTCATTTCCACTCCTGAACATATGCAGCAAAAAGGGTTATGTTGGAAAAACAGCAAGGTGTTTATAGCTATTTACACTTCTTAGTATTACAAAGTGCTGTCTCTAATACATAAACGAAAGCATTTTAGCTAGGGTTAATAACCATTTTACGATTAAAATAACATAAATATTCTATCTGTGAAAACATAAGTGTACTCTTTTGAAACATAACATTTAGGCTGTCGGATTGATCTTTCAGAGGTTGTCCTAGCTGAATATACCAACTCAACAAACAAGTGCAGCTTTCAGATATATATGTCTTTGTCAATGTTTCCTATGCTAAGCTTCTTCAGAAAAGCAAGAAAATGGGACAATTACTTGGGATTCAAGTTACTATTACAAAACTCAGAAATATCGAAATGTGGTGGTTGAAAAGTTGTTGGAAGCTAACTGGATATGAAAATGATAAACCATGGGAAGTAGAAAAGAAAAGCAAGTTGACATTTGAGGATGAAGATAAATCCTTGGAAGAAGTTATGTTTTGTTGGTGTTTTATTACCTGGATAACGGTTGTTGTTGTTGTAGTTGTAGAAGAAGCCTAAGGTATCTGGGTGAGGAAGAAATGGTTTTGTGGTGTAATGCCAATCCATAGCTTTTTGTTCTTCCATTGAAATCCATGTGCAGAAGGATCTCTTATATGGGTTAATGGGTTGAGTGTATGAGGATGAACTTAGACCACGTAGGCGCGTAGGGAAAGGTGTGTTCTGACTTGGTATTATGAGAGGCAAAAGGCTGTCTATATTCCTTTCTCTTTTTGGGTGCCAGCTAATAAGAGATCTTTAATTTCTCAATGCTTGTAGGTAATAAATTTGATTTCATTATGAAAATAAGATTCAGAGCATTTATTTCATTGGTTACTCCTAAATCAAAGTAATAATCAAAGTAATGTTTAACAGAAGGACAGTGGTAATATAGAGTTGTACCTATCCGGGGCTACGGTGAGTGGCGTACCCAAGAGGAAGGTTAGAGTGAGGTTTTCCTTTGTAAATTGTGAGGTTGTTCTTCCTTGCTATTGGGAGCAACAATGTCTTGTGTTAAGGTGGGAACTGCGGAAAGGGACCACGATTTGTCAGGACAAGGTGTGAAAAGGGGGAACCATGTCTTGAGCTGGCCACTCATACCCTTCAAGCCATCCGTTTCAAAAAAATAAAATAAATATATATATATCACTATTATATCATTTGTTTTACAATAACTCTTGTAATTTTAAAATTATGCAAATGTAGTAAGTTAAAATAATATCATGAAAATTTATTATGAAGGGAAATAATTAATCAAAATTCACTTCAAATGATGCATTTCATTTGAAGAATGATGAATGGATGAATTTGAAAGGATAAAAATATATATTTGCTACTTATTTTTATTCAGTTTTGTCATTTTATTCTTAATATTATTCTTTTTTCGATTAAGTTCTATTTTTTGTTAATTTTGTTTAATTTGGTTTTTATTTTTATTTATTTTTAGTTTTTTTAAATGTCCACGTGTCAACGTAAAAACAAGTTATGTGTGAAAGTCAATGTTTTATATTTAATTTGGTTCCTATATTTGTTATTTTTATTCAATTTAGTCCAAACTTTTTTAAAATGTAACAATTTTGTATCTCTATAAATTGAGACCAAATTTGATTTTTATATAAATATTATAACAATATTTTTATTAACATTCATATTTTTATTAATTATTTGACTTAGGGTTACAATTAATTTAAAATTGGAAGGAAAATTGTAAAGATGAGGACTAATTTTAAAATTTTAGATGAATGGTGTTAGTTCTCATCCTTGAAACTTTCATTCTAATCTTAAACTAATTGTAACCTTAAAAAAATTATTTAATAAAAATGTAATTATTAAGAACATCATTATAACATCAATTTCCAGAGAGACAAAATTGCTTGCTCAATTTTAAACAAGAATGAGACTAAATTGACAAAATAATGAAATATAGCGACAAAATTGAATATAAAATATTGATTCTAACATGTGACACGTTGCTCAGTTGACACACGACATTTTTTTCAAATAAATAAAAATAAAAAAAATAAAAAAATAAAAAAATCACGAGTGTCATGGGATCGTTACTTCTTTTTACCATTAATTATTTAAACAATATTAGAATAAAAAATCAAATTGAACAAAATTGATGGAAATTGGAACCTCATTAAAAAATATATATATATTACAACTATAATGACAAAATTGAACAAAATAGAAACCATATATATATATATATATATATATTAACCAATTTCAAAAGATAAAAGGAAAGAAATGTCTGTTATTTACTTTAAGACCTATAAAATGAAAGAATTCGAAGAAAAAGTTTTTTCAAAATTTGTGAATGATAGATAAAAAGAAAGTTTCATTGATTAAAATAAAATATTACAATTTTACTCTCGTAATTAAAATTAATATAGGATAAAATGTAATTATTTAAAGTTAATTTAAAGAAAAATCCGGATGATTAGTTTTTTAATAAAAAAATGAATAGGTTAAATTTATTTTAAAATAAAATTAAAATTAATTGCTGCTATTATGTATTACAATTTTACTCTTACAATCAAAATTGATATAGAATAAAATGTAATTGGTTAAATCATATTTAAAGAAACATCTGAATAATTAACCTTTTAATAAAAAAATGAATAGGTTAAATTTTTTTCAAAATAAAATTAAATTATAATTGCTGCTCTTTTGCCATACCGAGGAAGAGAATCCATGTACAGTAAAAAAAACAAGGGAGTAATTGTGAAATTTAGTCTAAATTGTAAGGTATTTAAGTAAAAACAAACGTTATAAATAGTAGGTTATAAATAGTAAGGATAAATATGTTTTTCTCCTTCAAATTAAAGTGAATCTTGGAATTAGTTCCTTTTCGAAATTTTATAATAATTTAGTTATTTATTTTTAGAAATACGTGAATTTAGTCTTTTTTATCAAGTTTTGTTAAGTTTATTTGACATTTTAAACGCATTTTATGATAATATTTGAGTTAACATTGAAGCGAAAATGTGTCATGTGATTGAAACCTCATATAAATTTAACAAAAATTAGTTAAAATGACTAAATTTAAGATAAAGAACTAAATTGATCAAAATTTTTGAAAAATGACTAATTCTAAATTTCATTGAATTTTAAGGGACAAAAACATATTTAACCCTAAATAGTATTTACTTTCAACTCTCCTCCCACATAGGTCCTTTCTTCCTTTTATCCCTATTACTCTTACATATTCACAAATTCATAGAAACAAAAACGCAAATTACTCCTTATGAGAAAAAAAACAAAGAAATGCAATAGATGGTCTATATGTTAGACTTTATAATTAGTTTAATTTGGTTATTCCTCAAAATGAAAAACCGTTTTAGGTCTCATTAGTTGTTGATGATGGTTCTTCGAGTTGATGAGATGGTCTATATATTAGGATATGAGCTAACCTATATTCGATGTAATTTTTAATCCAAAATTTCAAATGTTATATCCAATTTTTTTTATATATTATTTGTTTTTATCTAGCATTTTCAGTTAATGTGAAGTTCTTAGCTTCGTATTTAAATTTCTCACAATTTTTCTGTGACGTGTATTTCCTTCTTATATGTTGGAAAGATATAAAAAAATAATAGATAATCACTCGAATCAAATATTTCCTAAATAAATAATATGCAAACTAATAAAATGTATAAAATAGAGAAGAGAGGAATCAACAAACACCAAAATTTTTAACGAGAAAAACTCTCTGGAGGAAAAATTCATGGGACTTAGTCCAGTCAAATCTTTTACTAATAAAAATTGATGAATACACCACAAGTTCTCTTGAAGATTTTAAGGATCAACATAGCATTATTCTCTCCATCAATAAGGTGAATAACAAACCCAATGAATACTTTAAATAAACAATAGAATGAGCCCTAATATTTGAGTAAATGATTAAAACTTTTTCTCCAAGGTAACTTCTCTGCACAGACAAGATAAATTATGGTTGCTCTTATCTTCTTCTTTACTCTCTTTGATTTCTCACCATAGGCACTCACAAGTTATTTCTTTCTGTCTCACTCTATTTTTCTCATTATAAGTCAGATACAAGTATTACATATTTAAATTGCATAATGAGTCGGGAGTCCATAAAAAAATTCATCTTTTTATTTTTTTTTATTTCAATAAATTAGTGACGTACTTGATAAATGTTCCTAATTTTTTTTTTTAAATGCAAATATTCTACCGGTGAGTGTCTTATTTACATGATACTTTTTTTCACCGATGATATCGATCATTGAATCCGAATCAAACATCTAAAAAATTACAAAAACAAATTTTAAGAAGATAACAGTTTTATCAAACAAAATTATTCACAAATACAATATACTATATACATAAAGTTATATATATAATCTAAGGAAGATCAAAATATATATACATTAAATTGTATCTCCAAACTTAACAATACTATAAGTTTCCTTTCTAACTACAGAGTATTTTTTTCTTCTTCATTATACTCATGATTTAAATATCTGTTAAACTATCGATTTTTTTGTCTTTTTTTATCAACAAAAAAAAAATGAATTTAAGGAGAGCAATTACCAGGCTCTATCCCTTTTACACAAAATGTAGAAAATACTATGATACAAAGGATTACATCTCTTGTAGGTACCTCCTAATCACTAATTAAGGATATCCTATCAAGAAGAAAACATATAGATTAGGTTAAACAGCATCATAAAACTGCTTGACAAAATTACAGAGATAGAATAAAATGATAGGCAGAGAGAAAAAACATTGCTGTGTTACTGCAGGAGCATGGTGTGTGGTCCCTGACCAGATCATATATATGAAGGTTTCTTCCTGCATTTTTTACTAATTCTGCGACATCTCAATTAGCAACTAGGTGATTAATTAATTTAGTTATTAACGAGTGATGAAATATATACCAAGTTTGACGTAAAACACGCATTCCAACAAACCAACAATACTTTGTCTTAATAAATTCTTATTAAAATAAACAAATATGGCATGAATACGATATGACGAATGAATTTATGCAGTGAATTGATGCAGTGAATAATGCAGAAAGAGATTTAACAAATGAATTGAGTTCCGAAATTGCCACACCGATGATGACAGAGAAGCTGCCATAACCTCTGCGGCATCATTAAAAGGGCAAGTGAAGGACGGTAAATAAAACAACTTTGGCTCATCTTCTGTTTATTCAACCTCATTTCCCTTTTTCCTTAAAGTTTCCTGCACTGTTCAACGCAGCACAGCTTTTTCTCTCTCTCTCTCAAATAAACCAATTTAAAAACATAATCATCTCACTCTAATTCTGAACGAATACCAAATTTTATTCGACTCTTCAAAACCGATTTTTGAAGTTGAACTTGTGGCCAAAAGATGGGGAAGGGGAGCATGGTAATGGATACCATAGAATGCGGCAAAGGTCGTTGTAGAATAGATTAATGTTCCAACTTTTGATGAATTAAGTTAATTTATTGATTCATGCACCATGATAACAACACTACATACTTTCAAATATCACTTCTGTTTGGACGTACTGATACGGTACGGTCAAAAATAATGAAACACTGGCGTATTCGAAATCTCCAGGCTTCGAATGCTTTTTATTACTCCATCAACAGGTGCTGCAAAATCTTCTTCACCATTTTTATTTTGCATACTCAGGTTTTTTTTTTTTTCATTTCTTTTGTTTTATCATTTGTCTCCTTCTATCCGCTACTAACCTAGAGAAAAGGATTTTGTTGCATGGATGAATGCATGTGATGAGTGGCTTGCATGAGAATGAATGGCTTAGAATACGGTTAAAATGTCAACTCTCTTACAAATCATTCAAAACCTCCACTTTCTCCACCTACATTACCCTTTTTGTTCATCTTAACCGGATACAATATTATTACAGAGATATAACACCAATGAGACATGAATCTAATCTGTAAATGAGGGATTAATATCATCACCAACCCAAAACCTTAAGACAATAAATTTATAGATCTTCACTCGTATATATATGATTTTCAACTTTCTCTTTTTTTACTCTACATGAAACTTAAACTTACACTTGAATTTACAAGATAAATATTAAAGAATGTATGATAAATAGTATTATTTTTGTTGCATGTATCGAAGCTTAGCATTACTGATATAAAAGAAGCGAACAGTGTGGAAGCTACTAGACAAATTTTGATAGGAAAGGTAATTATAAAATAAGATGGTAGGTAATAACTCCGGGACAAAAAAAAACAGATTACAGCTGAGAAAAAACAAGGGCTATAAGTAAGGAAATTTAAAATTTTCTAGAACAAAATGTATCATGTGATGCTCCCTGTGTTCCTGCTGTTATGAAGGCAAAAAGGTAAACCTGTCATGCAAGGAATTCATTGAGAAGTCAGAATATTTTGGACAACCTTTTTTTCAACGGTTGTTTTTTTGTGTTCGTCATTTTATGTTATATTTTCCTGTCTTCTGTTCTTTAAATGTTTTGCACGTATACATTGATCAAGCGTTGGAGAGTTAAATTTGAATAATGAGGAGGTGTTGTTTTTGTGGGCTTGAGGGCAATCAATGAATAACAGTGGAAACCGAATCTATTCACTAAATACTAATTACTCTTCAAGTGAAGACAAATGTAGGTAAAATATCTGATGCCAACTTAACTCCATCACCCAACTTCTTCAGCTTATTAAAGTCCTTCCTCCTTTATATTCTTCCTATTTCCATGTCAAAAGATGCTGGACAAACCATTTTTTTAAGGACAAAAAAAGGTTATTTATACTATATTTAACTACTATTTTCACAACTTTTATAAAAATAACATGTCTTAATAAAATTTAACTTTTATATTTAAGCTCTATATATGATAACAAAAAAAATAGCAGTATCAAAATAGCAGTGTCTTTTTACTAATTATATGAAAAAGAGAATTTTTTTTTATATATACAATCACTTGACATTCATTTTTAAGATTAATATAGCCATTTAAGAAAAAAAAAAGTGAAGTTTAGTATTGATAAAGAAAAATAGAGATAAAGAAAAATGTGGATGTGAATTGGATGTAAAAATATTAGTGTAAAGGGAATGGAATCCAAGAAAAAATAATAAAATGAAAAATTAATATAATAAATGCTCTTTGTATTCTTAATATAATGATTATTTTTAACAAAAATTGTATTGGTAAGCTATGTTTAACACCTCCTCTTTTTACGTGAAAAACTTGTATAACCCTTTTGTCTTTAGCTAATAAGTTTATTTTAGTGATTTGTAACATTTTTCTAAATGCTACTTGGTGACGTTTCCCATGCATGTTTTTATTGATTTTTTTTAATATTTTATAAACAAAATAACGTGATAAAAATATATTTATTATTATTATTATTATTATTATTATTATTTCGATACCTTTACATGATATAATTTATTAAACTATTATATATGTACCTAATTAAAGAGATATATTTTTTATAATTGTTTTAGATAACTCTATCATCTATTAAATTAAAATAATTTTATTATTTAATAAAAAACATTCTTATATTCAAATGAACCACATCTTAACTAAAGAAACAATAATATATATTCTCTAACTCCTAACACACAAAATTGGTTTTCTTTTTTTTATATTTTCTTAAAATCATATTATTTTAATATGTAAAGACACCACAAGATAATTTTTAAATAGTACCAATAATTATTAGTAACTATATTGACCAATTTAGATATCAATTTACAAATCTAAAAGTCATTAATTATTAAAATAATTATTATTATGAATAAAAAATTATAATTAATCACTAAATTGATCTTTAAAATTAGCTACTATAATTTTAGCTACCAAAGGAAATTAGTCACTAAAATTTAGTTATTTTGATTTTGACTACCAAAATGGATTAGTTTATAAATTAGTCTTTAACTAATTAGTGATCAATTTAGTAACCAATTATAATTTTTTACTTATAATAGTGACTATTGTAGGAACTAATAATTTTTAATTTTGTAAATTGGTATCTAAATTGGTCATTATACTAACTAACTATTTTTTGTTTATAAAATTGTTTCTAATTGAAAATTTTCTTAAACCGAGACAACTTGTTTGACTAATTTTATATAATATTTATTTTACTATTTTGACATAATGCAGATTTGTTTTATTATTTTTAAATATCTAGAAATGTTATTTTAAGGGTAAAATTGAAAACTCTCAACATATGTTTTAATAAAAAATAAATTTCATAAAAAGATTGTATTAATTTTTATAATTATGTCATTTGTGTTACATTTACTAAATCCTTCTAATTCAATAAACCAATTCAACAATTTTTAGGCTTCAGTTAACTTTTTTCAGCTTTTAACAGTGAAGTATAACTTTATCCTTCATTTTTTTGAAAAGTTCTTAGAACAAATGATATTTCTCTGTAGCAAGGGAAGATAAGGTTAAAATTTAAAGCTGAAGGTAAAGAAACTGCAAAACCATAAAAACCTAAGTATAGCTAGAAGATAGGTAGAGAGTAGAGAGAGCTTGGTGGAGAAGTTGAGAGTGGTCCTCTGTGTGCATGCCTGATGAAGAAGTTCATGAGCTACACAATTTGAAGCTAGCTACTTATGCAGAACAGATATGAAAGTATTAATTAAAATGTTGGCTTACGACATAGTTTGGGTTTGATGATGTGTGCGTGGTCCTGAACAAGCGTTGATGATTTGATGATACTGTAAATGCATGTGAACTTTTTTCAGCAGTAAAATGGTATACAGAGGGAGAAAATTTGTCACTATATTTCCCTAGCTACCACATGAGTGACATAAATAACTCACTCTCTGCCTAAGAAATACTTCTGAAAGATTGAAACAGAAGCAAAAGGTAACTACTATGTGTGACTCTACGTAAACGGCGCCGAACATGGACCATATTGCGTGGGTGAGTACTTATTTTTTAGCTTCGCCTCATAACACACTGCATAGAGATTCTATAGCTATACAAGAGGTTCCTCTGATATATAGTATATGCATAGATCATTCTACACAAAGTTCTAATAATCAAAGACTAATGTTATAAAACAATGACAAAAATATGTAGAAAACGACAAAGTTTGAAATATTCTTACTATTTTGCCTTTTGCAGATACAGAGTATAACATGAGAAAAGAGAACCCTAATAATTATAGTGTAAAAAATTCTTCTCTACCATCACACGATGTATCTCATTTTCTTTATTATC
>Ga0099823_1000038_pt1 | contig 61505 bp, 51 predicted proteins | sample CowpearedBW_FD_76831 | JGI IMG/M metagenome (GOLD analysis project Ga0099823, IMG submission 76831) | Root nodule microbial communities of legume samples collected from California, USA - Cow pea red BW | ecosystem: Host-associated > Plants > Roots > Nodule | place: USA: California | collected...
CAGGAGCGGGAAAGGCAAGAGCGGTTTGCCGTCGTCCCTTTCGCAGATCGACAGCGGTGTGAACGGCTCGCCGGCCGGATGATCGCCGGACGCGTAGGCCGGGGAGCGGCCCTCGGCCAGGAGGCGCTCGGCCTGCTCCCTGGGCATGCAAGGCGGGGTGTCGCTGGTCGGCGCTGGCGGTTCCTCCGGCGTCTCGGCGTCGGTGGACGTCATGGCGGCGGTGTCCTGCGCGGACGGCGGAGGGGCCTCGTCGGCGCTGTCGCGGCGGCGGTGGGCGGGGCGATCGGAGGAACGGGGAGGGGAGGTGGTCGTCGTGTTCATCGCTTGGCGGGGTCGTGTGGATCTGGGTCCGCAGTCTCCCCACCGTTCGACTTCCGGCGAATCGCAGTCATCCACCAAACCTGCACAAAAGCTGGCCTAAAGAGTCAGTTGAAGATGATTAATCTTTGCTAGCTTCCCACGCTGAGCTGACGAGCGGGGTGCTGGTCGCGCGCCGTTGCCTGCTGGCTGAAATCGGTATGCTTCTGGCTTCCCCTGGAGGGGATGACACCGAACGGGATGGGCATGGCGACGGGCGAGCGAATCGAACTCGGGGGCAGGGATGGCGAGAAGCGCGCGCGACGTAGCGCGGCGCGAAGCGCGGGCAATGCCACGCGGGCGGCGTTGACGCCGCAGGCGCGCTGGGAGCGGCTGGTGATGCGTCGCCCCGGCCTGGCGCTGCCGCGGCTGCAGCGCCTGATCGCCCGCGAGGACGAACCGCCTTTCCAGGCCTTGCTCGGCGCGTTCTTCATCCTCGAGCGCTGGGGCCGCGGGCCCGAGCTCCAGGCCGAACTGGAACGCGCGCTGGCGCGCGCGCTGCAGCACCGGCTGCTGGAGGAAGCGGCGGAGCTCAGCGAGGCGCTGGGCCGCATGCACTACCAGCGCGGCGACTATGTCCAGGCCTGCAACGCCTGGAGCCAGACGCTGGAACTGGCCGACGACGAGACCCGCTGGGCCTGTCTCGCGCGCATCGGCCTGGCGCATCTGTGCTTCGCGCTGGGCGACTGGGCGCGCGGCGGGCGGGTGCTGGACCAGGCCGAACTGCACTATCCGCGGCTCGGCGACGACCCCTACATGCGCTCCAAGATCGCGCTGAACCGCGCGGTGTCGCTACGCGCGACGCAGGGTCCGCAGGCCGCGCTACCGCGTCTGGACGAGGCCCGTGCCGACGCGCGCGCGGTCGGCCACCGCGACTACGAGGCCGAAGCGATGTGGCACCACGCGCGCTGCGCCCGCGACAGCGGCGCCCTCGATCACGCGCTGGCACTGGCGCTCGAAGCCGAGGATCTGTCCCGCCGCAGCCGCTATCGCTGGCTGCAGGCGCAGACGCTGCTGCTGATCAGCGAGCTGCGTCGCGGCGCCGAGGCCGTGGCGTCGGCGCAGCAGGCGCTGGCGCTCGGTGAAGCGATCCAGTCGCGTTCGCTGCAGGCGGCGGCGCATGGACGGCTCGGTCAGCTGATGGCGGAGCAGGAGCAGCTCGGACCGAGCTGGTACCACCAGCAGCAGCGGCAGCGGCTCGAGGCCACGCTGGGTCAGACGGAGCTGCCGGCGCGGCTCGAGCAACTGGCGCGCTTCGATACCGATCCGCATGGCGCTGAAGGCCTGTTGCTGGCGCTGGGGCGAGCCAGTCTGGCCGTGGCGACGAGGGCCGATGTCGAATCCCATTGGCAACAGGCCCGGCAGCGCCTGCTGGAAGGCCTGGCGCTGACGGATCTCAGTCTGCGCTGGGCGGGCGCACCGGCGTCCACGCCGGCGGGAGCCGGCCGCTCCGTGCAGACCCAGGCCGTGCGCGACGCCTCGGGCGCGGTGGTCGCGGAACTGCAGCTGGAGCGCGCCGCGGGCGCGGTCTGGTCGCGCGCCGACCGCAGCCGTGCCGAGCGGCTCGCCGGCTGGCTGCAGCAGTTGCTGGCGCAATTGCCGCCGGCGGAGGCCGCCGGGGTGGGGAGCGAGTCGGCCGAGGATCCGGCCGCTCAAGCGCACGCGCTGGTCGCGATGCTCGAGCGGCTGGCCGCGGACGCGGGCGGCCCGCCGTCCGCTTCGCGCCTGACGCAGGCGCTGCAGCTCGCGCGGCGACTCGCCGCGCGGCTGTCCTGAGCGATCCGGCGGCAGGCGTCAGATCACCGCGCCGCCGAACGGGAGGAGCCCGCCCGGCGCCGGCACCATCGCGATGGCCAGCGGCGCCAGGTCCGCTCCCGTGTGAAGCAGGCCGATGCCCAGTCCATCCTCGATGCTTCCGCGAGCCGCGTCCTCGAGGCGCACCACGAATGTCGCCTCCTCGCTGGCGTCACGGCCTCCGAGCACGGCGAACCGGAGCGCCTTGCTGGACTCGCCGGGCGCGAAGGCGATCTCGCCCGCGCTCGCGCCGGTGACTGCGAGGCCGGCATTCAGCGCGTCGTCGCCGGCGCCGGCCGTGCTCGCGTCGCGATCCACCGCGTAGCGGACGCTGCCCGCCTCGCTCAGGTTGCCGCCCCGCGTGACGGTGAAAACCAGCTCGCGCGCGCCGCCGGCCGCTTCGGACGACTGCGCATCGGAGATCGCGTAGGTCGTGGCCTCGACAACCGCGCTGGCAGTGCTGACGCCAACGTTGCCTGCCAGGTCCCGGGCCGAGATCTGGACGTGGACGCGATCGCCGCCGTTGAACAGCCACGCCGTGCCGCCGTCCGGCCTCGCCGTCGAGGTGTCCAGCGTCCAGTGGGCGGCGTCATCGGCGCGGACCGCATACAGCGCGTCGTGCCCGTTGTCGAACACGCCGTCGGCATTGATCTTCACCGTCACGGTCATGCCCGGATCGGTCATGCCGGACAGCACCGGACGCGGATTCACATGGCCGCCGAACACCGGCGCCGTCGCGGGCGCCTGGGTGTCGACGGTCAACTCCAGGATCGCCGCGTTCAGCCCATCGGCGGTCGCGCCGAAGCGGTGGACGCCGTCGGCCAGCGGCTCGCCCGACAGCGACAAGGTCCAGCGGCCGCCATTGTCCGCGACGGCCGTTCCCACCGCCTCTCCCGCACCGGCCCGGCCGTCGCCATCGAGGTCGTGGAACACGGTCACCGTCGATCCCGCCTTGGCGAAGCCGGTCAGCGCCAGCGGCGATGCGCTGCTCCCGTCGGACGAGGTGACGGCGTCATCGGACCGCCCGCCCGTGTCGCTGCCCGTGGCCAGCCGCACGACCGGCGTATCGGGCGCCCGCACGTCGATGAAGGTCCGGGCGACGACCGCGCTCGTGTTGCCCGCGATGTCGGTCGCCGAGATCTCCATCGTGCGCAGTCCCGGCACGGTGTCCGCGCCACAGGTGTAGTACAGACCGTCGAGCAGTTCACGGGCCTGCTCCGGCGTGATCGGCACATGCGGCTCGTAGTCGATGGTCTGGTCCTTGCCGGGGCCGCCCCGGAAGGTCACCGTGAAGGATTGGCCCTTGAACACGGAGAAGGCCTCCAGGTTGGCGCCCCGCTCGCCCAGACGGAACATGTTGTAGAAGATCGTGGGCTCGGACGGACGGTAGAAGCCGAACCATTCCTGATGACCCGGATCGCTGCTGTCGAACGCCCCTGGCACCGCACTGCTGAGGACCACCCGGAACGAGGCGATGAGGCTGTCGTCGCGCACCACGCCCCGGGACGCCTGGTCGATGTGGAAGGCGAAGGGCAGGCCCGGCGTCACGGCGACGCGCTGGTCCAGTCCGGCGAGCGGGCCGTTCAGGTCGACCTCCGGCCCGGTGCGGTCGACGTGAAGCGTCAGCGAGGCGGTCGCGCTGCGTTCGAGGTGATCCACCACCGTGACCGTGAGGCGCCGCGATCCCTCCGCTGGCGCCGCCTGCGCGTTCTGGAGGGCCAGCGAGCCCAGCACCGCCTCGGTCTCCGCCAGGCTCGCGGGCAGGCCGTCCGCCCGCTGCAGTTCGACGTGACCGGCCGTGCGCGTCGCGCGCCAGGCCGTGCCGGCCACGCCGAAGACCGTCGCCCCGTCCGCCAGCGCGGTCGAGCGGCCGGCCTCGCTGCTGACGAGCAGGTCCTCGGCGCTGAGGGCCGAGCCGCCCAGGTCGATGCGCACCTGCTGGAAGCTCGCGTCCGGATTGGCATGGATCAGCCGGCCGCCGGAAGAGAACAGGCCGACCGGTGCCGCCATCGACGCGTTGACGACCGTGAGGTCCACGCCACTGGCATTGCCGTTGAGATCGAGCTGCGGCCCGCGCGCATCCACGTTGAGCGTGACCACCGAATCGGCGCTGACGTTGCCCGCCACGTCAAGCGCGCCGATGCGCAGCTCGAGCGTGCCGGCGCGGGGCTGGTTCTGCGTGTCGATGATCCGGATCGCGTTCGTCAGCGCGGCGGCGTCGGAGCCGCTCAGCGCCGAGTCATCGGCGCGCCAGATCGAGAGCGCGCGGGTCGCGCTGTCGTAGCGATAGGAGAGGTGGGCCAATCCGCCGATCCGCACGTCGTGCGCCTGGGCGTCCTGATCCAGGGCCAGGATCCGGTCGAGCGCGAGCCGGTCGCTGGCGGGCGCCAGACCGTCTCCGCCCAGGCGCAGCCGCAGCTCCTGGATGTCGTGGGCGGTGGCGGCCAGCGGCATCGCGGTGAGCGCGACGCCCGGCGCCATCGCGGCGGGATCGACGGTCACGCTCAACGCGTCCTGCAGCCCTGCGGCGGGAGACAGATCCAGGGCCTCGCCGCGCGAGCGCAGCGTGAAGTCCAGGCGGGCTCCCTCGCTGGTGCCGCCGGCCGTGGTCTGGCGGACCAGCAGCGAGGTCCGGCCTTCCGTGAAGGCCGACGTGGGGATCGCGGCGCCCTGTCCGGCTCGCCAGGTCAGGCCGTCGTCCAGGCTGTACGCCCACGCCGCGCCGTCAACCAGGCCGGTGACGGCCACGGTCGCGTCGCGGGTGATGCGGTCGGTCGAGGAGTGCCCGGTGTCATGCGCGAGCGCAAGGCTCGGAGGCGGCGGCGTGTGGACGGCGGGGAGGTCAGGGAGCGAGGGCTCCGCTGGCGTGGAAGGATCACTCGCGGAATCACTCGGGGGCTCATTCGGGGAATCGCTCTCGGCCGGCTCGACGGTCGGCGTCAATGGCGTCTCGGCGTGATCGCCGCCCGTCTGCGGGGGGATGGGGGATGCGGGCTCCGACGTGGCGGGGGGCTGCGGAGGGAGGCCACCCCCTTGGAGGGAAGGCGGCAGCGACCCACCGCTCGAACCCCCTTGGGCATCGCCGCCGATGATCGCGAGGCTGGTGCCCAGCACGGCCCAACCCAGCAGGGCATGGTCGCGATCGTCGTCCTGAGGCGCGTCGGCGGCGGCCGCTGCCTCCGGAGCGTCGCCTTCGATCAGCGGCGCTTGATCTTCGTCAGCTCTGTAGCGGGCGGTTCGAGCGGTCGGCACCGTTGCCGCCTTGGTCTTGGGCATGGGCTGGAGCGAGACGGGCGCGGAAGCGGGGAGGGGAGCGGGGGAGCCGGAGACCACCGGCGACGGATGCGCGGACATGAGGACTGACTCGGACGAGTTGGAAACCTCGCAGTCTCGGGAGATCGGTTCGTTCGATACATGACTGGAACCGACGCCGACCAGTCGTTGAATAGCAAAAGCTTGCTAGGCGCTCCCCAAGGTGGAGGGCCCGCAGCGCACCGGGCACCGCGCTGCGCCCGGCCCCCGCCCATGCCTTGTCCGGTCGGCGGGTGTCCCTGTCGTCTGCGTGCCGGCGCCGGTACACGGGCGGCGCGACATGACGCTGGGATATGCTTGCCCGCTATGAGCGAAGTGCCCCTCGCCCCCGCCGCCACGCCGCTGCCGGCCGCCGCCGAGCCGGCCGCGCGGCCCTACAAGATTCCCGAGTCGGTCCTCGTCGTGATCCACACCGAGGCGCTGGACGTGCTGATGCTGGAGCGGGCCGACCGGCCCGGCTTCTGGCAGTGCGTGACCGGGTCCAAGGACACGGACAGCGAAGCGCTCGACGAGACCGCGCGCCGCGAAGTGTTCGAGGAAACCGGCATCCGCGTGCAAGACCTGCCCCCGGCGGCGCTGCACGACTGGGGCCTGGCCAATGTCTACGAGATCTACCCGGTCTGGCGCCACCGCTACGCCCCGGGCGTGACCCGCAACACCGAGCATGTGTTCGGCCTGACCGTGCCGGCCGGCTCCGCGGTCACGCTGGCGCCGCGCGAGCACCTGCAGTACCGCTGGCTGCCCTGGCGCGAGGCGGCGGACCTGTGCTTCTCGCCGTCCAACGCGGAAGCCATCCTGCAGCTGCCGCGCCAGCGCGCACGGGCCGGCGGGTCTGACGGGAGCGCCGCATGATCCGCCGCACGCCCCGCCACGCGGCCGTGGCCAATTCCGCGACCACCGACACCTCGCCGGCGGACAGCGTCGGGCGGCTGCGCGTGGCGACCTACAACATCCACAAGGGCGTGCGCGGCATGGGGCCGGGCAAGCGGCTGGAGATCCACAACCTGGGCATGGGCGTGCAGGCGCTCGATGCGGACCTCGTGTTCCTGCAGGAGGTCCGGCTCTTCCACCACCGCGAGGCGCGCCAGTTCGAGCGCACCTGGTTCGGCTGGCCGGAGCAGGGCCAGGCGGAGTTCCTCGCGCCCGAGGGCTATGAGGTGGCCTACCGCACGAACGCCGTGACGCGCCACGGCGAGCATGGCAATGCGCTGCTGTCGCGCTACCCGATCGGCGACATCGGCCACCATGACGTCTCCGACCACCGCTTCGAGCAGCGCGGCCTGCTGCACGTGCCGGTGCGCTGGCAGGACACCGAGGTGCACGCGGTGGTCGCGCACCTGGGACTGATCCACGGCAGCCGGGTGCGGCAGGTGCAGCGGCTGGCCGCGTTCATCGAGGACCACGTGCCGCGCGGCGCGCCGCTGGTGGTGGCCGGTGACTTCAACGACTGGGGCGAGCGGCTGGACGAGCCGATGCGCGCCGGCGGCCTGAGCCGCGCGGTGCTGCCGGGGTCCAGGCGCTCGCTGCCGACCTTCCCGTCGCGGGTGCCGGTGTTCTCGCTGGACCGCATCTACACGCGCGGGCTGCGCTGCGTCGACATGAAGGTCCCGCGCGGACCCGCATGGGCGCGGATGTCCGATCACCTGCCCTTGCTGGCCGAACTCGTCCTGGAATCTTGAAGCGGACGCAGGAACCCCTCTTCCCCTGGACCCTCGGGTCGCAGCCCGCCTTCACGGGCGGCAACGCGGTGGGCCTGCTGTGCGGCGGCGATGCGCTGTTCCCGGCGCAGATCGAGGCGATCGAGCGCGCCGAGCACGAGGTCTGGCTCGCGACCTACATCTTTCACGATGACGAGGCGGGTGCCGCCACCGTCGGCGCGCTGCGGCGGGCGGCGCTGCGCGGCGTGCGGGTGCGGGTGGTGGTGGATGGCTTCGGATCGAAGGGCAGCCTGGGCTGGCTGCGCGAGCAGCTGCGGGATGCGCCGGTCGCGCTGGCGGTGTTCCGGCCGATCGACCGCTGGTGGAACTGGCTGCATCCCGGGCAGTTGCGCCGGCTGCATCAGAAGCTGTGCGTGGTGGACGGGCGCATCGCCTTCGTCGGCGGCATCAACGTGATCGACGATCGCGTCGACATGCATCACGGACGGACAGACACGCCGCGGCTGGACTTCGCGGTGAGCGTGGGCGGGCCGGCGGTCCGCGCGATCGAGCAGGCGGCCCGCGCCGTGTGGACGCGGGCGTGGCTGGGGCACGATTTCGGCGATGAGATGCGCGCGATGATCCGCAGCGCCTCGCCGGCGCGGCGGGCCAAGCGGCTGATGCGGCGCATCCGCATGCCGCGCGGCGAGCACCGCCGCCGCGACCCCGACCGCCTGCCGCCAGTGCGCGCGGCCTTCGTGCTGCGCGACAACCTGCGCCAGCGCCGCACGATCGAGCGCGCCTACGTCGACGCCATCCGCGGCGCAACCCAGCGCGTGGATCTGATCACGCCCTACTTCTATCCCGGGCAGCGCTTTCGCAGAGCGCTCAAGGACGCCGCCAAGCGCGGCGTGCAGGTGCGGTTGCTGCTGCAGGGCAAGGTCGACTACAAGATCGCGGCCATGGCGGCGCGCGCGCTGTATGACGAGCTGCTCGGGCATGGCGTGCAGATCTACGAGTACACGCCGGCGTTCCTGCATGCGAAGGTCTGCGTGGTGGACAACGACTGGGCGACGGTGGGAAGCTCCAACATCGATCCGTTGTCGCTGCTGCTCAATCTGGAGGCCAACGTCGTGGTGCGCGATGCGGCGTTCGCGGGAGACGTCGCGCGGGAGTTCGACGCGGCCGTGGCACTGTCGCGCAAAGTGGAACGGCCCGATAGCCAGGGCCTGCGCGGGTTCCTGGGACGGGCGCTGGTGGCCTGGGTCGCGTATGTCTACCTGCGGGTGGCAGGGGCGACGGGACGGTATTGAGCGTTCGTGCGGGAGGCCAAGCGCGGGCTCTCCACGATGCAGGGGGCATCGCGTCCGCGAACCCCCAGCATCATTCCGGCCCCACTCGCAGCCGTGGGATACGACGATCCTCGGACCGAGGACTGAATCAATAGCTGCCTTGGCCCTTGGGCATCGGAGGACGGACATCCACAGGGAACGGATCCCGCTGTTGACGATTCCCGTCGCGCGGCTTGGCGTTGAACTGCCGGTCGACGAAACGCAGCATCGGCTCCACACGCGCCGCCCAACTCGCTTCATCGTGCGTAGCGCCCTCCGCCTCGAGGTAGGCGATGTCTCCGCTGGCCCATCCGCGCGCGTACAGCACGCCACGCAGCTTGCGCAGTTGCCGGATCGCCTCGGCCCCTTCGCCGGTCCCCATGTCCAGCCACAGCTTCGGACGCGGCACCGACATCGGCAGCGGCGTCTTCTGCGCATCGCGGATCGGGAATTCGTTGTCCCACCACAGCGACGGCGACACCACCAGCGCGGTGCCGAACACGTCGCCGTGATGCACCGCCAGCCACAGGCTCATGATCCCGCCCAGCGATGACCCGCCCACCGCCGTGTGCGCCACGTCCGGCAGCGTGCGATAGCGCGCATCGATCGCCGGCTTGAGCTGCTCGATCAGATAGCGCGCATACGCCGCGCCCTGGCCGCCCTGCGTGTGGCCGTCGCGGCTCATCGCCGTCGCGGTGTACTCGTCGACGCGGCGCGCGGTGTTGTTCACCGCCACGATGATCAGCGGCTGGATCTGCCCATCGACGACCAGGCGCTGCGCCGTTTCGTCGACCTGCCACTCCGCGCCGGCCGCCGCCGCGTCGAAGACGTTCTGCCCGTCATGCAGATACAGCACCGGATAGCGCCGCTGCGTGTCGCGTTCATAGTTCGGCGGCAGCCAGACCTGCACCGGGCGTTCACCGACCCAGGTGCCGGGCAGCGGGTCCAGCCGCTCGATGGTGCCGGCGCGGCTCAGCGATACCGGCGCGCCCGGCGCATTGAACGCGCGCGTCACGCGCACCTCGTCGGCGACGAGCTCGATGGCACGGTTGCCGCCGGTCTCCCAGCCCTCGTCGCCCTCGCCCTGTCCCGGACGCTCGATGCGGAACTTGTAGGGCACGGTGCCGCCAGGCGGAATGCGCTCGAACAGCGCGGTGGCGCGATACCAGCCCTCCTTGCCGAGCCCCGCGGCCGGCGCGATCAGCGAGCGCGTCCAGCTCAGCGGCGCCGCGCCGCCGCGCACGCCGACCATGTCCCTGGCCGGATCGAAGCGGCCGGCGGCGATCTCCTCGCGCAGGTCGATGTCGAACACCACCCGCGTCGCCGCGAACGCGCGCGGCGCGGCGGCCATCGCCGCGATCAGCAGCAACAGCGCCGCCATGAAGCGGACAAACAGGGGCGAGGAGCGTTCCGGCGCGCCGCGGACCGAGGCGCTGATGGATGCGAAAACGGCGCGCTCCGGGCGCGCCGTCGAGGCGGAAGAGGTCATGCGGGACTCGCGGCGAGGGGGCGGGCCGCGCCCGCCGAGGTCCCGGATATTAGTCCAGCACGGCCATCTCGGTGCACCGGCGCAGCAGCGCCGCGGGGCCGTGCGGGCCGTCGTCGTTGACCATCGCGAAGGCACGCTCGATGTCCGGCGCCAGGTAGTGGTCGTTGGGCATGGCCGGGCAGCGCGCGCGCAGCAGCGCATGCATGTCCTCCAGCGGCGCCGAGCTGCGCAGCGGCCGCAGGAACTCGATGCCCTGTCCCGCGGCCAGCAGCTCGATGGCGACGATGTGGGCGGTGTTGTCCAGCATCGCGCCCAGGCGGCGCGCGCCGAAGGTGGCCATCGAGACGTGGTCCTCCTGGTTGGCCGAGGTCGGCAGGCTGTCGACGCTGGCCGGATGCGCGAGCGACTTGTTCTCGCTGGCCAGCGCCGCGGCGGTGACGTGCGCGATCATGAAGCCGGAGTTGAGTCCCGCGTTCTCGGTGAGGAAGGGTGGCAGCCGCGAGACGCCGGTGTCGATCAGCATGGCGATGCGGCGCTCGGCGATGGCGCCGACCTCCGCGATCGAGCAGGCCAGCGCATCGGCCGCCAGCGCGACCGGCTCGGCGTGGAAGTTGCCGCCCGAGATCATCGCTGCCGGGCCCTGCTCCGGCGCGAAGACCAGCGGGTTGTCGGTGACCGCGTTGGCCTCGCGCAGCAGCACGTCGCGGACGTAGCGCGACTGATCCAGGCAGGCGCCCATCACCTGCGGCTGGCAGCGCAGGCAGTAGGGGTCCTGGACGCGATCGTCGCCATCGCGATGCGACTGGCGGATCGCGCTGCCCGCGAGCAGCGCGCGATACGCGGCCGCCGCCTCGATCTGGCCGGGCTGACCGCGCACCTCATGGATGCGTGGATCGAAGGGGCCGTCGCTGCCGCGCGCGGCGTCCAGGCTCAGCGCGCCGCTGACGACGGCCGCCGCGTAGACGGTCTCGAAGCGCAGCAGCGCGTCCAGCGCCAGCGCGGTCGAGGTCTGCGTGCCGTTGATCAGCGCCAGGCCTTCCTTGGCCTCGAGCACCAGCGGCTTGAGGCCCGCTTTCTCCAGCTCGGCGAGCGCCGGCCGGCGCTGGCCGTCGACCAGCATCTCGCCTTCGCCCATCAGCGCCAGCGTCATGTGGGAGAGCGGCGCCAGGTCGCCCGAGGCGCCGACCGAGCCCTGCGCCGGCACGTAAGGGACGAGGCCGGCGTTGAACGCATCGAGGATGCTCTGCACGACGGACTCGCGCACGCCCGAGAAGCCGCGCGCCAGCGAGGCCGCCTTGGTCGCCAGCATCAGCCGCACGACCGGGGGCGCCAGCGGCGCGCCGACGCCGACGCAATGCGAGCGGATCAGGTTGCGCTGCAGCGCGGCCAGCTCGTCCTTGCCGATGCGCTTGGAGGCCAGCTTGCCGAAGCCGGTGTTGACGCCGTAGACCGGGTCGTCGCCGGCCGCCGCGGCCTGCACGACGGCGGCGCCGCGTCGGATCGCCGGCCACGCGCCGGCATGCAGCGCCAGCGTCACGCCGCCGGCGCGGATGCGGCGCAGCTGGTCCAGCGTCAGGCCGCCAGGGGTGAGTTCGAGGGAAGTCGTCATGGGAGCTCGTGTCGGAATCAGGGTCGAGGTCGGGATCGAGTGCGCAGCCAGGGCGCTCAGCGGCCCAGCATCGGCATCTTCAGGCCGCGTTCCTGCGCGGTCTTGCGCGCGATGTCGTAGCCCGCGTCGGCGTGGCGCATGACGCCGGTGCCGGGGTCGTTCCACAGCACGCGCGACAGGCGCTTGTCCGCCGCCTCGCTGCCATCGCACACGATGACGACGCCGCTGTGCTGCGAATAGCCCATGCCCACGCCGCCGCCGTGGTGCAGCGAGACCCAGGTCGCGCCGCCCGCCGTGTTGAGCATCGCGTTGAGCAGCGGCCAGTCGGAGACGGCATCGGAGCCGTCCATCATCGATTCGGTCTCGCGGTTCGGGCTCGCCACCGAGCCGGAGTCGAGGTGGTCGCGGCCGATGACGATGGGCGCCTTCAGCTCGCCGCTGCGGACCATCTCGTTGAAGGCCAGGCCGGCCTGGTGGCGCTCGCCCAGGCCCAGCCAGCAGATGCGCGCCGGCAGGCCCTGGAAGGCGATGCGCTCGCGCGCCATGTCCAGCCAGCGGTGCACGCCGGCGTGGTGGGGGAAGAGCGCCTTGATCTTGGCGTCGGTCTTGTAGATGTCCTCCGGATCGCCGGACAGCGCGACCCAGCGGAACGGGCCGCGGCCTTCGCAGAACTGCGGGCGCACGTAGGCCGGGACGAAGCCGGGGAAGTCGAAGGCGTTCTTCACGCCCTGGTCGAACGCGACCTGGCGGATGTTGTTGCCGTAGTCGACGGTGGGGATGCCCATCGCCTGGAAGTCCAGCATCGCCTGCACATGCACCGCGCAGCCGCGCGCGGCGGCGGCCTTCAGGTCGGCGTGCCTGGAGGCGTCGCCCGCGGCCGCCTTCCACTGCTCGACGGTCCAGCCCACCGGCAGGTAGCCGTTGATCAGGTCATGCGCCGAGGTCTGGTCCGTGACCAGGTCGGGCTTGATCGCGCTGCCGGCCTTCACGCGCGCGACCAGCGCCGGCAGCACCTCCGCCGCGTTGCCCAGCAGCGCGATGGAGACGGCCTTCTTCTCGGCCGTGTACCTGGCGATGCGCGCCAGCGCGTCATCCAGGTCGGCGGCCTGCTCGTCGACGTAGCGGGTCTTGAGGCGGAAGTCGATGCGCGACTGCTGGCACTCGATGGTCAGCGAGCAGGCGCCGGCGAAGGTCGCCGCCAGCGGCTGCGCGCCGCCCATGCCGCCCAGGCCCGCGGTCAACACCCAGCGGCCCGCCATGTCGCCGCCGAAGTGCTGGCGGCCGGCCTCGGCGAAGGTCTCGTAGGTGCCCTGCACGATGCCCTGCGAGCCGATGTAGATCCACGAGCCGGCCGTCATCTGGCCGTACATCATCAGGCCCTTGCGGTCGAGCTCGTTGAAGTGCTCCCAGTTGGCCCAGGCCGGCACCAGGTTGGAGTTGGCCAGCAGCACGCGCGGCGCGTCGACATGCGAGGGGAAGACGCCCACCGGCTTGCCCGATTGGATCAGCAGCGTCTCGTCCTCGTTGAGGTTCTTCAGCGACGTCAGGATCTGCTCGAAGCAGTCCCAGTTGCGCGCCGCCTTGCCGATGCCGCCGTAGACCACGAGCGCATCGGGGTTCTCGGCCACTGCGGGGTCCAGGTTGTTCTGGATCATCCGGTAGGCGGCCTCGATCAGCCAGTTCTTGCAGCTGAGCTGCGTGCCGACGGGGGCGCGGACGGGACGGGGTTGGGCGTGGCTCATGACGGCTCCTGATGTGGGGTGGCGCGATGCTGGCGGACTCTAGTTGTCTATACAAGTACAGTCAAGTAGGATGCGACCCCATGGCGACGAAGACCCCGAGCATCCTTTCGGCCACCGCTGCAGGCGCCGCGGGCGGGCCCGCGCCGCAATACCTCAAGGTGAAGAACCACCTGCGCGAAGGCATCGCGAGCGGCCGCTGGCGGCCGGGCGAGCGGCTGCCGTCGGAGTCCGAGTTGACCGAGACCTTCGGCGTGAGCCGCATGACGGTCAATCGCGCGCTGCGCGAGCTGCATCAGGAGGGCATGGTCGACCGGGTGCAGGGCGTGGGCAGCTTCGTCGCGCAACTGCACCGGATCGCGTCGACGCTGACGGTGCGTGACGTGCATGAGGAGATCGCCGCGCGCGGCCATCGCCACGAGGCCAGGGTCCATGTGCTGGAGACGCTCAAGGCCAGCGCCGAACAGGCCGCGCTGCTGGGCGTGCGCACCGGCGCGACGCTGTTCCACAGCGTCATCGTGCATCGCGAGAACGGCGTGGCGATCCAGTGCGAGGACCGGCTCGTGAATCCGGCCTGCGCGCCGGCCTACATGGAGCAGGACTTCGCGCGCGTCACGCCCACCCATTACCTGCTGGAAGTGGCGCCGCTGTCGGAAGCGCGCTACACCATCGAGGCCGCCATGCCCGGCCCGCTCGAGGCCCGATTGCTGGGCATGCCGCGCGGCGAACCCTGCCTGGTCGTGAAACGTGTCACATCCAGTCAGGGCCGCGCGGTGACGTCGGTGCGATTGGTGCATCCGGCGAGCCGCTACCTGCTGGAGGGGAGCTTCCAGGCGTGACCCCCGGGTTGACGTTTGGTGACGTGTCCACATGAGTGACTCTTCGAGAATCCCGCCCTTCAGCAATAGCCCTGTGCAGTTGGACGACATGAGCTGGATGAGGATCACCGCCGACGAGGTTTCCCCGACCCCGTGGCGCAATGGGGGAGGCCGGACGCGCGAGCTGCTCGCGTGGCCGCACGTTTCGGACTGGAAGGTGCGCGTCAGCGTCGCGGACATCGACCGCGACGGGCCGTTCTCGGCCTATCCCGGCGTCGACCGCTGGTTCGGCGTGCTGTCGGGGGAGGGTGTGATCATGCGCGGCCGCGCGCTCAAGCCCAACGACGGCCTCGTGCGCTTCCCCGGCGAGGACGCGCCCGACTGCGCGCTGATCGACGGACCGACCCAGGACTTCAACGTGATGCACCGGCGCGATGCCGGCGTGTTCCGGCTGCAGCCGGCGGACCGGCCGCTGATCCCGCATGGCGCGCGCTGGCTGGGCCTGTTCACGCAGGAGGGCGGGTTGCTGATCCACGGCCACCGCTCGGTGCCGCTGGCGCCTCACACGCTGGCCTGGTGCGAATCGCCGGCCGCGCACAGCTGCGTCTTCGACGATGGCGATCAACATGGGCCGGCCTGGTGGCTGGTCTGGAGCGACACATGACGATGACCTCGACCGGCGCGCCGCGCCGCATCCTGTGGACCAACGCGACGCTGGCGACCCTCGCCGGGGAGCGCGACTGGGGACTGGTGAACGATGGCGCGCTGCTGGTCGAGGGAGAACAACTGCGCTGGGTCGGCCCCGCGGCCGAGCTGCCAGCCGGGCTGCGCGAAGGCGTGGTCGAGATGCGCGACCTCGGCGGCATGCTGGTCACGCCCGGCCTGATCGATGCCCACACGCATCTGGTCTATGGCGGCGAGCGCTCGGCCGAATTCGAGCTGCGCCTGCAGGGCGCGACCTACGAGGAGATCGCCCGCGCCGGCGGTGGCATCCGCTCGACGGTGAACGCGACGCGGATGGCCACGGAGCACGAGCTGCACGTGCTCGCCGTGCAACGGGCGCGCGCGCTGATGACGGAGGGGTTGACGACGATCGAGGTGAAGTCGGGCTATGGCCTGTCGCTCGCGGCGGAGACCAAATGCCTGCGCGTCGCGCGCAAGCTGGCCGAGCTCGGCCTGACCGTGCGCACGACCTATCTGGGCGCGCACGCGCTGCCGCCCGAATTCGACGGCCGCCAGGACGAGTACGTCGACGCCGTCTGCGCCTGGCTGCCCGAACTCAAGCGCCAGGGCCTGGTGGACGCGGTCGACGCGTTCTGCGAGCGCATCGCCTTCACGCCGGCGCAGACCCGCAGGGTGTTCGAGGCGGCCAAGGCGCTGGGGCTGCCGGTGAAGCTGCATGCCGAGCAGCTCAGCGACCAGGGCGGCGCGGCGCTGGCGGCGGAGTTCAACGCGCTGTCCTGCGACCACCTGGAGTGGCTGAGCGAGGACGGCATCGCGGCGATGGCGCGCGCGGGCACGGTGGCGATGCTGCTGCCCGGCGCGTTCTACTTCCTGCGCGAGGCGAAGCTGCCGCCGGTCCAGGCGCTGCGCGACGCCGGCGTGCCCATCGCGCTGGCGACCGATCACAACCCGGGCAGCTCGCCGGGGCTGTCGCTGCTGCTGATGCTGAACATGGCCTGCACCTTCTTCCGCATGACGCCGGAAGAGGCGCTGCGCGGGCTGACGGTGAACGCAGCGCGGGCGCTCGGCTTGCCCGATCGCGGACGGCTGGCCGCGGGCCTGCGCGCCGACTTCTGCATCTGGGATGCCGCGCATCCGCGCGAGCTGGCCTATTGGTTCGGGCGCAATCCGCTGCGGCAGACCGTGGTGGCCGGCCGGCCGCGGCGCGACGACTGACCCCCGGCGCGCGAGTGGAGACAAAAGGAATCAGCGATGAAGCACGACGTCTTTGAACTGCGGCGCGGCCGCACCCCGCTGCTGATCAGCATGCCGCACGTGGGCCGCGAGATTCCGGCCGACCAGCATCATCGCTACGTCGAACGCGCGCTCGGCAGCGAGGACACCGACTGGCACCTGGAGCCGCTGTACGCGCCGATCGCCGAGCAGTTGGGCGCGGGGATGCTGGTGCCGCGCTTCTCGCGCTACCTGATCGACCTGAACCGCCCGCCCGAGGACACGCCGATGTACCCCGGCGCCTCCAACACCGAGCTGTGCCCGACGCGCTTCTTCACCGGCGAGCCGCTCTACCAGGACGGCCAGGCGCCCGACGCCGCCGAGAAGCAGCGCCGCATCGAGCAGTACTGGGCGCCGTACCACCAGGCGCTGCAGGGCGAGCTGCAGCGCCTGCGCCAGGAACACGGCTTCGCGCTGCTGTTCGAGGCCCACAGCATCCGCTCGGAGCTGCCCTGGCTCTTCGAGGGGCAATTGCCCGACCTCAACATCGGCACCGTCGAAGGGCGGTCCTGCAAGCAGGTCACGCGCGACGCGATGGAGATCGTGCTGAAGGCGCAGGACCAGTTCTCGTGGGTGGTCGACGGCCGCTTCAAGGGCGGCTACATCACGCGCCAGTACGGCCGTCCGGAACTGGGCCAGCAGGCGGTGCAGCTGGAGATGTGCTACCGCTGCTACATGCTGGAGAGCGAGATGGGCTTCACCGGCTACGAGCTCGATGCCGGCTGCGTCGAGCGCATCCGGCCGGTGCTGTCGATGCTGCTGCAGGCCTACCTGATGGCCAATCCGGCGCGGGGCGCGGCATGAGCGCGGCGCACGGAACGAGCTTCCATGCGCCGCTGGCCTGGCTCGAGGGACGCTGGCAGCGCGACGTGCTGATGCAGGCCGGGGCCGATGGACACTGGACCTCGCTGACCGCGGGCCAGGCGCCGCCGCCGCAGGCGGTGAGGCTGAATGGTCCGGTGCTGCCGACGCTGGTCGATGCCCACAGCCACGCGTTCCAGCGCGCCTTCGCTGGCCTGGCCGAGCAGCGCGACAGCGACAGCGACGACTTCTGGTCCTGGCGGGACCGCATGTACGGGGTGGCGCTGCGCGTGACGCCGGCTCAGTTGAAGGCGATCGCGGCGCAGCTCTACACGGAGCTGCTGGCCGGCGGCTACACGCAGGTCTGTGAATTCCACTACCTGCACCACCGCGAGGACGGCACGCCGTACGACGACGAGCACGCGATGGCGATGGCGCTGGCCGAGGCGGCGCAGGAAGCGGGCATCGGGCTGACGCTGCTGCCGGTGTTGTACGCGCACGCCGGCTTCGCACACCCGGGGCTGCGCGAGACGCAGCGGCGCTTCCGCACCGATGCGGCCTGGGTGTGGCGCGCGTGCGAGCGCATCAATGCGGCGAAGCTGCCGCTGGTGCGGGCCGGCGTGGCGGTGCATTCGCTGCGCGCGGCGCATCCGGATGACGTGCGGGCGCTGCAGGCGCTGATCGGCGACGCGGACATCCCCATCCATGTGCATGTCGCCGAGCAGATGCAGGAGGTGCATGACTGCCTCGCGGCGACCGGCAAGCGGCCGATCGACTTCCTGGCCGACCACGGCCTGGATCCGCGCTGGCAGCTGGTGCATGCAACCCACAGCACGCGCGAGGAGATCGCGCGCATCGCCGCCAGCGGCGCGGCGGTGGTGATCTGCCCGGGCACCGAAGCCAATCTCGGCGACGGGCTGGCGGACCTGCAGGGCTGGCTGTCGGCCGGCGTGCCGATGACGGTGGGCTCGGACAGCCAGGCGACGCGGGGCTGGGTGGAGGAGCTTCGCTGGCTCGAGTACGGCCAGCGCCTGGGCCTGCAGCGGCGCAACGTCGCCGCGCAGCCGGGCCGGCAGCCGTCGACGGCGGCGCGCCTGTTCGATGCCTGCGTGGCCGGCAGCGCCCGCGCCGCCGGACTGCCCGCCTGGGGCCTTCGCGCCGGCGCCCGTGCCGACTTCCTGGTGCTGGACACCGCGGCGAGCGGCTTGGCCGGATTGCCGCAGGCCTCACTGCTGGACGGACTGGTCTTCGCCAGCCAGGGCCAGGCCTGGCGCGAGGTCTATGTCGCCGGCCAGCGCCGCGCCCTCGACGACGCGGGCCGGCGCGACCGATTTGTCACGGCGATGTCGGCGCTGTGGGACTGAGACGCTAGCCGGAGCGCCGCCCCGGCTGCTAGGCTCCCCGCTTCGACCTCCCCCGTTGAAGCACCATGCAGTCCTTGCGCAATTTCACGATCCGGGCCCGTTTGCTGGGCCTCGGATTCCTGTCCGTCTTCGCCTTGCTGCTGATCGGCGCCGCCGGCCTCTGGGCCATGGGCAGCACCCGCTCGGACTTCGAGCAGTACGTGGGCCAGGACGTGGGCTCGCTGGCCCAACTGTCCGAGGTGCGCGCCGGCATCGGCAACCTGCGCCGCTATGAGAAGGACATGCTGATCAACATCGGCGACGACGGCACCGTCAAGCAGGCCCAGGCCGACTGGCGCAAGACCTACGCCAGCGTGATCAGCAGCCTCGACGCGATGGCGGCCCTCGAGGCGCGCGAGGACATCCGGGCGATGCCACCGCGGCTCAAGCAGTCGCTCGAGGCCTACAAGGCCGGCGTGGACGACATCGCCAAGCGCATCCTGAACGCGGACTTCGTGGATGCGGCCGAGGCCAACCGCTCGACCGAAGCGATCAAGGCGCCGGTGGTGGCGATGGATCGCGGCGTGGCCGAGATGACGCAGGCCATCACGCAGCACGGTCAGGACGAGGTGCAGCGCCTGGGCGGCCGCGAATCGCGTGTGCGGGCCGCGCTGGTCGGCGTGATGGTGATCGGCGCGGCATTGATCGCCGTGCTGACGGTGCTGATCATCCGCTCGCTGCTGGCGCCGCTGACGCAGGCGGTGGCCACGACCGAACGCATCGCGCGCAAGGACCTGAGCCAGCCCATCGAAGCCGAAGGCCGCGACGAAACGGCCGCAATGGTGCGCGGCGTGCAAGGCATGCAGGCGTCGCTCCGCGAGGTCGTCAGCGGCGTGCGCAGCGCCACCGACAGCATCGCGACGGCCTCGCGCGAGGTCGCGGCCGGCGCCCACGACCTGAGCGTGCGCACCGAACAGGCCGCGTCCAACCTGCAGGCGACAGCCTCGGCGATGGACCACCTGACGGGAAGCGTGCAGCACAACGCGGAGTCGGCGCGCCAGGCCAACCAGCTCGCCGAAGAAGCCGCCGGCGCCGCCGGCCGCGGCGTGCACGTGGTCGGCGAAGTCGTCGAGACCATGGGCCGCATCAGCGCCTCCTCGGCCCGCATCGGCGACATCATCGGCACCATCGACGGCATCGCGTTCCAGACCAACATCCTGGCCCTCAACGCCGCCGTGGAAGCGGCGCGCGCCGGCGAGCAAGGCCGCGGGTTCGCCGTGGTCGCCGGGGAAGTCCGCACCCTCGCGCAACGCAGCGCGGAAGCCGCCAAGGAAATCAAGCGGCTCATCACCACCAGCGGCGAAAGCGTCGCGAGCGGCGCGGCACTCGTGGAACGCGCCGGGCAAACCATGAACGAAATCTCGGATTCGATCTCGCGCGTGTCACGCATCGTGGCCGAGATCAGCCACGCCACCAGCGAACAGAGCGGCGGCATCAACCAGATCGGATCCGCCATCTCGCAGCTCGATCAGATGACACAGCAGAATGCAGCGCTGGTCGAAGAATCAGCGGCGGCGGCGCAGAGCCTCCAGCACCAGGCCGACGCGCTGTCGCAGTCGGTGGCGGTGTTCAAGCTCGGCTGAAGACACTTCCTGCGGCGGTTGGCGCGTTGGAGGTGGGCGGAAGACACTTCCTTCGGCGGTTGGCGCGTTGGCCGCCATGGTCGTACTGACACGGATTTGCGACCGGGGACTGCGGGGGGCTGCGGGGGACTAGGCCGCCTTGAACTGGATACGGTTGCGGCCGTCGTTCTTGGCGGCGTAGAGCGCTTGGTCGGCGGGCTCGACGAGCAGCGCCGGCTTCGCTGGCGGCTCGCCGGCACAAAGGCCGATGGACACGGTGACGCGCAAACCCCGCATCACCTCGCCCCAGCTGTGATTCGCAATGGCGGCACGCAGCCGCTCGCAGATGTCCTGCGCACGCGCCGGCTCGACACCGACGAAGACCAGCATGAACTCCTCACCGCCCACCCGCGCAAGCAGGTCCGCGCTGCGCAGCTGCCGCCTCAAAATCTGCGCCACCTTCTGCAGCACCTGATCGCCGATGCCGTGACCGAAGGCATCGTTGACCTGCTTGAAGTGGTCGATGTCGAGCAGACCCAGCGCGATCGGCCTGCGCTCCTGACGTGAGCGCTCCAGCAGCAGCGGGAGCGCGAACTCGGCGTGACGGCGGTTGTTCAGACCCGTCAACGCATCCTCATGCGCCATGCGGCCGAGCTCCGCAGCCTCCCGCCGCAGGCGCTGCTGCTCCTGTTCCGCGAGATCGGCGCGCTCGCGCTCGCGCTGCGCATCCTGCAGCGCATGCGCCGCACGCGCCTGTGCCTGCTCGAACTCCTGCCGGATCAGCATCGCTTCGGTCTGCAGCGCCATGGCATTGCGCGCGGACTGGCGCTCGAGCGCCGACAGCTGTTCATGCGCCTCCAGCGCCTTGGCCGGATCGCCGCGCAGCTTGTAGCCGCGATAGATCGCCAGCGTGAGCTGACGTCGCAGGCGCACCGGCAACTGGTGCGGCGCCTGCTGCCGGGTCAGGGCCTGCAGCGTCTCCAGCGCGTGCAGCGCGCCCTGCGCGCCGGCGGCGTCATCGCGCTTGAGCTGCAGCAGGCCGCGCTGCGCCCGCGCCTGCAGCACCATGCCGGCGTAGCCGTGGCGATGCGCCAGGCGCTCGTACTCCTCGGCGATGACCAGCGCGTCGTCGATGGCGCCGGTCCCCAGCTGCCATTCGACGAGGTTGGACAGCGAGACCACGATCAGGAAGGGATTGCCTTCCTCCCGCACCAGCTCGGCCGCCCGCACCGCGTAGGGCTCGGCCTGCGCGAGGGCTTCGGCGGCGGCGGCGCGGTCCTCGTCGCGGATGGCCTCGGCATGGGCCTGCAGCCAGAAGTGGGCCAGGTTGTTGAGGCAGGACAGCACCAGCTCGCGCTCGCCGGCCGCCTGCTCCTGCGCGATCTCGAGCGCCTGCAGCGTGTGCTGGCAGGCCTGCTCGACCTGGTCGGAGACGGAGAAGGAGACGGCGAGCCGGTTCAGCGCCCAGGCCTCGCGCGCGGGATCGGCCGCGCGCCGCGCCGCGCGGAGCGCCTGCAGCCCCGCCTGCGCGGCGTCGCGCCCCATCTGGAACTGCGCGTAGATGTAGCAGAGCTCGGTGAGCGCGTCCGCGGTCCAGGCGTCCTGGTCGGGGCCGTCGATGAGGCGCACCAGCGCCGCCGCCTCGCTGGCGCGCCGCAGCGCCGCCTGGAGGTCACCCTGCCGCGGCAGGTTGTGGGCGATGAGGATGAGCGCCCGCGCGCGATCCCGCACCGTGTCGGCCGCGACGAGCGAGAGTTCGAGCGCGTCGGTGGCGTCGCGATAGGCGCCGCGGCGGCTCAGGTGCAGGGCTCGGGCCAGTTCGCGCTGGAACAAGGCGGGCTCTCCTGTGTCGATGGGGTCGAGCTCGAATGCACAGCATTGGCCGGCCGCCCCCACACGTCAATCGCGGCTGGCCCCAATACCACACGAGGTCTGTGGCTCGGCGTGCCAAAAGTCTCGAAGGGCGCGCCGCGTGCCGTCCAGCGCCCGCCAGCGGGTCCGCCGCCCGATACGCTTGCGGGCTCAGGGAGTCAATCGCCTGCCTTTGCGCAGGCGCTGGACGATGTCATGACGAAGTCTTTCGAGTACCACTTCGCCAATTGCCGCCTCAACGTCGCCACGCGCGAGCTGTGGCTGCACCGCTGCCGGCAGCAGGTGGAGCCGCGCGTGCTGGATTTCCTGATCTGCCTGATCGAGCGCCGCGGCCGCGTGGTGCGCAAGGATGAACTGATCGCCCAGGTCTGGGGCGGCGAAATCCTCACCGACAGCGTGCTGGGCCGCGCCGCGAGCAAGGCCCGGCGAGCCATCGGCGACCTGGCGGATGCCCCGTTCCTGGTCCGGACGGTGCATGGCATCGGCTACCAATTCATCGGCGAGGTGGAGGCCATCGAGACCTCGCGCAAGCCGCGGGCCGCGGCCGGCAAGGACCTGCCGGCGGCCAAGCCCGGTTCGTTGGCGCCGGGATCGCTTCCGCCGGGACCGCTGACCGCGCCGCCGGCGTGGCCGGAGGCGGCGAGCGCTGGCGTGCGCGGCGCCATGGCCGTCTGGCCGCGTGACGTGAGGGCGCTCGAGTTTTTCGCGCTGGATGAGGAAGTCGCTGCCTGGATGGCCGCGCTGCCCGCCGCGCGCGACGCGGCGCGGCTGGACACGCTGATCGCGCTGGCCTGGCATCTGCGTCAGCGCGACACCGCGCGGGCGCTGGCGCTGGCCGAGGAGGCGCGCCTGCTGCTGCTCGCCGGCCCGCGCGGCGCGGCGGTCATGAGCGCGGACGCCCGGCTGATGCTGGTGCGCGGCGAAGCCCGGTGGCTGGCCGGCCAGTTGCACACGGCCCACGATCTGGCCGTGCAGGCGTCAGCGGCCTTCGACGCCTGCGGCGACCTCGCCGGCCTGTGCGATGCCGCGTTGCTGCGCGCCGCGATCGCCGCCGACCGCGAGGATGACGAGGGCCTGGAGGCCTGCGTGCGGCCGATGCTGGAACGGCCCGGCATGCAGGGCGACCGGGAGCGCCACGCGCTGCTGCAACTGCAGCTCGCCCTCGCGCAGTCGCAGCGGCGTCCGGGCGAAGCCTTCGCCCGGTGGTCGGCCGCCGTCGACGGCTGGCGGGCCGTCTGCGGTCCGGGCGTGCGCGCGGTCTGCCACTACGTCCAGTCGAACTGGGCCCGCGCCGGCGGCGAGCGGGGCCACCGGCTGCGGCATGCGATGGCCGCGCGCGAGCTGTATGCGGCCGTGGGCCAGCGCCGGGACGTCGTGCGGGAGACCGGCAACATCGGCGCGCTCTTCGGCAACCTCTTCGACAAGGAGAGCGCCCTGCGGCATCTGAATGCCGCCTTGACCGAGGCCCGCGCCGCCGGTTGGCCGCTGACGCTGGCGGCCAGCCTGGCGCAGTCCGCCTCCGTCATCGGCACGATGTCCGGCCGCCAGTCCGACGCGATTCCGCTGCTCGAGGAGGCGAGCGAGCTGCTGGTCGCCTTCCCCGGACACCGCGTGTCCTTGATGACGCTGCGCTACCGCGGCGACCTGGAACTGGCGCTCGGGCGGCACGCGACGGCGCTGGCGGCCTTCGAGCAGTCGGCCGCGCAGGCGCGCCGCCGCGGCCTGGCGGTCTTCGAGATCGACGCGCTGATCGGCCAGGCCAAGGCGCTGTCCGGCCTGGGGCAGGCGATGCGGGCCCGCGAGTCGGCGCTCCAGGCGCTGGAGCTGGCCGAGGCGAGCGACAAGGACTACTGTCGCTTCCTGGTGTTCGAGACCCTGGCCGGCCTGTGGCGCGACCACCCCGCGCTGCCGCACGACCCGGTCCCCGAGGCCAGCGTCGTGCTGCATTACCTGCTGCGCGCGCTGGACAAGCAGGGCACGGACAACCGCGGCACCCCGCCACCAGCGCTGCTCGAGGCGCTGGCCGCGGAGTACGCCCGGCTCGGCGACCACGCCAATGCCTATGCCCACGAGGTCCGCGGCCGCGCCGCCCGGGCGCAGGCGCAATCGGCCGAGGCCGACGGCCGTGCCATCGCGATGAAGATCCGCCACGACACCGAGAAGGCCCAGGCCGACAGCGAGCATCACCGCGCGCTCGCCGCCGCGCACGCGGAGCGGGCCGAGGCACTGGCCCAGACCAACGCCATCCTGGCGCGCCTGGGAACCATCGGCCAGGAGATCACGCGCCACCTCGATGCGCCGGCGATCTTCGATGCGCTCGAGCGCCATGTGCACGGCCTGCTCGACGCCTCGTCGCTGGCGGTGTTCCTGCTGGACGCCGGCGGCACGGCGCTCGAACTGGCCTTCGGCGCCGAGGCCGGCAGCCCCTTGCCCGACTGCCGTGTGGCGCTGGACGACCCCGGCGCCAACGCCGCGCGTTGTGCCCGCGAGCGCAGGGAGATCCACGTGCGATGGTCCGAGGACGGCGGGCTCGCCATCCCCGGGACGCTGCCATCGCGCAGCGCGCTGTTCGCGCCCCTGAGCGTCGGTGACCGGCTGCTGGGGGTGCTGACCGTCCAGTCGCCGCGCGCCGATGCCTATGGCGAGCGCGAGCACCTGGTGCTGCGCACCCTGAGCGCCTACAGCGCGGTGGCGCTGGGCAATGCGGCGGTGTATCGGCAGCTCGAGTCGGCGCGGGATGCGCTGGCGCTGACCCATGCCGAGCTGCTCGAGCGCGAAGGCCAGTTGCGCCGCGCCCTCGGCGACGCCGGGTCCATCACCGCACCGGCCCCGCTGCTGCACGGGTAAACCCCGAAGAAAACCCGGAGAAGACCCGGAGGAAACCCGGAGGAAACCCGGAGGAAACCCGGGGGCGGGGGATTCGTCCCCCTTCGGTGATACCTCGGTTGAATCTCCGTCGCGGAACCGTCCTGATTCCATCATGACGGGCGGATATCGCTCCGCCTACAGTCCCTCACATTCGTTCACCGGAGCTTGATCCGGCAGGAATGGATTATCACGGAATCAAGACAGGAAGTCGTCTCATGACGAGAAGCCGCAGGTTTTCCAGGGGATTTACCCTGATCGAGATCATGGTCGTGCTGGTGATCCTCGGCGTGCTCGCCGCACTGATCGCGCCGAAGATCCTCGACCGCCCCGAGCAGGCGCGCGTGCTGGCGGCGAAACAGGATATCGCGACCCTGTCCCAAGCGCTGAAGATGTACAAGCTGGATAACCAGCGATACCCCAGCACGGCGCAGGGACTCAACGCCCTGGTGCAGAAACCGACGGCCGCGCCGATGCCCGTCAACTGGCGCGATGGTGGTTATCTGGAGCGCCTCCCCAATGATCCCTGGGGGAATCCCTACAAATATTCCTCGCCCGGCCTGCACGGAGATTTCGACGTCATCAGCCTGGGCAGCGCTGGCGAAGGAAATTCCACGGTCATCGGTTCCTGGATGCAGTGAGCCGGCAAATCCCGGCAACCCGCCGGCGATCGTTTCGAATCCCCCACTCCCTTTGACTGCAGAGATATTCCATGCGGCCTCAACTGATTTTTCTGTCGATCATCGCGGCGGCCCTGCTGGCCGCGTGCAGCGGCAAGAGCGGCGGCGCGCCGGAAATCCAGGCGAAACAGGCCGAGGAGAAGGCGCCGGAGATTTCCCAGGAAGAGCGCCGATACCCCTCGGTGCGCGCGGTGGCCGACCTGTCGGCCGGGACGCCCGGCTTCGTCATGAAGCAACTGGCCGGGTTGCGCAATGACAAGGGCGAAGCCGTGAACATGGCCGCCACGCCGGCCGAAGCGGAAGTCATGGTCTTCAACGCCACGACGACGCTGACCGACGAGACGATCCGCCAGGCCAACGAATTCCTGAAGGACCACAAGCGCCTGATCGTGGATTCGGACGGTACGCCGGAAGGGCGCCTCGCGGTCAAGGCGGCGCTGACCCGGATCCTCGGCGGCAATGCGGTCGACAGCGACGCCGCGCTGGTGGCTTACGTCAACCGCACCGATTACACGATCACGCCGCTCGCCAATCCGCCCGACCCCTTGGCGAAAAACCCCGACGGCACTTACGTCAATGGGAATGTCGCGGCCAACGTGCTCAGCCTGCAATAACTGGAAGGAGTCGCCCGGGGTCTGTCCACCCCTCGGGAGATGTTGGGAGCCGGCGCGGTTCGGCGCGGATCCGATCCCGCCGGCAGGTGGAATATCAACGTGGTTGATTCTCTGGAGAAATGAAGATGATCAATTCGAAACTTGCAGTCCGCACGGCCTTGCTGGGCGCGGCTCTGGCTTCGTCGCCGGCTTGGGCCAGCGGTTATTGGACCGATGTCGACCAAGGCAGTCCGCATGCCGCCGGCGACGCCGGAACGGTGCACGTGGTCGACCAGCAGGAAAAGCGCGGCGGCTGGGATGACTGGTTCTGGAAGGGCCATACCGAAGGCATGTCGTTCCGGTGCAATACCCAGGATAAATCTCGCAGCTGCTCCTATACCGTGCAGCGCAGCACCACCAAATCCACCACCATCGGGTTTGGCGGCGGTGTGGAAGGCGGCGCCGGCACTGGCGACTGGTTCAAGAAGGTGAAGGGCAGCCTGGAAGCCTCCTTCAATTTCAGCTACCAGAAAACGCGCTCCAACTCCATTTCCTCGACCGAAGGCACTTCGGTCGCGCAAGGGCAGTGGGTGGAACCCGTCATGATCCAGCACCGCGTCTGGCAGCGCGGTCATTTCATGAATGGCTGGGTGATGGACGAGCATAGCCGCCGTGACCGTTGCGGCACCGGCTGCTATTACCACTATGCCTGGACCGGCAACGTGACCTACGGCGCCTGGACGACGAATACGGCTGTGAAGTCCCCGTATCACACCTTCCATTTCAGCTCGCGTCCGCTCTGATCGGGCTTGACCGTTCGCCGGGGTCCGCATGTTCGTTCGACGCCTCATGACGGGCCGCGGCGCGGCCGCGCTCACCACGCTGGCCTGCGGTCTCGCGGCCGCCGGTTTCCTCTGGACGCTGGCGGCCCTGGGCTGGCGGATCGCGGATCTTCCGGCCGTGACCGCGCCGTTGCCCGCGGATGCCACGCTGTCGCAGCAGCTCACGCAGATCAATGGCCAGCACCCGTTCGGCAGCGGCGGGGCGGGGAAGGACGGCGCCGAGGCGGCGTCCGCCCCGTCGCCTGCCGGCGGTTGGCGATTGCTGGCGACGATGGCCGCGGCGGACGGCGGCGGCACGGCGCTGCTGGACCGCGACGGCAGCGAGGTGACGCTGGTGCGGCCCGGCGACGTGTTGGCAGGTGGCGAACGGGTGACCCGCATCCTGGTGGATGGCATCGACCTCGCCAGCGCGGGCGGCACCCGGCGTGTCCCGCTGGCGCCGGCCCTGACGCAGGAGGAGCCGCCACGACCGGGCCGCGGAGACGTGAGCCCGCCCGGCGCTGCCGCTGCTGCCGCCGCCGCGCGCGAGGGCGCGCCGCCGCAGGCCTCCGACATCGAGAACGTCCGGCCCGCCTCCGGCCATTGACCGTCCACGCGCCGTGCATCACGCCCTTTCGCACCGCTCCCCGCGCCTGTCGCCGACCTTGTCTCCCTGGATGTCCTCATGAAACTTCGTCCCTGGCTGGCCGCGGCCCTGCTGTGCTCCGTGTCCCCGCTGTGGGCCGCCGACGAGCCGGTGGCCCTGAACTTCTCCAATGTCGAGGTGGCGACGATCCTGAAGCTGGCTTCGCAGCTGACGGGAAAACAATTCGTCATCGACCCGCGCGTGCACGGCACCGTCAACATCGTGTCGGCCGAGCCGCTGCCCAAGGAGCTGGTCTATCCGACGCTGGTGGCCGCGCTGCGGCTGCAGGGCATCGCCGCCGTCGATGACGGCCGGACGGTGCGCATCGTGCCGGAGGCCGACGCGCGCGGGCAGGGCGCTCCGGTGGTGAGCAAGCCGCCCGCTGGCGACAGCCTGGCCTCGCAGGTCTTCAACCTGCGCTACGAATCGGCGGTGGCGCTGAGCCTGGCGATCAAGCCGCTGCTCAACGCCAACGCGACCGCGGTCGGCTACCCCGGCAACAACACGCTGGTGGTGACCGATTTCTCCGACAACCTGCGCCGCATCGGCAAGGTGCTGCAGGCGATCGACGTGCCCAGCGTGGACGAGCCGCAGATCGTGCCGCTGCGCCACGCCTCGGCCAGCGAGCTCGCCGGCCTGGTGCAGAGCCTGGTGTCCGAAGGCGCCAACGGCAGCTCCGGCGCGGCTACCGGCGAGCGCTTCACCGTGCTGGCCGAGCCGCGCAGCAACAGCCTGCTGATGAAGAGCAACAGCCCCGGCAAGCTCCAGCGCGCCCGGCAACTGGTCCAGCAGCTGGACCAGCCCGAGGCCGGCGGCAACATCGAAGTCATCTACCTGCGCAACGCCGTGGCCATCGAGGTCGCGCAGACGTTGCGCGCGCTGCTGTCCGCCGATGGCGCGGCTGCGGGCGGCGCTGGCGCGCAAGGCGGCTCCACGCCGACCGGCGGCCTCAGCACGCCGCCCGGCAACGGCCTGGGCACCGGACTGAACGCGGGCTCGAGGCCCGCCGCCGGGGGGAACTCCGCCGCACCGGCCGGCGGCGCCTTCGCCGCGGCGCAGCCGGGCGCGGGCCTCGCGCAAGGCAGCTACATCCAGGCCGATGCCGCCAACAACGCGCTGATCATCAGCGCCCCGCCCATCATCAGCCAGCGCCTGAAGAAGGTCGTGGCCAAGCTCGACCTGCGGCGCACGCAGATCTACGTCGAGGCCCTCATCGCCGAGGTCAACAGCGACACCGCCGCGCAGTTCGGCATCCAGTGGCAGTCGCTGGGCGGCGCGGCCGCCGGCGCGACCGGCACGCACGTGGTGGGCAGCGCCAGCTTCAACGCGCCGGCATCGGGCTTCAACATCGCCGGCACGGCCCAGAACCCGCTGACCATGGGCAACGGGCTCAACGTCGGCATCAGCCGCGGCACCATCACGCTGCCCAACGGCACGGTGATCAACAACCTGCTCGCGCTGGCCAGCTTCCTGGAGAGCAACAACAACGCCAACATCCTCTCCACGCCCACGCTGATGACCCTGGACAACCAGGAGGCGCAGATCCAGATCGGCCAGGACATCCCCGTCATCACCGGCAGCTACTCGCAGACCAGCGGCTCGGCCACGCCGTTCCAGACCTACGACCGCCGCAAGGTGGGCCTGGGGCTGCGCATCCTGCCGCAGGTGGCCGAGGGCGGCACGGTGCGGATGAAGATCATGCAGGAGGCCTCGACGGTGGTGCCGGGCACGCTGACCAACCCCTCCGGCCCCACCATCAACACCCGCACCATCGAGACCGCCGTGCAGGTCGAGGACGGCGGCCTGCTGGTGCTGGGCGGCCTGATCCAGGACACCTCGTCCGACGGCGTCAGCAAGGTGCCGGTGATCGGCGACCTGCCGCTGGTGGGCAACCTGTTCCGCTACACCACGCGGCAACGCAGCAAGACCAACCTGCTGGTGTTCCTGCGGCCACGCACGCTGCGCTCCGCCGAGGCCGACCAGCAGCTGTCCTCCGAGCGCTACGACTACATCGCCGGCGCGCAGCGCCGCATGAACGGCCCGTCCGGCGACGCCGCCGCGCCGGTGCTGCCGCCGCTGACGCCTCAGGCCGCGCCGCCCGCGGGAGGGAGTCCCGCCCCATGAGCGCCGACACGAGCGCCAACCCGGGCGCCGGCGCCTCGCTGCCGCGGCTGCCTTACGCGTTCGCCCGGGGCCAGGGCGTGCTGGTGCACGGCGGTGGCGCCGGCCCGGCCGTGCTGTGGGTGCGCCGCGGCGCGCGCGCCGACGCGGCGGCCGAGGCCCGGCGCATCGCAGGCGCGCGGCTGCCGGTGGAGCTGGTCGACGCCGAGCGCTTCGACCAGGCGCTGACCCGTCTCTACGCGGACGGCGGCGACAGCGCCGCGTCCATCGTCGACGGCGCCGGCCAGGACGTGGACCTGGACCAGTTGCTGAACGACCTGCCGCCGATCGAGGACCTGCTCGACAGCCAGGGCGACGCGCCGGTGATCCGCCTCATCAACGCGCTGCTGACCGAGGCCGTGCGCGAAGGCGCCTCCGACATCCACATCGAGCCCGAGGAGGCCCGCACCGTCGTGCGCCTGCGCCGCGACGGGGAGCTGCGCGAAGTGCTGTCTCCGCCGCGCGCGCTGCATGCCGCGATGGCCTCGCGCATCAAGATCCTGGCCCAGCTCGATATCGCCGAGAAGCGCCTGCCACAGGACGGCCGCATCGCCATCCGGCTGGCGGGCCGCGCCGTTGACATCCGCGTCTCCACGGTGCCCACCGGCCATGGCGAGCGCGTCGTGATGCGGCTGCTCGACAAGGATCCGTCGCGGCTGGACCTGGGCGCGCTGGGCATGGCGGCCGACACGCTGGCGGCCATGGACCGCGCGCTGCGGGCGCCGCACGGCATCGTGCTGGTCACGGGGCCGACCGGCTCGGGCAAGACCACCACGCTGTATGGCGCGCTGACGCGCCTGAACGCGCGCGAGCGCAACATCATGACGGTCGAGGATCCGGTCGAGTACGACCTGGCGGGCATCGGCCAGGTGCAGGTCAATCCGCGCATCGACATGAGCTTCGCGCGCGCGCTGCGCGCCCTGCTGCGACAGGACCCGGACGTGGTCATGATCGGCGAGATCCGCGACCTGGAGACCGCGCAGATCGCGATCCAGGCCAGCCTGACCGGCCACCTGGTGCTGGCCACCATCCACACCAACGATTCGGTCAGCGCCATCACGCGCCTGGTCGACATGGGCGTCGAACCCTTCCTGCTGGCGTCGAGCCTGACCGGCGTGCTGGCGCAGCGCCTGGTGCGCTGCCTGTGCCCCTCCTGCCGCGAGCCCGATCCGCTGCCGCCGCGCGCCGAGGGCGGCGAACCCGGCGACGGCCCCGCGTGGCGCGCCATCGGCTGCGAGCGCTGCGGCCACAGCGGCTATCGCGGCCGTCTTGGCATCTTCGAGTGGCTCGAGGTCGACGACCCGCTGCGCCGCCTGGTCCACGAAGGGGCCGGCGAGCACTGCATCCGCGACGCGGCGCGCGAGCGCGGCGGCCTGCGACTGCTGCGCGAGGACGGTTGGCGCTGGGTGCGCGAGGGCATGACCTCGCGCGATGAACTGCTGCGCGTGACGGGCGATCGATGAGCACTTTCCGCTATCGCGCCGCGGACGCGGCCGGCATCGTCAGCACCGGGCTGCAGGAGGCCGATTCCGCGCGCCATCTGCGCGGTCTGCTGCGCGAGCGCGGCCTGCTGCCGCTGGCGGTGGAGGAGGTGAGCGGCGCGGGCGCGGCCCGCCGCCATCGCGGCCGGCTCAACGCGCGGGCGCTGTACCTGCTCACGCAGCAGTGGTCCTCGCTGCTCAAGGCGGGCCTGAACGTCGATGCCGCGCTGGTGGCGCTGGCCAACCAGGCGGAGACGCCGGCGCAGCGCGACGTCCTGTCGGAGGTGCGCGCCGAGGTCCGCGCCGGCCGCACGCTGGCGGCGGCGCTGGCGCAGCATCCGCGCAGCTTCCCGCCGCTGTACGTGGCGCTGGTGCGGGCCGGCGAGGCGGCGGGCGAGCTCGCCGAGGTGCTGTCCCGCCTGGCCGACTACCTGGCCGACAGCGACGCGCTGCGGCGCAAGACCATGGAGGCGCTGATCTATCCGGCCATGATGATCACCGTGGCCATCGCGGTCGTGGCGGCCTTGCTCGTCTACGTCGTGCCGCAGGTGGTGGGCGTGTTCGAGCATCAGCGCCAGGCCTTGCCGCTGATGACGCGCGCGCTGATCGGGCTCAGCCATGGCGTCAAGGTCGCGGGGCTGCCGCTGCTGGCGCTGCTCGCGCTCGCCGTGGCCTGGTGGCGCCGGGCCTGGCGCGGCGACGCCTTCCGGCGCCGCGTCGAGGTGCGCCTGCTGGCGCTGCCGGTGATCGGCAAGCTGCTGTGCTCGGCCGACACCGCGCGCTTCGCCAGCACGCTGGCCATCCTGGTGCGCAGCGGCGTGCCGCTGCTGGTGGCGCTGGAGGCGGGCAAGGCGCTGGTCCAGCGCCTGCCGCTGAAGGACATCGTGGACCACGCGCTGCGCGAGGTCAGCGCGGGCAAGGCGCTGAGCCGCTCGCTCAAGCGCGACAAGGGCTTCCCGCCGCTGCTGGTGCAACTGATCGCCAGCGGCGAGCAGAGCGGCCAGCTGCCCGAGATGCTGGCCCAGGCGGCGCGCCTGGAGCAGATGACGCTGGCGCACGACGTGGCGGTGCTGACCCGGCTGCTGGAGCCCGCGATGATCCTGCTGATGGGCAGCATGGTGCTGGCGATCGTGCTGGCCATCCTGCAGCCGGTGTTCGACATCAACCAGCTGCTGCATTGAGGCGGCCGATGCGAATGCCTTCCCCTACGCGCCGCGCCGGCGGCTTCACGCTGCTGGAGATCCTGCTGGTGCTGGTGATCCTGGGCATCGCCGCGATGGCGGCGGCGCCGTCGCTGGGCTGGGTCGGCCAGGCGCGGCGCGATGACGCGGTCGAGGCGCTGCGGCTGGCGCTCGAGCAGGCCGTCTTCGAAAGCCTGTTGGGCGGCCAGCAACTGGTCTTCGTCTCCAGCGGCGATGCCTACCATTTCGAGCGCCGCGGCGACGAGGGCGTGTGGTCGCTGACCGAGGCCGACGGCCCGCTGCGCGCGCGGACGCTGCCCGACGCGGTGCGGATCGAGGCCGCCTGGCAGGACAACCAGCCGCAGCGCGGTCAGCCGCGGCTGTCCTTCGCGGGCAGCGCGCCGCCGCTGTTCCGGCTCCGGCTGCGGGTCGGCGGACGGCCGGTGCAGTTGCAGTCCACGCCCTCCGGCGCGGTGACGCAGTACACGCTCGACGGCCATGACTCCTGACGCGCGCGGCATGACCCTGATCGAAGTGCTGGTGGCGCTGCTGGTGCTGAGCATCGCGCTGATGGCGGCGGTGCGCGCCACCGGCGTGACCGTCGACAACGCCGCCGCGCTGCGGACCCGGCTGTGCGCCGAATGGGTCGCGCAGGACCGGCTCGAATGGCATCGGGCGCGCGCCGACTGGATCGACACCGGCCGGCAACCCGCGGAGCCGGTGCGGCAGGGCGGGCTGGACTTCGTCGTCGTCGAGGAGGTGAGCGTCACGCCCAGCCCGCTCGCGCGCCGCGTCGACGTGCATGTGCAGCTGGCCGCCGCGCCGGGGCACGACGTGGCCCTGGTCAGCGGCTACCTGATGAACCGGGGCCGCCCGGACGCGCCGCGCGCGGGAGCGCCCTCATGAGCCCGCGCCGCGCCGCCTCGGGCTTGAGCCTGATCGAGGTCATGATCGCGATGGTGCTGATGGCGCTGGTGGGACTGATGGCCGAGCGCGGCCTGTCGCAGATGCTGCGCGCGCGCGACCAGGTGGCCGCGGAGCAGCAGCGCTGGCGCGACATCGCCTTTGCTTTCGGCCGGTTGTCGGAGGACGTGGCCTTCGCGGCGCAGGGTCTGCCCGGCGACGCTGACGCGACGGCCTGGCGCGGCACCGGCGAGCGTCTGCGCTGGGTGCGCTGGGGTCAGGACGGCCGCCTGCTGCGCCTGGACTACGAGCTGCAGGACGGCCAGCTGCGGCGGGCCGCCGCCGCGATCGAGGGCGGGACGCCGGAGCCGGCGGTGCTGCTCGAGGGGGTCGCCGGCCTGCACATCCAGCTGCTGGACAGCGCCGGCGGACGTCACGCCGGCTGGCCCGCCGAAGGCGTGAAGGACAGCCGCCCGCTGGCCCTCATCGTCGCCCTGACGCTGCGCGAGGGCACGCAGCTGCAACGGACCTTCGCCTTGCCATGAGCAGCGCCCGGCGACTCCGGCCCGATCGCGGCGTGGCCCTGCTGCTGGCCCTGCTCGTCACGGCCCTGTGCGCGATCCTGGCCAGCGCGGTGCTGTGGCGCGTCGACCTGTGGCTGACGCAGGTCGAGGTGCTGCACGACGCGCGCCAGGCGCAGCGTCTGGCGCTGGGCGGCGTGGACTGGGGGCGCGCGGTGCTGTGGGAGCGCGATCGCAACCAGGTGTCGGTGGACTATCTCGGCGAGCCGTGGGCGACGCGGGTGCCGCAGATCCCGGTGGCCGGCGGCGAAGTCGGCGGGCAGATGTTCGACGAGCAGGCCCGCTTCAATCTGGCCTCGCTTCCGCGCGCCGGCGCGGACGACGATGCGGCGTGGCAAGCCTATGGGCGGCTGCTCGAAGCGCTGGGCTTGCCGCCCGCGTTGGCGGCGGCCTTGCGGGCGCGGCTGTCGCCGTCGGCGACGCCGCGGCTGATCCTCTCGGGGACGGGCAGCCTGGACGGGGTGCCGGGCTACTCGGCGCCGGTCCTCGAGCGGCTGCGCGCCTTCGTCACGGTGCTGCCGGAGACCGGCACCGCGGTGAACGTCAACACCGCGTCCGCCGAGGTGCTCGCCGCGATGGTGCCGGGACTGACGCCGGGCGACGCGCGCGCCGTGATCGCCCGCCGCGCCGTCGAGCCCTTCATCAACGTCGGCGCTTTCATCACCCGGCTGCCCGAGGCCGCGCAAGGCCGGGTGAGGCCTGACGCGCTGGCGGTGCGCAGCCGCTATTTCCGTGTCGACACCTTCGCGAAATTCGGCCGCGGTCGCGCTGCCTTGTCGGCGCTGCTGCAGCGCCAGGCGGGCGCGTGGCCGTCGATCGTCTGGATGAGAACCCCATGAGCGCCACACTCTTCGTCTATCTCGATGCGGACTGGCCGCGGCAGGGCGCGGTCTGCGCCTGGCGGCTGACGGATGGCCGGACCGTCCATGACGGAACCGGCGCGCCCGGCGACTGGCCGCCGGCGGACCGCCATGTCGCCATCCTGTCGATGGATCAGGTCCGCCACGCGCTGGCCGCGCTGCCGCCCGGCGTGCGCTGGAACGATGCCGGTCCGCTGGCCATGGCGATCGAGGAGCAGCTCGCGGCGCCGCTGGAGCAGCAGACGGTGGTGCCGCTGCGGCAGGAGGGCGGCGCCACGTGGTGCGCGGTCGTGCAGACGGAGCGACTGAAGACGCTGATCGCCTGCTTCGGCGAACTGAAGCGGCCGCTGGCGCGCGTCGAATGCGAGGCCGACAAGCTGCCGCCGCCCGAAGGCGGCTGGCAGGTGCATCGCGCGCCGCATGGCGCCTGGCTGCACGATGGACGGCGCGGGCTGGCGCTCGACGAGGCGGAGGGCGGCGAGCCGCCGCTGCTGCTGCGGCTGGCGCTGGCGGAAGGGCCGGCGCCGGCCGTGCTGCGGGTGTCCGGCGCCACGCCGGAACTGGCCGCGGCGTGGAGCGAGGCACTGGCGCTGCCGGTGGAGCCGGCGCCCCCCGACGACTGGCGGCCGCATTGCGCCAGGCCCGGCGTGAACCTGCTGACGGGCGAACTGGCGCCGCGCCGCGACTGGGCGTCGTCACCGCGCGCGCGTCTGACGGTGGGGCTGCTCGCGTTCGCGCTGCTGGGGCAACTGGGCCTGGACGCGGCCGGCTGGGCGGCGGCGAGCTGGCGCATCGGCCAGTTGCGTGAACAGCAGCTGGCCGTGCTCCGCGGCGTGTCGGACGCGCCAGCGTCGAGGCGGCCTGGGCAGGACCTGCGCGCGGTCTGGGCGGCGGCGCGGGCGCGCGTCGGCGAACCGGGCGCCGACGAGTTCCTGCCGATGCTCTCGGCGCTGGCGCGCACGCTGCCGACCCGGCCCTGGCGCAAGGTCGAGTTCGCCGAGGACCGCCTCAGCGTGGACTGGCAGGGCAATGAGGAGGAGGCTGCGCGGGCCGAGGCGCGTCTGGCGGCCTCGGGCTACGAGAGCGTGAGCCGGCCCTTGGCGCAGGGGCAGGTCTCCACGGTGCTTCGATTTGGAGGAGAGCCATGAACCATTGGCGGATGCAGGCGCGCGGCTGGTGGCTGGCCCGCTTGCCGCGGGAACGCGCGCTGCTGGCGGCCGGGGCCGCCCTGTGCGGCGCGGCGTGCGTGTACTGGGGGCTGGGCGCGATGGCCGCGGCGCATGAACGCGCCGAGCGCACGCGCGATCAGGAGCAGCGCGTGCTGTGGCGCATGCAGACGCGCAGCGAGGAGCTGCTGCGCCTGAAGGCGCAGCCGCCGCGGCCGCGCCTGAGCGGCAGCGCGCTGCAAGGCGCGGCGGCCAACCTGCTGCAGCGGCAGGGCCTGCCGGCCGCGCTGCTGCAGCCTCAGGCCGACGGACGCGGCGTGCGCCTGAGCGGGCAGTTGCCGTTCGAGCGCGCGACCGCCTGGCTGGCCGCCGCGCAACTGGAGCTGGGCCTGGTGGTGCGGCATGCGCTGATCGAGGCGGGCGAGGCGCCCGGCCTGGTCAAGCTCGATGTCGACCTGGTGCCGCGCGAGGGCACGCCATGAAGAGGCGGATCGCGATCGTGCTGGCGGTGCTGTGCGGCGCGCTGGCGGCGGTCCTTTGCCAGGCGCCGGCGGCGCTGCTGGACCTGGGCGTGCGCCAGGCCAGTGAGGGACGGGTGCGCATCGCCGATGCGCGCGGCAGCGCCTGGAATGGCGAAGGCGTGATCCTGGCCGATGCCGCGGCCGGGCATGGCGCGCTGCCGCTGGGCCAACTGGGCTGGCGGCTCGCCGGCTTCCGGGACGGGGCGCTGGAGATCGCGCTGGCCTTCGACGGCCGCCCGCTGGGACGATTGCGCCTGGACGTGACCGGCATTGGCACCACCGTGGCCGACTGGCGCCTGCCGGCCGCCGAGACCCTGGCCCTGCTGCCCGGCGCGCTGGGACGCGGCCAGTGGGAAGGGCAACTGGCGCTCACGGGCGCCGACGGGCGCTGCGACTGGCTGGGGCGTTGCACCGGGCACGCGCAGCTCGCGTGGTCGGGCGCGGCGACGCGGCGCATCGAGAACGGCGCGCTGGGCGACTACCAGCTCGCCCTCGATGGCAACGACGGCCGCGTGGACTTCGAGCTCAGCAGCGGCGAAGGGCCCATCGCGCTGACGGGCAAGGGCCGATGGCAACAGGGGCAGCTGCGCTTCGAAGGCCTCGCGCGCGGCAACGATGCGGTGCTGTCGCAGTTCCCCGGTTTCCTCGGCAAGGTGTTCGAGGCCACCGGCCGTCCCGGCGAATACCGGATCACCGTCGAGCGCTGACACGGGTCCGCGCGCGGGCGGTCCTCGGCGGGGGCGGCAAGTGGCCAGCGGCTAGCCGCAGCCGCAGCCGCAGCCGCAAGCCGCGGGTGGATACAGTGGCGGCCATGTCGAAAGTCCCGAGAGCCTCCTCCGCTTCTGCTGTCTCCGCGCGCTCCGTTGAAACCGCGCGGCCTGTTGAGTCGGTCCCCTCCGTGGAGTCCCCGCCCTCCGTTGAGTCCGCCGACACTGATCGGCTGCTGGTCGGCGTGGACTTCACCAGCGCGCCGACGGCCCGCAAGCCGATCCGGCTGGCCTTCGGCCTTCGCCGCGGCGCGGTGGTGAAGCTGGAGCGGCAGGAAGCGCTGCTGTCGCTGGACGCCTTCGCGGCCTGGCTGGCCGCGCCGGGATCATGGCTCGGCGGCTTCGACCTGCCGTTCGGGCTGCCGCGCGAATTGGTCCAGACGCTGGGCTGGCCCACCGAGTGGGCGCCGCTGATCGCGCACTACGCGAGCCTGTCACGCGCGCAGATCCGCGACACCTTCGCCGCGTTCTGCGATGCGCGGCCCGCGGGACGCAAATTCGCGCACCGCGCCTGCGATGGCCCGGCCGGCTCGTCGCCGAGCATGAAGTGGGTGAATCCGCCGGTGGCCTACATGCTGCACGCGGGCGTGCCCCGGCTGGTGGCCGCGGGCGTGCATCTGCCGGGACTGCGGGCGGGCGACCCGTCGCGGGTGGCGCTCGAGGCCTATCCCGGCCTGCTGGCGCGCGAGCTGATCGGTCAGCGCAGCTACAAGAGCGACGACCGCGCCAAGCAGACGCCCGAACGCCTGATCGCGCGCAAGGACCTGATCGAGGCGCTGGAGCAGGGCCGCACGCGGCTGGGCCTGCGGCTCAAGCTCAGCCACGCACAGCGCGACGAACTCGCCGACGACGGCAGCGGCGACAAACTCGACGCGGTGCTGTGCCTGATGCAGGCGGCCTGGGCCGACACGCGGGCGGACTACGGCCAGCCCGCCGGCATGGACCCGCTCGAAGGCTGGATCGTCTGTGCTTGAATGCGATCCCTCGCCCCTCGATGAGAAGGAAGACGCCATGAGCGCACTCGATGTCTCCCGGACCCCGACACCGCTGCAGGTCGCCGTGATGGGCGCGGGCGCGGTGGGCTGCTTCTTCGGCGGCATGCTGGCGCGCGCCGGCCATGACGTGACGCTGATCGGGCGTCCGCTGCATGTCGAGGCGATCCGCGATCACGGCCTGCGCATGGAGACGCGCATGTTCGACGAGCAGGTCCGCCTGCGCGCCGACACCGAGCCCTCCGCCGCCCGCGGCGCGCAGCTGGTGCTGTTCTGCGTGAAGTCGACCGACACCGTCTCCGCGGCGCAGGCGCTGTCGCCGCACCTCGGCGCGGACTCGCTGCTGCTGTCGACGCAGAACGGCGTCGACAACGCCGAGCGGCTGCGCGAGACGGTGCCACAGCCGGTGTCGGCGGCGGTGGTCTACGTCGCCACCGAGATGGCCGGACCGGGCCATGTGAAGCATCACGGCCGCGGCGAGCTGGTCATCGAGCCCGCGTCCGGCGCCGAGCGCGCCGCGCAGGCGCTGATCGCGGCCGGCGTGCCGACCGAGCTCTCGGACAACGTGCGCGGCGCGCTGTGGTCCAAGCTGCTGATCAACTGCGCCTACAACGCGCTGTCCGCGCTCACGCAGCAGCCCTATGGGGAGCTGGTGAAGGGCGAGGGCGTGTGGACCGTGATGGACCAGCTCGTCGACGAGGGCCTCGCGGTGGCGGCGGCCGACGGTGTGTCGGTGGTGGGGGACGTGCGCCAGGCCGTGCGCCGGATCGCGGAGACGATGCCGGGACAGCTCTCGTCCACCGCGCAAGACCTGAGCCGCGGCAAACGCACCGAGATCGACCACCTCAACGGCCATCTGGTCCGCCGCGGCGAGGCGCTCGGGATTCCCACGCCCGCCAACCGCGTGCTGCAGACGCTGGTGAAGCTGGCGGAACTCAGCCGCTGAGGCGCGCCGGGCCGCCAACGAGCGGCCCCGTCCGCGCGCGTCTCACTTGCGCATCAGCGTGCTCTTGCCGAAGAGCGACTCGATCAGGTCGACGGCCACCAGCGCCGTCTTGTTGCGGACGTCCAGCGCCGGATTCAGCTCCATCACGTCCAGCGAGGCCAGCCGGCCGGTGTCCGCGATCATCTCCATGCACAGCTGCGCCTCGCGGTAGGTCGGGCCGCCCGGGATGGTCGTGCCGACGCCCGGCGCGACGTCCGGATCGAGGAAGTCGACGTCGAAGCTCACATGCAGGTGGGTGTTGGCGTCCATCGTCGCCAGCGCCAGCTCCATCGTGTGGCGCATGCCCATCTCGTCGATGTAGCGCATGTCGAAGACTTCCAGCCCGACCTCATGGACGAAGCGCTTCTCGCCGGCGTCGACGCTGCGGATGCCGATCTGGCGGATCCACTTCGGATCGATCGCGGGGACATGGCCGCCGATCTCGATCAGCTCCCGCGGGCCGTACCCGCACAGGCAGGCGACCGGCATGCCATGGATGTTGCCGCTGGGCGTGAGCTTGCTGGTGTTGAAGTCCGCATGCGCGTCCAGCCACAGCACGCGCAGCTTCTTGCCGGTGTCGCGGCAGTGGTGCGCGACCGCCGCGATCGAGCCCAGGCCCAGGCAGTGGTCGCCACCGAGCAGGATGGGCATGCGCCCGGCCCCGAGTTCGGCATGGACCGCGTCATGCACCGCGCGGTTCCAGGCCGTGACCTCCTCCAGATGCCGGTAGCCGTCGGCTGGCGGCAGCCAGGGGTTGGAGGGGCCGGCGAGGTTGCCGCAATCCTTGACCTCGACGCCGTGCGCCCGCAGCGCCTCGGCCAGGCCCGCGACGCGCAGGGCCTCCGGTCCCATGCTGGCGCCCCGGGCGCCGGCCCCCACGTCGGTGGGGGCGCCAATCAGGCTCACGTGTCGTGCTGCGGTCATGTCCAACCTCTCTCTCGCTTGCTCGATGCCCCGGCCGGGGCGGGTCTCAGGGGACGTCGGCCGAGGCGCCGTTCGTGGCCGAGCCGATGTCGTATTCCTTCATCAGCAGGGCCCAGGCCTCGTCGGCGGTCTCCACGTAATGGAACAGCTGCTCGTCGCCCGGACTGATCATGCCGGTGTCGATCAGCAGCTCGAAGTCGATCAGACGCGACCAGAAGTCGCGTCCGAACAGCAGGATCGGACGCCGCCGGCACTTGCCGGTCTGGATCAGCGTCAGCGTCTCGAAGAGCTCGTCCAGCGTGCCGTAGCCGCCCGGGAACGCCGCCAGCGCCACCGACCGGATCAGGAAGTGCATCTTGCGCAGCCCGAAGTAGTGGAAGCGGAAGCAGAGCTCCGGCGTGATGTACTGGTTCGGGCGCTGCTCGTGCGGCAGCACGATGTTCAGCCCGATGCTGCGGCCGCCCGCCTCGTGCGCGCCGCGGTTGCCCGCTTCCATGATCCCCGGGCCGCCGCCGGTGACGACGTACAGCGGATGCGGAAAGTCCTTGGTGTGCTCGGTCACCAGGCGCGCGAAGCGGCGGGCTTCCTCGTAGTAGTTGCTCATCACCAGGCGCCGCTCGGCGCGCTGCAGCGCCGCCGCGTCGTTCGCCGCGCGCGCCGCGTCGACCGCCGCCTGCGCGGACTCGCGGTCCGCGATGCGCGCGCTGCCGAAGATCACCACCGTCGACTGGATGTCCAGCTCCTGCTGGATCAGCTCAGGTTTCAGCAGCTCGAGCTGCATGCGCACCGGGCGCAGCTCGGGGCGGAGCAGGAAATCGGTGTCGGTGAACGCCAGTTGGTAGGCGCTGGGGGGATTGGCGTCGAACGCGGCGTCGAAGGCCGCTTGTTGCGCGGCCTCCTCCTGCGCGGAGGGGAAATTGCGGGCGGTGAGTTTGTCGCTTCTGATCATGATTCGATGGCCCGGCAGCTTACGGGCGATGGCACTTAATTTCTGTTCGTCCCGAGCGGCGCGCAGCCGCTGGCGACGTCGGTTTGTTGCGTGGATCCGTCCCGGGCAGGGAGCATGTTCCGGACCCGCCGCTCAGTGGCCGCCGCAGCAGGGGCAGCGCGGGTCGCGAGCCACCTGCAGGTCGGTCCATTCCATCCGCCGCGCGTCGAGCATCAGCAGCCGGCCCGGCAGGTGCGAGCCGATGCCGCTGAGCAGCTTCAGCGCCTCGGCCGCCTGCATGCTGCCGATGATCCCGACCAGCGGCGCGAACACGCCCATCACCGCGCAGCGCTGCTCCTCGGGCGGCTGGTCGGCGGGGAACAGGCAGGCGTAGCAGGGGAAGCGGCGGCCGCGGCTGTCGTAGACACTCAGCTGCGCGTCGAAGCCCAGCGCCGCGCCCGAGACCAGCGGCTTGCCATGCTTCACGCAGGCCGCGTTGACGAGGTGGCGCGTCGCGAAGTTGTCGGTGCAGTCGAGCACGACATCGGCCGCTGGCACGAGTTCGTCCAGCAGCGCCGCGTCGGCGCGCGCGGTCAGCGGGCGCACCTTCGGCTCGGGATTGATCGCGGCGATGCCGGCCGCCGCCGACACCGCCTTGGGCTGGTCCACGCGGCCCAGGCTGTGCGCGATCTGGCGCTGCAGGTTGGTCACGTCGACGCGGTCGTGGTCCACCAGCGTGATGCGGCCGACCCCCGCCGTGCCCAGGAACAGCGCGGCCGGCGAGCCCAATCCGCCCGCGCCGATGACCAGCGCATGCGCGTCCAGCAGACGCTGCTGGCCGTCGATGCCGATGTCGTCCAGCAGGATGTGGCGCGAGTAGCGCAGCAGCTGATCGTCATCCATGGCTCATTCCGGCTGGGCTTCGTCGGTGGTCTGAGGCTGGCGCAGGCCGACCTGCAGCGGCAGCTTCAGCAGCGACTTGCCGCGCTGCACCGCGATCACCGTCTGGCTCTCCGGCTTGAGCGCCGCCACGACATTGACGAGTTCGCGCGGCGTGCGCACCGTCTGGCCGGCGACCTCGGTCACGACGTCGCCCGCCTCCAGCCCGGCCTTCGCGGCGGGGCTGGCCTTGAACACCTCCTTGACCAGCACGCCGTGATCGACCGAGAGCTTGAGCGTGTCCACCACCTCCGGGTTGATGTCGCCGGTGATGACGCCCAGCCAGCCTCTGGAGACCTTGCCGTCCTTGACCAGCGCCTCCAGCACCTGGTACGCGGAGTCCACCGGGATCGCGAAGCCGATGCCCAGGCTGCCGCCGCCGGTGCGCGAGTAGATCGCCGTGTTGATGCCCACCAGCCGGCCCTGCACGTCCACCAGCGCGCCGCCCGAATTGCCGGGATTGATGGCGGCATCGGTCTGGATGAAGTTCTCGAAGGTGCTCAGGCCGAGCTGCGTGCGGCCCAGCGCGCTGATGATCCCGGAGGTCACCGTCTGCCCGACGTTGAAGGGATTGCCGATCGCCAGCACCACGTCGCCGACCTGCAGCTCACCCGCCTTGCCCGGATGGATCACCGGCAGCGGCGGCGGCAGCGTGATGCGCAGCACCGCCAGGTCGGTCTCCGGATCGGTGCCCACCAGCCGCGCCGCGGTGTCACGGCCGTCGGCCAGCTGCACGCGGATCTCGGTGGCGCCGGAGACCACATGGTTGTTGGTCAGCACGTAGCCGTCGGACGAGACGATCACGCCCGAGCCCAGGCCTGTCTGCGGCCGCTGCTGCGGCAGCCGCTTGCCGAAGTGGAAGCGCAGCCAGGGATCGGCATCGATCTCGCGCTGGCTGGGCGCCGGCTTGTTGGCCAGCACCGCGACCACCGCCGGCGAGGCCGCCTGCGCCGCCGCCGCGAAGCTGAACTGGACCGCCGCCCTCGGTGGAGCGCCGGCCGCGGCCGGCAGCGTGGGCAGGACCCGGGGCGCCTCGTGCAGCCATTCGGGCTTGAGCGTCGACACGACGAAATAGCCGGCCAGCGCCACGGTGGTGGCCTGGGAGAAAATCAGCCAGGTTTGACGCAAGAGAGATCCTGTCATGGCACATCGCACGGAGCTGGAGCGGCTGCTCGCCGCCACGCTGGAGCCCACGCGGTTCAAGGATTATGGGCCGAACGGTCTGCAGGTCGAGGGCCGCGATTCGATCCGGCAACTGGTGTGCGGGGTCACCGCCAGCCAGGCGCTGATCGACGCCGCGATCGCGTCCGGCGCCGACGCGATCCTGGTTCACCACGGCCTGTTCTGGCGCGGCCAGGACGGCCGCGTCACCGGCTGGATGAAGCAGCGGCTGGCGCGGCTGCTGACGCATGAGATCAATCTGTTCGCCTACCACTTGCCGCTGGACGCGCATCCCGAACTCGGCAACAACGCGCAACTGGCGAAACATCTGGGCTGGGCCGCCGACGGCCGTTTCGGCGAGCAGGATCTGGGCTTCATCGGCGCGCTGCCGGCGGCGCTGGAGTCGCTCGATGCGCTGAGCGCCCACGTCGAGGAGCGGCTGGGCCGCGCCACGGTGCGCGCCGCGGGCGATGGCCGGCCGCTGCGGCGCGTGGCCTGGTGCACCGGCGGCGCGCAGGGCTACTTCGAGGCCGCCATCGCCGCCGGCGCCGACGTCTTCATCACCGGCGAGATCTCCGAGCCCCAGGCCCATTACGCCGCGGAGACCGGCGTGGCCTTCCTCGCGGCCGGCCATCACGCGACCGAGCGCTACGGCGTCCAGGCGCTGGGCCGGCAGGTGGGCGAGCAACTCGGCCTGCGCGTCGAGTTCATCGACATCCCGAATCCCGCATGAACACGGATCTCCAAGCCCCTTCATCCCGAGGCGCCGGGCCGGTGCTGCTGACGATGGGCGATGCCTGCGGCATCGGCCCGGAGATCGCCGTCGCCGCCTGGGCGCGCGATCGCGGCGCGGACCTGCGCCTGGTCGGCGACGTGGCGGTCCTGCGGCGCGCGCTGGGATTCATGGGCCTGGCGCTGCCGGTGGCGGTGCTCGAACGGGCGGACGATGCCGCGCCGCCGGACTGCCTGCCGGTGTGGCAGCCGCCCGGCCTGCCGGCGGACCTGATCGCGCAGCCGCTCGGACAGGTGAGCGCCGAGGCGGGCGCCGCGGCGGCGCACTGCATCGTCGCGGCGGTGCGCGAACAGCAGGCCGGACGTTCGCGCGCGCTGGTGACGGCGCCGATCCACAAGGAGGCGCTGCACGCCGGTGGCATCGATCATCCCGGCCACACCGAGCTGCTGCAGGCGCTGTGCGCGGACGCGCAGGGCCAGCTCCCGCCGGTGCGCATGATGCTGGCCAACGACGAACTGCGCGTGGTGCTGGTGACCATCCATGTCGCGCTGCGGCAGGCGGTCGACCAGATCACGACCGGGCGGGTGCTGCAGACGATCCGCATCGCCGATGCCGCGCTCAAGCGCGCCGGCATCGCGGCGCCGCGGATCGCGGTCGCCGGACTGAATCCGCATGCGGGCGAGGGCGGCCTGTTCGGCAGCGAGGAGATCGAGCACATCGCGCCCGCCATCGCGCAGGCGCGCTCGCTGGGCATCGCCGCGAGCGGCCCCTTCGCGCCGGACACCGTGTTCATGCGCGCGCGCCATGCGCCGCCCCGGCATCCGGGCGAGTTCGACGTGGTGGTCGCGATGACGCACGACCAGGGCCTGATCCCGGTGAAGTACCTGGGCGTGGAGGAGGGCGTCAACGTGACGCTGGGCCTGCCGCTGGTGCTCACCAGCCCCGATCACGGCACCGCGTTCGACATCGCGGGGACCGGCCGGGCGGATCCGTCGAGCATGGCCGCGGCGATCCGGATGGCGCGGGCAATGAGCGCCTGAAAGCGCCTGAACCACCATAATCGTCGCCGTTCATTCAGGGAGAACGACATGGACGGAAAGAAGATCGCGCGCCGCAGACCGCTGGCGCTGCTGGCCCTGGCGGGCGCACTGCAGCTGGGCGCCGTCGGCGGGGCCAAGGCCCACCAGGTCAAGGAGGACATGAACGTCTGGTTCGACGTGCTGTTCGACGAGAACGGCCAGGCCAAGGAGGTCGCGCCCATCGACGAGGCCTCGCAGAGCCCCGGCTTCTGGAAGCAGATGACCGCGCGGCTGCAGAAGGCCAGGATCCCGCCGCATCAGGTGGATGGCCGGCCGGCGACCTTCCGCACCGGCGTGCGCCTGTACCTGGCCGTGGACAAGGAGAAGTCGACGGTCGGCATCCGGTCGATGGAAATGATGCCGGTGCCGATCAAGCTCTACTACGCGGCCTATCCCGACGACGCCGCCGCGTTGGCGGGATGGGAAGGCGAGATCAGGATGGTCTGCCGCGTCGGGGTCGACGGCACCTGCGTGGAGTCGAACGTCGAGATGCCCGCCGGCATGCCGCAGTCGCTCAAGCGCTACGGCCGGACCTCGATGGCGCAGTGGCGCTTCAAGCCGCAGGAAGTCGATGGCAAGCCGGTCGAGGGCGAGTACATCGCGCCGCTGCGATTCCGCACGGACGACGATATGCCGGTCGACTTCCGCGAGCCGCGCAAGCTCTGAGTCACGGGCGCGCCAGGCGAGGCGCCTCGGGCCGCGTGTTCAGGACGAATTCAGGACGAATCCAGGTTGCTTTCAGGACGCCTTGCCCAGCGCCGCGAGCTGCTGCCGCGCGCGCGCGGTGGCGCGCTCCAGCAGGTGCGCGTGCTCATAGGCCCGCAGCCGCCCGCCCTCACAGAGCTTGCGCAGCATCCGCACCGTCATCGTCAGCGTCTCCTGATGCTTGGTGCCGTGCGTGAAGATGAAGAAGCTGCGCGTGGCGCTGATGTGGGCCAGCCGCACTTTCACCCAGTCGCCATCGCGGTGCATCCGGTAGGCGGTGCCGATGTGCAGGTGATCGACCAGCAGCTCGCCGGCGGTCGGTGACGGCGCTTCCTCGGCGGCCGGCAGGCCGTCGATGCTGATGTCCACCGCCTGCAGCGGCCGCTGCTCCTCGGCGCTGAGGTCGATGTCGACCTGACCATCCCAGTCGACGTGTTCGTCCTCGATCAGACCGAGCTGCTGCGCCTCCTCGTCGGACAGCTTCTCGCTCAGGTCCAGGTCCAGCGGCGCGCTGCCAGGCGCGGGCAGATCCTGCTCGCGCGGCGGCGCCATGCCGAAGACCGACTCCAGCTGCTTGGCCAGCAGGTTGTATTCGAGCGGGCTCAGCGCCTGGCCCTTGAGCGAGTCGGCGTGCGCCGGCAGCAGCTCGGCGAAGAACTTCTTGCGCTCGGTCTCCGGCCAGCGGATCAGGTCCAGACCTTCGTTGAGCGTGCGCATCAGCACTGGGAGCGTGGCCAGGAAGGCCTGGCGCTGCTGCGGCGTGGTCTTGGGCTGCACCGACAGCACCAGGTCGCGGCCCAGCTGGCGCAGCCGCTCGACCAGGGCCGCGTCCAGGTCGGGGTGCCGCGACGTGTGGACCAGCACCTCGCTCCAGGTCTGCGTCAGGAAGTCGCGCAGGAAGTCCCGCATGTCGACGCTGGCCATTGCCTGCTGCAGCTGCTGCATGTAGCGCTGCTGCAGGCGCAGCTCGGTCTCCTTGCGCTCGAGCAGCGAGGCGGCATCGCCTTGCGCCTTCAGCGACTGGGCGGTCTGCTCCTCGATGAAGTGCTCGAGCTGGCCCAGCTTGGACTCGTACAGGTCCATGCGGTCGAAGTCGCCGCTGACCACGTCCTGGACCAGGTCCCGCACCAGCGCGAGGAAGGACTTGCCCGGGTCCTCGGTGAAGTCGTCGTAGGCGGCCGCCAGCGTCGCGATGCGGTTCACCAGCCGCCGCACCGGATGCCGGCGCGACGAGAAGAAGGTGCGGTCGCCCAGCGCCGCGCGCAGCACCGGCAACTGGAGCCGCGCGATCTGCTGCGCCATCAGCGGCGGCAGCTTGGCATCGGACAGGATCTGGTCGAACAGGCCGGCGACGACGTCGATCACCATGTGGTCGAGCGAGCCGCTGGCGGCCTGCCGCAGTTCGTCGCGGTGCTGGTGGATCAGGTTGGGCGGCAGCACGATGGGCCCGCCCTCGACATAGGGGCCGGGCTCGGCGTCCCAGCCTTGCCACTGGCTGTTGGGGGGGAGTCCGCCCGCCGTGGTCGGCCCCCCGCCGAATCCGACGATCGGCGTCTGCGCCAGCCGGCGCAGCAGCTCCATCAGTTGTGGATCGATGTGCCCGCCGCCCAGGCCTCCGCCCGTGGCCACGTAGCCGCCATGACCGCTCCCCTGGAACGCGCCCGCCATGCTGTGCAGCATGCTCGGCCGGCCGCCGTGGATGCTGTGCAGCGCGCCAGGCATCGTCGCGTAGCGGCTGTCGTGCAGCGGCACGCCCGAGGTCGATACGTCGTGCGAGGACGGGCCCCGCGAGGCGCCTGCGGCCCCCGCGGTCCCGCCGGTGCCGCGCACGCGCATGTCGTGGGGCCTCAGACCGCGGCTGCGGAACAGGCCCGCGATGTCCGCGTAGCAGGCGCGCATCTCCAGCGACAGCGCGCGGGTGAGTTCGTCGGTCAGCACCTGGCGGGTGTCGGCGTCGTCCGTGACGGCATTGACGCCCTCGATCAGCGCCTGCGCGATCGCCTGGGTGCGCAGCGGATGACGGTCCTCGGGGACGCCGGGGATGTCGCTCATGTAGGAATTGACCTCGCGCAGCTCCCATTCGCTCTGATGGCCCAGGGCCAGACCGATCCGGTCGGTCGCGACCAGGGTGTTGACCTGGTCGTCGTCCATCAGCGAGAGCTCGTCCCACTGCGTGGGTTTGGCCGCGGGCCGGGCGCCGGCAACCGGCGTTCCCGCCGCGGGCGATGCAGGGGTCTGCGCGGCCTGCTGCCGCATCGACTGGTCGAAGCGCTGCGAGAACAGCGCCTGGTGCTTGCGGAAGATGAATTGCGCGGACAGCAGCGCATCCCGCCGCTTGGCCTGTCCAGAGGACAGCGCGGCGAGACCAAGACCTTCGGCGCCGCGCTCGGCGGCTTGTTCCGCCGCCAGGCGCACGCGCTGGAGCGCAGCGTCGACGTGGGGGTTCAGACGGTTCATCGAGGCATCAGGCACATTGTGGTGACCGCACCACATGACAAGTATCGGCGATGGCCATCCCTCGTCCGGGTGGGATCGACCCGGCGTGTGCGCAAAAGGTGACGATTGAAAAAAGCTTTACGCTTTGTCACGTCTCAGTGCGTCGCGAATTTCGCGAAGCAACTGGATGTCCTCCGGGGTGGCCGGGGGCTCGGCCGGCGCGGCGGGGGCTTGGCGCTTGAGGCGATTCACCTGCTTGACCATGATGAAGATGATCAAGGCCAGGATGATGAAGTTCAGCAGCACCGTCAGGAAGCTGCCATAGGCGAAGAGCGGCACGCCGGCCTTGGTCAGCGCCTCATAGGTCATCGGGCCGGTGTAGTTCTTCGGCGGCTCGGAGAGCAGGATGAAGTAGTTGCTGAAGTCCAGCCCGCCGACCGCCTTGCCCACCAGCGGCATGATCAGGTCCTTGACCACCGAGTCGACGATCTTGCCGAAGGCGCCGCCGATGATCACGCCCACGGCGAGGTCCATCACGTTGCCCTTGACGGCGAACTCACGGAATTCGGTCAAAAAACCCATCGCTTGCTCCTTGTGCTCGACGTGTGCGAAGGCGCCCACTACCAAGCGCTTTCCCGGGGTCGCCCTCCGCCTCCGGGCAAGCATCCTAACGGCGTTTGCGCCACGACAAATGTCAACGTGGCGGATCGATGCACATCGGTAGAGCGCCTAGGGGCGGCCCAGGATTTTCTTACCTAGAATCATTGGTTGCCCCTGATCAGAAGTTCCCTGTAAGGACCCTCATGAGTGACCCACAAGTGGACCAAGGCAAGCGCACCTGGCTCATCGCCACCGGTTGCGCGGGAGCAGTAGGCGGCGTGGCCACCGCCGTCCCGTTCGTCAGCACCTTCGCTCCCAGCGAGCGCGCCAAGGCGGCCGGTGCCGCCGTCGAAGTGGACATCGGCGGACTCGCCCCCGGTCAGAAGCTGACCGTCGAGTGGCGCGGCAAGCCGGTGTGGATCGTCCACCGGACCAAGGAGCAGCTCGACGCGCTCAAGAGCAACGATCCGGAACTCGCCGATCCGCAGTCCGATCGCAAGGCCTACCCGATCCCCGAATACGCCAAGAACGAATGGCGCTCGCTCAAGCCCGAGTACCTCGTCGTCGTGGGCATCTGCTCGCACCTGGGGTGCTCGCCCAGCGACAAGTTCCAGGCCGGCCCCCAGCCCTCGCTGCCGGACAACTGGCACGGCGGCTTCCTGTGCCCCTGCCACGGCTCGACCTTCGACATGGCGGGCCGGGTCTTCAAGAACAAGCCCGCCCCCGACAACCTCGAGGTGCCCCCGTACACATTCCTGTCGGACACCAAGCTGTTGATCGGTGAGGACAAGAAGGCTTAACCCGGAGCGAGATCCACGACATGGCTGAATTCAAGGAAGCACCTGCCGGCGCTCCGATGGGCGTCCGGCTGATGACCTGGGTGGACAACCGGTTCCCCGCGTCCCAGCTCTACAAGGAGCACATGTCGGAGTACTACGCTCCGAAGAACTTCAACTGGTGGTACATCTTCGGCTCGCTGGCGCTGCTGGTGCTGGTGATCCAGATCGTCACCGGGATCTTCCTGGTGATGCACTACAAGCCCGACTCGGCGCTGGCGTTCGCGTCGGTCGAGTACATCATGCGGGACGTCCCGTGGGGCTGGCTGATCCGCTACATGCACTCGACGGGCGCCTCGGCGTTCTTCGTCGTGGTCTACCTGCACATGTTCCGCGGGCTGCTGTACGGCTCGTACAGAAAGCCGCGCGAGCTGGTGTGGATCTTCGGCTGCGCGATCTTCCTGTGCCTGATGGCGGAGGCCTTCATGGGCTACCTGCTCCCCTGGGGGCAGATGTCGTACTGGGGCGCGCAGGTGATCGTGAACCTGTTCGCCGCCGTGCCCTTCGTCGGCCAGGATCTGGCGCTGCTGATCCGCGGCGACTACGTCGTCGGCGACGCGACGCTGAACCGCTTCTTCAGTTTCCACGTGATCGCGGTGCCGCTGGTGTTGCTCGGCCTGGTCGTGGCGCACATCATCGCGCTGCACGAGGTGGGCTCGAACAACCCGGACGGCGTCGAGATCAAGGCGAAGAAGGACGCGCAGGGCCGGCCGCTGGACGGCATCCCGTTCCATCCGTACTACACGGTGCACGACATCTTCGGCGTGGGCCTGTTCCTGATGGTCTTCTCCGCGATCATCTTCTTCGCGCCGGAACTGGGCGGCTACTTCCTGGAGTACAACAACTTCATCCCGGCCGATCCGCTGAAGACGCCGCCGCACATCGCGCCGGTCTGGTACTTCACGCCCTTCTATTCGATGCTGCGCGCCACCACGGACGTGATGGTCCAGGTGCTGTGCGGCGTGATCGCGCTGTCGGCCATCGTCACGCTGCTGCGCGGCGGGCTGTCGGCGCTGGGCAAGGGCATCGTGCTCGTGGGCGCGGTGGTGGGGATCGCGCTGTTGCTGACCTTCGACGCGAAGTTCTGGGGCGTGGTGGTGATGGGTGGCGCGGTCATCATCCTGTTCTTCCTGCCCTGGCTGGATCACAGCCCGGTCAAGTCGATCCGCTACCGGCCCGACTGGCACCTGTACCTCTACGGCATCTTCGTGCTGCTCTTCCTCGTGCTCGGCTACCTGGGCGTCAAGCCGCCGTCGGATGCGGGAACGATCGTGTCGCAGATCGGCACGCTGTACTACTTCGGCTTCTTCCTGCTGATGCCGTGGTGGAGCAAGGCCGGCCAGTTCAAGCCGGTGCCCGATCGCGTCACGTTTCACCCGCACTGAACCGCCAACGTCACGGAGTCGAACGAATGAAGAAAATCATCGCCACGCTGCTGACGTCGCTGTGCCTGGGCGCGGGACTGACGTCGACGGCGCTCGCGTCGGAGGGCGGCATCGAGTGGGACCGTTTCCCGGTCCAGAAGATGAATGACCTGGCCTCGCTGCAGAACGGCGCCAAGCTCTTCGTCAATTACTGCCTGAACTGCCACAGCGCGAGTTTCATGCGCTACAACCGGCTGAAGGACATCGGCCTGACCGACGAGCAGATCAAGAACAACCTGCTGTTCGCCGGCGAGAAGGTGGGCGAGACGATGAAGGTCTCGCTGGACCCGAAGCAGGCCAAGGACTGGTTCGGCGCGACCCCGCCGGATCTGACCGTGATCGCCCGGTCGCGGGCCGACGGCGCCAAGGGAACCGGGGCGGATTACCTCTACACCTACCTTAGAAAATACTACCGCGACGAAACCAAGGCCACGGGATGGAATAATCTCGCCTTCCCCAGCGTGGCGATGCCGCACGTGCTGTGGGAACTCCAGGGCGTCCGCACCGCCAGGTTCGAGGAAGAAAAGGACCCGCATGACCCGAACCGGGTCACGCATGTCTTCAAGGGCTTCGAACAGGTCACGCCCGGGACGATGACGACGCAGCAGTATGACGAGGCCGTGGGCGACCTGGTCGCCTATCTCCAGTGGATGGGCGAGCCGGCGCAGGGCCTGCGTTTCCGGCTGGGGATCATCGTGGTGCTGTTCCTGCTGGGGTTCACCGTGTTCGCCTGGCGCTTGAACGCCTCCTATTGGAAGGACATCAAGTAAGAACCGATGGCTCGGCCGAAGGCCGGGCCCTCAAGCGCAGTGGGGCGCCGCAAGGCTCCCACTGCGTTGTCGTTTGTTTGTTTGGTCTTTGACCGCGCCGGCCTCGGGCTGGTGTTGTTGTTAGAAAACGAGGACGCCGAGAGGCGTCGATCAGGAGTCCACTGCCATGATGGTGCTTTATTCCGGAACCACTTGCCCCTACTCGCACCGTTGCCGGTTCGTGCTGTTCGAGAAGGGCATGGACTTCGAGATCCGCGATGTCGACCTGTTCGCCAAGCCCGAGGACATCGCGCTGATGAACCCGTACAACGAGGTGCCCATCCTCGTCGAGCGCGATCTGATCCTGTACGAGTCGCACATCATCAACGAGTACATCGACGAGCGCTTCCCGCATCCGCAACTGATGCCGGGTGACCCGGTGGCCCGTGCGCGCGTGCGCCTGTTCCTGTTCAACTTCGAGAAAGAGCTGTTCGCCCACGTCAACGTGCTGGAGAACCGCGGCCAGCCGGTCAAGCCGACCGAGAAGCAGCTGGAGAAGGCCCGTTCGCAGATCCGCGACCGGCTGACGCAGCTGGCGCCGATCTTCCTGAAGAACAAGTACATGCTGGGCGACGACTTCTCGATGCTGGACGTCGCGATCGCGCCGCTGCTGTGGCGTCTGGATTACTACGGCATCGACATGTCGAAGAACGCCGTGCCGCTGCTGAAGTACGCCGAGCGGATCTTCTCGCGTCCGGCCTACATCGAGGCACTGACGCCGTCCGAGAAGGTGATGCGCAAGTAATACACTGCGTCGTTATGGATGACAGCAAGGACGGCGGCGGCAACGCTGCCAGCTCGACGCGGCCGTATCTGATCCGCGCCCTGCACGAGTGGTGCACCGACAACGGTTTCACGCCCTACATCGCGGTTCACGTGGACCGCCTGGTGCAGGTGCCGCTGGAGTACGTGAGCAACAACGAGATCGTGCTCAACGTCGGTTTCGACGCCACGAGCCACCTGGACCTGGGCAATGAGCTGATTCAGTTCAAGGCCCGGTTCGGCGGCGTGGCGCGCGAGATCATCGTGCCGGTGGATCACGTGGTCGCGATCTACGCGCGGGAGAACGGGCAGGGCATGGCCTTCCCGCCTCCGGGTCCGGAAGAGGCGGCGGCCCCCCGCGGCCCCGCGACGCCGGGGCCGAGAGGCTTGCGTCTGGCGTCCGAGGGCAGCGGCGGCAATGGCGGCGCCCCCGCCGAATCCCGGCCGGAGCCTGTGCTGGCGCCAGCGCCGGCGGCGACGCCGTCCACGCCGGACGACGACGATCCCGGCGCGGGCCCGTCGGGCGGCCGCCCGGCGCTCAAGCGGATCAAGTGAGCGTCTGACGCTCGCTCAAGCGCGGGGGGCCAGGGGTGTCTTTTCGCTCCGGCCACCGCTTCGCTGCGTCTAGAATGCAGCCCGCGCCGCGATTTCCGCGGCGCCCCGGTTTTCCGTGTGCCGGCTTAGCTCAGTTGGTAGAGCAACCGCCTTGTAAGCGGTAGGTCATCAGTTCGAATCCGATAGCCGGCACCATCGAACGCTTCGAAGCCCCGATTCGTCCCAGGACGGATCGGGGCTTCGGCCTTTCTGGGCGGGCGCCCTGTGAGCGCTGTCGGTCCGCACGTCCGCGTATCCGTCCATCGCCCGGAAGTCACTGTCGGCCGCTTTGACACCTGTGTGCAGCCCATCACCTCGCATGCCCTAGATCGTTGATCCTGAAGAGGATTTCAATCTGGCACAGGGTTTGCTCAAGCCGCCCCCGTGTTCAACGCGCCGGCCATACCTCCAAGACGCCGGCACCCACAGGGAGTGTTCATGCAGAGCTTGTTCCGTCGCGGCGCCGCCGCCCTGGCCACCGTCGCAGCGTTGGGTTGCGCCGCGGTCGCGCAGGCCGCCCCCACGAACTTCTCGTTCACCGGCGGCTTCACCCAGGCCAACGACGTCCAGACCTTCACGTTCACCGCGAACGGCGCCTCGGCGGTCCGTCTGATCACGTACAGCTATGCCGGCGGCACGCAGTCCAATGGCAACGCCGTCGCGGCGGGGGGCTTCGACCCGATCCTGGCGTTGTTCAATGCCGCCGGCGTGCTGGTGGGCCAGAACGACGACGCCACCAGCAACACCACCGGCGCCTGCGGCGGCGCCGCAGTGAATCCCGATCCAGTCGGCGGCGCGCGTTGGGATACCTGTCTCAACCTCACCCTGACTGCCGGTGTCTATACCGTCGCGATCATGCAGTTCGACAACTTCGCACGCGGTCCGAATCTGTCGAACGGCTTCACCTACGACGGCAACCCGAACTTCCTGGCCGGCCGATGCGCCAACGGCGTGTTCTGCGATGCCAACGGCCGTGCACGCGACGCGCATTGGGCGTTCGACATCCTGAACGTCGAGGGCGCCAACCAGAACGACGTGCCGGAACCCGCGTCGCTGGCGCTGGCGGCCATCGCGCTGGCGGGCCTGGGCGGCGTTCGCCGCCTGCACCGGAAGAAGGACTGAGGCCAGCGCCTCACGACGCCGTTGGACAGCCGCAGCCGGCTGCCCGACGGCATGCCATCCAGCGCCCGGCCAGGGGCCGGGTCTTGCCAGGAATGGCTCGATGACGATCCGCGGCCGCTCAGCCCTGCCGGACCCGGATGCGCAACTCGCCCTGAAGCAGCAGCCCTTCCTCGCGCAGCAGCTGCAGCAGCGTCGGCTGCAGGTGGCGGAGCTTGGCGGCGATGGCGGCGTTGTCGGCGACCAGGGTCCAGCCGTGCTCGTCGAGCGTGCCGGCCTGCACGAAGCGCTTCATGGCGCCGGGCAGGGCCACGCTGACCGCCGCCAGGTGGCGCTGCGACAGCGCCAGTTGCTGTCCCAGCCGCGCCAGCACGCCGTGGCGAGACATGGCCCGGCCGAAGTCCAGCGGATCGGGCGTGTCGGACTTGACGCGGGGGGGCAGGTAGCGCGGGGCCATGGGGCGGCAGTGTAGTCCGGACACTGGAAAACCCGGGGACGGGCGGTGGCTCCCGTCGGCCCTGCGGGCCGAGGACGCTCAAGGGGCGGGTGCTAAACTCCGCCGGTTTTTTTCCGCGCTGGCGCTTGCAATCCGAGGCTGATGGCCTCAGGTGCACCGGTCACGCGGCGCTGCCCTCGCGGCCGCCCCCGAGGCGGCGCCCGGGCGTCCGAGCCCGGCCGACCGGGCCTACCCAAGAACTTCCAAAGCTGCATGTTGCCCAAGCTTTTGACCCAGATTTTCGGCAGTCGCAATGAGCGCCTGCTCAAGACCTATCGCAAGGTCGTCCAGCAGATCAATGCGCTGGAACCGCAGTTCGAGGGGCTGAGCGACGAGCAGCTGCGCGCCAAGACCGAGGAGTTCAAGCAGCGCATCGCGCAGGGCGAGTCCGTCGACGACATCCTGCCCGAGGCCTTCGCCGTCTGCCGCGAAGGCAGCAAGCGGGTGCTGAAGATGCGCCACTTCGACGTGCAGCTGATCGGCGGCATGGTCCTGAACGCCGGCAAGATCGCTGAAATGCGCACCGGCGAGGGCAAGACCCTGATGGCGACGCTGCCGGTGTATCTCAATGCGCTGACCGGCAAGGGCGTCCACGTCGTGACGGTCAACGACTACCTGGCGCGCCGCGACGCCGAGTGGATGGGCCGGCTGTACCGCTTCCTCGGCCTGACGGTGGGCATCAACTACGCCGGCCTCGCCCGCGAGGAGAAGCAGGCCGCCTACGCGGCCGACGTCACCTACGGCACCAACAACGAATACGGCTTCGACCATCTGCGCGACAACATGGTCTACGAGGTCCGCGACCGCGTGCAGCGCGGGCTGGCCTACGCGATCGTCGACGAGGTGGACTCGATCCTGATCGACGAGGCGCGCACCCCGCTGATCATCTCGGGCCAGGCCGAGGACCACACCCAGCTCTACGTCGCGATCAACGCGGTCGCGCCGTTGCTCAAGCGCCAGATCGGCGAGCTGGATCCGCGCACCGGCGAGGGCGTGATCGAGCCGGGTGACTTCACCGTCGACGAGAAGTCGCACCAGATCTATCTCACGGAAGACGGTCACGAGAACGCCGAGCGGCTGCTGTCGCAGGCGGGGCTGCTGGCCGAGGGCGCGTCGCTGTACGACGCCGCCAACATCACGCTGATGCACCACCTGTACGCCTCGCTGCGGGCGCACCACGTGTATCACCGCGACACGCACTACGTCGTGCAGAACGGCGAAGTCGTGATCGTCGACGAGTTCACCGGCCGCCTGATGACGGGCCGCCGCTGGAGCGATGGCCTGCACCAGGCCGTCGAGGCCAAGGAAGGCGTGCAGATCCAGGCCGAGAACCAGACGCTGGCCTCGGTGACCTTCCAGAACTACTTCCGCATGTACGGCAAGCTGTCGGGCATGACCGGCACGGCCGACACCGAGGCCTACGAATTCCAGGAGATCTACGGCCTGGAGACCGTGGTGATCCCGCCGAACCGCCCGACGGTGCGCCGCGACGAGCTGGACCTGGTCTACAAGACCACGAAGGAGAAGTACGACGCCGTCACGCAGGACATCCGCGACTGCCACGAGCGCGGCCAGCCGGTGCTGGTGGGCACGACGTCGATCGAGAACTCCGAGAAGGTCTCCGAGCTGCTGACCAAGGCCAAGCTCCCTCACCAGGTGCTGAACGCCAAGCAGCATGCCCGCGAGGCGGACATCATCACCCAGGCCGGCCGTCCGGGCGTGATCACGATCGCGACCAACATGGCCGGCCGCGGCACCGACATCGTGCTGGGCGGCAGCATCGAGAAGGACGTCGTCGCGATCGAGAACGACGAGGCGCTGTCCGAGTCCGAGAAGCAGGCCAAGATCGCCGCGCTCAAGGCCGAATGGCAGCAGCTGCACGAGCAGGTCAAGGCCGCCGGCGGCCTGCGCGTGATCTCCACCGAGCGCCACGAGAGCCGCCGTATCGACAACCAGCTGCGCGGCCGCTCGGGCCGCCAGGGCGACCCGGGCTCGTCGCGCTTCTACCTGTCGCTGGACGACCAGCTGATGCGCATCTTCGCGGGCGACCGCGTGCGCGCCATCATGGACCGCCTGAAGATGCCCGAGGGCGAGGCGATCGAGGCCGGCATCGTGACGCGCTCGATCGAGAGCGCGCAGCGCAAGGTCGAGGCCCGCAACTTCGACATCCGCAAGCAGCTGCTCGAGTACGACGACGTGTCGAACGATCAGCGCAAGGTCATCTACCAGCAGCGCAACGAGATCCTCGAGGCCGAGGACCTGCTGGCGCAGATCTCGCATCTGCGCACCGGCACGCTGACGGACGTGGTGCGCGGCTTCGTGCCCGAGGAATCGCTCGAGGAGCAATGGGACCTGGCGGCGCTGGAGCGCGTGCTGCGCGACGAGTGGAAGCTCGAGGTGCCGCTGGGCGAGATGCTCAAGAAGAGCGAGACGCTGACCGACGAGGACATCCTCGACGCCGTGCTGAAGGCCGGCGACGCGGCGTTCCAGGACAAGCTGGACCGCGTCGGGCTGGAGCAGTTCACGCCGTTCATGCGCATGGTGCTGCTGCAGAGCATCGACCAGCACTGGCGCGAGCATCTCGCGTCGCTGGACTACTTGCGCCAGGGCATCCACCTGCGCGGCTACGCGCAGAAGAACCCGAAGCAGGAATACAAGCGCGAGGCCTTCGAGCTGTTCTCGCAGCTGCTGGACGCGGTGAAGCTGGAAGTGACCCGCGTGCTGCTGAACGTGCGCATCCAGTCGCAGGAGGAGGCCACCGCCGCCGCCGACGCGATCGAGCAGCGCGCCGAGAACGTCAGCAACGTGACCTACACCCATCCGAACGAGGATGGCTCGGTGTCGCAGGACGCGGCACCGGTCGCGGGCGGCACGCAGGCCGTGCCGAGCGAGTGGGGCCATGTCGGCCGCAACGATCCCTGCCCGTGCGGCAGCGGCAAGAAGTTCAAGGCCTGCCACGGCAAGCTGGCCTGATCCGCTCGGGCCTCCGCTGAACGACGGCGCCCCTCACGGGCGCCGTTGTCCTTTCTGGGCGCCGGGCGGGCGGGATGCTGGACGCGTCATGGGCGGCTCCTACAATCGCGGCCCGTTGTCCATCCAACCCCGCGCCGCCATGCCCGTCAATCTGACTGCCCCCGATCCCTCCACCCTGCTGCCCGTGCCCGGCGTGCGCCTGGGCATCACGATGGCCGGCATCCGCAAGGCCAACCGCCGCGACCTGACCGTGATCGCGCTGGACGAAGGCGCCAGCGTCGCCGGCGTGTTCACCGCCAACCGCTTCTGCGCCGCGCCGGTGCAGGTCTGCCGCGAGCACCTGGCCGCCGGCCACGCGATCCGTGCGATCGTCATCAACACCGGCAACGCGAACGCGGGCACCGGCGCCGACGGCCTGGTCCGCGCGCGCCAGACCTGCGCGGCACTGGCCGCCGAGATGAAGATCGATGCGGCGCAGGTGTTGCCGTTCTCGACCGGCGTGATCATGGAAACGCTGCCCGTGGATCGCATCGTCGCTGGCCTGCCGGCCGCGATCGCGGCGCTGAAGCCGGACCACTGGGCCGAGGCTGCCGCCGGCATCATGACCACGGACACGCTGCCCAAGGCCTGCTCGCGCCAGGTCTCGATCGGTGGCAAGACGGTGACGATCTCCGGCATCTCCAAGGGCGCCGGGATGATCCGCCCGAACATGGCCACGATGCTGGGCTTCGTCGCCACCGACGCGGTGATCGCGCCGGAGTTGCTGCAGCCGCTGGTCAAGGAAGCGGCGGACCTGTCCTTCAACCGCATCACCATCGATGGCGACACCTCCACCAACGATTCCTTCGTGCTGATCGCCACGCAGCAGGCCGGCCACGATCGCATCGCCTCGCTGACGAGCGCCGAGGGCCGCGCGCTGCGCGACGCCGTGGTGGCGGTGTCGCAGCAGCTGGCGCAGGCCATCGTGCGCGACGGCGAGGGCGCGACCAAGTTCATCTCGGTGGTGGTGCAGGGCGGCAAGACCGAGGACGAGTGCCGCAAGGCCGCCTACGCGATCGCGCACTCGCCGCTGGTGAAGACGGCGTTCTTCGCCAGCGATCCCAACCTGGGCCGCATCCTGGCGGCGGTCGGCTACGCCGGCATCGACGATCTCGACCAGGGCCTGATCGATCTGTTCCTGGACGACGTGCACGTCGTGACCCAGGGCGGCCGCCGCCCCGAGTACAAGGAAGAGGACGGCCAGCGCGTGATGAAGCAGAGCGAGATCACCGTGCGCGTGGATCTGAATCGCGGCCCGGCCCAGACCACGGTCTGGACCTGCGACTTCAGCCACGAGTACGTGACGATCAACGCCGACTACCGCTCCTGAGCCGACGCTCGCGCCTTCTGGGGGGCCCTTGCGGGCCCTGGCGGGCCGCGTTTCAGAAGTCGACGGCCCGCGCCCGCATCCCGCGGGCCAGCAGCGTGGCGTTGATCAGCTGCGCTTCCTCGCGCGTCGCGAAAGGCCACACCGCGGCGCGCCAGCCTTCCTTGGTCTGGAACACGTCGCCGTTGGGCGGCGCCGAGCCGCCCAAGGTCTGCGCGATCATCTCGCGCATGCGGCCGAGCTGGGTCTCGGCCTCGGCCTTGCTCTTCACCGGAAGACTGACCAGCGCGACCGGCTTGCCGCCGGGCGCCATGCCGCGCTTCATCAGGCTGGTCAGCCCCGCATCGTCGACCGCGAGGCGCCGCTCGGCTTCTGTCGCGGGTGCCGAGGCGGCCGGCTTGCCGCCTTCCGCGGTCTTGCTTCGCGGTTCATTGGCTGGCGGCGCGGCCTGCGTTTGCTCGCGTTCTCGCTGAGCCCGTTCGACGCCGCTCTGCAGCGTGGGACGGATGTTCGGGATCTCGCCGGCCGGCGCGGCCGTCGTGAGGGGCGCCGAAGCGGGCGCCGAGGCGGCGGTGGCTTCGGCCACCGGGGCGGTGGGAGAGGAAGCGGCGTCGCTGGCCGATGAGGCGGCTTCGGCGAGGGCGGCCGCGGAGGCCGACGCCGCCGAAGCCGTGGCCTGCGCGGCCTGCGCCGCGGAGGCGGCCGATGCGGCTTCCGCGGCCTGTGCCGCAGACGCCGCCGAAGCTGCCTCCGCTGCCGCCTGCGCTGCCAGTTGTTCGGCCGAGGGTTTTGACGACGGCCAGAGCGCCCACACCGCCACGATCAGCACCAGGGCCGCGATGCTGCCCGCGACGCCGAACCGCGCCGGGTCCAGCGCCCGCTGGCCCAGCACCCGGTCGCGGCGGCCCACCAGCACCCGCCGGCGCGCCGGGCCCGCATCGAAGGCCGCGCTCAGCAGCACCAGTTCCATGGGCCACGCGCCGGCCTGATCGGGGCCGCTGGCGAGGGCGCGCTCGTCGATGTCGACGCGGCGCAAGGGGAGTTCGTCCGGGGCGGTGGTGAAGCCGTGGTCGAGCGCCATCGCCGCGACCTTCGACCGCTTGAGGCCGGGAATGAAGTCGTCGATCCAGGCCGGACGCGGACCGCTGCCGGCGGCCTTGCGCTGCCACGGGAGACGGCGCTTGGGCGGAGCGGGGATAGCCTCGGCGGGCGCGCCGCCCTCCAGACTGGGTTCCTTGGGCAGCGCCTGCGCCATGAAGGGCAGGGCCACGGCGCCGACGGTGTGGACATCGGCGATGCCGATGCGCCGCGCCAGCGGATGCTTGTTGTGCCAGTTCACCAGCATCCACGCCACGACGTCCGGCGACGGGCCCTCCCACGGCGCCGCGGGCGCGGCAGGCGGCGCGGCGACGGGCACGGCCGCTGTTTCGGCGGCCGGCGGGCCGTTCAGGTCGATGTCGGGCGAGGCGGGGGTATCGTCCATGGCGCCGGCCATTGTGCGTCAGGGCATGGCGCCCGATCGCCGCGCGATGGGGCGGATCGCCCCGGAATTCAAGGCTTCAACGGCGGCCGTGCGCGGGCGCGGCGGCGCCCGTTCCGCGTGGGGCCGTTGCCGGGCGAGGGCGCGTGATCCCGGTTTGGCGGGACAATCCCGGCTTCCCACAGGACCCCCGATGTTCAGTTCCCTTGTCGACCCCGATGCCGGCGCCGCGCCGCCCGACGCTCGCGCGCGATTCCTGCGCCTGCTGCGCACCGCCCTGGCCGAGCGCCGTTTCCAGCGCCTGCTGCTGAACCGCCACGAGGGCGAGGACGGCTCGATCGAGCGCCTCACGGTGCGCGACATCGAGCTGCGCGGCGAGCGCGCGCTGAGCTTCCTGTGGCGTCACAAGACCAAGGACGTCACGAAGAACCATGCGCTGGACGAGGGCTTCGCGCTGATCGATGGCCTGCTGGGCCGCGACTTCATGCAGGCGCATCTGGACACGCTCGGCGAGGAGGCGCAGCTGCGCTTCAGCCGCAAGGGCAAGCCGCTGCTGCAGGTGGGCCGGAAGGCGGCGGCGCCGCAGGCCGCGGAGGACGGGGCGCAAGCGGATCAGGACGCGCCAGCGCCCACGGGCCATGACCGCGCCAAGCCGCGCGCGCTGTCGATGGAGAGCGCCTTCTGGCGCGATCTTGGCGTCACGCACGAGCTCAAGGGGCAGGCGGCGCTGGTGCCGGCGATGGCGCGCAAGTGGAAGCAGATCAACAAGTTCATCGAGATCTTCGGCGCCGCGGTGCGCAAGGCGGGTCTGGACGCGCCCGGCACGCCGGTGCGCCTGGCTGATTTCGGCTCGGGCAAGGGTTATCTGACCTTCGCGATGCATGACTGGCTGCGCGCACAGGGTCTGGCGCCGCAGGTGCAGGGCGTGGAGCTCAAGCAGGACATGGTGGCGCTGGGCAACGCGGCGGCGGCGCGGCATGGCCTGGAGGGTCTGAGCTTCGAGCATGGCGACGTGCGCGAGCGCGGCGATCAGCCGCTGGACGTGATGGTCGCGCTGCATGCCTGCGACATCGCCACCGACCACGCGATGCACTTCGGCCTGCGCAGCGGCGCGCGGATCATCATGTGCGCGCCCTGCTGCCACAAGGAGATCCGCCCGCAGATGACGACGCCAGCGGCCTTGCGCCCGCTGCTGCAGCACGGCATCCACCTCGGGCAGGAGGCGGAGATGGTCACCGACTCGCTGCGCGCGCTGCTGC
>Ga0099823_1000039_pt1 | contig 61476 bp, 48 predicted proteins | sample CowpearedBW_FD_76831 | JGI IMG/M metagenome (GOLD analysis project Ga0099823, IMG submission 76831) | Root nodule microbial communities of legume samples collected from California, USA - Cow pea red BW | ecosystem: Host-associated > Plants > Roots > Nodule | place: USA: California | collected...
GCAAGAGGTCGCCAAGGATCCGCAAGGCGCGCTGCAGCGGGCCATGAGCCGCGTTTACGACGCGCTGAGCCGCGCACAGCAGACGACGGGCAGGGAGTAAGCAATGAAGAAGCAAGACAGGCACACGAAGTGCCGGAGCGCGATCGCGTCCGCGATCGCCGCAGGCATCACTGCGATCGCATCGATCGCTCACGCAGCGACGCTGCCGCCACCGCCGGTCTCGCCTGCGCCGGTGACGGACTACGAGTACGACGCCAAAGGGAATCCGACCAAGGTCATCAAGGCCAAGGGCGTGTCCGGCTTTGGCTTCGCGACATCGAACGCGTACGACGCACTCGATCGCGTGAAGACCAACACCGACGCCCGCAACGGCGTAACGACGCTGGGCTATGACGGACTCGATCAGCTCAAGCAGGTCACGGACCCGAGGCAACTGGTGACCTTGTACCAGCGCAACGGACTGGGCGATCTGAATCAGCTCACCAGCCCCGACACGGGAACGGCAAACAGCACCTTCGACGCGAACGGCAACCTGCTGACGCGCACCGACAGCCGCGGCGTGCTGGGCACCTACGTCTACGACGACCTGGACCGGATGACCTCGGCGGTCTACACGAAGAGCGGCCAGACGACGGTGAGCTACTCGTGGACCTATGACCAGACGGGCGCCAACTTCGGCGCTGGCATTGGCCGCCTGACAACGGCCACCAGCCCGGCTGGGAACACCAAGTACGGCTACGACGGCTTCGGCCGAGTCATCAGCGTCATCCAGACCGTTGGCTCGGTGGTGCTCACCACCCGCTACGGCTACGACCTGGCAGGACACATCACCAGCGTCACGTATCCCTCAGGGCGCGTGCTGACCATCGCCTATGCCAACGGCGTACCGGTCAGCATGAGCCTGGCCAAGGATGCGAACAGCACCGCCAGCCCGATGATCAGCCAGATCCAGCTGACTGCCTTCGGCGCTCTTCAGAGCTGGCAGATGCAGCTGAACTCCGGAGCCAAAGCGCAGGAGCGGGTCTACGACCAATACGGACGCCTCGTCCGTTACCCACTGGGCTCGGTGGTGCGCGACATCACCTACGACGCAGCAGACCGCATCGTCAGCTACACGCATCTGGACGCCACCACCGGCCAGGTGACCGCTGAAGCACAGGCCATGAACCAGAGCTTCAGCTACGACGAGATGGGCCGGCTGACCGGCATCGTCACGCCGACTGCGAGCTGGACCATCGGCTATGACGCCAATGGCAACCGGACCGGAATCACGCTCAACGGCTCCACGCAAACCTATACGACTGAGACAACGAGCAACCGGCTCTCGAGCATTGCCAACCCGGCTCGCAGCTTCGGGTACGACGCAGCAGGCAACACGCTGAGCGACACGGGCATCGCCTACACGGCGACCTACGGCCTGGATAACCGGCTCGCATCGCTCACCCGAGCGGGTGTCACGACCAGCTACAACTACGACGCCTTCGGTCAGCGCGTGCGCAAGGTAACGGGGACCTCCAAACCTCACTTCGCGTACGACCAGAACGGACAGTTACTCGGGGAATACAACAGCAGCGGTGGAGTGCTGCAGGAATTCGTGTGGCTCGGAGGTACGCTGATCGCCGTGCTCACGAACTCGACGACGGCCGAGCCTCGGGTGTATTACGCATATTCCGATCACCTGAATGCGCCGCGGGTGATCGTGAATGCGGCAGGAGATGTGCGTTGGCGCTGGATCTCGGAACCCTTTGGGACCACGGCGGCAGAGTCGATTCCCAACTCGCTCGAAAACCTCGTCGTCAATCTGCGCTTCCCAGGGCAGTACTTCGACAAGGAGTCGGGGCTGAGCTACAACTACTTCCGGGACTATGACAGCACGACGGGCCGATATATCCAGAGCGACCCAGTCGGACTGACCGGAGGCATCAACACGTTTGCCTATGTGGGCGGCAGTCCCTTATCTGAGATCGATTCTCAAGGATTGGTGGCTGCAGCGCCTCCAATGCCAATACCCGTCCCGAATGCAACGCCGGGAATATTGAATCCAGCTTGGGGGTTTCCACTCCTGTTGCGCGGTGATACGACGCAGGAGAAGAAATGCGAGTGCAAAGGACAGATTGTTTGGCGAGGCGACCGTTCAACACGCCCGCCAAGTATGATTTTTTCAACCGGTTTCTCGCCCAAAGGAGGAAACATGGATCTGACGGCGCATCTACGAGGGAGTTCCGATAGTGGCTATGTGGCAACCAGCAAGAACTATGCGATAGCGCATGCGTTTGCCGGAAAAAACGGTTACGTATATGGGATATGCTTACGTTCGGGAGGTATTGACGTAAACGCTGCTTTGGGAAATAAATCACCATATCCCGAACAGCAAGAGGTCGCCATTCCAGGCCGAATTTCCGGCCGTCAAGTCATCTATGCAGTCTCCAAAGCGGACCACACTACAACTCGCAACACCAACTGCGATTGCGATTAACTATGACGAGCACACACGAAATTGACGAGCCGGTTCTATACTCCCACAGCAACTCTCCGAGGAGTTGGGGGAGAGTCATTGGCATAGAGCATTCAAACGGTTCGATGCTGTTAAAATTCATCGACGCATCAGGGTGCGTGTTGGCCGAAGCGACGTCGGATATCAGCTTTTTCAAGGCATTCATCGCGATGAGACTAATTCTCGAACGAATGAATCTAATACTTTATTGCCGTGGATGCGAGGAGGATGTGTACCCTTCACCTATGCAGGAGAGCATGGGGACGCCGTTGCTCGCGTATAAGAATGTTCTCGGCCGACAAGCGCTGAATAGCGATATCGTCAATATATGGGAATGCAACGACTCCACAACCCCTGCCACAGTGGAACAGCAACAGGCCTTTCACAACAAATGGCTTGAAAGCCTTTAAACCAAACGCTACCTGCAGGGCGACACATTGCTGAGAATCAGGTCTGGGAGCATTCCAAGCGCGATATCATTGCTTGTGCGCGGGTCGCATCGTGTTTGACGACTCCATCCTCGACAAGAACCGTATCGACTTGGTGGGGCTTTGTTGCACAAATGGTAGCTAAGTCATTGATTTTAAAGCGGTTGTTTAAAATTTAAGCACGGAAAATTTTCTTTAAAATCAAAGACTTGCGGATTTGTGCAACAAAGCCGATCCGTGATTTCCTTTCCCGGGCTCAGGAAATTGCTAACGCGATGATTCCGAAGCGCCGCGGTGAGTTCTCATGGATGATCAACGTCCGGGTGGGCGGAAAAATCGTCGAGTCCGTGTTTGGCGGCGATGCCGATTCCCCCGATTCGGGACTCATATAGGAATCTGACGCGGCATATCAGGCTCTCCTGGAATCAGTATTTCAGCAGCCTGCCAGGTCTCACGAGTCTCGTAACGAAATCGTGGTTCGGGATTGCTTTGAGCCGAGTTCTTCAAGTCGCATCGCCCGCGTTCAACTGCCCAAGCAGCCACTGCAGCCCCGCCAGATGCTGCTGGTCATGGCTGCACAGGTAATGGATCAGCGCCTTGAAGGTCAGCGGGCCATAGCCCTCGAAGCGCGCGCGGCGCGTCAGTTGCTCGGGCGTGATCCCGGCCAGCATCGCCAGCGTCTGCGCCCGCGCCGCCGTGAAGGCGGCCAGCGCCGCAGTCGCGTCGTCCTCCCCGTAGCGGCGATCGCGCGCCAGCGCGTCCGTGTCCAGCGAGGGCAGCAGCGGATCGTCCTCCGACAGCGTGCGCCGGATGCGCTGCTGGTAGCCCTCGATCTCGATGTCGCGCACATGGCAGACCTGCTCGATCGCGGTCAGCGGCTCGCTGGGCACGCCGTCCCACGACGGCGGTGCCCAGTGCCGAGCCTCGGCTGGGAAGAGCGCGAAATGCGCGGCGAGCTGGGCGGGGAAATCCGCCAGCGCCTTGAGCGTGACGGCATCGATGGCGGAGGAGGCAGGCGTCTGGGGAAGGGGATGTGCGGCGGCGTTCATGCGAAAGATGTTAGGACCTCCGTCTGCGTGACAATGCCGCGTTTCCGGATTCCCCTGCACGACCCTGTCATGAGCGACACCACCCGCCCCGAACTGCCCGATCACCTGTCCATCGACCCGCGCAGCGCGCACTACAACGCCGCGGTCTTCGAGCACGACATCGGCATCCTCTTCAACGGCAAGGAGCGCCGCGACGTCGAGGAGTACTGCGTCTCCGAAGGCTGGATCAAGGTCCCCGCCGGCCGCACGCTCGACCGCAAGGGTCAGCCGCTGATGATCAAGCTCAAGGGCAAGGTCGAAGCCTTCTACAAGTGAGCCTCACGCGCGCGGCCAACTGATCGCCACCCACAGGCCGCCGCCCTCGCGGTTGCCCATCGCGATGCGGCCGCCGTGGGCCTCGGCGATCTCGCGCGACAGCGCCAGCCCCAGCCCGCTGCCGCTGCGCTTGGTCGAATAGAACGGCAGCAGCGCCTGCGACAGCTGCGTCTCGGTCATCCCCGGACCGCGGTCGCCGACCTCGATGCGCCAGTCCTCGCGCGGCGCGCTGACGGACAGGCTCACGCCGTCCGGCGCGCTGCCGGACTCATGCGCGTTCTTCAGCAGGTTGATCAGCGCCTGCGCCATCTGCGCCGCGTCGAAGCGGCCCGGCGCCGCCGGCAACGCGCCCGTCAGCGTGAACGGGTAATGCGCCCCCAGCGATTCAATGAACGGCCCCCAGTCCACCGGCGCCAGCGCCGGCGCGGGCAGCTTCGCGAAGCGCGCGTAGCCGGCCAGGAAGGCGTGCAGGTGCTGCGCGCGCTCGCCGATGCTGGCGAAGACGCCAGGCACGCGCTCATGCTGGCCGCGCCGCGCCAGCTCCGCGCCGCTGTGCGCCAGCGACGAGATCGGCGCCAGCGAGTTGTTCAGCTCATGGCTGATCACGCGGATCACGCGCTTCCAGCTCGCGACCTCCTGCCGCGACAGTTCGCGCGTCATGCGCCGCAGCAGCCGCAACCGGTGCGGCTGACCCTGCAGCCGGAAGTCCCGCGTCGACAGGTGGAAGCGCTCCTCCTGCCCATCCAGCCCGACGCTGAACAGCCCGTCCTGCGCGCCGGCGAGCGCCAGCCGAAGATCCTCCGGCGCCTGCGCGAGCACCTCGTCCAGCGAGCGCCCCGCCAGGCTGCGCCCGTGGTCCATCAGCTGCCGCGCCGCGATGTTGGCGTAGGCGATGCGCTCCCGCGCGTCGGTCAGCACCAGCGCCACCGGCGTGTTCTGCACCACCGTGTCCAGCAGCAGCTCACGCTGCGCCAGGTGCCGCCGCTGCTCCCGCAGCGCCTGGCCCAGCTCGCTGTGCAGCCGCATCAGGCTGGACAGCTCCGAGAGCCCGCCCGGCGCATCGGCGGCGATCGCGCTGCCGAACTCGCCATCGCGGTAGCTGAGCACCGTGCTCTCCAGCGCCCGCAGCAGGCTGGTCAGCGGCATCAGCAGCAGACTGGCCAGTCCCCAGGCGATCGGCAGCATCAGCGCGAAGCTCAGCGCGAGGGCCTGCCAGCTCCATGGCGTCAGCGGCGTCCGGCCCAGCGCGGCCGCCAGCTGCGGCACCGGCCAGAGCGTCAGCGTCATGTGAATCAGCACCGCCGCGACGGCGGCGGCGATCAGGCACAGCGCCAGCCGCAGATGCAGCGAGCGGTGCCAGCCCGCGCGTCGCTCCGGCCGGGGCGCCTCCTTCATCCGGCGTCCAGCCCGTAGCGTTCCATGCGGCGGTACAGCGCCTGGCGCGACAGCCCCAGCGACTGCGCCGCGCGGCTCACCACGCCCGAGGCCGCCTCGAGCGCCGCCACCACCGCCTCACGGCTGGGCTCGTCCAGATTGCGCGAGGCCAGCGGCGCCGCGGCCGGCAGCGCCAGGTCGGCCTCGCCGATCACGCGGCCCGGCGCCAGCAGCGCGGCGCGCTCGATGGCGTTCTTCAGCTCGCGCACGTTGCCGGGCCATGGATGCGCCAGCAGCGCTTCGCGCGCGCCGTCGCTCAGCGCCGCGCGGCCGGCCAGGAAATGCTCGGCCAGCGGCAGGATGTCCTGCGGCCGATCGGCCAGACCCGGCAGCGCGACCTCGATCACGTTGAGCCGGTAGTACAGGTCCTCGCGGAAGGTGCCGGCCCGCACCATCGCGCGCAGGTCCGAATTGGTCGCCGAGATCACCCGCACCACCGTCTGCCGCGTGCGGCTCGAGCCCAGGCGCTCGAAGCGGCCCGTCTCCAGCACCCGCAGCAGCTTGACCTGGCCGGCCAGCGGCAGATTGCCGATCTCGTCGAGGAACAGCGTGCCGCCATCGGCCTTCTCGAAGCGGCCCTCGCGCGCGCTGGCCGCGCCGGTGTAGGCGCCGCTCTCCGCGCCGAAGAGCTCGGCCTCGATCAGCTCGCCCGGCAGCGCGCCGCAGTTGACCGCGACGAAGGGCCCGTCCGCCACCGCCGAGTTCGCGTGCACGATCGCGGCGATGCGCTCCTTGCCGCTGCCGTTGGGCCCCGTCACCAGCACCGACGCGGGCGAGCGCGCGACCTGGCAGGCCAGCTCCAGGCAGCGCGTCAGCGCCGGCGACTCGAACACCAGTCCGTCGAGCTGGTAGCGGCGGCGCAGTTCCTCGCGGCGCTGGCGCTGCTCGTGGCGGCTCTCGCGCAGCGCGCGGCCGTTCTCGGCCAGCTCCAGCAGGTTCTCGACCGTGGCCAGCAGCTTGGCGTCGTCCCACGGCTTGGACAGATAGTCGGCCGCGCCGGCCTTCACCAGCGCCACGGCTTGTTCCAGCTGCGTCCACGCGGTCAGCAGGATGATGGGCAGATCCGGATGGCGCTCGCGCAGGCGCTGGAACAGCGCGCGGCCTTCCTCGCCCGAGGTCGTGTCGGCGCTGAAGTTCATGTCCTGGATCACCAGGTCCACGCGCCGCTGGCCCAGCAGCGCCAGGCCCTCGGCCGGCGAGGCCGCGTAGAGCGGCTCGATGTCGTGCAGCGAGAGCAGCAGCGACAGCGCCTCGCCGACGCCGGCGTGGTCATCGATGATCAGGACGGTCCTCATGGGTGGCGCAGCATATCGGACATCGCGTGGATCACGCGCCTTCAACCGCCGCGCAGCGCGGCCACCGGCGGCAGCGCCGCGGCCCGGCGCGCCGGCGCCAGCACCGCGATCTGGCCCAGCGTCCACAACGCCAGCGCGCCGGCGGGCAGGTAGACGAAGGGCAGCCGCGGCAGCTCGTAGGTCCGCATCAGCAGCAGGCTGATGCCGTAGGCGCCGATCATCCCGAGCGCGATGCCCACGGTGGACAGCAGCAGGTTCTCGGTCTGGAAGTAGCGCAGGATCTGGCCGCGCGTGGCGCCCAGCGCGCGCCGCGTGCCGATCATCCGCGTGCGCTGCTGCACCCAGAAGCTGGCCAGGCCGACGATGCCGAAGGCCGTCACCACCAGCAGGCCCACGCACACGCCGGCCAGCAGCTGGATCATCGAGCGGTCCTGCCGGTAGTAGTTCGCGCGCAGCTTGAGCATCGTGTCCTGGTCGCGGATCACGCGGCGCAGGCCCGGGCTGTTGGCGAGCAGCTTGTCCGTGGCCGCCTTCAGCACCGCCTCGCGGTCGGCGCCGGGCGCGACGCGGATCACGAAGCTGCCGCCGCGGAAGCTCGGCTGCACCGGGAACATCATCGCGTTGAGCGTGTTGTCATCCTGCGAGCCGGGATTGGGCGAGGACAGCGACTCCACCACGCCGACGACGCGCTGCGGCTCGTCGCCGTAGACGTAGATCGCCTTGCCCAGCGCCGACTCGCCCGGCCACAGCACCTCGGCCAGCCGCTTGTTGAGGATCACCGCCGGCACGCGCGGATTGGGGTTGTCGTCCAGCGACGAATTCGCCACGTATTCGGTGGGCTCGAAGTCGCGGCCCGCCACCAGCTTCAGGCCCAAGGTGCGGATGAAGTCGCGGCCCGTCTGGTAGTGGCTGGCGACCGCGCGGCTGGGCTGCTTGTTGTCCGGCGTCAGGCGCACGCCGGAGTTGTTGGAGTTGCGGCCGTATGGGTACTGGTTGGTCAGCGTCACCGAGGCCACGCCCGGCAACTGCCGCAGCGCGGCCAGGTCGGCCTGCGTCTGCGGCTCGGGGTTCTCGACCCGCGCCATGCTGGACAGCGAGAACATCACCAGCTCGGACTCGGCCATGCCGGTGTCGGCGCTGATGCGCTCGATGCGCTGGAAGATCAGGAACAGCGCGTTGCACACGATCGCGCAGGTCAGCGCGATCTGCAGCACGATCAGCCCGGCGGCGGTCTTGTGACGCTTGAGCGTGGAGAGGATGGGCAGGATGTCCATGGGGAAGGCTCCTTGGGCGCGGCCGCGCCACGGGTCACGGGTCTCGGGTTTACTGCGTCTTGAGCTGGATGGCGGGCGTGATCTGGCAGGCGCGCCACGCGGGCAGCAGTCCGGCGAGCAGGCTGGCCGCCAGCGACACGCCCAGCGTCGTGGCCAGCATCGGCCAGTCGAGCTGCGCCAGCTGGGCGTAGTCGGACGGGTTCTGGCGCACCACCCACAGACCGGCCCAGGTCAGCGCCAGGCCCAGCAGGCCGCCGGCGATGCCCAGCGTGCCGGCCTCCACCAGGAACTGCAGGAAGATCTGCCGCCGCGGCGCGCCCAGCGCCCGCCGCACGCCGATCTCGCCGCTGCGGCGCAGGCACTTGGCCAGCAGCAGCCCGACCGTGTTGGTCAGGCACACCGCCAGGAAGCCGAAGGCCAGCCACACCTGCAGCTTGATGTCGCTGGGCACCACCTTCTGAAGGGTCAGCCAGGTCATCACGCTGCTGAGCCGCGGATTGGACGGGCGCTCGAAGCGTCCGGCCTCGCGCTGCTGGTCCGAGTACTGCGTCAGGTAGGTCTTGTAGTCGGCGACCTGCTGCGGCGTGTCGAGCTGCACCCAGTACTGCAGCCAGGCGCAGGGCGCGTTGGGCGCGCGGGGATCGACGCCATCGGTGCGGCCCCAGCAGTTCATGTTGCCCGAGGCGCCCAGGCGCAGCGCCAGCGAGGTGCTCAAGGGCACGTAGACGTCCGCCGGCTTCGCGTAGGCGCCCAGCGTCAGGTCGAAGTAGTGCGGCGCCGGGCGCCACGGCTTGAGCACGCCCACCACGGTGAAGTCCTTGTCGCGCAGCCGCACGGTCTTGCCGCGGCTGTCCTGGCCGCCGAAGAGCCGCTCGTTGAGCGTGCTGGAGATGACCGCCACGCGCGCCTCGGCGCTGTCGTCGGCGGCGGACCAGCCGTTGCCGTAGCGGAAGGGCGCGTCGAACATCGCGAAGAAGTCGGCCGAGGTCCAGCGCCCGCCGGTGAAGAAGGGCGGCTGCGCCGCGTCGCCGGAACCGGCCGGATCGACCGCGATGAAGGCGCCGGTCATCATGACCTGGCGCACCGCGCGCTTCTGGCGCAGCAGCGCCTCGGCATCGAAGCGCGTGAGCTGCAGCTCGGGCTCGTCACCGGGCTTCCAGTCGCGCTTGGGCTCGGCGTCCAGCTGCACGTTGAACAGGCGGGCGCTCTTGTCCGGGATCGGATCGCCGGACATGACGTGGAACAGCGTCAGCGTCGTCATGCACGCGGCCACGCCCATGGCGATCGACAGCAGCATCAGCACGGTCAGGCCGCGGTGGCTGCGCAGGGCGCGCACGGCGAGCTCGAGGTAGTAGGTCAGCATGGTGGGTCCTCTCTCATCTCATCGGGCCGCCGTGACCGCCGCCTCGGACGGCGCCGGGTCGAGCAGCGTGTTGACGGCCGCCAGCTGCGGCTCACCGAGCGCGCCGGCCGCCTGCTGCAGCAGCAGCTTGGACAGCACGTAGCGGTGGCGCGCCTGCTCCCAGGCATTGCGGGCGTTGCTCTGCGTCTGGATCGCCAGCAGCAGGTCGGTCATCGAGCGCGCGCCCAGGTCCAGGCCGCTGCGCGTGGACGCCAGCGCCTTGTCCGCCGCCTGCACCGCCGCGCCGGCGGTGCGCATCTGGCTCAGCGCCGACAGCACCGCCTGGTACTGCGCCTGCGTCTCGCGCGTCATCGCGCGGCGCGCGCCTTCGAGGTCGTCGCGCAGCTGCTCGCGCTGGAACACGGCCTGGCGCTTCTGCGATTCGGTCGCGCCGCCTGCGAACAGCGGGATCGTCAGCTTCAGGCCGACCGTGGTGTTGTAGCGGCCGGTGATGTCGCTGTTCACGGCGGAGCCCGACAGCCGCTGGCCATCCAGCCCGGCGCTCAGCGTCGGCAGGTGGGCGGCGCGCGCCGCGGCCACGCGCTGGTCGCCGGCGGTCACCGCCAGCGACGCCGCCTGCAGCGAGGGGTTGTCGCGCAGCGCCTGCGCCACCCAGGCCTGGGGATCGGCGGGATCGGGCATCAGCATCGCCAGCTCCGGCGCCAGCGGATGCAGCGCGCCGGGCATGCGGCCGGTGAGCTGCGCCACCGCCTGGCGCGCATCGAGCAACTCCTCCCGCGCCTGGGCCGTGCTGCCGCGCGCCAGCTCGAAATAGGCGCGCGCCTGCTCGACGTCGAGCGAGGCCGACAGCTTGGCCTCGAAGCGCGATTGCGCCTGCGCGACCTGCTGGCCGTAGGCGTCCTCGATGGCCTGCGCGGTGGTCAGCGCGGCCTGCGCCGTCAGCACGCCGAAGTAGGCCCGGGCGACGCGGGCGCAGAGGTCGGCCTCGGCGGCGCGCACGCGCGCGCCTTCGGCGTCGGCCAGCGTCTGCGCCGCATGCCAGCTGCGCAGCTGGCTCAGGTCGACCAGCACCTGCGTGAGGCTGTGCGTGATGCCGTGGGTGACGCCATGCTGCCCCGCGCCGCCGTCCTGGCGCTGCTCGCTCAGCTGCGCGGACCACTGCGGCAGCAGCGGCGCGCGGGCCTGCACGGCGAGCTCCTGCTGCTGCCCCAGCACCGAGCGCGCGCCCGCCAGCACCGGGTCGGCGGCGCGGGCCTGCGCGTAGACCTCGAGCAGGTCCTCGGCCGCGGCGGGCAGGCAGCAGCCGGCGCACAGCGCGGCCACGGCCAGCGCCGCCAGTCTCGAAGGAAAGGACATGCGCATGGACTCAGGCCGACGCGGCGGACGGGGTGGCGCGCAGCAGCGCGGGATCCATGTGGAGCTCGGCGGCGATGTCCACGACCTGGCCGTCGATCACATGCACGTTGCGCTGCGCACGGGCGGCGAGCTGCGGATCATGCGTGACCATCACGATGGTGGCGCCGTCGCGGTGCAGCTCCTCGAGCAGGTCCATCACGCTGCGCGCCATCGCGCTGTCGAGGTTGCCGGTGGGTTCGTCGGCGAGCAGCAGGCGCGGCTCGCCGGCCAGCGCGCGGGCGATGGCCACGCGCTGCTGCTGACCGCCGGACAGCTCGGCGGGATAGTGGCGCTCGCGCGCGGACAGGCCGACGCGGGCCAGCGCCTCGCGGGCGCGGCGCTGGCGCTCGGCGGCCTTCATGCCGCGGTAGCGCAGCGGCACCTCGATGTTGTCCAGCACGTTCAGGTCGGGGATCAGGTTGAAGGCCTGGAAGATGAAGCCGATCTTCTCGTTGCGCATGCGCGAGCGCTGGGTGTCGTCCATGCCGCTGACGTCGATGCCGTCGAGCTCGTAGCGGCCGCCGCTGAAGGCCTCCAGCAAGCCGGCGATGGTCAGGAAGGTGGTCTTGCCCGAGCCCGACGGCCCGGTCACGGCGACGAACTCGCCTTCGCGCACCTGCAGGTTGAAGTCGCGCAGGGCGTAGGTCTCGATCATTTCGGTGCGATAGACCTTGGAGAGCGATTGCATCTTCAGCATGGGAGTCCTCACGGGCGGTGATGGCGGTGATGGAGGGAAATCGAAAGGGATAGCGGGGCGTTGGTTCAGGGGCTCAGCGTGACGCGCTCGGCGCCGTCGAAGGCCTGGGTGCCGGAGACCACGACGCGGTCGCCGGGCTTGAGGCCCTCCAGGATCTCGACCTTGGACAGGCTCTGCGCGCCCAGCCGGATCGGGCGCTTCACGGCCTGGCCGTCCTCGACGACGTAGGCGAAGCGGCCGCCGCCGTCCTCGACGAAGCTGCCGCGCGCCACGGTCAGCACCTTCTCGCGGCGGTCCAGCAGCACGCGCACCGACAGGCGCTGGTTCTGGCGCAACTGGTCGGGCGGGGCGCCGTCGAAACGCAGCCGCGCGGCGACCTCGTTGTTGACCACCTCGGGCGACACCGAGCTGACCAGGCCGCGCCACTGGCGGCCATTGCCGGCGATCTCGCCGGGCATGCCGATCGCGAGGTCGCGGGCGAAGCTCTCGGGCACCTGCATCTGCACTTCCAGCGCGCTCAGGTCGACCACCGTCAGCAGGCCGGTGCCGGCATTGACGTTGGCGCGCTCGGCCACCAGCAACTGGCCGACCTGGCCGTCCACCGGCGAGCGCAGCTGCAGCTCGGCGACCTGGCGCTCCAGGTCCTTCACCAGCAACTGCTGGCGCTGCAGCGCCTGCTGCTTGGACTGCAGCTCGAACTTCAGGCTGTCGTCCTTCAGGCCCAGCCCCGACTGCGCATGCGCGGCGGTGATGCGGGCCTTCTCGAGCGCGTCGCGCGCCTTCTCGACCTGCATGCCGGCGACGGCGCCGGCCTCGTAGGCCTTGGTCTGGCGCTCCAGGTCGTTGCGCGCCGTCTGCAGGTCGATGGCGGCGTTCTCGTAGCTCGAGCGCAGGGCGGCGCGCTGCTCGCGGCCATCGACCTCGGCGCGCAGGGCCTCGGTGCGCAGCGCGTCGGCGTTGCTCTGCTCCTGCGCGAGCTTGGCGCGCAGGTCGGGGCTGTCGATCTCGCCGAGCAGCTGCCCCTTGGCGACCTTGTCGCCGGCCTTGACCTTGAGCACCAGGTTGCCGCCATGCAGCGCGTAGACGGTGGGACTCATCGCCGCGACGACCTTGCCCTCGCCGGCCACGTCGCGGACCAGCGGGCCGATCTCGACCGCGGCGACCGAGAGCCGCTGCAGACTCACCGAGTTGCCGCTGCCCATCATCCGCTGCACCGCCGGCGCGGCGGTGACGGCGGCGATCAGCAGCGCCGCGCCGCCCAGCGCCAGCCAGAGGCGGCGGCGTCCGTGCGGGCGGGCAAGGGGGCGGTCCTGTCCGGAGGTGTCGCGAATCATGAAGGTGTCCGAGCGTTGGCGCGTGTGATCGATGCCGCACTTGTTCGCAAGCCCCATGCCAGGCGGGCCGGCGCGCGAAGTCCCTGGAAAATCAGGCACTTGCCGTTGGCGCGCGAGGCGGCTGATGTGTCCGCGGACAGTTCGCGGACGCCGGACGGACGCTGTCCGGGCCGCTGCCGGACAGCGCACCGGCGAGGCCACCACGCGGACAAGTCGGTCCGACTACTGGAGTCCGTGGGGCGAGCGGGTTCGTCTACTGGAGTAGGCAGATGCGCCTGGCGCGAGCGAGGCGAACACTTGGGCCTCCTCCCACTCTTCTGGATCCGACATGTTCCGCACTCGACTGCCGATGACCGGGCTGGCGCCGCTGGCCGATGGTTCCGATGACCGCCTTGATGACAGCCCTGACAGCGGCGCTGACCACCGCTTTGACGGCGGCTCTGGCGACGGCTCTGGCGACGCTGACCGCGCCGCCGAAGCGCCCGCGCCGGACGACGACGACCGCACGCCGCTGATGGCGCTGATGCTCGGCGGGCTGGGCGCCGGCGCGATGGCCGCGGGCCACGCGGGCGGCGCGGCGGCGATGCCCGCGCTCATCGCCGGCGGGCCCGGCGACGCGAAGCCGGGCGCGCTGCCGCTGCCCGTCGTGCCGGCGCGGCCGCACGAAGCGGCGATGGAGGGCGGGACGCCGTCGACGGCGACCGCCGTGCTGGGGCTGCAGCGCATCGCCGCGACCGCCCCCGACGGCCGGCCCCTGACCAATGACGGCACCGTGCTGGTCAGCGGTCTCGAGCCGAATGGCCGCTGGTGGTACAGCTTTGACGACGGCGCGACCTGGACGCAGGGCGAGGCGGCCTCCATCCCGGGCCGGATCGCGGCCGCGACCGGCGATGGTCCGAAGCAGGTGCGTGTCTATCAGAGCGACGCGGCCGGGCACGAGAGCGGCCAGGCCGAGCTGGCGTTCGTGCTCGACACCACGCCGCCGGCGTGGCCGCGGATCTCGCTGGTGAGCGACACGGGCCTGTCGGCCACGGACGGCATCACCAGCGATGCGCGGATGCGGATCGACCAGCGCGATCCCACCACGACGCTGGAGCTCTCCATCAATGGCGGGCCGTTCTTCCCCTGGACCGGCGACGACGTGCCCGCCAGCCTGTTCGACCAACTGCAGGGCCCCGTCACCGTGGCGGTGGTGCAAGTCGATGCCGCCGGCAATCAGAGCATCCCGACGACGGTGAGGATGGAGCTCGACCGGGACTGGCCGCAGCCGCCTCATCTGGAGCTGGCGACGGCCGCGATGCCGAATGCGGTGCTGGCCGCCTGAAACGGCGACGGGCGCGCCATGGGCGCGCCCGTCACGGGTCCGGTTGGTGGTCCAGCCGGTGCGGCGGCGAGCCCAGCCTCACTTGCCGAAGCTGTCCTTCAGGCCGGTGATCTTGTTGAAGACCGGCGCGTCGGCACGATGGTCGACGCGATCGGCGACGAAGTAGCCATGACGTTCAAACTGCACCTTCGTATCCGGCGCCACGTCCTTCAGCGACGGCTCCAGGTAGCCGCGCACGACGCGCTTGGCGCCCGGGTTCAGCAGCTCCAGGAAGTTGCGCTCGCCGGCGTCGGGCTGTGCCTCGGTGAACAGGCGGTCATACAGGCGCAGCTCGGCCGCCACGCCCTCATGGGCGCCCACCCAGGTGATCACGCCCTTGACCTTGACCGCGTCCGCGCCCGGCGTGCCGCTCTTGGTGTCGGGCACCAGCTTCGCCAGCACCGCGGTGACGGTGCCGCCAGCGTCCTTCTCGCAGCCGGTGCACTCGATGACATAGCCGTACTTCAGGCGCGCCTTGTTGCCCGGGAACAGGCGGTGGTAGCCCTTGGGCGGCGTCTCCATGAAGTCCTCGCGCTCGATCCACAGCGCCGGGCCGAGGCTGAACTGGCGCTGGCCGAGTTCCGGCACATGCGGATGGGCAGGCGCGGAGCAGGGCTCGCGGTGCTCGAGCGAGCCGAAGATCTCGGCATAGTTCTCGAGCTTCAGCGGCACCGGATCCAGCACCGCCATCGCGCGGGCGGCCTTCCCTTCGAGGTCGGCGCGCAGGTAGCCGTCCAGCACCGAATAGTCGATCCAGGCGTTGGTCTTGGACGCGCCGGTGCTCTCGACCATCGCGCGGATCGATTCGGGCGTGTAGCCGCGGCGGCGCATGCCGACCAGCGTGGGCATGCGCGGGTCGTCCCAGCCGTCGACGTGCTTGTCTTCGACCAGCTGGCGCAGCTTGCGCTTGGAGGTGACGACGTAGCTCAGGTTCAGGCGGCCGAACTCGTACTGGTGGGGCAACGGCCGGGCCAGCAGGCCGCCCTCGGCCAGGCGCTCGAGCAGCCAGTCGTAGAACGGGCGCTGGTCCTCGAACTCCAGCGTGCAGACGCTGTGGGTGATGCACTCCAGCGCGTCCTCGATCGGATGCGCGTAGGTGTACATCGGGTAGATGCACCACTGGTCACCGGTGTTGTGGTGCGTCGCGCGGCGGATGCGGTACAGCGCCGGGTCGCGCAGGTTGATGTTGGGCGACGCCATGTCGATCTTGGCGCGCAGCACCATCGCGCCGTCGGGGTGCTTGCCGTCGCGCATCTCGCGCAGGCGGGCGAGGTTCTCCTCGGGAGAACGGTCGCGGAAGGGGCTGTTCTTGCCCGGCGTGCCGAAGTCGCCGCGGTTGGCGCGCATCTCTTCGGGCGTCTGCTCGTCGACGTAGGCCAGGCCCTGCGACACCAGGTACTCGGCGGCGCGGTACATGAAGTCGAAGTAGTTGCTGGCGTAGAAGAGGTGACCGGTGCCATCCGGCGCCTCCCAGCTCCAGCCCAGCCAGGCGACCATCTCCTTGATCGCGTCGACGTACTCCTGTTCCTCCTTCTCGGGGTTGGTGTCGTCGAAGCGCAGGTGGCAGACGCCGCCGTAGTCGCGCGCCAGGCCGAAGTTCAGGCAGATCGACTTGGCGTGGCCGATGTGCAGGTAGCCGTTGGGCTCGGGCGGGAAGCGGGTGCGGATCCTGGCGGGATCCAGCGGACCGGCGGCGTGGTGGGCCGCGTCGCCCGGACTGCCGCCGAAGTGGCGCGCCGGCTGGAAGCCCTGTTCCAGATCGCGCTCGATGATCGCGCGCAGGAAGTTGCTGGGCTTGACGGCGGTGGCGTCCGTCTTGTCGGGCGCCGGAGCGGCAGCGGTCTTGTCGTGGCTGGACATCGATGAATGGAGTCTCGAAAGAGGCCGCAGATTCTACGTGGCGCGGTGTCCCCCCGTTTCTCGGGCAGATATGTTCGACCAGAGGATCTGGGTGCCAGCTGCATGGGGTGGATCTGCTGCGTTCGGGTAGGTGTTGCCCTATTTCAGGCGGGTGGGCGCGCGCCGGGCGGGACCTTGCGGGTCATCGACGCGGCATGGCGGCGCTTTTGATACTGCCCGGCCCGAAAGAGACGACCCATGACTGACCCGATGAATCCCACCGAACACCCCCCCACGACAACTGAGTTTGATCACGATACGTTCGCGAAAGCCGGTGCGAAGCGCCGACGTCGCGACGATTCTCCCGACCAACTGGACGACGACGCACGGTCCGGCGATGCCCCGGAAGACGCCGCGCCCGCCGCGGCTGTGGTCGCGCAGGCCATGCCAGAGTCCACCACTGCGGCTGCGCCCTCCGAGGACGCAGGGAAGGACGAGCGATCGACTGAGAAATCTCTTGCCGCGATGGGGACCTGGCTCGTGGGAGCCGCATTGACGGCGGGGTCCGCGGTGACGCTGGTCGGCAGCGGTGGCAAGTCCGACTCGCACGGAGAGGAAAAGGCGGGCCCGGCGCCTCGGCCCCCGCTGCCGCCGCAGCCCGGACCGGATGCTGGTGACGGCTCCAGACCAGTTCCCGACAAGGACGGTGGCCAGGGCAATGGCAGACCGCCCGAGCCCGGCGACGGCGAGAAGCCCGGCGAGGGAAACAACTCCAATGGCGGAGATAAGAATGACGGCGGCAGCAAGCCTGACGGCGGAGACAAGACCGACGGCGGAGACAAGACCGACGGCGGTGACAAGACCGGCGGCGGCGACCTCAAACCCGGGCCCGAGCCGCAACGCGTTCCCGACACGCCCACGCTGACCTTGCATTCACCGGGCGCCTCGCGCCTTGGCCTGCTCGGCGCTGCCGGCGAGATCCGTGTCGGAGCGCTGGAGACGGATGCGCGCTGGGAGTATTCGCTGGATGAGGGCAAGACCTGGACGGCCGGGCAAGGCGCCGTGCTGACGCCCGGCATGCTCGGCGCCGATGGCGGCAAGCAGTTGATGGTGAGCCAGATCGACGCGGCGGGCTCTCGCAGCTTGCCTGCCGAGTTGGCGTTCGTCATGGACACGGTGGTGATGCCCCCAGTGATAGCGCTGGCGAACGACACGGGCACGGCGGACGATCGCATCACCAGGAATGCCGAGATCGCCGTGACCGGCATCGAGCCGGACAGCGTGTGGACCTACCGCATCGACGATGGACCGTGGAAGAGCGGCCGCGGCAATCTCATCGCGGCGAGCGAGTTCGGTGCGGACGGCGATCATGCCGTCGAGGTCCGGCAGAACGACGCTGCGGGCAACGTCAGCAGCGCCTCGCTGGCCTTCAAGCTCATCCATGCCGCAGCGGCGCCGGCGCTGAGCCTGGCGCAGGACACCGGCGCCAGCGCCGCGGACCGCATCACGTCGGTGGCGACGGTCAAGGTCGGCGGATTGGCCAATGGAGGGGCGTGGGAATACAGCCTGAACGGGATCGACTGGGCGGACGGCGTGGGCGACTCGATTCACGCGTCCGTCTTCGGCCGGGACGGGCCCCAGCGGGTTTACGTCCGCCATACCGACGGTGGCGGCAATCCGAGCCCGTCGGCGCAATTGGACTTCACGCTGGACACCCAGGCCGCCAAGCCGGACTGCGTCCTGCGCAGCGCGGCGCGCGACAACTATCCGATTGCCAACACGAAGGCTGGCTCCTCGCTGTTCCACACCGGCAATGACGTGAACCGGGACAGTTGGATCCAGGTCAAGCAGGAGGCGGGCGCGATGGCATGGCGGTACAGCCTCGATGGCGGAGCGAGCTACCAGACCGGCAGCGGCGACCGCATTTCCCTCGGCAGCGTGAAGCCGGGCGCCATGGAGGTCTGGGTTCAGCAGCAGGACGTGGCCGGGAACTGGAGCAGCGAGCGGGCGTTGACGTTGAACGTTGACCTCCAGGCGCCGACGGTTTCGGCGCAGTACTTCTGGAGGACCACGGACGGGCGGCTCTCTCAGCGCACGGAGTTCACCGCTGACGAAGATGTGCAGGTGCTGTTCATCCCGGTCGATACCGCCAATGACGGGACGCCCTCCAGTTACCTCAACGGCTGGCTGAAGTCCGGGTTGCTGGTCAAGGCGGGGCAGGCGCAGGCGGCCGCCAAGCAGGACTGGCTCCAGCACACGGTCGGTCTGCATGTGGCAGTGGCGGTGGACCGGGCCGGCAATGCGGCGTTCGTGTCCATGCACGGCCAGGATTCCGAACCCGGGCACGAGGACCTCCATGTCGTCATGATTGCCGACGGGCAATTGATGAACACACGAGTGGTCGATGCGAAGCTCGAAGGAAACCATTCGATCGCCAGAGCATCAACGCTCGCTTCCGACCATCTGTACGGCACCGCGGCGGCCGACACGTTCTATTGGCGGCGCAATGGCGCCGACCCGGAGGTCGACTGGATCCACGGCTACAACCGCCGTGAGGGCGACCGCATCGAACTCAGCTACATGCAATTCGACACGACTTCGCCCGGCGAGATCAGCAAGTACCTTCGCAAGGACGTCAAGGCGGACGGCACGATCTCGCTCTGGATCGACTTTGATGGCAACGGGGAGACGTCGGCGCTCAACTACGACCAGCGCATCCTGGTGACGCCGGGTGACGCCAGCACGGATCTGCAGATCCGTTTGGCGATAAGCGGCAGCGAGTTCGTTCTCTGAGGAGGATCGCGCTTCACATCGCCTTGAACAGGTGCGCGTACATCCGGCTCACCGCCAGCTTCTCCGGCCGCTGGCGCAGCCGCAGCGTCAGCTTGCCGGTGTCGTCGCGCAGGACGCGATCGATCGCGTCGACGTGCACGATGTGACCGCGGTGCACCTGCCAGAAGCGCTGCGCATCCAGCTGCGGCAGCAGCTCGCGCAGCGAGATGCGCACCAGGTACTCCTGATCGGCGGTCAGCACGCGGACGTACTTGTCGGCCGCTTCCAGGTAGACGACCTCGTCGACCGGCACCATCACGATCGCGTCGCCAACGCCGACCTGCAGGTGGCGCAGCAGGCCTGAAGCGCTCGCGCTGCCGGCCGGCGTTGCCGGCGCGGGCATGCCGCCGCCCAGCAGGCCGCGCAGTTGCTCGATCGCCGACTCGAGCGCCGCGGGCGGCGTCTGCCGCTGCGCGAGCGCCGCCTGCAGCCGGCTCACGGTTTGCGCGAGCCGCTCGCGCTGCACCGGCTTGAGCACGTAGTCGACCGCCGCGCGCTCGAAGGCCTGCAGCGCGAACTGGTCGTAGGCCGTGACGAAGACCAGCAGCGGGAACGGCGTCCCGTCGGGCCACTCGTCCGCCAACTGCGCGGCGGCCTCCAGGCCGGTCACGCCCGGCATGCGGATGTCAAGGAAGCACACCTGCGGCCGGTGCCGCAAGGCCAGCGTCACGGCCTCCTCGCCGTGCGCGGCCATCGCCACCACGTCCAGCTCGGGCCACAGCGCCCGCAGTTCCTGGCGCAGATGGGCGGCCAGCAGTTCTTCGTCTTCGGCGATCAGGGCGGTGGGCATGGGACTCTCAGATCGAGGGGAAAGAGGGCGCGGCAGCCGCCGCGGCGGGAGAGGCGGGCGCGGCCAGCGGCATGCGGATGCGGGCGAGCGTGCCGCCGTGCTCGCGGCGGCGCAGCGTCAGGCTGGCCTGCGCGCCGCAGGCGACGGCCAGGCGCTCGCGCACCTGCGCCGTGCCGAAGCCGCCGCCCGGCGCGGGCACCGCGGCCGGGTCGAAGCCGGCGCCGTCGTCCTCCACGTCCAGCTGCAGCTGGTCGCCGTCGCGGGCCGCGCGTACCGTCAGCGTGCCGCCGCCCACATGCGGCTCCAGGCCATGCTTGATCGCGTTCTCCACCAGCGGCTGCAGCAGCAGCGGCGGCACCAGCACGCCGGCCAGCGGCTCCGGCAGCTCGAACGAGAAGCGCAGCCGCGCGCCCATCCGCACCTGCATCAGCGCCAGGTAGTCGTCCAGCCGCGCGAACTCGTCCTTCAGCGTGTGGCGCTCGGCGCGCGAGGCCGACAGCGTCGCACGCAGGAAGGCGATCAGGTGATCCAGCATCGCCTGCGCCCGCTCGGGGTCCATGCCGATCAGCACCCGCAGGTTGGCCAGCGTGTTGAACAGCATGTGCGGCTCGAGCTGCGACTCCAGCAGACGCAGCTGCGTCTCGGCGGCCTGGCGGCGCAGTGTCTCGGCCTGGGCCGAGGCGGCGGCCATGCGGTGGCGGTGCAGGAAGAAGCCCGTGGCGGCGAAACCGGGGATCAGCGACACCACCATCACGCCCAGCGCGCGGCGCAGCGGGATCGACATCAGGGTATGCGCCTGCTCGCCGGTCAGCGCGTTGGCGATGGCCACGCCCGCCGAGTAGCCCACGGCGGTGCCCAGCACGAGGCTGACCAGCATCAGCGGCCAGCCCGGCCAGCCCGCGTCGTCTGCAGCGCTTGACGCGTCCACGCCCGGCGCATCCGGCCGGGCGGCGAGGCCCAGGCGGCGCCGCACGGTCCGCCGCAGCCAGGCCAGGCCGTAGCGCAGCGCCGAGATCGCGCTGGCGCAGCACAGCGAGATGAAGAAGCAGTAGATCAAGGTCATCGCCGGCGGCTGGCGGAATGCCGAGACCAGCACCGCCCACACGCCCACCGCGATGACGGCCACGATCAGCAACTGCTTGAGCCACCAGCGGGGAGAGAGCGGACGGGCGGTGGAAGTCATTCGAGGCGCGAGGAAGAGCGGGGCGGTCGTGGGGACGCAGGCGCTCGCGGTCAGGCGGCGATCGCCGTGTCGGCGCGGGGACGGGCGGCGAGGATGCCGAGCGAGCGTCCCAGGAAGCAGCCGCTGAGGAATCCGAACGCGGCGCTCGTGCCGGCGGCGAAGCCGAACTGCGCGGCGACGCCCGGATGCATGGCCTGCGTCATGCCGGCATAGAACTTCAGCGCGAAGATGGCCAGCATCAGCGCCAGCGGGACCCAGCTGCCGGGAACGATGAAGCGCTGGGTGGCGGCGTCGAAGCGCACCTGGCCGGGCCAGCGCAGCGCGCGCACCAGGCCGGCACCCGCCAGCAGGGCCAGCGCCCAGGCGCCGCCGGCCGTGCTCAGCAGGCCGGGGCCGCTGTCCACGCCCCAGGCGCCGAAGGCCAGCCAGATCAGCGGCAGCAGCACCACGCGCCGCGTCGCGACGCGGGTCGTGCGAGTCAGCTTCATGCCGATGGACAGGATGATGGCGAGGATCGCCCAGACGAACAGCGGGATGTGGCCGAGGATCTCGAGGAGGGAGGGGGTGGCGTGCATGTCGGGCTCCAGGTCGTGTCGTGATGGACGCGACTGTCCCGCGGCGGCGCGGGAGGGGCCATGCCCTTGCGACGGAACGTCCGCGGACGGCGCGAAACGCAGCGGCACGGCGCGAGCGGGCCGCGCGTCAGAGCGAGGCGGCGATGCCGCCCCCCATGCGCTGCTGGCGCTGGCGCAGGAAGGCCTCGGCCATGCTGGACGCGGGCTGCAGGCGCTGGCCGATGTAGAGCTCCTGGCGGCGCTCGGTGATCTGGGCGCGCAGCCGGCTGGCCATGATCGCGAGCGGATCCAGGCCTTTCTTCTCGGCGCGCTCGATCGATGCGCCGAGTTCATGCATCGCGTGGTTCTTCAGCAGCGCCAGATGGGCCTGGACCACGCGCAGCCGGCCTTGCACCGCGCGCTCGGCGCCGCGCAGCCATTCCATCACCGCGTCGGCGTCGCCGCCGCGCACCTTGACCGGGCTTTCGCCGGCGGCCAGCAGCAGCGCCTCCAGGCGGCCGCGGTCGCAGGCCGCGTAGGCCTCGTTGACCTCGGCCATCTTGCGTTCGCGGCGGGCGCGCTCGGCGTCATCGGGCGCCAGGTCCGGATGCAGCCGCTTCGCGGCGCGCCGGTACAGCGTCTTCAGCGGGGGCGGCCCAACCTGGATCAGTCCGCCTTCGGGCTCCGCCGGAAGCGGGGCGCCGGCCGGGAGCATCGGCAGCTGCGGCATCGCCGTGGCGCGCGGGGGCTCGGGGGCGCGGTGCTCCAGCCCGTTGCGGGCCAGGGCCTCGTGCAGGTAGCGCATCGCGCAGTAGAGCTGGGATTCGAGGGCGTCCAGCTCCATGTAGAGCGGGCCCAGCGCGCCGACGTAGCGATCCACGAAGCGCTGCATCCACTGCCGGCAGTCCGCGTACTCGGCCTCCTGCGAGGCGAGGTAGCGTTGAAGCTCGGCCAACTGCTCGCGGCGGCGTTCGAATTCGCGCGGCGTGATGGCCTGGCTGAGCATGTTGAGCGGAGTCCCGGATCGATGGTGGTGCTGATCGCGGATTTTGCCGCGCCCGCAGGGCCCTTCAAAGCGCAAACAGCCCCCTGGGGGGCTGTTTTTCTCAGCGTTTTCACCAAGCTCAGGGCGCGGATGCCGCGCTGGCCTCCGCGGCCGGGGCGCTGGCGCCTTCGGTCGGCCCGCTGGCCACCACCTCCGGCACGCCGGCCGGCATCGAGGCGTCCGCGGCCGGCGCGGTGACTGCCGGGGGCGTGTGGCCGCCCGCGGCCGGCCCGGTGATGCCCACTGCCGGCAGCAGCGGCACGATCAGCAGCGCCACGATGTTGATGATCTTGATCAGCGGATTGACCGCCGGGCCCGCCGTGTCCTTGTAGGGATCGCCGACGGTGTCGCCGGTCACCGCGGCCTTGTGGGCATCGCTGCCCTTGCCGCCGTGGTGGCCGTCCTCGATGTACTTCTTGGCGTTGTCCCAGGCGCCGCCGCCGGTGCACATGGAGATGGCGACGAACAGCCCGGTGACGATGGTCCCCATCAGCATGCCGCCCAGGGCCGCCGGCCCCAGCGCCAGGCCGACGACGATCGGCGCGATCACCGGCAACAGCGACGGCACGATCATTTCCTTGATCGCGGCGGCGGTCAGCATGTCGACGGCGCGGCCGTACTCCGGTTTGGCGGTGCCTTCCATGATGCCCTTGATGTCGCGGAACTGGCGCCGGACCTCTTCCACTACCGAGCCCGCCGCGCGCCCCACCGCCTCCATCGCCATCGCGCCGAAGAGGTAGGGGATCAGGCCGCCGATGAACAGCCCCACGATCACCATGTGGTTGCTCAGGTCGAAGCTGACCGTCATCCCCTGGGACTCCAGCGCGTGGGTGTAGTCGGCGAACAGCACCAGCGCGGCCAGCCCGGCCGAGCCGATCGCGTAGCCCTTGGTCACCGCCTTGGTCGTGTTGCCGACGGCGTCCAGCGGGTCGGTGATGTCGCGCACGCTCTCGGGCAGCTCGGCCATCTCGGCGATGCCGCCGGCGTTGTCGGTGATGGGGCCGTAGGCATCCAGCGCCACGACGATGCCGGCCATGCTCAGCATCGAGGTCGCCGCGATGGCGATGCCGTAGAGCCCCGCGAGCTTGTACGCGACCACGATCGCGATGCACACGAACAGCACCGGCCAGGCGGTCGAGCGCATCGACACGCCCAGCCCCGCGATGATGTTGGTGCCGTGGCCGGTCGTGGAGGCCTGCGCCACGTGCTGCACCGGCTTGTAGTCGGTGCCGGTGTAGTACTCGGTGATCCAGACCATGCCGGCGGTCAGCGCCAGGCCGACGAGGCAGGAGAGGAACAGCGCGGTCGCGCCGATGGTCTGGCCGCCGGGCAGCGTCAGGTCCTGCGGGAACAGCGCGCGGGTGATGAACCAGAACGCGATCGCCGACAGCACGCCGGCGACGATCAGGCCCTTGTAGAGCGCCGGCATCACGTTCTTCATGCCGGGGCTGGCCTTGACGAAGCCGCAGCCGATGATGGACGCGATGATGGACGCGCCGCCCAGCACCAGCGGATAGACCAGCGCCGCGGCGGACATGCCGCCGAAGGTCAGCGCGCCCAGCGCCATCGTTGCGATCAGCGTGACGGCGTAGGTCTCGAACAGGTCGGCCGCCATGCCGGCGCAGTCGCCGACGTTGTCGCCCACGTTGTCCGCGATCACGGCCGGATTGCGCGGATCGTCCTCGGGGATGCCGGCCTCGACCTTGCCCACCAGGTCGGCGCCGACGTCGGCGCCCTTGGTGAAGATGCCGCCGCCCAGCCGCGCGAAGATCGAGATCAGCGACGAGCCGAAGGCCAGGCCCAGCAGCGGCTTGAGCGTGTCGCTGTCGGCATGGGTGCCGTTCTGGCTGATCCACATGAAGAACAGGCCCACGCCCAGCAGGCCGAGCCCCACCACCAGCATCCCGGTGATGGCGCCGCCCTTGAAGGCGACGTTCAGGGCCGGAGCCATGCCCTGGGTGGCGGCCTGGGCGGTGCGCACGTTGGCGCGCACCGAGACGTTCATGCCGATGAAGCCGCAGGCGCCGGAGAGCACCGCGCCGACGATGAAGCCCACCGCCGTCTGCCACTTCAGGAAGATCCCGATCAGCACGGCCAGCACGACGCCGGCGATCGCGATGGTGCGGTACTGCCGGGCCAGGTAGGCCGCGGCGCCCTGCTGGATCGCGCCGGCGATCTCCTGCATGCGCGGATTGCCGGCATCCTGGCTCAGGATCCAGCTGCGTTGGATAAAGCCATAGAGCACCGCCGCCAGCCCGCAGGCCAACGCGAAGTACAGCGCCAAACTCGTCGACATGTGTGTGTCTCCTCTCGCTGATCGCCATCCTGTGAAGACGTTCCATCCAGCGGGCGCCGGGCCTGCGCGCACGCAACAGCAACAGTCCGTCGGATCATGCTAAGGCCGGGCCTCTCGCATGGCATGAGCGTTTACCAGCGGATCGCCGGCCCTTGCAAGTGTGGTGTCAGGCTTTGCGGGGCCATGTCGCGGGAGTGAGGCAAGGACTGGCCCCCGGGCATGGCGTCTGCCGGGGCGGCAGGTTTTACGCGTCCTTGACGCCCGGCTGGCCGGCCGGCCGGGGCCGATCAACGCTTGCGGCGGGCCTTGCGCGGATCGGCCGGCTGCGCCGCGCGGGGGCCGGTGTAGCGGCCGCGCGGGCGGATCACCGAATCGACGCCGAGCTGCTCCATGCTGTGGGCGAGCAGCCCCACGCTGCGCGCGATCGCGAAGAGGGCGAAGGCCGCGTCGCGGGGCAGACGGTGGCGCGCCGCGAGGGCCGCCAGCGCCACGTCCATCGAAGGCGGCAGGCCGGTCAGCGCGACGACGCGCTCGATCAGCCGTGCGATCGCGGCCGGCGGCTTGAAGTCGGCCAGCAGCGACGCGGCGCGCGGATCGCCATCCGGATAGAGGTGATGGCCGAAGCCGGGAATGGGCGTCGCCGAGGAGAGATGGCGATGGACCACCGCGTCCGCGCCGTCGCGCTCGACCTCGTCGAACAGCGCGCGCACGCGGCCCGAGGCGTCGCCGTGCAGCGGGCCGGAGAAGGTCGTCAGGCCGGCCAGCAGGCAGGCCGGCAGCGAGGCGCCGGTCGATGCGGTGATGCGCGCGGAGAACGCGGAGCTGGTGATCTCGTGGTCCGCCGCGAGCACCAGGGTCTTGCGCAGCAGCGCAGCGACGGCGCGGGACTGGCCCCAGCCGCGCGCCAGGCGCTCGTGCAGCGGCCGTGCGTCCTCGTCCGAGGCGCCGAAGGCGCGCGCCAGCCGGCCCACGAGCGCTGCGGCCTCTTCGGCCAGCACACGCGCGACGCGGCCGCGCGTTGAATGGCCCGTCGCGGTCAGCGCGGCCAGTTCGGTGAAGGCGCGGGCGCGGCCGGCCGGCAGCGCGGAGACGGCCTGCAGCGCCAGCGTCATCGCGGGACCTTTCATGGCCGGGGGACTCGGGAAGCGCGGCGGCTGCTCGACGTTCCACAGCAGACGCGCCGCGTCCTCGAGCGTGGCGGTCGCGGCGAGTTCGACGACATCGACACCGCGATAAAACGGCCGGCCGCCGGAGAAGGCCGAGATCGAGGTCGGCAGGCTGGGCTCGGCCCCGAACAGCGTGGTCGCCGCGAGGGTCTCGCGCGTACGTCCCGTCTCCTTGCGGCGCAGCAGCGCCTTCACGTCCTCGGCGCGATAGAGGCTGCGGCGCGAGTCCTCCGGATCGGGCGACACGCCGATGCGGCCGCGGCTGACGTAGGCGTAGATCGTCTGCGGGCGCACGCCCAGGGCATCGCGCGCTTCGTCCAGGGTCATCCAGGTGGGCATCGGCCGGGCGCGTTCGTCCGCGGAGTCGTTGATCGGGCCGTCAATGTAATCGTCAACGTCAACCACGTACAGACCGCGAAACGGGCGACTACGTCGAAATAACGGCCGTATTCATCGGAGTCACGTTGATCTTGATGATCAATATTGACCCGTCATTCGGCCACTGCCAGCATGAGTCCACGCGACATCGACGAGCACCAGTCAGAAGCGCTCGCGATGCCGATCCTGGACCCCTCGGAGACAACCGCATGCATCCCACCCGCCGCGCCGCCGTGCGCTCCATCCTCGCTTCCGCCTGCCTCGCTTCCGCCTGTCTCGCGTCTGCGGGCGCGTTCGCCCAGTCCGCCAGCGCGGGCGCCTTTCCGGCCAAACCGATCACCATCGTCGTCGGCTCGAGTCCGGGCAGCACCACCGACGGACTGGCCCGCGCCATCGGCACGGAGATCACCGCCGCGACCAAGGTGCCGGTGATCGTCGAGAACAAGGCCGGCGCCAGCGGCGGCATCGCGGCGCAGTCGGTGGCCCGCGCGGCCGCCGACGGCTACACGCTGTTCATGACCACCAACACGACGCAGGCCGCCAATCCGCATCTGTTCCGCAAGCTCGCCTATGACCCGGTGAAGGACTTCGCCCCGGTGGGCGCGCTGGTCAAGGGCTATCTGCTGCTGGTGACGAATCCGCGCCTGCCCGCGCGCAATGTCACCGAGCTGTCCGCGATCGCCAGGAAGCAGCAGCTGACCTTCGGCGCGGGCAGCTCGTCGGCGCGCGTGGCGGCGGAGCTCTTCCAGCAGATGACGCGCACGCAGTTGACCTACGTGCCCTACAAGGCGAATCCGCAGGCGATGGTGGATCTGGTGGGCGGGCAGGTCGACCTGATGATCGTGGACCTGACGACCAGCCTGCCGCAGGTCAAGGCCGGCAAGCTCAAGGCGCTGGGCGTGAGCAGTCCCCGGCGCTCGCCGCTGGTGCCGGAGCTGCCGACGATCGCCGAGGCCGGTCTGCCCGGCTACGAGATCAGCTACTGGAACGCCGTCTACGCGCCCGCGGGCACGCCGGCGCCGGTGATCGACCGCATCAACGCGCTGATGCAGAAGGCCATGACGGCCGAGACCGTCAAGCGCTTCGTCGAGCAGAACGGCATGGAGCCCTTCACCTCCACGCCGGCCGAGCTCGCGAGCTTCCAGGCCGCCGAATACAAGCGCTGGGGCGAGGTCATCAAGACCGCCGGCATCCAGCCCGAATGACGCCATCGCCAACGGGAATCGCCATGAAGCCTCACATCCTCCAACTCAATCCCATCCTCGTGCCGGCCATCAACGCCCGGCTCGAAGCGCTGTACACGATGCACCGGCTGTTCGAGCAGGCCGATCCGGACGCGTATCTCGCGGCGCATGGCGCATCGATGCGCGGTGTGATCACCGGCGGGCACACCGGCATCTCGCGCGCGATGATGGAACGGCTGCCCGCGCTGGAGGTGGTGGCGGTGAATGGCGTCGGCACCGATGCGGTCGATCTGGCCTATGCCCGTTCGCGCGGGCTGCCGGTGACCGGCACCTTCGGCGCGCTGACCGAGGACGTGGCCGACATGGCGCTGGGCCTGCTGCTGATGACCTGCCGTCACCTCGGCGCGGTCGATCGCTTCGTCCGCGGCGGCCTGTGGCCGAAGTTCCCGCAGCCAGGCGCGCTGCCGCTGGGGCGGCGGGTCAGCGGGATGCGCGTGGGCATCGTGGGTCTGGGGCGCGTGGGCCGCGCGGTGGCGCAGCGCCTGGACGCCTTCGGCTGCCCGGTGCGCTACACCGACCTCAAGGAGATGTCCGGGGTGCCCTGGGCGTTCGAGCCGGATCTGGTCCAGCTCGCCCGCGACAGCGACGCGCTGGTCCTCTGCGCCGCGGCCGACCAGGCGCGTGACCTGATCGACGCGCCGGTGCTGGACGCGCTCGGACCGCGGGGTTTCCTGATCAACGTCGCGCGCGGGCGGCTGGTCAAGGAGGCCGATCTCGTCACTGCCTTGCGGGACAAGCGGATCGCCGGCGCGGGCCTGGACGTCTTCGCCGACGAGCCCCATGTCCCGGCCGCGCTGCTGGACATGGACAACGTCGTGCTGCAGGCGCATCGCGCCAGCGCCACCGAGGAGACGCGGGCGGCGATGGGCGAGATGGTGCTGGCCAGCTTGGCGCAGGCGCTGGCCGGCGAGCGGCCGGCGCACAGTCTGACGACCTGATGACGGAGTCCGGCGCCGGGGCGGCAGGCGCAGGCGTGTCGGCAGGCGCGTCAGGGGCCATTCGGGCGAGCCTCTAGAATCGCGGCTTTTCCGGAACGCTCCGGGATTCCTCCGCATTCACCGCTGTCCACCACCATGAGCCTGCACAAAGTCACCCCCGGCGCGAAGGCGCCCGAGCAGTTCAACGTCGTCATCGAGATCCCGATGAACGCCGACCCGATCAAGTACGAGGTCGACAAGGAAAGCGGCGCGCTGTTCGTCGACCGCTTCATGACGACGGCGATGCATTACCCGTGCAACTACGGCTACATCCCGCAGACGCTGGCCGATGACGGCGATCCGGTGGACGTGCTGGTGATCACGCCGTTCCCGCTGACGCCGGGCGTGGTCGTGACCTGCCGCGCGATCGGCGTGCTGCAGATGGACGACGAAGCGGGCGGCGACGCCAAGCTGCTGGCGGTGCCGACGACCAAGATCCTGCCGATCTACGAGCACTGGACCAAGCCGGAAGACATCAACCAGATGCGCCTGAAGGCGATCCAGCATTTCTTCGAGCACTACAAGGACCTGGAAGCCGGCAAGTGGGTCAAGGTCAAGGGCTGGGAAGGTCCGGAAGCCGCCAAGAAGGAAATCACCGACGGCATGGCCAACTACGCCAAGGCCCAGCAGGCCTGATCCGGCCAGCTCCTCGAGAAAGCGCCCCGCGGGGCGCTTTTTTTCTGGCGTTTCGAGCCACGCCGGTTCGTGTGAGGAACGAGATCGGTGGACAGGCGATCACTGGCCCGGCAGAACCTCGAATCGAACAATTCGGCGCATTGATCGTCCATGCGGACGTGGTCTCGTGACAACTGACGGGCTCGTTCAACGAATTGCCCGTCATCCCATGAAGCTGGTGTCCGTTCTGCGCAAAGCGCTGTCTTCCTCGACCTCCCCGGCCTGCGAGTCGCCCGGGGCCGAGGCCCTTCGCCCGCCGCCCCGCTGGAGCGGTGCGTACGCCGCCCGCTGGACTGCCGCTTTCAAGGAGGCCGGCGCCGTCCACGCGGCCATCGCGGCCGATCTCGGCCCGGGTCGCCGGTCGCCGACGACCGAGACGTTCGCGGCCAGCGCGGCACCCGAACGTCCGCTGCCGCTGGCCACGCGCGTCGAGGTGACACACCCGGCCGCCGCGAAGGCGGCGGGGCAATTGCATGCGTCGTGGCTGTCGAGCGGATCGATGTCCAGCGCCCGCAGCCTGGTGATGGCTTCGCCGCGCGTACGGGACTCGATCCCCTGGGCAGCCGCTTGTACCGAACACCGGGTGGCCGTGGTGGTCGATGTCGGTGATCGCGATGAAGCGGGTCGGCTCAATCACTGCATGCGCAGCACTGCGTCGGCCGTTCTGGAGCACCACACCGTGGCTTTCAAGGCGGCGAACACCAGTCTCACGGGGCACGTGCTGGAGAAGCGCATGCCGGAGCTGGGCCCGGACGCCTTGTTGCGCGACGTCACGGCGGTGATGCAGCCGCATCGAAAGGGCGCCGATGGCCGGGCGGCCGCGGCCGATTGTTCCGTCGCGGTGGATGGCGAGCAGCGCGGTGCCGGGGCCCTCGAGCAGCGAATGGCCTGGCTGCGGATCCCGGGTGCGCGCGATGAGGCCATCGCGCCGGGGGCGCTGCTCGCGACCTGTCGTCACTTGCGCGGACTGAAGCTCCAGGGAGATCAGACCATCGCCTTCATGAGCCCGGATGGGGACCGGCGCTCCGCCGTGTTCGGCGCGGCCTGGGAGATCCAGCAGCAGATCGATGTCGGCGGCTGGAACGCGTCCCTGTTGCCTGAACTGGTGCGATCGGTCTGCATGCGCGTGGGCATGCACCGCGATCCGACGGCCTTCAAGATGAAGGAGGACGTCGCCTCGCTGCTGGCGTTCGCGTCCTTGGCCCTGGAGGAGCGCAGCCGCGCCTGATGCGCGCGGGCCGCGCGGTGCTGGCCGCTCCCGCTCAATCAACGCGGGTCACAGGCACCGACGCGCCGGCGGGCAGCGTGACGATCAGCGCGCGAGCGCTGTCGTCCTGGCCCGACGGCGCCCGGACGTCGAGGAAGACGTCACCGCCGCCCGCGCGGCGGATATCGCCGAGCGTCATCTTGACCGGCACGCGACCATGGGTGGACGCATAGTTCATCGCGGCCTGGTAGGCGTCGGGACCGAACATGACGTTCAGCGCCGGATCCGGCAGATTGAGCGCCAACATCGTTGCCGGCATGAACTGCCCCGGCATGTACGGATTGGGCGCGAGGGCGAGGTGGTTCCTGATGGTGGCGCCCGCGGCTGGATGACCCTCCAACCGGCCGTCCTGGATACGGTCTCTTTCCGTCGCCCGGAAGAACTCCGACGCATCGGTCAGCTTCAGCTGACTGACCGGATCATGCTTCTTCAGGAACGCCGCGCGCGCTGCCTTGGGCAGCGTGTTGATCGAAGGCAGGACCTCCCCATTCCGCTGCACGTAGGACTCCCCTTGCAGTCCGATGGTCGAGTGACCCGAGCGGGAGGAGGACGCCAGCGCCGCGCGAGGCCCAGGGGACGCGCCTTGCGCCGGCGGGCTCGCGCCTCGCGGCGATAGCGCATGGTGTCCCATCGTGCCAGCGGCGGGCGAGGAGCCTGTTGAAGAGGACGAATTGGCTTCGAAAGCCCCAGTTCGCCTGAGCACTGCGTCAGAGGCCCGCGGGCTGAGGGGTTTGGAGGAAAAACATCCCATCCGTATTTCCTTGGTGTGTCCATCAAACGTGCGGACGGCCGCATGGCCGGTCGGCAGTGTCGAGGTCACCGTGGATGCCATAGGCCCTGGATGCGAAGTGCAGGCGCCGGATGCGAACGATGGTTCGCCATTCATGGATGTCAATCGGGACGTTCGAGCTCCGGTGTGGCCTTGAACGGCTGATGCCGCTCCAGTTCATCGATGTATTCCTCCATCGCCTCGCCCTCGCGCTGGAGGAAATCGGTGACCGCCTCGCGGAACTGCGAGTGCGCGAGCCAGTGCGCCGAGTACGTCGCCACCGGCATCAGCCCGCGCGCCATCTTGTGCTCGCCCTGCGCGCCGCCCTCGAAGCGGCGCCAGCCGTTCTCCAGGCACCAGGCCAGGGGCTGGTAGTAGCAGGCGTCGAAGTGCAGGTTGGGGATGTAGCGCGTCGAGCCCCAATAGCGCCCATACGCGGCGCGCTGCGATTCATCGATCGCCACCAGCGACGCCGCAACGCGCGCTCCCTGCTCGTCGCGCGCGACGAACATCAGCCAGTGCTCCGGCATGTCGGCGGCCATGCGGGCGAAGAAGTCGCGCGTCAGGTAGGGCTTGTTGCGGTGGGCGAGGTAGGTCCGCGTGTAGCACTCGTAGAAGAAGTCCCAGTCGCCGGGCGTGATCGCGCCGGCGCGCAGCGCCTCGAAGCGGATGCCGGCCGCGGCGACCTTGCGCTGCTCCTGCTGGATCTTCTTGCGCTTGTCGCGCTGCAGCGTCGCGAGGTAGTCGGCGAAGGATCTCGGCACGCCGTCGCCGGTCCAGTGGAACTGCACCTGCTGGCGCGCCAGCCAGCCCTCGCCGGTGAGCGCGCGCTGGTCGCGCTCGTCGCCGAACAGCACATGCGCCGACGACAGCTCCGCCCGCGCCGCGAGCGCCCGCAGCGCCTTCACCAGCCATTGCCGCGCCGCCTCGTCGCGCGCCAGCAGACGGCTGCCCGGCACCGGCGTGAAGGGCACCGCCACCAGCAGCTTGGGGTAGTACCCGAGCCCATGGCGCTCGTAGGCATCGGCCCAGGCCCAGTCGAAGACGTACTCGCCGTACGAATGCCCCTTCAGATACGCCGGGCACGCCGCGATCAGCGTGCCCTCGTCCCAGACGCTGATGAACTGCGCCTGCCAGCCCTTCTTCGCCACCGCCGAGCCCGAGGCCTGCATCGCCTCGAGGTACTCGAGCTTCATGAACGGCGAGGGCAGCGGAGCGGCCGCCAGCAGCGCGTTCCATTGATCGCGCGGCAGCGCGGCGGGATCGTCGTCGACGCGGATCAGCGGCTGTACGGCGTCCGCCGCGGGCAGGGGGGAAGAAGAGGGCGGGGCGGTCATGCGCGGCAAATCTTAGGGGCAAGTTCAAAGCCCTCGCTTTGGTGGCAGGATGCTCGCCATGCAAGCGTCAACGACCTCCTCGCCCGCCGCCGCGGGCCCGTCTTTCGACAACCTCTACACCCACGATTTCGCCCGCGTCGCCGTCGGCATCCCGCTGTGCCGGGTCGCCGATCCGGCCTTCAACGGCGAGCAGACCGCGCAGCTGCTGCGCGAGGCCGCCGCCGATGGCGCGGCCGTCGCCGCCTTCCCCGAGCTTGGCCTGGCGGCCTACACCAGCGACGACCTGTTCCATCAGCGCGCGCTGCTCGACGGCTGCGAAGCGGCGCTCGCCCATCTGCTGAGCGTGTCCAAGGACCTGCCGACCGTCGCGATCGTCGGCCTGCCGCTGCGCATCGAGCATCGGCTCTTCAACTGCGCCGTGGTGTTCCAGCGCGGCCGGCTGCTCGCCGTGATGCCCAAGAGCTACCTGCCCAACTACGGCGAGTTCTACGAAGCCCGCCAGTTCAACGCCGCCGACGAGGCGCTGAGCGACGAGATCGTGCTGCTCGGCCAGCGCGTGGCCTTCGGCACACGCATCGTCGCCGCGGCCAGCGACCTGCCGCTGCTGCGCGTGCATGTCGAGATCTGCGAGGACGTGTGGACCCCCATCCCGCCGTCCTCCTACGCCGCCCTGGCCGGCGCCACGGTGCTGGTGAACCTGTCCGCCTCCAACATCACCGTCGGCAAGTCGGGCTACCGGCATCAACTGGTCGGGCAGCAGTCGGCGCGCTGTCTCGCGGCCTACGTCTACACCTCGGCCGGCGCCGGCGAATCGAGCACCGACCTGGCCTGGGACGGCCAGGCCCTGGTCTACGAGAACGGCAGCTTCCTCGCCGAAAGCGAACGCTTCCAGCGCCGCTCGCAACTGGTCGCGGCCGATGTCGACCTCGAGCGGCTCTCGCGCGAACGCATGCGGCAGACCAGCTTCGGCGATTCGGTGCGGCACCACGCCCCGCTGCTCAAGACCTTCCGCACCGTCGAGTTCGAACTGGGCATCGATCGCGCCCAGCCGCTGCCGCTGCGCCGCCGCGTCGAGCGCTTCCCCTACGTGCCGGCCGACCGCCAGCGCCGCGACGAGCGCTGCAACGAAGTCTTCAACATCCAGGTCCAGGCGCTGGTCCAGCGGCTGGTGTCCAGCGGCATCCACAAGCTGGTCATCGGCATCTCGGGCGGACTGGATTCGACCCATGCGCTGCTGGTGGCCGCGCGCGCGATGGACCAGATGGGCTGGCCGCGGTCGAACATCCTCGGCATCACGATGCCGGGCTTCGCCACCGGCACCCGCACGCGCGACCAGGCGCTGCGCCTGATGCGCGAGATCGGCTGCGAGGCCCGCGAGATCGACATCCGCCCCAGCTGCGAGCAGATGCTCAAGGACCTCGGCCATCCGTACGCGAACGGCCAGCCGGTCTACGACGTCACCTTCGAGAACGTCCAGGCCGGCGAGCGCACCAGCCACCTGTTCCGCCTGGCGAATCACACTGGCGCGCTGGTGCTGGGCACCGGCGACCTCAGCGAACTCGCGCTGGGCTGGTGCACCTATGGCGTCGGCGACCATATGTCGCACTACAACGTGAACGGGTCGGTGCCCAAGACGCTGATCCAGTACCTGGTGCGCTGGGTCGCGGAGACGGAGCAGCTCGGCCACGCCGGACGCGAGGTGCTGCTGGACATCCTCGATACCGAGATCAGCCCCGAGCTGGTCCCGCAGGACGCGCGCGCGGACGCCGCGACCGCGGAAGGCAAGGGCCGCGACGCCGGCGCGGCGCTGCAGAGCACGCAGGACCGCATCGGCCCCTACGAGCTGCAGGACTTCAACCTGTTCTACACGATCCGCCATGGCTACGCGCCGGCCAAGATCGCGTTCCTCGCGCGCCACGCCTGGGGCGACAAGGCCTGCGGCGACTGGCCCGACGGCGAGCACGTGCAGCGCAACGACTACCCGCTGGCCGAGATCAAGCGCGTGCTGCGGATCTTCGTCAGCCGCTTCTTCCGCGGCAGCCAGTTCAAGCGCAGCTGCGTGCCCAACGGGCCGAAGGTCGGCAGCGGCGGTTCGCTGTCGCCGCGCGGCGACTGGCGCGCGCCCAGCGATTCCGAGCCGGCCGTGTGGCTCGCGGACCTGGACCGCATCCCGGATTGAAGCGGCCGGCGCGGCCGGGCGCGCGATGACTCCCTTCTCCAATGGCGGGCGCCCCGGCCGGGCGTTCCGTGCTTAAATCACCGCCAGTCCCGCCTGTCATTTCCCTCTCCCGGAGCCCGCGATGAAACAGATCACCGCCATCATCAAACCGTTCAAGCTCGACGAAGTGCGCGAGTCGCTGGCCGAGGTCGGCGCCTCCGGCCTGACGGTCACCGAAGTGAAGGGCTTCGGCCGCCAGAAGGGTCACACCGAGCTGTACCGCGGCGCCGAGTACGTGGTCGACTTCCTGCCCAAGGTGAAGGTCGAGGTCGTGGTCAAGGACGACGAGGTCGACCGCTGCATCGACGCCATCCTCAAGGCCGCCAAGACCGGCAAGATCGGCGACGGCAAGATCTTCGTCACCGCCGTCGAGCAGGTCATCCGCATCCGCACCGGCGAACAGGACGAAGCCGCCGTCTGATCCTCGGATCGCCGCTTTTCAGAACGCGAGAAACAGCAAGGGCGGGGCGCCGGTTGGCGTCCCGCCCTTGTTCATTCCGCGCTGACCAACGCTCGCGGCCGTCAGCGCAGGTGCTGCCAGAGCGCCGCGGCCCACACGCCGCCCGCCAGCAGCAGTGACAGCAGCACGGCGGCGCTGGCGATGTCCTTGGCGCGCTTGCTGAGCTCGTGAAGCTCGAAGGAGACACGGTCGACCACGGCCTCGACTGCGGAGTTCAGCAGCTCGACGATCAGCACCAGCAGCAGCGAACCCAGCAGCAGCGCGACTTGCACCCAGTCCCTGCCGACCCAGAAGGCCAGCGGCGCGCCGATGATGGTGAGCCAGGTCTCCTGGCGGAAGGCGCTCTCGCCACGGTAGGCGGCGACCAGGCCGGCCCAGGAATAGCCAGCCGCGTGCAGGATGCGGTTCAGGCCGGTGCGGCCCTTGTGGGGGTTGCTCATCGTCGGGGAAGAAGAGATCTCAGGAATCACCGGCCGGCAGGGCCGACGAGGCGCGCGGCGGCGGGCGCCGCGTCACCAGGCGCGTGCCGCAGAGCACGTCATGCAGGAACTGGCGCTGCGGATGCAGCCGGGCCAGCAGCAGGTAGCCGGCGATGCCGGCGGCCATGGCGCCGAAGATCGCGCCGGTGCTGTGGTCCAGGCCCAGCAGGTGCACGCTGGCCAGCGCCGGCAGGAACCAGAGCCAGGACGCCAGGTAGCGCGCGGTGGCGCGCGCCTGGGTCAGCGGTCTGCCTTGGGTGTCGACGACGCGCAGGTGCCAGGCGCGCATCGCCACGGTCTGGCCGCCGCGCGACCAGAACCAGATGAAATAGATGCCCAGCACCAGGAACAGGAAGGCTTGCAGGCCGTGCTGGCCGACCATCGCGTTGCGCTGCTGGGTGAGCGTCGAGAAGAGCCAGCCGGCGATGAAGACGACGCCAAACAGCACGACGCCTTCATAAATGAAGGCGGCGAGGCGGCGCATCAGGCCCGGCGGCGCGTCGTCGCCGGCAGCAGGGGCAACAGGGGCGGAGGTCATCCGGCCAGTTTAGCGGCTGGCTCCGTCGCGCCGGGGAAGCAGCGTGTTCGGGTCGAGCCTGGCATCGCGCGGCGAGCGCAGCGGCCGGCCGGGGGCCGCGCTGGCGCCGGGCAGCGGCGGCTCGGCGCGCTGCGTCAGCAGCACCGTGGTCGCGCCGGGCAGGGCCTGGACGATGGTCGGGCTGGCCGCCGAGCTCAGCGGCGCGCGGCCGATCGGCGCATGGCCGCGGTTCGGACGGGACGAGCCCTCGAGGCCGGCGGCCGAGGCCTTCTCGGCGGCCCGTTCCGCCAGGCGCTGGCGCTTCTCGGCCGGGAGCGCCTGGTAGGCCTCCCACTTGGCGCGCAATTGCGATTCCTGTTCCGGCGTGCGCAGCTCGCTGGCGTGCTGGTAGCCGATGCGCGCGCGCTGACGTTCGGCCGGCGACATCTGCGCCCACTCCGCCATGCGTTCGCGCAGGCGCTGCTGGTGCTCGGCGGACAGGGAGGGGTAGCGCGCGGCGATCTCCAGCCACTTGCCCTTGCGAGCGCCGTCGAGCTGGTCCCATTCCTTGGCCAGGGGCGCGAGCGCCTCCTTCTGCGAGGCGCTCAGCGACGCCCAGTTCTGACCGACGACGAGCGCGCCGGGCCCGGTCGCCGGGCCGGCGTGATGGATGGTCGAGGAAGCGCGGGGAGCGGGAGCGATCACGGACGCCGCCGTCTCCTGGGCGGACACCGCAGCCGCGCTCATGGCCAGCGTGCCGCAGACGGCCGCCAGGCTCAGGCAGCGCGGCAGCGGGCGCCAGTCGCGAAGATCAGGGAAAACACCGAGGCCGGGAAAGAGCGGAGAGGTGGGGAGTCTGACCACGCACCGCCTCACTGCGACGATTTCGCTTCGTCGGACTTCTCGCCCTCTTCGGCGCTGGCGGGGGTGTTGGGGTCGGTGCGGTCCTCGTTGAGGTACTCGCGGAAGCCCGGATCGCTGTAAGCGGCCGGCGGCAGCGGCTTGGAGAGCATCTCGGTGTCGAGCTCGGCCGCGCTGCGGATCTGCTCGTACCACTGGCTGTGCTGGATCAGCAGCAGGCCCCCCAGCAGCAGCGCCAGCGGCAGCAGCGCGGCGGCCTTGCGCCAGCGCGGCGTCTTCTCGCCACCGCCCAGCGCCAGCGTGCCGCCACCGACCTGACGCGCGTCGGACGCGGTCTGGGCCGGGGCCGCGGCCCGCGCGGCCATCGCCTTGGCAAGCGCCTGCTCACGCGCGAAGCGCAGCCGCTCCTGGATGTCGCCGGACAAGGTCTCGCTCTGCTCGGTCAGGCCGGCAGCCACCCGCAACCCGAAACGGGTCACGCGCGCTTCAGCCTCCAGCGGCAGCGGCGTTCCTGGCGTGTTCTTCTTCATAGCGAGATTCCCTTGGCTTTCAGCGTTTTGGCCAGCGCATGCACGGCGCGGGAGCAGTGTGTCTTCACGCTGCCCTCGGAGCAACCCATGACCGCAGCCGTCTCGGCGACGTCGAGTTCCTCCCAGTAACGCAGCAGGAAGGCTTCCCGTTGACGCGCCGGCAGGGCGGCCACTTCCTCTTCGATCGCGCCCAGCACCTGAACGCGCGAGACCTCGTCGGCGGCCGACAGCGACCCCATCGAGCCTTCCTGCGTCTCCAGCGACTCCAGCAGGTCGAAGTCGTCGCCGGGGTCGCTCCCCTCGAAGTCCGACAGGTTGCTGAAGACCGCGTTGCGCACCTTCTGGCGCCGGAACCAGTCCATCGTCGCGTTGGACAGGATGCGCTGGAACAGCATCGGCAGCTCGGCCGCGGGGCGGTCGAAGTACTTCTCGGCCAGGCGGATCATGGCGTCCTGGACGATGTCCAGCGCGGCGTCCTCGTCTCGCACCATGTAGACCGTGCGCTTGAACGCGCGGCGATCGACGGATTTGAGAAAGTCGTTGAGTTCTTTGTCTGTGGCCAAAGGGCGGGTGCCGCCGGAGGGCGGGAAGGCAGGCAAAACGGCGCGGATTATGGCACCGGCACTACAAATAGCCATTGCCTCGCGGGCCGCCTGCGGGTTTGTGTGCATAATCAGCCCCCTCGCACACCGCAGTTTTTAAGTCTCAAGTAGGCCGCCCAACCGGGGCTTTCCTGTTTTTGACGCGACGTTTCAAGTCCGCCTCACAAGGGCGAGAGGAGAAGCACCGATGGTTTTTCGTCAGAGAAAATCTCAGAGGTTCGACATATGGACATGTCTGCCGCGGACATCAAACGTGCAGCGATCACGGAAGCTCGCTCACAACCGCACCCCCATTCCGTCAGTTCCGGTCAGGAACTGAATGGCTCCGAAATCCTGGTTCAGAGTCTTCAAGCCGAAGGCGTGAAGTTCCTCTGGGGCTATCCAGGCGGTGCCGTCCTCTACATCTACGACGCGCTCTACAAGCAGGACGCCATCCAGCACGTGCTGGTCCGTCATGAGCAGGCGGCCGTGCACGCGGCCGACGGCTACGCCCGGGCGACCGGGGAAGTCGGCGTCGCGCTGGTGACCTCGGGTCCCGGCGTCACGAACGCGATCACCGGCATCGCGACGGCGTACATGGACTCGATCCCGATGGTGATCATCACCGGTCAGGTCCCCACGCCCGCCATCGGGCTGGACGCCTTCCAGGAGTGCGACACCGTCGGCATCACCCGCCCGATCGTCAAGCACAACTTCCTGGTCAAGGACGTGCGCGATCTCGCCACGACGCTGAAGAAGGCCTTCCACATCGCGCGCACCGGCCGTCCGGGCCCGGTGGTGGTGGACATCCCCAAGGACGTCTCGCTCAACCGCACCGCGTTCCACTACCCGGAGCGCGTCGAGATGCGCTCCTACAACCCGGTGAAGAAGGGCCACAGCGGCCAGATCCGCAAGGCGGTCCAGCTGCTGATGGGCGCCAAGCGTCCCTATATCTATACCGGTGGCGGCGTGATCCTGGGCGAGGCCACGGCCGAACTGCGCCAGCTGGTGGAACTGCTCGGCTATCCCTGCACCAACACGCTGATGGGCCTGGGCGCGATGCCCGGCACCGATCCGCGCTTCCTGGGCATGCTCGGCATGCACGGCACCTACGAAGCCAACATGACGATGCAGCACTGCGACGTGCTGCTCGCCGTGGGTGCCCGCTTCGACGACCGCGTGATCGGCAACCCGAAGCACTTCTCGTCGGTCGACCGCAAGATCATCCACATCGACATCGATCCCTCGTCGATCTCCAAGCGCGTGCGCGTGGACATCCCGATCGTGGGCGACGTCAAGGATGTGCTGCAGGAATTGATCGCGCAGATCAAGGAGGCGCAGGCGCGTCCGGACAGCGAGTCCATCAACGCCTGGTGGAGCCAGATCAACGACTGGCGCAAGCGCGACTGCCTGGCCTACAAGCACTCGACCGAGGTCATCAAGCCGCAGTACGTCGTCGAGACGCTGTGGAACATGACCCGCGGCCGCGACACCTACGTCACCTCCGACGTCGGCCAGCATCAGATGTGGGCCGCGCAGTTCTACCGCTTCGACGAGCCGCGCCGCTGGATCAACTCCGGCGGCCTGGGCACGATGGGCGTGGGCCTCCCTTATGCGATGGGCATCAAGCTCGCCAAGCCGGAGTCGGACGTCTTCTGCATCACCGGCGAAGGCAGCATCCAGATGAACATCCAGGAGCTGTCCACCTGCCAGCAGTACAAGACGCCGGTCAAGATCGTGTCGCTGAACAACCGCTACCTGGGCATGGTGCGGCAGTGGCAGGAGCTGGACTACGGCAAGCGCTACTCGCACAGCTACATGGACGCGCTGCCCGACTTCGTCAAGCTGGCCGAGTCCTACGGGCACGTGGGCCTGCTGGTCGAGAAGCCTTCGGACGTGGAGCCCGCGCTGCGCGAGGCGATGCGGCTCAAGGACCGCACCGTCTTCCTGGACGTGCGCACCGACCCGACCGAGAACGTCTGGCCGATGGTCCAGGCGGGCAAGGGCATCTCGGAAATGCTGCTGGGGTCCGAGGACCTCTGAGACCGCTGACGGCTCGAAGCCGTCCGGCGCGGCGCGCGTTACCGCGCGCGTCGCGGCCGGCGGCGCAAGGCCCGAGGCGCTCGGAGCGATCCGGCCCATTCCCTAGATCGAAGAGCGTGGCCAAGGGCCGTCCGGTTACCGCCGGCGGTCTGAAGAGCGCGAAGGACGAGATTCCATGAAACACATCATTGCTTTGCTCATCGAGAACGAGCCGGGCGCGCTGTCGCGCGTCGTCGCGCTGTTCTCCGCCCGGGGCTACAACATCGAGAGCCTGACCGTGGCGCCGACCGAGGACCCCTCGCTGTCGCGCATGACCATCGTCACCAGCGGCAGCGACGACGTGATCGAGCAGATCACCAAGCACCTGAACCGGCTGATCGAGGTCGTCAAGGTCGTCGACCTGACCGAAGGCCGCTACATCGAGCGCGAGCTCATGCTGATCAAGGTGAGGGCCGTCGGCAAGGAGCGCGAGGAACTCAAGCGCACCGCCGACATCTTCCGCGGCCATGTCATCGACGTCACCGAGAAGACCTACACGATCGAGCTGACCGGCGACGCCGGCAAGCTCGACGCCTTCATCGACGCGATCGACCGCACCGCGATCCTCGAGACCGTGCGCACCGGCACCAGCGGCATCGGCCGCGGCGAACGCATCCTGCGCGTCTGACCACGCGCGCCACTGAACCACCCCCTGTACTGATTTCCCCCGGAGAGACCACCATGAACGTGTACTACGACAAGGACGCCGACCTCAGCCTGATCAAGGGCAAGAACGTCACCATCATCGGCTATGGCTCGCAAGGCCATGCCCATGCCCAGAACCTGAACGACAGCGGCGTGAAGGTCACCGTGGGTCTGCGCCGCGGCGGCGCGTCCTGGGCCAAGGCCGAAGGCGCCGGCCTGAAGGTGGCGGAGATCGCCGAGGCGGTGAAGTCCGCCGACGTGGTCATGATCCTGCTGCCCGATGAGCAGATCGCCGACGTCTACAAGAAGGAAGTCGAGCCCAACATCAAGGCGGGCGCCTCGCTGGCCTTCGCGCACGGCTTCAACGTGCACTACGGCCAGGTGCAGCCGCGCGAGGACCTGGACGTGTGGATGGTCGCCCCGAAGGCCCCGGGCCACACGGTGCGCAACACCTACCGCCAGGGCGGCGGCGTGCCCCACCTGATCGCCGTCTACCAGGACAAGACCGGCAAGGCGCGCGATCTGGCGCTGAGCTACGCCTCGGCCAATGGCGGCGGCAAGGCCGGCATCATCCAGACCTCGTTCCGCGAGGAGACCGAGACCGACCTGTTCGGCGAACAGGCCGTGCTGTGCGGCGGCGCCGTCGAGCTGATCAAGGCCGGTTTCGAGACGCTGACCGAAGCCGGTTACGCGCCCGAGATGGCCTACTTCGAGTGCCTGCACGAGCTCAAGCTGATCGTCGACCTGATCTATGAAGGCGGCATCGGCAACATGAACTACTCGATCTCCAACAACGCGGAGTACGGCGAGTACGTGACCGGCCCGCGCGTCGTCACCGAGGCGACCAAGGACGCGATGCGCCAGTGCCTGAAGGACATCCAGACCGGCGAGTACGCCAAGTCCTTCATCCTGGAGAACAAGGCCGGCGCCCCGACGCTGATCAGCCGCCGCCGCCTGACCGCCGAGCACCCGATCGAGCAGGTCGGCGAACAGCTGCGCGCGATGATGCCCTGGATCAAGGCCAACAAGCTGGTCGACAAGTCCAAGAACTGATCGCCTGATCAGCACCTCGACAGCCCGGCCTGCGTCAGCAGCCCGGGCTGTTTGCCTTTCAGCTGTGCACCGGCAGAGCGTCTCGCCGGCTGTTTGGGCTGTTTGTCTTCCAAGCGGCACCCGTGGCGTGGCTTTGCCAGGCCACCGGGTGCGCCCCTTGAGGGGGCCGGCGCAAGCCGGTAGGGGGTGGGTTATCCTCCCGGCCCATGAATTCGACCGAAAACAAGAACGTGGACCTGCTCGACGAGGACGAGCTCGACGTCCTCGACGCCCCGCAGCGCCCGCGCCACAAGGGCATCTACCTGCTGCCCAACCTGTTCACCCTGGCCGCGCTGTTCAGCGGCTTCTATGCCGTGGTGATGGGCATCGGCGGGCGCTTCGAGCAGTCCGTCTACGGCATCTTCGCGGCCATGGTGCTCGACAGCCTGGACGGCCGCGTCGCGCGCATGACCAACACGCAGAGCACCTTCGGCGAGCAGATGGACTCGCTGTCCGACATGGTGTCCTTCGGCGCGGCGCCGGCGCTCATCATGTATTCCTGGGCGCTGCAGGGCCTGGGCAAGTGGGGCTGGTTCGCCGCCTTCGTCTACATCGCCGGCGCGGCGCTGCGGCTGGCGCGCTTCAACACCAACATCGCCGTCGTGGACCGCCGCTTCTTCCAGGGCGTGCCCAGTCCCGCCGCGGCCGCCCTGGTGATGAGCCTGATCTGGGCGCTGGACAGCGCCGGCTACAAGGACATCCACCGCGATCCGGCGCTGGCCTGGCTGGCCTTCGGCTTCACGCTCTACGCGGGCCTCACGATGGTGACCAACGCGCCGTTCTACAGCTTCAAGGACATCACCTTCAAGCGCTCGGTGCCCTTCATCGTGCTGGTGGTGATCATGCTGGCCATCGCCGCGATCAACATCGATCCGCCGCGCGTGCTGTTCGGCGTCTTCTGCGCCTATGGCATCTCGGGCTACATCGTCTACGCGGTGCGGCGCGCCAAGGGCAAGCCGGCGAGCGTGATCGCGATGTCGACCGACGAGCCCGATGAAGCCGGCCTTCACCGATAGCGAATGCTTGAAGCGCGCCGCGCGCCGCACTGTCGTTGACGATCGCCGCGCCGCGCCCCTATATTCGATCCCCATGACGTTTCTGACCGCCACCGCGCTGCTACTACGAGGCGACCTTCGGGTTCGCTGATTTGCGCACGTCCGTCAGTCTCACGACGTTCATCCAGATCCAACGGCCCGATTGCAACTCGCAGCGGGCCGTTCGTTCATTTGGAGTCTGCGAGTTGCGCCCCTGAACCCACCAGGAACGCTCTCATGCTCAAGCAACCGCAGACCAAGTACCGCGCCTTCGCTCCCATCGCCCTCCCGGACCGCCGCTGGCCCGACGCGCAGATCACGAAGGCGCCGCTGTGGCTGAGCACCGACCTGCGCGACGGCAACCAGGCGCTGATCGAGCCGATGGATCCCGAGCGCAAGCTGCGCATGTTCCAGATGCTGGTGAAGATCGGCTTCAAGGAGATCGAGGTGGGCTTCCCCTCGGCGTCGCAGACGGATTTCGATTTCGTCCGCATGCTGATCGAGGACGGCCACATCCCTGACGACGTGACCATCCAGGTCCTGACGCAGGCGCGCCAGCCGCTGATCGAGCGCACCTTCGAATCGCTGGTGGGCGTGCCGCGCGCGGTGGTCCACCTCTACAACGCGGTCGCGCCGGTGATGCGCCGCGTCGTGCTGAACATGAGCGAGGACGAGATCGTCGACCTGGCCGTGACGCACACGGCGATGATTCGCGAGCTGGCCGCCAGGCAGCCGGAGACGGACTTCCGCTTCGAGTACTCGCCGGAGATGTTCTCGGGCACCGAGCTGGCGTTCTCCAAGCGCGTCGTGGACGCGGTGACCGCGGCCTGGGGACCGACGCCGGAACGCAAGATCATCATCAACCTGCCGACCACCGTCGAGCATTCGACGCCCAACATCTACGCCGACATGATCGAGTGGATGGGCCGGAACATCGAACGCCGCGACAGCGTGATCCTGTCGGTCCATCCACACAACGATCGCGGCACCGGCACCGCCGCCGCCGAGCTGGCCCTGATGGCCGGCGCCGACCGCGTCGAGGGCTGTCTGTTCGGCAACGGCGAGCGCACCGGCAATCTGGACCTGGTCAACGTTGCGCTCAACCTGTACACGCAGGGCGTGCATCCGGCACTCGATTTCTCCGACATCGACGAAATCCGCCGCTGCGTCGAGCACTGCAACCAGATCCCCGTCCACCCGCGCCATCCGTATGTGGGCGAGCTGGTCTACACCTCGTTCTCGGGTTCGCATCAGGATGCGATCAAGAAGGCCTTCTCCGCCCGCAAGGAAGGCGACATCTGGGAGATCCCCTACCTGCCCATCGACCCGAAGGACCTGGGCCGCAGCTATGAGGCGGTGATCCGCGTCAACAGCCAGTCGGGCAAGGGTGGCATCTCCTACCTGCTCGAGGCTGAGTACGGCATCGAGCTGCCGCGCCGTCTGCAGATCGAGTTCAGCCAGATCGTCCAGGGCGTGATGGACACCAACGGCAAGGAGCTCGGCGCGGCCGACATCTGGCAGATCTTCGATCGCGAATACGGCGTGAAGCAGGCGCCGTCGCTGCATCCGCAGATCGATACCGCCGAAGACGGCCAGACCCGCGTCCAGGCGCAGGCCGACCTGTGCGTGCGCATGGTGCGGATCGACGGCCAGGGCAAGGGCCCGATCGACGCCTTCGTCGAGGGCCTGAACAAGCTGCTCAAGACCCAGGTCCGCGTGCTCGACTACCACGAGCACGCGCTGGGCAGCGGCGCCGACGCCCAGGCCGTGGCCTATCTGGAACTGCGCGTGGGCGAGGCGACGCTGTTCGGCGTGGGCATGGACGGCAACATCGCCTCGGCCTCGCTCAAGGCGATCGTGTCCGGCCTGCGCCGCGCGGCCCAGCGCGGGGTGCTCAAGCTCGCCGACCGCATCACCGCCTGATCCTCGGCCTAAGATCGCCGCTCATCGCCACGGCCCGCCATCGCAAGAAAGCCCTTCATGTCCGACCAACTGATCATCTTCGACACCACCCTGCGCGACGGTGAGCAATCGCCCGGCGCGTCCATGACCAAGGACGAGAAGCTGCGCATCGCGCGGCAGCTGGAGCGCTTGAAGGTGGACGTGATCGAGGCCGGCTTCGCGGCGGCCAGCCATGGCGACTTCGAGGCGGTGAAGGCGATCGCCGACACCATCCGCGACAGCACGGTGTGCTCGCTGGCGCGCGCGAACGACCGCGACATCGCGCGCGCCGCCGAGGCGCTGAAGGGCGCGGCGCGCTCGCGCATCCACACCTTCATCGCCACCAGCGAGCTCCACATGGAGAAGAAGCTGCGCATGACCCGGGAGCAGGTGCTGGAGCAGGCGATCCAGGCGGTGCGCTTCGCCCGCAACCTGACCGGCGACATCGAGTTCTCCCCCGAGGACGGCTACCGCTCGGACCCGGAGTTCCTCGCCCGTGTCGTCGAGGCGGTGATCCGCGAAGGCGCGCGCACGATCAACATCCCCGACACGGTCGGCTACGCGATCCCCGAGCTCTACGGCCAGTTCATCCGCACGCTGCGCGAGCGGGTACCCAACTCGGACCAGGCGATCTGGAGCGTGCACTGCCACAACGACCTGGGCATGGCGGTGGCGAACTCGCTGGCGGGCGTCAAGATCGGCGGCGCGCGCCAGGTCGAGTGCACCATCAACGGCCTGGGCGAGCGCGCCGGGAACTGCTCGCTGGAGGAGGTCGTCATGGCGGTGAAGACCCGCCGCGACTACTTCGGCCTGGAGGTCCGGGTCGATCCGTCGCAGATCGTGCCGGCGTCCAAGATGGTGTCGCAGACCACCGGCTTCGTCGTGCAGCCCAACAAGGCGGTGGTGGGCGCCAATGCGTTCGCGCACGCGTCCGGCATCCACCAGGACGGCGTGCTCAAGGCGCGCGACACCTACGAGATCATGCGCGCCGAGGACGTGGGCTGGAGCGCCAACAAGATCGTGCTGGGCAAGCTGTCGGGACGCAACGCGTTCAAGCAGCGGCTGCAGGAACTGGGCATCCCGCTGGAGTCGGAGGCCGAGATCAACGCCGCCTTCGTCCGCTTCAAGGACCTGGCGGACCGCAAGTCGGAGATCTTCGACGAGGACATCATCGCGCTGGTGATGGACGAGTCGGTGACCCTGGACCACGAGCACTATCGGCTGGTCGCGCTGGCGCAGCGCTCGGAGACCGGTGAGCGCCCGCAGGCGCAGGTGGTGTTCGCGGAAGGGGAGGTCGAGCACCGCACCGAGAGCGATGGCAACGGGCCGGTGGACGCGGTGCTCAAGGCCATCGAGAGCAAGGTCCAAAGTGGGGCCGAAATGCTGCTGTATTCGGTCAGTGCGATCACCGGCGGCAGCACAGAATCGCAGGGCGAAGTGACGGTGCGCTTGCAGCATGCCGGTCGCGTGGTGAACGGCGTGGGGGCAGACCCGGATATCGTCGTCGCCTCGGCCAAAGCATATTTGAGCGCTCTGAACAAGTTGCAGAGCAAAACGGAGCGGGTCGCCGCCCAAGGTTGACAGGACAACACGCGCAGGCCCTCGGGCCGCGCCGGATGGCACGGATTCAGGCACTTTAAGAGCCTGCGTTAAGTCATTGATCTTGCCGGTCTTTCAGCGATCCCCTAAACTCGCGCCCACATCTGGGGACTGGATTGAAGACCATTGCGACATTGCTGTCTGGTGCCGCGCTCAGCGGCGTCATGTTGCTGACGGGTTTGACCGCCAGTCTCGCGCCGGTTCAAGCGGCGCAGGCGGCGACCACCACGTCGTCCTCCAAAGCCAAGGCCAAGAGCGTGCGCAAGGCCAAGCCGGCGCCGCGCTCTCCGCGCAAGGTGGCTGCCCGCGCGGCGGCCCCGATCCGGGAGGTCGTGCCCGCCAAACCGTCCTTCGGGACGATGTACGGCCTGCACGACACCGAAGACCCCCTCGACCTCAAGTCCAGCGTCGCCTACGTGGTCGACCAGGACACCAACGAGGTGCTGTTCTCGAAGAACCCGTCGGCGGTGCTGCCGATCGCGTCGATCACGAAGCTGATGACCGCGCTGCTGGTCGTCGAGGCCAACCAGTCGCTTGACGAGAAGCTCGAGATCACCGACGAGGACAAGGACACCGAGAAGTTCACCGGCTCGCGCCTGGCGGTCGGCACCACGCTGACCCGCGGCGAGCTGCTGCACCTGGCGCTGATGTCCTCGGAGAACCGGGCGGCGCATGCGCTCGGGCGCAACTATCCGGGCGGCCTGGAGGCCTTCGTCGGTGCGATGAACGCCAAGGCGCGGCTGCTGGGCATGATGGACACCCATTACGTCGAGCCCACCGGCCTGTCGAGCCGCAACCAGTCCAGCGCCGCCGACCTGGCCAAGCTGGTCAAGGTGGCGCACAGCTTCCCGCTGCTGCGCGAGCTGTCGACCTCACCGGAGTACACCGTCGCGCTGGGCCGCCGGCAGGTCCGCTTCGGCACCACCAACGGCCTGGTCCGCCAGGGCGACTGGGACATCGGCCTGCAGAAGACCGGCTTCATCAACGAGGCCGGCCAATGCCTGGTGATGCAGGCGCAGCTCGCCGGGCGCAAGCTGATCATGGTGTTCCTGGATTCGGCCGGGAAGTACTCGCGGATCGGCGACGCCGAACGCGTCCGCAAGTGGCTGACCGGAGCCGCATCGCCGCTGGCGGCGGCCACGGCCACGGCGGTCGCGCCCGCCATCTCGGCAAAATGATGTGGGCGAGATGATTCAGGCGAAGTGATTTCGTCGAAGCAAGCCGGCGGCCGTCGAGGCCGAGCACAGAAGCGGGCCTTGAGCCCGCTTCGTCGTTTCAGCCGCGGAAACCGAGCGCCGCGGAGATGCGTGTGGCCGTTTCCTTCAGCCGCGGGAGCCAGCCCTCCTCGAGCCGGTCCGCCGGCGCCGAGATCGACAGCCCCGCCACCAGCTTGCCCTGGTCGTCGTAGATGCCGGCGGCCATGCAGCGCACGCCCAGTTCCAGCTCCTCATCGTCGCGCGCGACGCCGCGCTGGCGCACCAGCGCCATCTCGCGCTCCAGCAGGCTGATCTCGGTGAGGCTGTTGCGGGTATGCCCCGACAGGCCGGTGCGCGTCGCATAGGCGCGCACGCGCTGCGGATCGTCGCTGGCCAGGAACAGCTTGCCGACCGAGGTCAGGTGCAGCGGCGCCCGGCCGCCGACCGCGCGCACGACCTGCATGCCGCTGCGTTCGGAGTAGGTCCGTTCGATGTAGACGATCTCGTCGCCTTGGCGCACGGACAGGTTGACCGGCTGGTGGGTCAGCTTGTGGAGCTCGCGCATCGGGCCGATCGCCGCTTCGCGCACGTCCAGCCGCGCCTTCACCAGGTTGCCCAGCTCCAGCAGCCGCATGCCCAGGCGGTAGCTGCCGGCCTCGGGCCGGTCGACGAAGCGGCCCAGCGCCAGGTCGTTCAGGATGCGGTGGGCGGTCGAGGGATGCAGGCCGGTGGTCTCGCTGATCACTTTCAGCGAAACGGGGTCCTGGTGCTGGGCCAGCACGTCCAGCAGGGCGAACGTGCGCTCGAGGACCTGGATGGCGGGGGTCTGGAGCTCCTTGGACTTCATGGCGGACGATTGTGAAGGATTTCTCCCCGGTTTTGCATGGCGAAACCGAGAGGCGCGTCTACCGGGCGCTCTCCGTCGCGTTTGCCCATCAACCGTGCACGCAGTGGGCGAAAACAGCGATCAGGCGGCCGGTCCGCTCGCGGTTTGCCGCATGGCGGAACGGGCCGCGTTCAGACCGCTGCGCACCGCGCCTTCGAGCGTGGCCGGATAGGGCCCGGCCAGATAGTCGCCGGCGGCCCAGAGTCCGGCCGCGATCGAGGCCTGCGGGCGGCGCAGGCCGGGCGTGCAGGCGAAGGTCGCGCGCTTCTCGCTGAGCACGCGGACGATCCTCGGAGCCGCCACCCATCGGAAATTCCGGAGCGCCTGTGCGAGCGCGGCCTCGCCGGTGGCTTCGAGGCCCTTGGCAATCCATGGCGCGGCGCCGCTGACGACGAGGCTGAACAAGCCGGGATGCACGCCGAGCTGGCCCAGGTCGAAGGCGAACTGCGCCGGCTCCGCCGGTGATTCGCGCAGCGCGACCATGGGCGCTGGCAAGGACGAGCCGGCGCTCTGCAAGTAGACCGTGACGATGGGCTGGAATTCGAAGGCGCCGGCCATGGCGCTCCAGGAGGGCGCCAGATCGCGCGTGAGCCGGGCGGCCTCGACCGAGCTGCAGGCGACGATGGCGGCGTCGAAGACCTCGCCATCGACGGCCCATCCACGCCCTGCCGCCTCCAGACGCTGGACCCGCTGTGTGCGGACCGCCGCGCCGCGCGCGAGCAGCCAATCGCGCGCAGGCGCCGGCAGCAGGGCGCTCAGCCCTTGCCGGGGCAACAGCAGGTCGGCACTGCCGGGCCCGCTGAACAGCGCGTCCTTCAGCACGCGCAGGAAAACCTGCGCGCTGGCTTGGTCGGCGGGCGTGTTGAGCGCGGCGACACAGAGCGGATCGATGAGATCGTCGCGCACCACGCGGGGCAGGTTCGCGCAGAGCCGTTCGACTGTCAGCGCGGGATCGCAGCGGAAGCCGCGCAGCATCCAGGCGCCGCTCACCGCGAGGAAGCGCAGCCGGTCCCGCAGCGGCCAGGCCGCGCAGCCCAGCACGCCACGCAGGAAGGCGAGGGTGGGCGGCCCAGGCGGCAGCATGAGCGTCTCGCGATCGGGATAGCGCAGCCGCAGCGGCATTCGCAGCAGGCCGGCCTCCGGATCGCCACCCACGCGGCGCATCAGTGCCAGCGATTCGGTGTAGGCGCCGATCAGGATGTGCTGGCCGTTGTCCAGCGCGGGGGCGGCGCCCTCCAGGCTGCGCGCCCGGCCGCCGAGCGCCGGCGCCATCTCCAGCAGCGTGACCGCGGCGCCCAGCGACGCCGCCTCCACGGCCGCGGCCAGGCCCGCCCAGCCGCCGCCGATGACGGCCACCCGCCTCACGTCAGCGCCCGCGCCAGTTCGTCTTCATCGCGATCCACAGCTTGCGCAGCGGCGTCAGCGCGATGCGCTGGTGCAGGACCTGGAAGTTCTCGGCCTCGATCTCGCGCAGCAGCGTGCGGTAGATGTTGGCCATCATGAGGCCGGGCTTCTGCGCCTTGCGGTCGGCCTCGGGCAGCAGCGCCATCGCCTCGTCGTAGAGACGGTGCGCGCGCTCGGCCTGGAATTTCATCAGCGCGATGAAACGGTCGCTGTAGCCCCAGGGCGCGTCGCGCTTGAGGATCTCGTGCGCCTTGACGTCGAATTGCTGCAGCTCGCTCACCGGCAGGTAGATGCGGCCGCGGCGCGCGTCGTCGCCGACATCGCGGATGATGTTGGTGAGCTGCATCGCCAGGCCCAGCTTGTGGGCATAGGCCACGGTCTGCGCGTCCGTGCGGCCGAAGATGCCCGACGCCACTTCGCCCACCACGCCCGCCACCAGATGGCAATAGCGCTGCAGGCCGGCGTAGTCCAGGTAGCGCGTCTGCTCCAGGTCCATCTGGCAACCGTCGATGACGGCGAGCAGGTGCTCGACGCGGATGTCGTAGTCCTTCACATGCGGCAGCAATGCCTTCATCGCCGGATGCGAGGGCTGGCCGTTGAAGGCGCTCATCACCTCCTTGCGCCACCAGGCCAGCTTGGTCGCGGCGACACCGGGGTCGGACACTTCATCGACCACGTCGTCGACTTCACGGCAGAAGGCGTAGAACGCGGTGATCGCGGCGCGCCGCGGCGGCGGCAGGAAGAGGAACGCGTAATAGAAGCTGGAGCCGCTCGCGGCGGCCTTCTGCTGGACGTACTGCTCCGGCGTGGAGGCGCCGGCGGCCGGCGCATCGGGGGTCTTGTCGGTCTTGGTGCTCATCGCGCCGTCCCTTCGCGGCGGGTGTTCATTCGGGTCGCGGTCATCGACAGCGCGCGCCACAGCAGCAGCGGCGCGTCGGACGCGACGATCGTGGGCCGCCGGCGCAGCGCGTCGAAGCGCCCCGCTTGCAGCTTGTCGAGGATGCGAAGGCCGCCTTGTACCACCAAGCGCAGCTCCCAGCCGGCGCGTCCCGGGATCCGGTGAACCAGCGGGGCGCCTTCGAGCATCAGCGCGCGGGCCCAGCCGCACAGCGATTCGATCAGCGCGCGGGCCGCCGGACCATCGCGCAGCGCCAGCAGGTCTTGTCCCTCGACGCCATGGCGGCGGCGGTCCTCCAGCGGTGCGTAGATCCGGCCGCGCGGGCCGTCGACGGTGAAGTCCTGCCAGAAGTTGATCAGCTGCAGCGCCGAGCAGATCGCGTCCGAGCGCCGCAGCGCGTCCTCGTCGCCGATCCCGTAGAGGTGCAGCAGCAGCCGCCCGACCGGGTTGGCCGAGCGGCGGCAGTAGTCCAGCAGCTCGGCGCGGGTCGTGTAGTCGGTCTTGACCAGATCCTGCTCGAAGGCGTCCAGCAGGTCCTCGAGCAGTGGCACCGGCAGCTGGAAGCGGGCGATCACCGGGCCGAGCGCCGCGAACACGCTCGCGGCCCAGCGCGGGGAGGGCGCCTGCCCGGCGGCGGCGGCGCGCAGGTCCGCGCGATAGGCGGCCAGGTCGCGCAGGCGCTGCTCCGGCGTGGCGTCGCCTTCGTCGGCCAGATCGTCGGCGGTCCGCGCGAAGCGATAGATCGCCATGATCGCGGGACGCAGGGCCGGCGGACTCAGCCAGGAAGCAACAGGAAAGTTTTCGTAGTGCTCTATGCTCACGGCCGGCATTCTCCGCTGAGCGGGCCTGCCATCTTGATGAACCTGGGTGCTGGAACTGCGCGCCGTCATCCGGGAACATCAAACCCTCGCAGTCCCCTCGCAGTACCCCGCCGAACCGTACGCCGTCGGTTTGACACGTCCGGACCCGCTGAATACATTACTGACCGGTCAGTCAGTTACTCCGGTGCCCGGTGCTGGGCGCCGCGGCTTTGTCGAGGTGTTCATGCCCCCACGGTCTCCTGTGTTCCTCTCCGTCGGCCCGTCCGATCGTTTCGCCGGCTCCCCGTCCGGCCGCTCCTGGGGGCGTGCGTTGAAGAGCCTGGCGGCAACCGCCGCCCTGGCCGTGCTGGCGGCCTGCGGCAAGCAGGCGCCGCCCCCCGAGCCGGAGCGTTACGTGCGCACCGTCGTGCTGACGCCGCAATCGGCCGGCCTGCAGCGCGAGTTCGCCGCCGAGGTGCGGGCCCGAGTCGAATCACGCCTGTCCTTCCGCGTGGCCGGCAAGATCCTGGAGCGCCGCGTGGACCTGGGCTCGGTGGTGAAGCCGGGCCAGGTGCTGGCGCGGCTGGACAGCTCGGACCTGGTGCTGGCGCAGGAGGCCGCCAAGGCCGCCGTGCTGGCAGCCAAGGTCAATCGCGATCAACTCGGCGCCGATTACAGGCGCTACATCGACCTCCACAACCAGGGCTTCATCAGCGCCGCCGAACTCGACCGCCGCGATGCCGCCTTCAAGGCCGCGCAGGCGCAGTTCGACCAAGCGCGCGCGCAGTCCGACGTGCAGCGCAATCAGGCGCAGTACTCGAGCCTGGTGGCCGACGTCGCCGGCGTGGTGACCGGCATCGACGCCGAGCCGGGGCAGGTCGTGGCCGCCGGCACGCCGGTGGTGCGCGTGGCCAACGACGGGCCGCGCGACATCGTCTTCTCCGTCTCCGAAGACCAGGTCGCGCTGGTGCGCGCGGCGGCGGCGCGTCCTGACGGCCTCAAGGTCCGCCTGTGGAGCGACGCCAAGGCCGAGGCTCAGCCGATCAAGCTGCGCGAACTCGCCGCCGCCGCCGATCCGGTGACCCGCACCTTCCTCGTGAAGGCCGAGTTGCGGGATCAGGACGTGCATCTGGGCCAGACCGCGACGGTGATCCTGACCGGCGCGCCGACGGACAACGCGATCAAGCTGCCGCTGAGCGCGGTGATGGAATCGCAAGGGAAGAGCGCCGTGCTGCTGCTCGACCCCAAGACCATGACGGTGAATCCGAAGCCGGTGACCGTCGTCGGCGCCGAGGGCAACGAGCTCGTCGTGCAAGGCCTGGCCCCGGGTCAGGAGGTGGTCACGGCCGGCGGTCACGTGCTGACGCCGGGGCAGAAGGTCAAGCGCTTCCGTCCGCCGGGCACGCCGACCGAAGGCGCCGCGCCGCCGCCCGCCGCACCGGCCTCGCGCTGATCCCGGGGAGCGCTGAATGAGCAACCCGAGCCGCGCCGGTTTCAACCTCTCGCGCTGGGCGCTGGAGCATGCCCCGCTGACACGCTACCTGATGGTGGTGCTGATGGTGCTGGGCTTCGCCGCCTACTTCCAGCTGGGCCAGGACGAGGATCCTCCGTTCACCTTCCGCGCGATGGTCGTGCAGGCCTACTGGCCCGGCGCGACACCGCAGCAGATGGCCGAGCAGGTCACCGACAAGATCGAACGCACCCTCCAGGAGGTGCCGCACGCCGACAAGATCCGCAGCTACACCAAGCCGGGGGAGTCGCTCACCATCTTCCAGGTGAAGGACAACACCTCGCCGGGGGAAGTGCCCCAGCTCTGGTACACGGTGCGCAAGAAGATCGGCGACCTCAGGGCCACGCTGCCGCAAGGCGTGCTGGGCCCGTTCTTCAATGACGAGTTCGGCGATGTCTACGGCTCGATCTTCGCGCTGTCGTCGGATGGCGGCTTCTCGATGGAGGAACTGCGCCAGCAGGCCGAGGCGGTGCGCTCCGAGCTGCTGCGCGTGCCCGACGTCGCCAAGGTCGACCTGTTCGGCGTGCAGGCCGAGAAGCTGTTCATCGAGATCTCGCAGAAGCGGCTCGCCGAACTGGGCCTGGACTTCAACCAGGTCGTGTCGCAGCTCAACGCGCAGAACGCGGTCGAGAGCGCCGGCGTGATGGACGCCGGCAGCGCCAATGTGCAGATCCGCATCGAGGGCCAGCTGAACTCGATCCAGGCGCTGAGCGATTTCCCGATCCGCGGCGTCAACGCGCAGACCGGCGCCGGCAGCAGCATCCGGCTGGGCGACATCGCCAAGGTGCGTCGCGGCTACGTCGATCCGGCCACGACGATGGTGCGCTTCAACGGCAAGCAGGTCGTCGCGCTGGGCGTGTCGATGGGCAAGGGCGGCGACATCATCGCGCTGGGCAAGGCGCTGCAGGGCACCGTCACGCGGCTGCAGCAGCAGCTGCCCGCGGGCATCACGCTGCAGCAGATCCAGGACCAGCCGTCGGCGGTGAAGACCTCGGTGGGCGAGTTCGTGCACGTGCTGATCGAGGCGGTGGTCGTCGTGCTCGGCGTCAGCTTCATCAGCCTGGGCCTGCACACCAAGCCGCTGCGCATCGATGTGTGGCCGGGGCTGGTGGTCGGCATCACGATCCCGCTGGTGCTGGCCATCACCTTTGTCGTGATGCTCTACGCGGGCGTGGGCCTGCACAAGATCTCGCTGGGCTCGCTGATCATCGCGCTCGGCCTGCTGGTGGACGACGCGATCATCGCGGTCGAGATGATGGTGCGAAAGCTCGAGGAGGGCTACGACAAGATGCATGCGGCGACGTACGCCTATGACGTCACCGCCAAGCCGATGCTCACCGGCACGCTGATCACCGCGGTGGGCTTCCTGCCGATCGGGCTGGCCAAGTCCACGGTCGGCGAATACACCTTCGCCATCTTCGCGGTGACCGCGGCGGCGCTGGTGATCTCGTGGATCGTGTCGGTCTATTTCGTGCCGTATCTGGGCGCGCTGCTGCTCAAGACCCGTGCCGGCCACGAAGGCGAGGCCCACGAGGTCTTCGACACGCCGTTCTACAACCGCTTCCGCCGCTGGGTCGCCTGGTGCGTCTACCACCGCTGGAAGACCATCGGCCTGACCATCCTGGTGTTCGTGCTGGGCCTGGCCGGCATGGGCAAGGTGCAGCAGCAGTTCTTCCCGGACTCGAGCCGGCCGGAGATCCTGGTCGACCTGTGGCTGCCCGAGGGCTCGACCATCGAGCAGAGCAACGTCGTGGCCAAGCGCTTCGAGGCCCGCATGGCCAAGGAGCCGCTGGTGGGCAGCATCGCGACCTGGGTCGGCTCGGGCGTGCCGCGCTTCTACCTGCCGCTGGACCAGATCCTGCCCAACACCAACGTCAGCCAGGCCATCATCCTGCCCAAGACGCCGGCCGACCGCGAGACGCTGCGGCACAAGCTGCCGCAGATCCTGGCCGAGGAGTTCTCCGAGGTGCGCGGCCGCGTCAAGCTGCTCCCCAATGGCCCGCCGGTGCCGTATCCGGTGCAGTTCCGCATCGCCGGCGACGATCCCGCGCAACTGCGCCTGTACGCCGACCGGGCCAAGGAGATGATGCGGGCCAATCCCAACATGGTCGGCGTCAACGACAACTGGAACGAGGCCATCAAGGTCCTGCGCCTGCAGGTCGACCAGGACAAGGCCCGGGCGCTGGGTGTCACCAGCCAGAGCATCGCGCAGGCGGCGCGCATCCTGGTCAGCGGGACGGCGGTGTCGCAGTACCGCGAGGCCGACCGGCTCATCGACATCGTCCTGCGCCAGCCGGCGCAGGAGCGTGACACGCTGTCCGAACTGGCCAATGCCTATGTGCCGACGGCCTCGGGCCGGTCGGTGCCGCTGACGCAGATCGCCAAGCCCCAGTTCACCTGGGAGCCGGGCGTGATGCATCGCGAGAGCCGCCAGTTCGCCATCACCGTGCAGGGCGACGTCATCGAGGGCCTGCAGGGCGCGACGGTGACCAACCAGCTCTGGCCGGCGCTGGACAAGATGCAGAAGGAGATGCCTCCTGGCTACTCGATCTCGATCGCCGGCGCGGTGGAGGAGAGCAGCAAGGGCACCGGGTCGATCGCCGCTGGCGTGCCCATCATGCTGTTCGTGACGTTCACGCTGCTGATGTTGCAGCTGCACAGCTTCTCGCGGGCGATGCTGGCTTTCCTGACCGGCTTCCTGGGCATCGCCGGCGTGTCCGCCGCGCTGCTGATCCTGAACCGGCCGTTCGGCTTCGTCGCGCTGCTCGGCGTGATCGCGCTGATGGGCATGATCCAGCGCAACTCGGTCATCCTGATCGACCAGATCGAGCAGGACCGCAGCCGCGGCGTGCCGCCGGCGCAGGCCATCGTCGAGTCCGCCGTGCGCCGGCTGCGCCCGATCGCGCTGACCGCCGCGGCCGCCGTGCTGGCGATGGTGCCGCTGTCGCGCAGCGTGTTCTGGGGGCCGATGGCCGTGGCCATCATGGGCGGCCTGATCGTGGCCACCGTGCTCACGCTGCTGGCGCTGCCGGCGATGTACGCCGCCTGGTTCCGGGTCGACCGGGACCGGGACGCGGGCATCGCGCCTTCGTCACATTGATCCGCTGACCCACCGGCCCCACTGGCGGGGGAGGGGTTTCCCCCGCCGGTGAGGGCGGGTGCCCCCGCCGGAAACGCGCGAATCCTTGGCTACAATCGCCGGTTTTCCGGATCGCGGACGGCAGGGCCATGGGCTCTACTTTCTGCAACTCTGAATTACCAAGGGGCCGTCGCGCGGACTGCGCGCAGCGATCGCGGCGTCCCCAGTTCACCCGGCGCGGGTGGCGAAATTGGTAGACGCACCAGGTTTAGGTCCTGACGCCTTCACGGGCGTGCCGGTTCGAGTCCGGCCCCGCGCACCACACTTCCAACTGATTCCGAGTCCACTATGGCTGTCACCGTCGAAACTCTCGAAAAGCTCGAACGCCGCATCACGCTCACGCTGGCGGCCGCCGACATCAACACCGAGGTCGAAGCCCGTCTGAAAAAGCTGGCCCGCACCGTCAAGGCCGACGGCTTCCGTCCCGGCAAGGTGCCGATGTCCTTCGTGGCGCAGCGCTACGGCGCGCAGGTGCAGTACGAAGTCGTCAACGACAAGCTGGGCGAGGCCTTCACGATCGCCGCCAACGAAGCCAAGCTGCGCGTGGCCGGCATGCCCACCATCACCCAGAAGGACAGCGCGGCCGAAGGCGAACTGGCCTTCGACGCGACCTTCGAGATCTACCCCGAAGTGAAGATCGGCGACCTGGCCGAGGCTGAAGTCGAGCGCGTGGCCGCCGACGTCACCGAGGAAGCCATCGACAAGACCGTCGAGATCCTGCGCAAGCAGCGCCGTTCGTTCGCGCAGCGCGGCGCGGCCGACGTGGCCGCCGACGGCGACCGCGTGACCATCGACTTCGAAGGCAAGATCGACGGTGAGCCCTTCGCCGGCGGCAAGGCCGACGGCTTCCAGTTCCTGCTGGGCGAGGGTCAGATGCTCGAAGCCTTCGAGAAGGCCGTGCGCGGCATGAAGGCGGGCGAGTCCAAGACCTTCCCGCTCGCCTTCCCCGAGGACTATCACGGCAAGGACGTCGCCGGCAAGGAAGCCGATTTCCTGGTCACCGTCAAGAAGATCGAAGCCCAGCACCTGCCTGAAGTGAACGAAGCGTTCGCCAAGGCCCTGGGCATCAAGGATGGCACGGTCGAGGCGCTGCGCGCCGACATCAAGAAGAACCTCGAGCGCGAAGTGAAGTTCCGCGTGCTGGCCCGCAACAAGGGCGCCGCGATGGACGCGCTGGTCGGCAAGGCCGAGCTGGACGTGCCCAAGGCGCTGATCGCCGGCGAAGCCGAGCGCATGGTCGCCAATGCCCGCGAAGACCTGAAGAAGCGCGGCATCAAGGACGCCGACAAGGCCCCGATCCCGGCCGAGCTGTTCAATGAACAGGCCGAGAAGCGCGTGCGCCTGGGTCTGGTCGTGGCGGAGCTGGTGCGCTCGAACAACCTGCAAGCCAAGCCCGAGCAGCTGCAGGCCCACATCGAGGACATCTCGCAGAGCTACGAGAAGCCGGCGGAAGTCGTGCGCTGGTACCTGTCGGACCGCGAGCGCATGGCCGAGGTCGAAGCCGTCGTGATCGAGAACAACGTCACCGACTTCATCCTGGGCAAGGCCAAGATCGCCGACAAGCAGCTGCCGTTCGACGAACTGATGGCGACGGCCTGATCGGCTGGCCCGGCGGAATCGGCTTGGACGCCGATCCAGCGAGGGACGACCCGCAGGACCTCTTGATTCGCCGGGCAGTCACCGCCAAGTAAGGCGCCAGGCCGCGAGGCCGGCGCCTTTTTCTTTCCCTGGCGCAACCGGCGCGCGACGGCCACTCTCCGGAGGGCCCCCCGCATGGCGGAAAGGGGATGGAGCGCACGACATAATGGTTTGTCGTGATCTCGAACCAATACAGAGGATTTCATGAGCGCGCTTGAAACCAGCAACCTGGGCATGGTGCCCATCGTCATCGAACAGTCGGGCCGCGGCGAGCGCGCCTACGACATCTACAGCCGCCTGCTCCGCGAGCGCATCGTGTTCCTGGTCGGCCCGGTGAACGATGCCGTCGCCAACCTGGTGGTCGCCCAGCTGCTGTTCCTGGAAAGCGAGAACCCGGACAAGGAGATCTCGCTGTACATCAACTCCCCGGGCGGCAGCGTCTCCGCCGGCATGTCGATCTACGACACGATGCAGTTCATCAAGCCGCAGGTGTCGACGCTGTGCATGGGCATGGCCGCCTCGATGGGCGCCTTCCTGCTGGCCGCCGGCGAGAAGGGCAAGCGCTTCGCGCTGCCGAACTCCAAGATCATGATCCACCAGCCGCTGGGCGGCGCGCAGGGTCAGGCGACCGACATCGAGATCCACGCTCGCGAGATCCTCAAGACCCGCGAGCAGCTCAACCGCATCCTGGCCGAGCGCACGGGCCAAAGCCTGGAGAAGATCCAGGCTGATACCGAGCGGGATTACTTCATGTCGGCCGACGAGGCCTCGACCTACGGCCTGATCGACCAGGTCATCGCGAAGCGTCCCTGATCGCGGCTGCGTCCGCCTCCATCCCGCCACGCGGGATGGAACCGCCGGCCGTGCACGGCAACTGACCGCCGTTGACCGTACCAACTGACCACTCTTAGGGGCTTTTATCCCCCCAAGGGTGGTGCCGGCAATTGAACTATCATCAATGCAGGCACTTGCCTGTATTCCCCGCAGCCCCTCCAGCAGCCCCAGCAGCACTCCCATGGCCGAGAAAAAAGGCAACTCCAGCGAAAAAGTCTTGTACTGCTCCTTCTGCGGCAAGAGCCAGCATGAGGTCAAGAAGCTGATCGCTGGCCCGTCGGTGTTCATTTGCGACGAGTGCATCGAGCTGTGCAACGACATCATCCGGGATGAAGTCCCGGCCGAGACGGCGGCCGGCGGCCGTGCCAGCAAATCGGACCTGCCCGTCCCCAGCGAGATCAAGACGACGCTGGACCAGTACGTGATCGGCCAGGACGTGGCCAAGCGCACGTTGGCCGTGGCGGTCTACAACCATTACAAGCGGCTGCGCCACGCGGCCGACACCAAGGACGGCGTCGAGCTGTCCAAGAGCAACATCCTGCTGATCGGGCCGACCGGCTCGGGCAAGACGCTGCTGGCGCAGACGCTGGCGCGGGTGCTCAACGTCCCGTTCGTGATCGCCGACGCGACCACGCTGACCGAGGCCGGCTACGTCGGCGAGGACGTCGAGAACATCATCCAGAAGCTGCTGCAGAACTGCAATTACGACGTCGAGCGCGCCCAGCGCGGCATCGTCTACATCGATGAGATCGACAAGATCAGCCGCAAGGCGGACAACCCCTCCATCACCCGCGACGTGTCGGGCGAGGGCGTCCAGCAGGCGCTGCTGAAACTGGTCGAAGGCACGATGGCTTCGGTCCCCCCGCAGGGCGGCCGCAAGCACCCCAACCAGGACTTCCTGCAGATCGACACGACCAACATCCTGTTCATCTGCGGCGGCGCGTTCGACGGCCTGGAAAAGGTCATCCAGAACCGCTCCGAGAAGTCGGGCATCGGTTTCGGCGCCTCCGTCAAGAGCAAGAGCGAGAAGAAGGTCGGCGAGCTGTTCCGCGAAGTCGAGCCGGGCGACCTGATCAAGTTCGGCCTGATTCCGGAACTGGTCGGCCGTCTGCCGGTCATCGCCACGCTGGGCGAGCTGACCGAGGACGCTCTGGTGCAAATCCTGACCGAGCCGCGCAACGCGCTGGTCAAGCAGTACCAGCAGCTGTTCGCGATGGACGGTGTCGAGCTGGAAGTGCGCCCCTCCGCGCTGAGCGCCGTGGCGCGCAAGGCGCTGGCGCGCAAGACCGGCGCGCGCGGGCTGCGCTCGATCGTGGAGCATGCGCTGATCGACACGATGTTCGAGTTGCCGTCGCTGGAGAGCGTCGCCAAGGTCGTGCTGGACGAACACAACATCGATGAGGACACCAAGCCGTTGCTGGTTTACCGCGAGGCCAAGGCGAGCGCCTGAGCCCGCTCCCTGCCAAGACACCCGGGCGATCTGCTTGCCACTCCTTGCCGTGGAATGCAATTGCTCAAAGGCTATTGAACGGCACCTTGTAATTGGCCCCTCGGGCCCCAGGTGGGCCTGAGAAAGAGAGGTTTTCATGTCCGGTCATCCGATCCTCCCCGCGGAACCCATCACGCTGCCGCTGCTGCCGCTGCGCGACGTCGTCGTGTTCCCGCACATGGTGATCCCGCTCTTCGTGGGCCGTCCCAAGTCCATCAAGGCCTTGGAAGCGGCGATGGAAGCGGGCCGCCAGATCATGCTGGTCGCGCAGAAGGCGGCCGGCAAGGACGAACCCAAGCCCGACGACATGTTCGAGATGGGTTGCGTCTCCAGCATCCTGCAGATGCTGAAGCTGCCCGACGGCACCGTGAAGGTGCTGGTCGAAGGCCTGCAGCGCGCCACCACCAACAAGATCGAGGACGGCGAGGAGCACTTCACCGCCGAGGTCCTGCCGATCCCGCCGGAAGCCGACGACCAGCCCGAGGTCGAGGCGCTGCGCCGCGCGGTGACGCAGCAGTTCGACCAGTATGTCAAGCTGAACAAGAAGATCCCGCCCGAGATCCTGACGTCCATCGCCGGCATCGACGACGCCGGCCGCCTGGCCGACACGATCGCCGCGCACCTGCCGCTCAAGCTCGATGCCAAGCAGTCGGTGCTGGATCTGTCGGAAGTGGGCAAGCGGCTGGAGAAGCTGCTGGACCTGCTCGAGCACGAGGTCGACATCCTCCAGGTCGAGAAGCGCATCCGTGGCCGCGTCAAGCGCCAGATGGAGAAGTCGCAGCGCGAGTACTACCTGAACGAACAGGTCAAGGCCATCCAGAAGGAACTGGGCGACGGCGAGGAAGGCGCC
>Ga0099823_1000049_pt1 | contig 58213 bp, 46 predicted proteins | sample CowpearedBW_FD_76831 | JGI IMG/M metagenome (GOLD analysis project Ga0099823, IMG submission 76831) | Root nodule microbial communities of legume samples collected from California, USA - Cow pea red BW | ecosystem: Host-associated > Plants > Roots > Nodule | place: USA: California | collected...
GATTGCCCGCGCGACGGGCAACCCGCACTTCGAGCAATTGATGGGAACGCTGGGCGCGCCGAGCATTCCGCGCGCGCGCCTGGCGAGCCTGCGCGCCGCGGGCGACGAAGACCCGGCCGCGCAGCGCGAGTACCTGCTGCGCGTGAACGCGGAACACGAGAGCATCCTGGACGCGATCGCCGCGCGCGACAGCGAAGCCGCGCGCGCCGCGATGCGCACGCATCTGGCCAACAGCCGTGAACGCCGCCGGCGCGCGGCCATGGCGCTGCAAGAGCAGCGCTGACCCTCAGCGTTTTCCCCGACTCGTGGAACGACTTGCCGCCTTGTCATCGCCTTAACTCAACTTGTATGATGACTGACAACAGAGCCGCCGACGACCTTCGGAGCTGAGCACCGAAGACGCACCAAGAGCGGTTTCCACGGTTCCTTCCGGAGACAACCCATGACCGTTCTGACTCGCCGCCTGGCCGTCAAGGCCGGTGCCGCCCTCGGCGCCGCCGTCCTCTCCACCTTCTGCGCCGCCGCGGCCCTGGCCGCCGGCTTCCCCGAACGCCCGGTCACGCTCGTGGTCCCGTTCCCCGCCGGCGGCTCCACCGACATGCTCGCCCGCGCCATGGGTGCCGAACTCCAGAAGAAGTGGGGCCAGACCGTCATCGTCGACAACCGCCCCGGCGCCACCGGCACGCTTGGCACCGCCCAGGTCAAGCGCTCCGCCCCCGATGGCTACACGCTGCTGGTGTCCTCGCTCGGTCCCTTCGTCATCGCGCCGCATCTGATCAAGGCTGTCCAGTACGACGCGCTCAAGGACATCGACCTGCTCGCCGTCGCCATCCAGGCGCCCAACGTGCTCGTCGTGCCGGCCGCCTCGCCGCTGAAGTCCGTCAAGGACGTCGTGGACTCGCTGAAGAAGGATCCCGGCAAGATGACCTTCGCGTCCTCCGGCAACGGCTCCTCCGACCACCTGACCGCCGAGCTGTTCTGGCTGCAGACCGGCACCTCCGGCCTGCATGTGCCCTACAAGGGCGGCGCGCCCGCCATCAGCGACCTGCTCGGCGGCCAGGTCGAGGCCTCGTTCCAGAACATCAACGCGGTGCTGCCGCACATCACCGGCGGCAAGCTGCGCGCGCTGGCGGTGACCGGCGACAAGCGCTCCGCCGTGCTGCCCAACGTGCCCACGCTGTCCGAATCCGGCATCAAGGGCGCCGACGTCTACTCCTGGCAGGGCGTGGCCGCGCCCAAGGGCCTGCCGCCCGCCGTGCGCGCGCAGCTGCAGAAGGACATCGCCGCCGCGTTGCACGACCCCTCGATCAAGCAGAAATTCGCCGACATCGGCATCGAGACCGTCGCGAACACACCCGAGCAGGCGCAGGCCTTCCAGAAGGCCGAATTCGCCCGCTGGAAGCAGGTCATCGAGACCCGCAAGATCACCGCCGATTGACGCAGGAGCCCGCCGTGAGCAGTCCCATCGTCACGTCCGCCCGCGCGATTCCGGTCGCCGGCCAGGATGGCATGCTGATGAACCTGAGCGGCGCGCATGCGCCGTTCTTCACCCGCAACCTGCTGATCCTGGAGGACAACGCCGGCCACGTCGGCGTCGCCGAGATCCCGGGCGGCGAGCCGATCCGCAAGACCCTCGAGCAGGCCGGCGAGATGCTGATCGGCCAGCCCGTGGCGAAGTGGAACGCGCTGCTGGCGCAGGTGCGCGAGCAGTTCAAGTCGCTGGACAGCGGCGGCCGCGGCCTGCAGACCTTCGATCTGCGGACCACGATCCATGTGCTGACCGCCGTCGAATGCGCGCTGCTGGACCTGCTGGGCCAGCACCTGGAAGTCCCGGTCTGCGAGTTGCTCGGCGAAGGCCGGCAACGCGACCGCGTCGCGATGCTGGGCTACCTGTTCTTCGTCGGCGATCGCACGAAGACCGGCCTGGCCTACAGGACGCCCGATGACGAGGCCGGCAGCGGCCAGCCCGGCGATGCCTGGCTGAAGGTCCGCCACCAGGTCGCGATGACGCCCGAGGCCATCGTCGAGCAGGCCGTGGCCGCGCGGGCGCGCTACGGTTTCAAGGACTTCAAGCTCAAGGGCGGCGTGCTGCGCGGCGAGGAAGAAGTGGACGCCATCCGCGCGCTCAAGGCGCGCTTCCCGGACGCGCGCATCACGCTCGACCCCAATGGCGGCTGGCTGCTGAAGGACGCGATCCGGCTGCTGCGCGACCTCGGCGGCGTGCTCGCCTATGCCGAGGACCCTTGCGGCGCCGAAGGCGGCTTCTCCGGCCGCGAGGTGATGGCCGAGTTCCGCCGCGCCACCGGCCTGCCGACCGCGACCAACATGGTCGCCACCGACTGGCGCCAGTTCACCCATGCGCTGAGCCTGCAATCGGTCGACATCCCGCTGGCCGATCCGCACTTCTGGACCCTGTCCGGCGCGGTCCGCGTCGCGCAGACCTGCCGCGACTTCGGCCTGACCTGGGGCTCGCACTCGAACAACCACTTCGACATCTCGCTGGCGATGTTCACGCATGCCGCGGCCGCCGCGCCCGGGCGCCTCACAGCGATCGACACGCACTGGATCTGGCAGGACGGCCAGTTCCTCACGCAGCAGCCGCTGCGCATCGTCGACGGCGAGGTCGCGGTGCCCACCGCGCCGGGCCTGGGCGTGACGCTGGACATGGCGGCCGTGGAGGCCGCCCACCAGCTGTACCTGCGGCACGGCCTGGGCGCGCGCGACGACGCGATCGCCATGCAGAGCCTGATCCCCGGCTGGACCTTCGATCCCAAGCGGCCCTGCATGGTCCGCTGACGGCTTCCCCGACCCCAGAGCGCCACGAGCGCCACGCACGGAGAGAGACATGACCCCTTTGAATCCCGCGGCCCGCCAGCGCGGCGCCCGCATCGCATGCGGCTCGATCACGCGCCGCGCGGCGCTGGCCGCGGCCGCGATCGCGGCGCTCGGCGGCATCGCGCCGAACGCCCTCGCGCAGGCCTGGCCCAACAAGCCGCTGCGCATCATCGTGCCGTACACGCCGGGCGGCTCGTCGGACATCATCGCCCGCGCGATTTCGCCGATGCTGTCGGAGGCGCTCAAGCAGCCCGTCATCGTCGAGAACAAGCCCGGCGCCAGCGGCAACATGGGCGCCGACCAGACCGCCAAGGCCAGCGACGGCCTCACCGTCATGCTGTGCGACGTCAGCGCGCTGGCCATCAGCCCCTCGCTGTACACCAGGCTTGCCTTCGATCCGTCCAAGGATCTGAAGGGCGTGGCGATGCTGGCCTACTCGCCGCACATGCTGGTGGTGCATCCGTCGGTGCCGGCGAACAACCTGAAGGAACTGGTCGAGCTGTCGAAGAAGTCCAAGATGGACTTCGCCGTCACCGCGATGGGCAGCGCCCCGCACCTGGCCGGCTTCCAGGTCGCCAGCCTGACCGGCGCGAAGTGGGAGTACATCCCGTACAAGGGCGGCTCGCAGGCCGTCACCGACACCATCGCCGGCCAGACGCAGGTGCTGATGAACGGCATGCTCGCGACGCTGCCCTTCGTGCAGCAGAACAAGCTCAAGGTGATCGGCGTCAGCAAGGCCACGCGCGTGCCGCTGCTGCCGAACGTGCCGACGCTGGCCGAGCAGGGCGCCACCGGCTTCGAGTCCGGCACCTGGCAGGGCATCCTCGCGCCGGCCTCGATGCCCAAGGCCAACATCGATCGCCTCTCCGCCGAGCTGATCCGCATCATCCGCTCGCCCGACCTGCGCGCGCGGCTGGCGTCGCAGGGCGCCGAGGTCCACACGATGGGGCCGGCCGAGATGGACGCCTTCTTCAACAAGGAGCGCAAGAGCTGGGCGGCCGTGGTGGCCAAGAGCGGGCTCAAGCTCGATTGATCCGGCGCATGCGAAGGAGCCCGCCATGACCACGCCGAACACGTCCGCGCCCGCCCCCGCCGCCGCGCCTTACTCCGCCTTCCCCAACACGCTGCGCGCGCGGCTGATCGCGGGCGAGCGTCTGATCGGCTGCTGGTGCTCGCTGGCCAGCCCGATCAGCACCGAGGTGCTGGGCCTGGCCGGCTTCGACTGGCTGCTGCTGGACGGCGAGCACTCGCCCAACGACGTGGCCAGCTTCGTGCCGCAGCTGATGGCGCTCAAGGACAGCGTCAGCGCGCCGGTCGTGCGGCCGAGCACCAACCACGCGGTCGAGATCAAGCGCCTGCTGGACGCGGGTTTCTCCAACCTGCTGATCCCCTTCGTCGAATCGGCCGAGCAGGCGCGCTATGCGGTGCAGTCCACCCGCTATCCGCCGCAGGGCTTTCGCGGCGTGTCGGTGGCGCAGCGCAACAACCGCTACGGCACGGTGCCCGGCTACTTCCAGGGCATCAACGAGCAGATCGCGGTGATCGTCCAGATCGAGAGCCCGGCCGGCGTGGCCGCCGTCGCCGAGATCGCGGCGGTGGACGGCGTGGACGCCGTGTTCATCGGGCCGCAGGACCTGGCCGCGGGCTATGGCCGCATCGGCGATCCGGCCCACCCCGACGTGCAGGCGGCGATGGCCGCGATCTTCGCGGCTTGCAAGGCCGCTGGAAAGCCGATCGGCATCCTCGCGCCGGTCGAGGCCGACGCGCGCCGCTACCTCGCGCAGGGCGCGACCTTCGTCGCCGTCGGCAGCGACCTGGGCGTGTTCCGCGCGGCGACGCAGGGCCTGCGCGACAAGTACAAGGATTGAAACAAGGAGTCGCTCCCATGAGCATCAAGATCGGATTCATCGGCCTGGGCATCATGGGCGCACCCATGGCGGTGCGCCTCGCGCAGGGCGGCCATGCGCTGTTCGTCCACACCCGCAGCCAGGTCCGCGAGGAAGTCACCGCCGCCGGCGCCACCGTCTGCGCCAGCGCCGCCGAGGTGGCCCGCCAGGCCGATGTGATCTTCACCATGGTCCCGGACACGCCGGACGTCGAGCGCGTGCTGTTCGGCGAGGACGGCGTGGCCGCCGGCCTGTCGGCGGGCAAGACCGTCGTGGACATGAGCTCCATCTCGCCAATGGCGACCAAGGACTTCGCGCGGCGCATCGTCGCGATGGGCGGTGAATGGCTGGACGCGCCGGTCTCCGGCGGCGAGGTCGGCGCCAAGGCTGGCACGCTGTCCATCATGGTGGGCGGCGAGGAGGCGACCTTCGAGCGCATCAAGCCGCTGTTCCAGCTGATGGGCAAGAACATCACGCGCGTCGGCGGCGCGGGCGCGGGCCAGACGACCAAGGTGGCCAACCAGATCATCGTGGCGCTGAACATCGCGGCCGTCGGCGAGGCGTTGGTCTTCGCCTCCAAGGCGGGCGCCGATCCGGCCAAGGTGCGCGAGGCGCTGATGGGCGGCTTCGCCTCCAGCCGCATCCTCGAGGTCCACGGCGAGCGCATGATCAAGCGCACCTTCCATCCGGGCTTCCGCATCGCGCTGCATCAGAAGGACCTGAACCTCGCGCTGCAGAGCGCCAAGGCCATGGGCCTGGCGCTGCCCAACACGGCGGGCACCGCGCAGCTGATGCAGGCCGCGGCGGCGCAGGGCTGGGATCAGCTCGACCATTCGGCGCTGGTGCGCGCGCTCGAACTGATGGGGAACCACGAGGTCGGCGCCGCCACGGACGCCGGTTGAACGGCTGCGCCGCACAATCGCCGTCCATGAGCCAGCCCCACGACGCCCCCGCCGGGACCGCGGACTCCGCGGCCCTGCTCGACGATCCCCGCGCGCTGCTGCGCCATCTCTACCGGGTCGCGGTGGACCGGGCGCTGCCGGGGAAGATCCTGGCCAGCCACCTGCCGCCGGTGCCCAAGGGGCGCACGCTGGTGATCGGGGCGGGGAAGGGCGGCGGCTCGATGGCGCAGGCGCTCGAGGCGGCCTGGCCCAAGGACGCGCCGCTCACGGGCCTGGTGATCACGCGCTACGGCCACATCCCCCCGGACTACAGACCGCAGCGCATCGAACTGGTCGAGGCCGCGCATCCGGTACCCGATGCCGCCGGCGAGCGGGCCGCCGCGCGGATGATGCAGCGGGTGCGGGACTTCCGGCCCACGGCCGATGACCAGGTGATCTGCCTGATCTCGGGCGGCGGCTCGGCGCTGATGCCGCTGCCGGCGCCCGGACTGACGCTCGCCGACAAGCAGGCGGTGAATCGCGCGCTGCTCGCCAGTGGCGCCAACATCGGCGAAATGAACTGCGTGCGCAAGCACCTGAGCGCGATCAAGGGCGGCCGGCTGGCCGCGGCCTGCGCGCCGGCGAAGGTGCTGACGCTGATGATCTCGGATGTGCCGGGTGACGATCCGCAGGTGATCGCCTCCGGACCGACGGTGCCCGATGCCAGCACCTGCGCGCAGGCGCTGGCCATCTGCCGCCGCTACCGCATCGAGCTGCCGGCGCGCGCGGTCCAGGCGCTCGAGCGCGGCGAGTGGGAGACGCCCAAGCCCGGCGACGCCTGCTTCGACGGCCATGAGCAGCGCATCATCGCCGCGCCCCGCCAGAGCCTGCTGGCTGCGGCCGAGGCGGCGCGCGCGCTGGGCTTGGCGGCGCATGTGCTGTCCGACGAGATCGAAGGCGAGTCCCGCGACGTCGGCCGCGTGCATGCGGCGCTGGCGCGCTCGGTCGCGCGGCATGGCGAGCCCTTCGCCAAGCCCTGCCTGATCCTGTCCGGCGGCGAGACCACGGTGACGCTGGTGCCGCAGCCCGGCCGCGGCGGCCGCGCCGGCGAGTTCGTGCTCGGCTGCGCGATCGCGCTCGATGGCCAGGAGGGCGTGTGGGGCCTTGCCGCGGACACCGATGGCATCGATGGCGTGGAGGACAACGCCGGCGCCTTCCTCAGCCCGAGCACCTTGCAGCGCGCTCGCGCGCTGGGCCTGAAGCCGGCCGAGATGCTGGCGGCCAACAACGGCTACGCGCTGTTCGAGGCGCTCGGCGACCTGCTGGTCACCGGACCGACGCAGACCAACGTCAACGACTTCCGCGCGCTGCTGATCCGCTGAGGCGCAGGCGGCGCGAAGGGGCTCGCGAGGGCTCGCGCAGGCGCTTGCTGACGCGAAGCTGTCGCGTCTCCCCCCATCGAGCGGCGGAGGGGGAAGAGTGAACGGATGTTGACCAGCCTCAAGGCAATTTCCGGCGAGTGCCGCGACAGTCCGGCATCCCCGGTTTCCGAGATTGCCCGTGAGCGCCCCACTGACGTCCCTTGCTGCTGAAGCTCCTGCCGCCGCCCCTCCCGACGCGGCCTTTCTTCCCACGTCCGCCGGACTGATTCCCGGTCCCGCCCATCCGATTCCGTGGCGCGCGCTGCTCGGCGACGTGCTGCTGGACGCCGACAGCTGGTCCGCGCTCGGCTGCATGACCAAGGTGCGCCGCTGCCGGGCCGGCGACCGCGTGATCCGGCGCGGGGACGCGGCGGTCTCGATGCTCGCGCTGTGCGAGGGCCGCGTGGCGGCGCGGGCGCCGGTGACCGGGCCGCTCTGGCTGGACCTGCACACCGCCTGGCTCGACGGCCGCTACGAGGACGATGCCAGCGTCGCCTCGTCGTCCGCGCTCGTGATGGAGTGGCCGATGGCGGTGGCGGTGCTGTGGCTGCGGCAGCAGCCGCTGGTGCTGGAGGCGCTGGTGCGGGCCGTCTCGGCGCGGCTGCGCGACGCGCGGGACGCGATCACGGGCCTGACGACGCAGGACGCGACCGGCCGGGTCGCGGCCTGGTTGCTGGCGCAGGCCGGCGCGGCCGGGGAGCTCCGGCTGGCCGAGCGCAAGCGCGACGTGGCGGCGCAGCTGTCGATCTCGCCGGAGACCTTCTCGCGGACCCTGCGCCAGCTTGCCGATCGCGGCGTGCTGGCGGTGCAGGGCTACCGGATCGGGCTGCTGGACCGGGTGGCGCTGCTGGCGCTGGCGCGCTGCCGCTGAGCGGCTTAGACTCGGCCCCACCTGACCGCGTCGGAAGGAGGCTCGCCGTGACGATTGCCAGCACGACCCCTGTGACCACCGTCAGCTCCAGTGCGGAGCGGTTCTTCGGGGGGCATGCCAGTCTCCCCGTCATGCCCGAGGTCGGGCGCAAGCTGCTGCGCAGCCTCGATGACGACAGCGTCTCGCTCGGACAGATCGCCGAGCTGATCGGCAAGGACTCCACGCTCGCGGCCAAGGTGCTGCGGCTGGCCAACTCGGCGCGCTACAGCCCGTCGCACACGATCAGCACGCTGCAGGACGCGGCCATGGCGCTGGGCCTGGAGACGCTGCGCAACCTGGCGATGGCGGCCAGCATCTCGGCGACCTTCCCAGAGGTCAAGGGCCTGGACCGCCAGCGCTTCTGGCGGCACAGCGTGCGCACGGCCGGCTACGCGCGGCTGCTGGCCAAGCTGCTGCAGGGCGATGCCGACACCGCCTACCTGGCCGGCCTGATGCTGCGCACCGGGCAGCTGATGATGGCGATGTCCGAGGCGGACCAGGTGACCGACGTCGAGGCTCACGCGGCCGAGCCGGGCAGCCGCTTCTCGCTGGAGATGCACCGCTTCGGCTGCACGCATGCGGACGTGACGGCGGCGCTCGCGGCGCACTGGCACTTCCCCGCTGATCTGGTCGAGGCCTTCAAGGACGCGAACGCGCCGCTGGACATCCGGCCCTTCTCGATGCTCGCGGCGATCCTGCACCTGGCCGAGGTGATCGCCGATGCCTGCGACCAGGAGCTGGACCGCATCGACGCGGTGAAGGTCGCCGTACCGGAGCTGGTCGAGCATCTGCATCTGGATCTGGAGTTCCTGAGGCTGCGGCTGGACGCCTGCGGGGACCCGGGACAGGACGTCGAGTTGATGCTCAAGTGAGGCCGCGCTGAGGTAAGGTCGCGGGCTTCACGATGCTCGAATACTCGGAGACGGCATGACGACGTACAAGGGAAGCTGCCACTGCGGCCGCGTGGCCTATGAGGTGGACGGGGAGATCGACGGCGCGCTGGCGTGCAACTGTTCGATCTGCCAGCGCAAGGGCTCGCTGCTGTGGTTCGTGCCGAAGGCGCAGTTCCGGCTGCTGACCGACGACGCCGCGGCGAAGGCCTACGAGTTCAACCGCCATGTGATCAAGCATCGCTTCTGCCCGGAGTGCGGCATCCATCCGTATGCCGACGGCGTCGACCCGAAAGGCAATGCGATGGCGGCGATCAACATCCGCTGCCTGGAGGGCATCGAGCTGGAGAGCGTGCCCGTCACGCACTTCAACGGCCGGGACATGTGAGGCCGCGGCGGACTTTTTCCCGCTCGACGCTCCTGTGAAGGCCTTGTAGGTCATCCGCTGACACGGCGCTCCAACAATCCCTGATTGCCCGTGGCCGGACCGGTCCCAAGAATGGGGTTCACGCCCTTCGAAGCGCCCCCCCAGCCATGAAGATCCTGCTCGTCGATCCCTCGGATGCCTTTCGCAAGCACCTGTGCAAACGGCTGCGCGAGGTGCCTGGCGCCACCGTCGTCGCCCATGCCGCGGATGAGAACCAGGCGGTGCTTGCCGCCGCGCTGTGCGGGCCGGACGTGGTGCTGACGGAGCTGGACCTGGGACGCGGCAGCGGCTTCTCCGCGCTGGAGCGCCTGCGCGCCGCCGGCTTCGAAGGGACCGCCTACGCGGTCACCGCCGCCGACGAGGCGGAGTTCGGCCCCAAGTGCCTGGCCGCCGGCCTCGACGGCTTCTACGACAAGACCCATGACCTGGACCGGCTGGTCCAGGCCCTGATCGTGCTGGCGCGCGCGCCGGTGGCCTTCGGCCGCTCACGCATCCAACGCCACGGACTCTGGGCGGGCCGCGTCCGCGGCCCGCGCTCCGACGCTAGCGCTTGAGCAGCGCCTTCACCGCCGCTTCCAACTGCTGGTCCTGACCCTGGTCCAGCCCGGCCTTGTCGTTGGCGACCTCGATGTCCGGCGTGATGCGGGCGCGTTCCATGAACTCGCCGTTGCTGGCGCGGAAGCCGACCTCCGGAATGCCGAAGTAGGTGGCGCCGTCCTGCAGCGTTTCCCACCACACCGCCGTGCCGGTGCCCGCCACCGGCATGCCGACGAGCTGCCCGATGCCCAGGTGCTTGTAGGTCCACGGGAACAGATGGGCGTCCGAGTAGTTGCTCTCGCTGATGAGCACCACCGACGGCCGGCTCCAGCGGCCGGTCGGCTCCCAGCCCAGGCTCTGGCCGCGCGGCAGGTACTCCAGGTAGGAGCGTCCCGACAGCAGCGTCGACAGCGCGTCATGCAGGTCGCCGCCGCCGTTGAAACGGGTGTCGACGATCAGGGCCTCCTTGCCGCTGGCCCGGCCCAGCGCGTCCGCGTAGACCTGCCGGTAGCTCTCGTCGTCCATGCCGCGCACGTGCACGTAACCCAGACGGCCGCCTGACAGCCGGTCCACCTCGGCCCGCTCGCGGCGCACCCAGCGCTTGTAGAGCAGTTCCTCTTCCTCCCGCAGGCTGATCGCCTTGAGCGTGCGCGCGCCGTGCTGACCGGTGGCCGGATCGCGCCACTCGATCGTCACCGGCTTGCCGGCCTTGAGGTTGAGCAGCGAGTCGAACTCCGCGCCGGCCGCGATGGCCACGCCGTCGATCGCTTCGATCAGCATGCCGGCCTTGAGGCGGTGATCCGCCGTGTCCAGCGGCCCGCCCTCGAGCACCTCCGCGATCTTCGCGCCCGCGCCCTGGTGGCGCAGGTCGTAGAGCACGCCGAGCGAGGCCGTGGCATCTCCGCTGGGCGGTGGCCGGTAGCCGCTGCCAGTGTGCGAGACGTCGAGCTCGCCCAGCATCTCGCTGAGCAGCTCCGCGAAGTCGGTGCCGTCGGCGACGAAGGGCAACTGGCGTTCATAGACCTGGCGGTAGCCGGCCCAGTCCACCTTCCCCATGTCCTGCACGTAGAGCTTTTCCAGCGTCTGCCGCCACGCGTGGTCGAACATCTGACGCCGCTCGGCGGCGTGATCGATGCGCAGCTCGGCGCTGAAGTTCACCGGCTCCATCTTGAGCTCGCCCTTGCCGTCGCCACCCGGCACTTTGAACTTCTGCACCCGGCCGCCGGCCATCACGAAGCCGTTCTCGCCCTTGGCGTCCAGCCACAGCGCGACGGCATCGCCATCGCCGTGATGGCCCGGACCGGGCGGCATCGCACCCACGCGGCGCGTCTCCTTGTCGCGCAGACGGACCTGCTGGATCTCGAAGCCTTCGCCGGCCTTGGCAACGTAGAACAGCTGCTCGCCATCGGGCGTGAGCGCGTAGTCCTGGATGTCGCCGGAGGCCGTCGTCAGGCGCGCGACGCGATCCTCCAGCCCATCCTGCTCGATGACCACCGGCGCGGCCGGCGGCGCCTTGGCGTCCTCGCCCTTGCCGCCCGCCTTGCGGTCCGCGTCCTTCGCGTCCTTCCTTTCTTCCTTCTTGTCTTCCTTCTTCTCCGCGTCCTTCTTCTCGTCGTCCTCGCGCGCCTTGAGCTGCGCGTACTCGGCCTTGTCGAGCTTGAAGCGGTCGTACGCGGCCCGGGTCAGGAACATGCCGAAGACGTCCACGTCGCTGCGCGCGCCGCCACCCGTGCCGTGCAGGCCTTGACGATCGCTCTTCCAGATCACCATCCGGCCCTGCCGCCCGAACAGCGGATGCAGGTCGTCGTAGCCGCTCTGCGTCAGGTTGACCAGCTTGCCGCTGCCATCGGCGGGCACGACGCCGACCTCCGCGCCCCAGCGGTTGCGGTCGATGAATTGCACCAGCAGGCTCTTGCCATCCGGCGCCCAGTCGAAGGCCTGATCGCCGTCCTCGTAGGAGTAGTTCCACTCGCTGGACAGCACCTCGCGCGTCTTGCCGGAGGCGAGGTCGAGCACATGCAGCGCGGCGCGATCCTGCAGGTAGGCGACCTGCCGGCCGTCCGGCGAATAGCGGGGCTGGAAGTTCTGATGCGGGTTGTCGAGCAGCACCCGCGTGCTGATGCGCGGCGCGTTGAAGAAGTTGGGCGCGTCCTTCCTGTCGCCGGTGATGGCGGACTCGCACAGGCGCCAATGGCCGTCCTGCTCGCAGGCGTAGACCAGCTTGCGGCCATCCGGGCTGAAGCTCACCGAGCGCTTCTGCCCCGGGCCGTCGGTGACGCGGCGCGTGTTGCCGAACTCCGCCGACGCGACGAAGACCTGGCCCCGCACGACCAGCGCGACCTCGCTGCCATCGGGGCTGGGCGCCATGTCGGTGACGCCTTCGGAGAGCTTGAGCTGCTCCACGCTGGAGGCCAGCGCGTCGGCGGCGATGCGCACGCTGAGCTTCTTCGGCGTGGCGTCGTCGCCGGCCATCGTGTAGAGCTCGCCGTCGAAGCCGAAGGACAGCGTGCCGTCCGCGGCCACCGACAGGAAGCGCACCGGATTGCGCGTGAAGTGCGTGATCTGGCGCGCCGCGCCGGGCTGGTCCAGCGGCATCTTCCAGACGTTGAAGGAGCCGCTGCGCTCGCTGAGGAAGTAGATCGAGCGCTCATCGGGCGACCACACGGGATTGCGGTTCTCGCCGCCGCTGGCGGTCAGCTTGCGATGCTGGCCGGTGCGGGCGTCCCACAGCCAGAGGTCGTGGGCCACCGGCGACTGGTGATGCTTGCGGAACGCGTTCTCGTAGCCCTTCCAGTCCTCGTAGACCAGCCGCGTGCCCGCCTTGTCGTAGCGGCCCGCGAGGGCCGGATCGCTGAACAGCTGCTCGGGCCGGCGGCCGCCGTCGATCTTGACCTGGTAGAGCTCGCCCATCGCGGAGACCGGGAACGCGAGGCTGCCGGCCGTGTCCTGGCGCTGGGCCGAGAACAGCACCGAACGCCCGTCCGGCGTGAACGCGATCGGCAGCTCCGAGGCGGAGTGCGCCGTCAGGCGCCGCGACGGGCCGCCCTCCGCCGAGACCAGGAAGACATCGTTGTTGCCGTGCAGATCGGACGCGTAGGCGATCGCGCGGCCATCGGGCGACCACACCGGCGCGGAGGTGTGATGGCCATTGGCCACCAGCACGCGTGCGGTGCCGCCGTCGCTGCCGACCAGGAACAGGTTGCCCTGGAAGGTGAAGGCGATCTGACGGCCATCGGGCGAGATCGCCGACTGCCGCAACCACAGCGGCTCGGTCAGCGGACCGAGCGCGGCGGCGGGCGTCTGCGCCTGTGCGCCGGACAGGGCGGTCACCGCCGCCAGGACAAGGGTCGCGAGCTGGAGTCTCATGGGCAGTCGTGGAAGCAAGAGATGGCGGGCAGTCTAGGCGCGAGGACCGGGGGTGGCGCCAGTCATGCATCGGGCCGCATGAAGACGGCGTCGCGACGGCGTGAAGGCGCGAGGCGGAGCATCGATCGCTGGCCGCTGCTTCGCGCCTTGGCGCACCCAGCGCCGCATCGTGCGTCGCGCCGGCCCCGATATCAGGGACGCGCGCGGCGTATCGAATGCAACCGGCCGTTGCGCGCGGTTGCGCTGTTTGTCTGGCTTGTGAAGCGCCGCATGCGGGATGCCGCGTTCGCGCGCTTACGAATCGGCGCCTTCGGTTGCAGGCCGTGCGAGGTGCGCTCCGAATAATCCGCCGCCTTCGAGACCCTGGCCGGCCATGCGCCGCGCCGGGCCTCGCCCCGATTCCGAGAACCACTTTCCCGAAGGACGGCTTCCATGACGATCACCTCGACGCGCCCGGACGGCGCTCTGCGCCTGCATCCGCTGGCCTTGTCGCTGGCGCTGGCCGGCGTGCTCGCCGGTTGCGGCGGCGGCGGCGGATCCTCCGACGCCGCCGTGCAGGAGGCGCGCCTGTCCGGCGACACCGCTTCGGGCGTGACATCCGGCGCCACCTCCGGCGCGGCCGCCGCGGCCGCCACGCCGGCGCAGGTCTGCTTCTTCGAGAACGCCAACTTCAGCGGCGCCAGCCTGTGCCGCAGCACCACGACGAGCTGGATCGGCGCGACCTGGAACGACCGCATCTCCTCGATCCGCGTGCCGGCGGGCTACAAGGTCGAGCTGTTCGCCGACCAGAACTTCCGCGGCGCCTCGGTGACGCTGACGGCCGACAACGCCAACCTGACCGGCGCGGGCCTGAACGACGCGGTCTCCTCGATGCGCGTGACGCCGCCGGCGGCGCCGTCCAACGTGACGCTGGCCTCGGTGCAGTTCGCGCAGTCCATGCTGTACACCAGCAGCGACGCGCAGCTGGTGCTGGTGGCCAACAAGCCGACGCTGCTGAAGGTCAACGTGACGGCGCCGGCGGGCACCGCCGTGCCGGCCGGCACGGTGCGCATCGACAACACCGTCGACGGCACCAGCCGCGACCTGGCACTGACCGCACCGCGCCGCGGCCTGCCCACGGCGGTGTCGGAGACGCAGTCCTTCGACGACGCCTACAGCGTCACGGTGCCGGCCGAGCTGGTGAAGACCGGCCTGAAGGTCACCGTGAACGTGGCCGGCGCCGCGGCGCAGAGCTTCGCACCGCGCGTGGGCGGCGGCACGGCGATGCGCTTCATCCCGATCCCGGTGCGCATCGCCGGCACCACCGGCCAGCTGCCGTCGGACCAGACCGCGCACCTGCGCGCGCTGTTCCCGGTGTCGTCGGTCACGCTGCGCTCCCACCCGGCCTTCGTATCGTCCAAGGTGACGACGCTGCCGACCACGGATTCGGGTTGGAGCGATGCCTTCGGCAAGATCCTGGGCGAGCTCAACGACCTGCACCGCATCGAGGGCGCCGCGCGCCAGGACTACTACTTCGGCTTCATCCCCAAGCGCACCTGGGGCCTGGCCGGCCTGGGCTACATGCCCGGCAGCTCGGCCGTCGGCTTCGACATGCCGAGCAGCCCGGACACGGTGCGCGACGTCGTCGCGCATGAGCTGGGCCACAACTTCTCGCTGCCGCACGCGGCCTGCGGCGGCGCGGGCTCGCCGGATCCCAACTATCCGTATCCGGACGCCAACCTGGGCAAGCCGGGCCGCTACATCTGGAGCTACCTGTCGGACGTCAACGCGTTCTACGACCCGCGCCCGACCGACCGCCACGACATCATGAGCTACTGCGGCGGCACGGTGTTCTCGGACTACAACTACCGCCGCATGCAGACCTTCCTGACGCCGTCCGACGCGGTGGCGGCCGGCGCGACGGCCAAGAGCGCCGCGGCCTCCGCGGACGGCGACGGCAAGGCGGTGGCGCAGGACGTGCTGCTGGTCAGCGGCAGCATCCGCGGCCGCCAGGTCGAGATCAATCCGGTCAAGACGCTGGTCGCCAAGCCGGACGCGGTCGGCGGCCCGTACGTGTTGCGCGTGCAGACCTCGGGCGGCGAGGTGAAGGACTACGCCTTCACGGCCCAGTCGCTGGACCATGACGGCGACCAACTGCACTTCAGCGTGCTGGTGCCCAAGGCCGACAACATCGCCGGCATCAGCGTGCTGCGCGATGGCGCGACGCTGGCGCAGGCCCAGGCGCGCGTGACCAACGCCCGCCAGAAGGCGCTGGCGGCCGGCACCAGCCGCGCGCAGGTGCAGGTGAAGGAAGCCGGCGGCAAGGCCACGCTGCGCTGGGATGCGGAGGCCGTTCCCTTCCTGAGCGTGACCTGGACGGATGGCACGCGCCGCCTGAACCTGGCGCAGGACCTGCTGGGCGGCGAGGTCACGCTGGACACGAACGAGCTGCCGGCCGGCGGCCGCTTCGAGTTCATCGTCTCCGACGGCCTGAACGCCCAGCGCGTCGAGCTGAGCCGTTGATCGCGCTCTTGCGCTGAGGCGGCATCCGGCGAGACCCGCGCCGGCGCGCGAATGAGGGAGATCGCGGCGCGTCGGCAGTCGCGTTGCACGAGTGGGATGCGGCGTGATCGCCGCTCACACGGCGGGATGGCCGTGCACGGCTGATTTTTCTGGCTGAAGAATCAGCGGCTCACTGCGTCGACCGCATCCAGCACCGCCTCCGGCGTGGCCGGCGCGCGCAGCGGCGGATCGCAGCGCTGCGGGCCGCAGGCCGCGACCGCGTCCTTGATCGCCAGCAGCACCGAGAACGGCAGCAGCAGCGGCGGCTCTCCGACGGCCTTCGAGCGATGGATGCTGTCCTTTGCGTTCGGCGCGTCGTAGAGCGCGACGCGGAAATCACACGGCATGTCGTTGGCCGTCGGGATCTTGTAGGTGCTCGGCGCGTGCGTCAGCAAAAGGCCGGACTGCGGATGCCACACCAGCTCCTCGCTGGTGAGCCAGCCCTGGCCCTGCACGAACGCGCCTTCGACCTGGCCGATGTCCAGCGCCGGATTCAGCGACTGCCCGACGTCATGCAGCACGTCGGCGCGCAGCACGCGCGTCTCGCCGGTCAGCGTGTCGACGAGCACCTCGGCCACCGCCGCGCCGAAGGCGAAATAGAAGAACGGATGCCCTTGCAGCTTCGCGCGGTCCCAGTGCAGACCGGGCGTGGCATAGAAGCCGTCGCTCCAGAGCTGGATGCGCTCCAGATACGCCTTCGCGACCAGCTCCTGGAAGCTGATCGCCGCGGTGCCATCAGCGGCGCGCACCTCGCCACCATCGAAGACGAGCGCGTCTTCATCGCAGCCCAGCAGCCGCGCCGCCAGTGGCTGCAGCCGCTGGCGGATCTTGCGCGCCGCGTCCTGCGCCGCCTTGCCGTTCAGGTCCGAGCCGGTCGAGGCCGCCGTCGCCGAGGTGTTGGCGACCTTGCTGGTGTCGGTAGCGCTGGCGCGCACCTGCGCGGCCGGGAGGCCCAGCTCGTGCGCGACCACCTGCGCGACCTTGGTGTTGAGCCCCTGGCCCATCTCGGTGCCGCCGTGGTTCACCAGCACCGAGCCGTCGGTGTAGACATGCACCAGCGCGCCCGCCTGATTCAGATGGACGACGTTGAACGAGATGCCGAACTTCACCGGCGTCAGCGCAAGCCCGCGCTTGAGCACCGGACTCGACGCGTTGAAGGCGGCGATCTCGGCGCGCCGCGCGTGGAAGCCGGAGGTCTCGACCAGGCGGTCCGTCAGCGGCTGGATCAGGTTGTCCTCGACGCGCTGGCCGTAGGGCGTCAGGTCCTGGCCGTCGCGATAGAAGTTGCGCTGCCGCACCAGCAGCGGATCGAGCCCCAGCCGGCGCGCGACGCCATCCAGGATCATCTCGATCGCGAGCGCGCCCTGCGGCCCGCCGAAGCCGCGGAAGGCGGTGTTGCTCTGGGTGTTGGTCTTCGCGCCGTAGCCGTGCATCGCCACGTTCGGCAGCCAGTAGGCGTTGTCGAAGTGGCAGAGCGCGCGTGCCATCACCGGCGCGGAGAGATCGGCGCTGTGGCCGCAGTTGGAGATCAGGTCGATCTCGGCGCCGAGGAGGCGCCCCTCGTCGTCGAAGCCGACCGACCAGCGGTAGTCGAAGCCGTGACGCCGGCCGGTGATCAGGAAGTCGTCGTCGCGATCGACGCGCAGCTTGACCGGACGGCGCAGGCGGCTGGCCGCGATGGCCGCGATGCAGGCGAAGAGCGCCGACTGCGATTCCTTGCCGCCGAAACCGCCGCCCATGCGCCGGCATTGCACCGTGACCTGGTGAGACTGCCAGCCCATCGCATGCGCGACCAGCTGCTGCATCTCGGACGGATGCTGCGTCGAGCAGTGCAGCAGCAGCGCGTGGTTCTCCTGCGGCAGTGCGTAGCTGATCTGGCCCTCGAGGTAGAACTGCTCCTGCCCGCCGACGGCCCATTCGCCATCGAGCCGGTGCGGCGCCGACGCCAGTGCCGCCGCCGCGTCGCCGCGCGCCAGATGCATCGGGGGGATGACGTACTGCCCGATGGCATGGGCCTCGCGCGCGGTCAGCACCGCGGGCAGCGGCGTCGCGGCGATCGCCTGCTTCGCCATGGCCGCGGCGCGGCGCGCCAGCTCGCGATCGGTGGCGATCACCGCGTAGACCGGCTGGCCGAGGTAGCGCAGCTCGCCGTCGGCCAGGATGGGATCGTCGTGGACCAGCGGACCGCAGTTGTTGTCGCCAGGGATGTCCGCCGCGGTCAGCACCGCGACCACGCCGGGCTGGCGCCGCAGCAGGTCGACGTCGACGGAGCGCAGCGTCCCGTGCGCCAGCGGCGACAGGCCCAGCGCCGCATGCAGCGTGCCGTGGGCTTCGGCGATGTCATCGGTGTAGAGCGCCTCGCCGCTCACGTGCAGGTGGGCGGCCTCATGCGCGCGGCTGACGCCGACCTGCGTTTGCAGCGCCGGCGCGGCGTTCACGCCGACCGGAAAGTCCAGCGGCTTGTTCATGCGACGCTCCGCTGCAGGTTGATGGCCTGCCAGACGCTGGCGGACTCGGCGGCGAGCGGCGCGTTGGCGCGCGTCTCCAGCCAGAAGCGGCGGATCAGGTTGGCCGCCGCGCGCTCGCGATAGGCGGCGCTGGCGCGCAGGTCCGTCATCGGCGTGAAGTCCTCCCGCAGCGCCTGCGCGGCGGCGAGCGCGGCCGCTTCGTCCCAGGCGCGGCCGTTCACGGCGGCTTCGGCCTTGGCCGCGCGCTTGACGATCGCCGCCATGCCGCCGAAGGCGAAGCGCGCCTCGCGCGCCACGCCGTCCTCCAGCCGCAGGCTCAGCACCGCGCAGACGGCGGAGATGTCGCTGTCATAGCGCTTGGCCAGCTTGTAGCCGCGCAGCCGCGTGCCGGCGGGCAGGGCGGGGACCTCGAGCGCCTCGACGAACTCGCCGGGCTCGAGCGCGTTCTTCATGTAGTCGAGGTAGAAGTCCTCGAGCGGCAGCACGCGCCGCGAGGCACCGCGCCGCAGCGCGATGCGGGCGCCGAGCGCGATCAGCGCGGGCGCGCCGTCGCCGATCGGCGAGCCGTTGGCGATGTTGCCGCCCAGCGTGCCGGCATGCCGCACCGGCGGCGAAGCGAAGCGCAGCCAGAGCTCGCGCAGCGCCGGCACCCGCGCGGTGAGCGCGGCCCAGGCGTCCTCCAGCGAGGCCGCCGCGCCGATGCGCAGCGCGCCGTCGGGGCCGGCATCGATGCGGCGGAGTTCGTCGACGCGGCCGGTGAGGATCACATCGCCCAGCTCGCGCTGCTGCTTGTTGACCCACAGACCGACATCGGTCGCGCCGGCGACCAGGCGCGCCTGCGGCATCGCCTCGCGCAGCGCCGCCAGTTCATCGACCGAGCGCGGCGCGAAGACGCGCTGCGGCGCGCCAGTGCGTGAAGGCGCTTCGTAATGCAGCGACGGGTCGTCGCGCAGCGTCCGCAGCGCTTGGGCGATCGGCTCGCGGTCGAGCACGCGCGCGGGCGCCTCGAACATGCGCTCGCCCGCGTCGAGGATTGGCCGGTAGCCGGTGCAGCGGCACAGGTTGCCGGCGAGGTCGTCCGCCAGTTCCTGGCGCTCCGGCCTCGTGCCCGCGGCCTGATGGCGTTCGTAGATGGCCTGCATCGTCATCGCGAAGCCCGGCGTGCAGAAGCCGCATTGCGAGCCGTGGCAGTCGACCAGCGCCTGCTGCACCGGATTCAGATCGGCGCTGTCCCCAAGGTCCTCGACCGTCAGCAGGGCCTTGCCATCGAGCATCGGCAGGAACTGGATGCAGGCGTTGACGTTGCGCAGCTCGACCGTCTTCCCCTCGGCGTCCAGTTCGCCGATCAGCACCGTGCAGGCGCCGCAGTCGCCCTCGGCGCAGCCTTCCTTGGTGCCGGCGCAGCGGGCGTGCTCGCGCAAGTACTGCAGCACCGTGGTGGTCGGCGGGAGTCCGGAGACGGCCTTCAGCTGGCCCTGGTGGACGAATCGGATGGGGCGGGGAGTGGTCATGGGAGCGGCGAATGCAATTACCCCGAACGGTACTCCTGCGGGTTCTCCATGGTTATACGATGGCGCATATAACCTCTATATGCCATTGACGATGTCGGAAGAGCTGAACTTCGACAAGATCGACCTCCTTCTGGTGCGGGTCCTGCATACCTTGATTTCCGAGAGCAGTGTGTCCAGGGCCGCGATGCGGCTCGGCAGCACGCAGCCCGCCTTGAGCGCGCAGCTGCGGCGTCTGCGTACCCTGACGGGCGATCCGCTGCTGGTGCGCAGCGGCGCCGGCATGACCCCGACGGCCACGGCGCTGGAGCTGCTCGCGCCCGCCGAGCGCTTGCTTCGTGAGGCCGATGAGCTCTTCGGTGCGCGGCTGCGCAAGTCGGCCTTCGATCCCGCGACGGCCGAACTGCGCTTGCGCATCGCGGCCAGCGACTACCTCGACCCGCTGTTCCTGCCGCTGCTGGTGGCCCATCTGCAGCGTCTTGCGCCGGGCGTGCAACTGGATCTGCAGCCGCTCAACGCCGATTTCGATTACCGCGCGTCGCTGGCGCGCGGCGAGGTGGACCTGGTGATCGGCAACTGGCTGGAGCCGCCCGGTGAACTCCACATGGGCCGGCTGCTGGTGGACGAGGTCGTCTGCCTGGTGAGCCGCGACCACCCGGCCGCGCGCATGGCGCCGCGCGCCTGGACGCAGGAGCGCTACCTCGATTGCCAGCATCTGGCGCCGATGCCGCTGAGCCGCGGCCAGCCGGGCGTGATCGAGCAGTACCTGGCCTCGCTCGGCCTGGAGCGCCGCATCGCGGTGCGCTGCGCCCATTTCGGCCAGTTGCCGCAGATGGTGGCGCGCAGCTTGCTGGTGCTGACCACCGGCCGCCTGTTCTGCCATCGCTACCTGGATCAACTGCCGGTGACTGTGCTGCGCTGCCCGGTGGCCTTCCCGCCGATGACGTATTACCAGCTCTGGCATGACGTGAGCCACAACAGCGCGCCGCTGCGCTGGCTGCGCGAGCAGGTGCGCGAAGTCGCTCGCGAGCTCGTGCCGTGATCTCGGCCCTTCCGCCTTTCCTTTCCTCCTTGTCCTCCTTGTTTTCCTGATCTCCGACGTATGACGACCGAACGCTCCACCGCTCCGGCACGCCTGGCCCTGAAGGGCGACCTGCTCGACTTCACCGCCGCGCCGCAATGGGGCCGCGTCGACGATCCCGCCGTGCGTTTCCGGCCCGGTCACTGGCTGCTGATCGAGAACGGCCGCATCGCCGGCGCACAGGCCGAGGATCCGGGCGAGGGCTGGGTCCGCGAGGATCACAGCGGCCGGCTGATCCTGCCGGGCTTCGTCGACACGCATGTGCACAGTCCGCAGCTGGACGTGATCGCGTCGTATGGGACCGAGCTGCTGGACTGGCTCAACACCTACACCTTCCCGGCAGAGCAGCGCTACATGGACCCGGAGGTCGCGCGCTTCGGCGCGGACCGCTTCCTCGACGCGCTGCTGGCGCATGGCACGACCTCGGCGGTGGTGTATCCGACGGTGCACAAGGTCTCGGCCGACGCGCTGTTCGAGGCCGCCGCGGCGCGCGGCATGCGGCTGATCACCGGCAAGGTGCTGATGGACCGCCACGCGCCCGAGGGCCTGCGCGACGACGTGGTCCAGGCCGAGCGCGACTGCCTGGACCTGATCGCCAAGCACCACCATCGCGCGCGTCTGGCCTACGCGGTGACGGTGCGCTTCGCGCCGACCAGCACGCCGGAGCAGCTCGCGATGGCCGGCGCGCTGTGCCGTGCCGATGCCAGCCTCTACATGCAGACCCACGTCGCGGAGAACCGCGGCGAGGTCGAGTGGGTGGCCCAGCTCTTCCCCGAGGCGCGCAGCTACCTGGACGTCTACGACCGCGTCGGCCTGCTGCATCCGCGCGCGGTGCTGGCGCATGGCATCTGGCTCGACGACGAGGACCGGCGCGTGCTGGCCCGCACCGGCGCGCACATCGCGCATTGCCCGTCCTCCAACCTGTTCCTGGGCAGCGGGCTGTTCGACTGGCCCGGCGCGCTGGCCGCGGGCGTGCGCGTGAGCGCGGCGAGCGACGTCGGCGGCGGGACCTCGCTGTCGGCGCAGCGCACGCTGGCGGACGGCTACAAGGTGCAGGCGCTGCGCGGTCAGCGGCTCACCGCCTGGGCCGGGCTGCACGCGGCGACGCTGGGCGCGGCCGAGGCCCTGGGTTTGTCGGAGGAACTGGGCCACTTCGGCGTGGCTACACTGGCCGACGTCTGCATCTGGGACTGGGCCGCGGGGCCGGTCGCCGAGGCCCGCATGGACCTCGCGCGGGACCCGCATGAACGGGCCTTCGCCTGGATGACGCTGTCGGACGATCGCAACCTGGTGGCCAGCTACGTCGCGGGCGAGGCGCGCTACCGGAGATCCTGAGGACCCTGCCGCTCCCATGACACCGCCACGCCTGGAACTCCGCCACATCAGCAAGCAGTACCCCGGCGTGAAGGCCAACGACGCGGTGTCGCTGTTGGTGGCCGCGGGCGAGATCCACGCGGTGCTGGGCGAGAACGGGGCCGGCAAGTCCACGCTGATGAAGATCATTGCCGGCGCGGTCGCGGCCGATGCCGGCGAGCTGCTCTGGGATGGCGCGCCGAGGGCGATCCGCTCGCCCGCGCAGGCGCGGGCGCTGGGCATCAGCATGGTCTACCAGCACTTCTCGCTGTTCGACTCGCTGACCGCGGCGCAGAACATCTGGCTGGGGCTGGACAAGGCGATGACGCTGGACGCGGTCCGCGCCCGCGTGCGCACGCTCTCGGCCGAGTACGGCCTGCCGCTGGACCCGGAGCGCCCGGTGCATGCGCTGTCGGTGGGGGGGCGTCAGCGCGTCGAGATCTTGCGCGCGCTGATGACCGCGCCGCGGCTGCTGATCCTGGACGAGCCGACGTCGGTGCTGACGCCGCAGGCGGTGGAGGCGCTGTTCGGGACGCTGCGCCAGCTCGCGGCGCAGGGCTGCGCGATCCTCTACATCAGCCACAAGCTCGACGAGATCCGCGCGCTGTGCCATCGCTGCTCGGTGCTGCGCGCGGGGCGCGTGACCGGCGAGGTCGATCCGCGCGGTCAGAGTAACGCCAGCCTGTCGCGTCTGATGATCGGCGCGGAGCCGCCCGCGCTCGCGCCGCGCGCGGTGCGGGCGCAGGCGCCGGCGCGGCTGCGGGTGAGCGGTCTGAGCCTGGCGCCGGAGACGCCGCACGGGACGGCGCTGGTGGACCTGGCGCTCGAGTTGCGGCAGGGCGAGATCCTCGGCCTGGCCGGCGTGTCGGGCAACGGGCAGCAGGAGCTGCTGCGCGTGCTGTCCGGCGAGGACCGCCGCGCCGCGCGCGGCGTCGTCACCTGGATCGCGGATGACCCATCGAACGACGCGTCGAATGACCCGTCGACTGACCGGTCGAACTCGCGGGCCGCGGCCGGCGCCGTGAACCGCACCACCGATCTCGGGCCGCTCGGACCGGCCAAGCGCCGCGCGCTCGGGCTGCACCACGTGCCGGAGGAGCGGCTCGGACGCGGCGCGGTGCCCTCGATGTCGCTGGCGCAGAACACGCTGCTGACGCGGCGCGAGCCCGTTGGCCGGCTCGGCCATGTGTCGACGGCGAAGGCGGCGGCGCTGGCGCGGCGGCTGATCGAGCGCTTCGGCGTGCGCGCCTCCGGGCCGCAGGCCTCGGCGCGCAGCCTGTCTGGGGGCAACCTGCAGAAGTTCATCATGGGCCGCGAGATCGACGCGGCGCCCAAGGCGCTGATCGTCGCGCAGCCGACCTGGGGCGTGGACGTCGGCGCGGCGGCGCAGATCCGCGCGGAGCTGCTCGCGCTGCGCGACGCCGGCTGTGCGCTGCTGGTGCTGAGCGAGGAACTGGACGAGCTCTTCGAGCTCAGCGACCGGCTGATGGTGATGGCGCGCGGCCGCTTGTCGCCGGCGATCCCGGTGGCCGAGGCCACGGTGCAGCGCATCGGCCTGTGGATGAGCGGACTGTGGGAGGACTCGCATGCCGAGGCTTGAACCGCGCGCGCGGCCGTCGGCGGCGATGTCGCTGGCCTCGCCGCTGATGGCGCTGGCGCTGACGACGCTGATCGGCGTCGCGATCTTCATCGCGCTGGGCAAGGACCCGCTGCAGGGGCTGCGCATGTTCTTCTGGGAGCCGCTGCGCAATGGCTACGCGCTCGGCGAACTGGGCTTGAAGGCGACGCCGCTGGTGCTGATCGCGCTGGGGCTGGCGGTGGCGTTCCGCGCCAACGTCTGGAACATCGGCGCGGAGGGGCAGTTCGTCGCTGGCGCGCTGGCGGCGGGCTGGGTCGCGATGCAGGCCGATGCCGGCAGCACCAGGCTGATCCTCGTGCCGATCCTGCTGGCCGGGACGCTCGGTGGCATCGCGTGGGCATCGATCGCGGCCTTCCTGCGAGACCGCTTCCACGCCAACGAGATCCTGGTCAGCCTGATGCTGGTCTACGTCGCGGAGCTGCTGCTGCAGTACCTCGTCTATGGCCCGTGGAAGGACCCGGCCGGCTACAACTTCCCGCAGACCATCACCTTCCTGTCGGCGACGCAGCTGCCGAAGCTGTTCACCGGCACGCGGCTGCACATCGGCGTGTGGATCGCGCTGGCGGCGGTGATCGGCTGCTGGTGGCTGCTGTTCCGCTCGATGGCCGGCTTCGCATTGCAGGCGGGCGGCATCGCGCCGATGGCGGCGCGCTACGCGGGCTTTTCCTCGCGCGCGGCGCTGTGGGGCGCGATGGCGCTCTCGGGCGGGCTGGCCGGCCTGGCCGGCGCGCTCGAGACGGCGGGGCCGCTCGGCCAGCTCACGCCCTACGTGCCGGTGGGCTACGGCTTCGCGGCCATCATCGTCGCCTTCGTCGGCCGGCTGCATCCAGTGGGCATCGTGCTCTCGGGGATCCTGATGAGCATGTTCTACATCGGCGGCGAGCTGGCGCAATCGCGGCTCGGCTTGCCCAAAGCCATCACCGGCGTGTTCCAAGGCTTGCTGCTGTTCTGCCTGCTGGCCTGCGACACGCTGATCCACTACCGCGTGCGGCGCGCGCCGGCGGCGCTGGACGCGCCCGCCGGCATGCCAGCCGACACGGCAGCCGACATGGCAGCCAAGGAGGCCCGCTGATGGAGGCGTATGCGCTGCTGATCGCCGCGACGCTGAACGCGGGCACGCTGGTGGCGCTCGCGGCGCTGGGGCTGCTGATCAACGAGCGGGCGGGCGTCGTGAACCTCGGGGCCGAGGGGATGATGCTGGTGGCCGCGATGTCCGGCTTCGCGGCGGCGGTGCACAGCGGCAGCGATGTCGTCGGCTTCCTGGCCGGCATTGGCGCGGGCGCGTCGATGGCGCTGGCCTTTGGGCTGCTGGCCGTCTATCTGAACACCAACCAGTACGCGACCGGGCTGGCGCTGAGCCTCTTCGGCGCGGGCTTCTCGGCCTTCGCCGGTCAGAACTATGTGCAGGCGAAGCTCGGACCGCGTCCGTCGTTCGCGGTGCCGGGACTTGCCGATGTCCCCTTCATCGGGCCGGCGCTCTTCAAGCAGCATCCGCTGGTCTACGGTGCGGTCGCGCTGACGGCATTGCTCGCGTGGGCCTTGACGCGCACGCGTGCGGGCCTGGTGCTGCGCGCGGTCGGCGAGTCGCCGGAATCGGCCCATGCGCTGGGCTATCCGGTGCGGCGCATCCGGCTGACGGCGGTGGTGGCGGGCGGCGCGCTGTGCGGGCTCGCGGGCGCCTACTGCTCGGTGATCTACACGCCGCTGTGGGTCGAGGGAATGATCGCCGGCAAGGGTTGGATCGCGCTGGCGCTGACGAGCTTCGCCACCTGGCGGCCGGCGCGGGTGCTGCTCGGCGCCTATCTCTTCGGTGGCGTCACCATGCTGCAGTTCCACCTGCAGGGGCAGGGCGTGCAGGTGGCGAGCCAGTTCCTGAGCATGCTGCCCTACCTGGCCACCATCGTGGTGCTGGTGCTGATCTCGCGCAACGAGGGCTTCATCCGCGCCAACATGCCAGCCTCGCTGGGCCGGCCTTTCCACCCCGGCGGCTAGGCGCGGCAGGTGCCGCGGCTCGCCGCGTTCCGTCCTTCGATCACGACTTCGCTGGAGAACCCATGTCCGTCCGATATCCGCGTCCGATGCTCCGCCGTTCCCTGTTGATTGCCGCGTCGGCGGCCGCTGCGCTTGCGCTGGCCGCGTGCGGCAAGAAGGATGAGGCGCCCGCCGGCGCCGCGTCCGCGCCGCAGGCGGGCGGCGCCTCGGCCGGCGGTGCCGCGCCGCTCAACGTCGCCTTTGCCTACGTGGGGCCGGTGGGGGATGGTGGCTGGACCTTCGCGCACGACAACGCGCGCAAGAAGCTGGAGCAGGCCTTCGGCGGCCGCATCAAGACGAGCTTCGTGGAGAAGGTGCCCGAGGCGGCCGATGCCGAGCGGGTGTTCCGCGACCTGGTGCAGCAGGGCAACACGCTGATCTTCGGCACGACCTTCGGCTACATGGAGCCGATGATGAAGGTGGCGGCAGACAGCCCTGAGGTGAAGTTCGAGCACGCGACCGGCTACAAGCAGGCGGCCAACCTGCGCAGCTACGACGCGCGGACTTACGAGGGCGCGTACATGGCGGGCGTGGTCGCGGGGGCGATGACGAAGTCGAACACGCTGGGGGTGGTGGGCTCGATCCCGATCCCGGAGGTGATCCGCAACATCAACAGCTTCACGCTGGGCGCGCAGAGCAGCAATCCGAAGGTGACGGTGAAGGTCGTGTGGGTGAACGAGTGGTTCAACCCGCCGCAGGAGACCAATGCCGCGCAGACGCTGATCAACGCGGGGGCGGACGTGTTGATGCAGAACACCGATTCGAGCGCGGTGCTGCAGACGGCGGAGAAGAACGGCAAGTACGCGTTCGGCTGGGACTCGGACATGAGCGCGTATGGGCCGAAGGCGCACCTGGGGTCGGCGGTGATCGACTGGTCGCCGTACTACATCGCGACGGTGAAGGCGGTGCTGGAGGGCAGTTGGAGCGCTGGGCCGGGCAAGCACAGCTGGTGGGGGGTCAAGGAGGGCGCGATCGACCTGGTGTCGCTGAACGCGGCGGTGCCGGCGGAGGTGAAGGCCAGGCTCGATCAGGTCAAGGCGGGGCTGAAGGACGGGAGCTTCGTGATCTGGAAGGGGCCGATCGCCGGGCAGGACGGCAAGGAGGTCCTGGCCAAGGATGCGGTGGCGGACGACAGGTTCCTGCAGAACATCAAGTTCTATGTGAAGGGCGTGGAGGGGCAGGTGCCGGCGGGGAGGTGAGGGGAGCGGCGGGCGGTCCGGATTGGCGACGCGCGTTCGCACGCTTCATCCTCTCATTCCAACCGTCTACCCCGTCCGAGCGGCACCGCATCGCACCCGCATTGGCAAGGCCCGGCCCCCGCCTACAGTGCGCGGATCCCGAGGCATCCCCGGGTCATCAGGAGAGGAGATTCCAATGACGATGAAGCATTCGATCCGAGTGCCGCTGACTGTGCTGTGTCTGGCCGCCGCGGCGTTCGCCGCCAACGCGGCGCCTCTGGCCGCCGACGCGAAGCCCCAACTCGCCGCGAAGGCGAAGGCCGCGAAGGCCGCGAAGGAGGCGCCGGCTCGCCCCGCCAAGCGCTACACGATCGAGCAGTTCATGGCCACCACCACCGTGGCCGGCGCGTCCTTCTCTGCGGACGAGAAGCGCATCCTGTTCCGCAGCAACGCCAATGGCGTGTTCAACCTCTACAGCGTGTCGGTGGATGGCGGCGAGCCCGTCGCGCTGACGAACTCCACCACCGAGAGCCACACCGCCATCGGCTACTTCCCGCATGACGACCGCGTGCTCTTCACCCGCGACCACGGTGGCGACGAGCTCGACCACCTCTTCGTGCGCGAGCTCGACGGCACCGAGCGCGACCTGACCCCGGGCGACAAGCTCAAGGCGGACTTCCTCGCCTGGGCGCGCGACGGACAGTCCTTCTACGTCACCAGCAACGAGCGCGATCCGCGCTACTTCGACCTCTACCGCTACGACGCGAAGACCTACGCCCGCACCCTCGTCTACCGCAACGAGAACGGCCTGGCCGTGGCCGACATCAGCGGCGATGGCCGCTGGATCGCGCTCGAGCGCGTGCAGACCCAGGCCGACACCGACGTGCTGCTCCACGACACGCAGACCGGGCAGACCACCCACATCACGCCGCACAAGGGCGTCGCGGCCTACGCGGCCGCCAGCTTCGATCCCGAATCGAAGACGCTGCTGATGCGCTCCAACGACGGCAGCGAGTTCAGCCGCCTGATCGCCTACGACCTGGCCAGCGGCCAGATGCGCGAGGTCGAGAAAGCGGACTGGGACATCGAGTACAGCCTGTTCTCGCAGGACGGCCGCTATCGCGTCACCGGCGTGAACGTCGACGCGACGCTGACACCCCGCATCGTCCGCACCGCCGATGGCCAGCCGGTCGCGCTGCCGCCGCTGCCCGGCGGCGAGGTGCGCGGCGTGGTCTTCTCGCGCACCAGCGCGCGCATGGCCTTCTTCCTCAACGGCGACCGCTCGCCCAGCAACCTCTATGTCTACGACTTCGGCACCCGCAAGCTGCGGCAGCTGACGCGCACGCTGTCCAAGGACATCGATCCCGAGGACCTGGTCGAAGGCCGCATCGTGCGCTTCAAGTCCTTCGACGGCATGACCATCCCCTCGGTCTTCTACCTGCCCAAGGAGGCCTCGCCCACGCACAAGGTGCCAGCCGTGCTGTTCGTGCATGGCGGCCCGGGCGGGCAGACGATGCGCGGCTATTCCTCGCTGATGCAGTACCTGGCCAACCACGGCTACGCGGTGCTGGGCATCAACAACCGCGGCAGCGCCGGCTACGGCAAGAGCTTCCACACCGCCGACGACGGCAAGCATGGCCGCGAGCCGCTGTGGGACTGCGTCGAGGCCAAGACCTTCCTCGCCGCCACGGGCGTGATCGATCCCGAGCGCATCGGCATCATGGGCGGCAGCTACGGCGGCTACATGACGCTGGCGGCGCTGGCCTTCCGGCCCGAGGCCTTCAAGGTGGGCATCGACATCTTCGGCGTGTCCAACTGGCTGCGCACGCTCGAGTCCATCCCGCCCTACTGGGAAAGCGCGCGCCAGGCGCTGTACCAGGAGGTCGGCGACCCGGTGAAGGACAAGGACTTCCTGATCGCGACTTCACCGCTGTTCCACGCCAAGGAGATCCGCAAGCCGCTGCTCGTGATCCAGGGCAAGAACGACCCGCGCGTCATCCAGGTCGAGAGCGACGAGATCGTCGAGGCCGTCAAGAAGAACGGCGTGCCGGTGGAATACCTCGTCTTCGATGACGAGGGCCATGGCTTCAAGAAGAAAAAGAACCAGATCGAGGCCAATCGCCGCATGCTGGAGTTCCTCGACCGCTATCTGAAGCCGTGATCCCGGAGGGAAATCCGTGAAGAGTTGCACGGTTTACAGCCTGTTGCCGTGCCCCCCGCAACCTTCGGCAGCATGCATCCCCAGCAGCCCGGCCACGCGCCGGGCTCTTTTTGTCCGAGAGAGAGAAGCGCCCGGACAGGGCGTCGGGCGGACCACGAGTCCGCGACGCGGGTGGGGCGTTCTACAAGATGGGGGAACCAGTCATGCGATTCGAAGGAACGTTGGACAGCTGGTACGCCGAGCGCGGCCATGGGATGGTGAAGCCCGATCAGGGCGGGGATCCGCTGTTCGTGCATGTGTCGGCCTTTCCGATGGACGGCCAGTCGCCGCAGGAAGGCGAGCGCCTGAGCTTCGAGGTTGTGTCCAGGAGTGACGGCAGCAAACAGGCGGTGCGCCTGCAGCGCCTGCAGGAGTTCAAGGTGCCGTCGCAGCTGCGACCCGCGCGCACCGGATCGCGCCCGCCGCGGCCGATCGCGCGCCGCCGCACCTCGCCGCTGACCTGGATGGTGCTGGTGCTGCTGGCACTGGGCGTCGGCGCCACCGTCTGGGCCCCCGCCAGCCACGCCATCTCCACGGAGGCCGCCCAGGCCCGCCGCTGAACCTGTTGACTCCTTGGAGCTGGCAGATGCAGCTCCGCCGCGCTCGCGCAGGCGCTGTGCTCCGCTCTTTTCAGGCTGCCCCCGGGCAGCCTTTTTTGCGTCCGTGAGCCGGGGGCCGCTCAGACCTTCAGTTCGAGTCGCACGGTCCAGACCGTGAAGCTGCGGCCGGTGCTCTCGCTGGTGACGACGCGGCCCGGCGTGGTGGCGATGCTGCCGTTGCCGTAGGTCAGCGGCAGCAGGTTGCTGGCGGCCACGCGCACCGCGACCGCGGGCGAGAAGGTCCACATCGCGGAGACGTCGATGACGCGCTTCTTGTCGATCTCGTTGAGCACCTGGGCGCTCTGCTGCAGCAGTGTCGACGGCGTGTAGTTCAGCGAGGCGCCCAGCGTCAGCGGAATGGATCGCAGACGGTAGTCGGCGCCGAGGTTGGCGGTGTAGCGCGGCTGCTGGTCGAGCCGGTTGTCCGGGCCCGGGATGCCGTCCACCGACGAGTTGAAGAGCGAGAGGTTGCTGCGCACGTTGATGGGCAGCGCGTCGGCGAGGTATTCGTCGAGGCGGAACTTGGCCTCGAGCTCCACGCCATAGGTCTTGGCGTTGCCGATGTTGCGCGGCCGGATGACGTAGCGCGGCACTGGCGAGTACGGCACGGGCTCGAGCACGGCCTGGCTGCGGATCAGGTCGGTGATGCGGCGATAGAAGAAATTCGCGCTGAGCAGGCCGCCCTTCGAAAGGTATTTCTCGTAACCGATCTCGACACCCGTCGCGAGCTCGGGCTTGAGCTCGGGGTTGCCGAGGCGGTCGGGGTAGTTGATCAGGTTGGGGCCGCAGACGACGTCGGGCGGATGGCAGGTGTACTGGCTGTTGATGCTGAGCCGGCCGATGACGTCGTTGAGGTTGGGCGCCTTGTAGCTGCGGGTGAGGCTGGCGCGGATCTGCTCGCGGCTTTTCTCGTCGATCTTGTAGACGGCGTGCAGCAGCGGGGTGAGGACGCGGGAGGTGTTCTCCACCGGACCCTGGTTGTTGCTGCTGTCGGTCTGGATGGCTTCCCAGCGCAGGCCGGCGTAGAAGCCCCATTGCTTGCCGAGGCTCCACTCGTCCTGCGCGTAGACCGCCAGGCGCCGGGTGGAGGCGGAGACGTTGTCGCCGAAGTCGGCGAGGTAGGCGCAGTTGTCGCTGAGCAGGGTGCGGCCATCGACCTCGGTGCAGCCGCGGGTCTGGTCGCGCTGGGTGCCTTCGCCCTCGACGCCGGCGACGAGGCTGTGCTCGTTGTCCATCTGGTGCGTGAGCTTCCAGTTGAGGCTCCACTGCGTGTCGCGGCTGTGGGTGGTGTCGTCCTGCAGGCGGTAGAAGGGCAGGCCGGAGTTGGAGAGGTCTTCCTCGCGATGGGAGGCGCTGTCCATCGTCATGCGGCCGGCGCCAATGCGCGTCTCCATGCGGGTGTGCTCGCCCAGGCGCCGGTTCCATTGGACGTTGAGCCGTGCCATGGCGGCGCGGCTGGTGGTGTCGGTGGCGTAGGCGTCGTACTTGATGCGCTCGAAGTCGCCGGCGGGCAGGTCGGGGGACTGGGTCTGGGCGGCGGCGCTGCTGCCGCTGCCGCGGTTGACCATGAGGAAGGGCTGGAACGCGAGCGTGTCGCCGCCGTCCAGGCGCAGTTGCAGCCGGCCGGTGAGGTTGAGCGACTTGCGTTCGTCGCGCGTCTGGCCGAGGGTCTGGAGCAGCGTCTGGCGCTGCAGCGCGCCGGAGGCGGGGTCGAAGAGGCGGGTGACGGAGAAGGACTCGATGTCGTCGACGCGCTTGTGCTGCATCGCGTTGACGGTGAGGTTGTAGGCGCCGCCGTCGTCAAGCTTGTCGTTGCGGGTCCAGCTGAGGTGCGGGGTGACGTGATCGCGCTCGAAGGTGGAGGCCAGGCGGACCTCGTTGAGGCGGCGCTGCAGGGCCTCGCGCAGCACGACGTTGATGGTGCCGGCGATGGCGCGAGCGCCGAACTCGGCGGTGGGGGCGCGCATGACTTCGATGCGTTCGATCTGTTCGGGCGGCAGCTCGTCGAGCGAGAAGCCCGGCGGCATGCGCTCGCCGTTGACGAGGATCTGGGTGTAGCCGCCGCCCATGCCGCGCATGCGGATCTCGCCGCCGCGGCCGGGACGGCCGCCGGTGGTGACGCCGGGCAGGCGCTTGAGGACCTCACCGATGGTGGCGTCGCCGTAGCGCTCGATCTCCTCGCGGCCGATGACGATCTTCGAGGCCGTGGAGGCGCGGCGCTGGTCGTCGTCGCGGGACGTGCCCTGGACCTCGACGCGGTCGAGCTGGGTGGGCGAGTCGGCGTTGTCCTTGCTGGCCGGCTGCGCGGCGCGCGCGGGCGACTTCGCGGCTGGGGATGCAGGCGGCGTGGCCGGAGCGGCCGAGGGAGAGGACGGCGCGGACTGGGACCAAGCGGAGGTGCTCAGGCCCAGCATCAGGGCGATGGAAAGCGGCTGCAGGGCAGGGCGGCGGATGCGTGTCATCGGAAAGCAATGGCGATGCAGGCGCGGCCGATCTGGCGATGGCTGGGACGGAAGCGCGGAGAAGTGAAGCGGCGAGTGCGGCGCGTCAGAAGGAAGGCCGGTCGCGGAACGGGCCGAAGGATCGCACGGTGTACGTTTCGTGACGAAGGCCGGGACGGACTTTCAACCTTCTTTACTTGAGGTGATGGGCGGGCGCGACGCGGGTGCGGGAAAACCCGGAATGCGGTCCTGTGCTCGCGGGGTTGCGGCAGCGGCGCAGTGCCACTGATCGAAGCTATTGAAGGTCGAAATCAAGAGGACAACATGGGCCGCACGCCTGCGCTCGTGCGGGCGAGGAGTGCTTTGATGTTGGACCTGCTTGATCTGGAAAAGGTGCGCGCGGTAGGGCCGCGGCGATTCCTGTTTGTCTTCGCGCTCAGCTTGGCGATGCTGTTCTTCGGCTTGTTCGTCGCCGCTGGCGTCATCACGGACGGTCAGTACAAGGCGGATCGTGGCCTCCTCATCACCAGCCTCGTCTATGGTTTCGTGATGACCGCAATCTTCGGCCGCGAGATTTGGCGGCTGTCATCCGAGCAGAACTGACATGGAAGTTGTGGTCCGTACAAGGCGGCCTGCTTCGATGCCTCAAGCAAGAGCGATCAAGTGATGACCAGGTTCGTCGTTTTGGTATGCGCGATCTCGATCGCCATGGCATCGGCCCATCCGCTGCTCAAGCGCCTGTTGAGTGACTTCGGGCGGGAGGAGATCGTGTTCGTCGTTCTTCCGCTGTCTTGCGTCTGCTCGTATCTGATCGGCAGGTTCTTTCAGTCGAATGAGGACAACTTGCTGGAGATCGTCAAGGGCGGTGACAGGCTGGCGGCGATCAAGCGCGCCGTCTTCGGCCGATCGCGATCGCGACGCTGAAATGAAAGAAGCCACCCGCTCGGGGTGGCTTCTTTCTGAAGAGGGTATCCGTGACGCTGGTGACGGGTTCCAGCTTTCTGCCCTATGTCGCAGCCGGTTGTTGTCTCGGATGGGTGGCATTCTGGCCAGCCTGTGTGACGGCCAGTTGACGAAGCGCAAGTGCTCTCTGGCTCAATTCATCGCCGGGCGATTGGCGAGCGGCCGCGTGGACTCGCGCACGATGAGCTGCGGTGGCGGCGGCTGCACCGCCGAGCCGCCCGTCCTCAGCAGGTCCAGCATCGCCGCCGCAGCCCGCCGGCCGAGTTCGACGATGTGCACGTCCACCGTCGTGCGCGGCGGACTCGCATGCGCCGTGTGCAACAGATCGTCGTAGCCGACCAGCGAGATGTCCTCGGGCACGCGGAAGCCGCGGCTGTGAAGCACCCGCGCCGCACCCGCCGCCATCTGGTCGTTGGCCGCGAAGACCGCCGTGAAGCGCGCGCCCGCCTCGAGCATCCGTTCCATCGCCCGCGCGCCGCCGGTCTCGAGATAATCGCCGCCGGCGATCAGCGACTCGTCGACGGCGATCCCCGCTTCCGCGAGCGCCAGCCGATAGCCCGTCTCGCGCTCCTTCGAATCCGCATGCGTCGCGTCGCCGCCGATGAAGGCAATGCGCTGATGCCCGCGCTCGATCAAATGCCGCGTCGCCGCGCGCGCGCCCTCGACGTCGTCGGTCTTCAGCGCATGCAGCCCGGGGGCCTGGAGCGTGCGGCCGGTGACCACGATGGGCAGATCGCGCGCGAGGTCGACAAGGAAGCCATCCGTCAACCCGCCCGTCAGGACGATGATCCCGTCCACGCGCCGCGACCGTAGCGAGGCGATGCAACGCCGCTCCTCCTCCGGATCCCAATGCCCGCTGGAGACCACCAGCGCATAGCCGGCCGGCGTGAGCACCTCCTCGATGCCGCGCAGCAGCAGCGCGTAGTACGGGCTCTCGAAGTACTGGGCCAGCAGCCCGATGTTGAAAGTGCGTCCATCGGCGAGCGCCCGCGCGATCGTGTTCGGCACGAAGCCGAGCTCCTCGATCGCCCGGCGGACGCGGCTGGTCTTCTCGGGGCTGACTTGCGCGCTGCCGCTCAGCACGCGCGAGACGGTACTGGACGAGACGCCGCTCGCGGCGGCCACCATGCCCAGCGTGACCTCCTGCGAGGTCGAGAGGAGGGGCTTCTTTCTCTTCATGGGAAAGCGCTTTCAAGGAGTGGTGATCCTACTCCTGGGGGAAGCGCCTGTCTGCGCGGACAGCCGCGCGAGGTGGAAGAATGCAGCCCCATGCCTGGGCCGCTTCCACAGGAAGCGGCCGATGGCCGCGGCGGGTCAGGCCAGCTCAGGCCCGCCGATTGCTAGGGCCGCTCCTAATACCTTCCAACGCCACCATGCAGGATCGCTTGAAAGTTCTGGTCGCCGATGACCAGCCGGATTCGCTGGAGCTCCTGCGCGAGCTGCTGACGGTCTACAACTTCGAGTTGAAGGTCGCGCCGACCGGGCTCGAGGCGATCCGGATCGGTCTGAAGTGGGAGCCGGACCTGCTGATCACCGACATCGCGATGCCCGACGCCGACGGCCGCCATGTCGCGAGCCGCCTGAAGCTGAGCCTGCCGGCGCTGGTCGCGATCGCGGTCAGCGGCACGCCGCTGAACACGGATTTCGAATCGGCGGAGGACCTGGTGTTCGATGAGTACTTCGTCAAGCCGATCAACTGGGCGCGGCTGCACGCGGTGCTGACGCGGCACGGGGCGAAGGTGGTCGAGCCGGGCGGGGCGCAGCTGTTCGGCGCGGAGCCGGACGACGACGTGCCGACCACCGCGGCGGTGCGGCTCGACGGCGATCCGGACCCGGCGCGATGAGGCGGCTGCTGCATCTCACCAGCCGGCACCGCGCGCCGTCGACGAACCGCGCGCTGGGCCTGCTGCTCGCGTTCAACGCGGGCGCGGTGAATGCGGGCGGTTTCCTGATCCTGCAGCGCTACACCTCGCACATGACGGGGTTCGCGTCGCAGCTCGCCGATGGCGCGGTGCTGGGGCAGGGCACGCTGGTGCTGAATGCGCTGGGCGCGATCCTGGCGTTCCTCTGCGGTGCGGCCGTCTGCGCGATGCTGGTGAACTGGGCGCGCCAGCATGGACTGCGCAGCGTCTACGCGCTGCCGCTGATGCTGGAGGCGGCGTTGCTGTTCCCGTTCGGCCTGATGGGCGCGATCACGCTGAGCTGGCACACGCCGTTCGCGGTGCCGCTGACGGTGCTGCTGCTGGCATTCATCATGGGGCTGCAGAACGCGGTGGGATCCAAGACCTCGGGCGGGAGCATCCGCACCACCCACATGACGGGGAACATCACCGACCTGGGGATGGAGCTCGGGAAGATGCTCTATTGGAACCGGCAGCCCACGGCGAGCCGGCCGGCGGTGCGGCATGACCGCCAGCGCGCCTGGCGCGCGGGCGGGCTGCTGGCGGCATTTGTGCTGGGCGGGGTGGCGGGCGCGCTCGGGTTCAAGCACCTGGGCTTCGTGTGCGTGGTGCCGCTGGCGGCGGTGCTGTTCGTGCTGGCCCTGCCGCCGGTCACGCGCGACTGGGGGCGGTGGAGAGGCGTGCTCAGGCGGTCCAGATGAGGCCCGCCGCCGGCGCTTGCGCTCAGCGCGGGCTGCTGGCCGGACGCTCGCGCTCCCGTTCCTTGCGTGCGGCCTCGCGGGCCTCGAGCTCGCGCTGCCGCTGGATGCGGTCGCCCTCGTTCGCATTGGCGGCGCTGTGCATGGCCTCGGCGCGGCGCCGGGCGTCGGGGCCACCGGTGAGGCTGCTCTGCGCGTCGACGGCCTGCTTGCTGATGTTCCAGTCCGCCGCCGAGTAGTTGCCCTGGCCCTTCTGGCACTGGCGAGCGCGGCGGATCTCGTCCTGGACGAAGCGCTTGGCTTCCGGGCTCAGCGAGATCGAGCTGGCCTTGGTTTCCATGCCGGCGATGTCGCGCTCGGACGGGCAGACGTTGTTGGTCACCGGTGGGGCGGGCTGGGTGCCGTTCGAGGGCGCCGCCGTGCCGGCGCGCTCTTCGGCGGAAGCGGCCCGGGCCCGTTCGGCGATGGCCGCGCGGTCCGCCGAGGTGTCGACGACATTGCCCTGAAGGGCGCGTTGCGGCAGCGGCTCGCCCTTGTTGGGGCAGGGCTGGTCCGAGTAATGGACCTTGCCGTCGATGACGCATTTCCAGACTTCGGCGCGGGCGGCGGGCGCGGCCATTGCGCTGGCGGCGAGCAGGCAGGCGAAGGCGGTCCGGTGGATCTTTGGCATGTGCTTGTCTCCCTGAAAGGGATCGAACGCGCCGACTCTCGCATGTGTTGACAGGCTGGAGGCAACGGAGGGCAACAGATGGAGCGGCGCCGCTGCGGCTCGGCAGCCCAGCGGCGGCGTGTCGGGAAAACCCCCTCGGCCGCATTGGTGTGCTTCCGATTCCCGCGGCTTTCGGCTATCAACAGAATTCGGGCATGAAGCAAACGCAAGGCTCGACGACGGCGTCGCAGAACGCTCGAGCTGCCTGGGTCAGGGGAGGCAACCATGTTTGATCGCATCGCGCGCTACGCGCCGCAGATCATCGGCACCACCATGTGTGCGATCGGTCTGTCGCTGATTCCGCTGGGTGGGTTGTTCGACGAGACGGCCTTGCAGCGCAAGACGCGCGAAGTCGCGGCGCAGCGGGAGCGCGTCGCCACGGTCGCGGCCGCGGAGCAGGCGGCGCGATCGTCGCGCGTCCGCGACTAGCGCGAGCCCGTCAAGTCCCCTCCCGCCGCTTCCCCGTCCTGGCCGTGGCCGGCGGCGGATGAAGCGGGCAGCATGCGGTCCTCCGAACCTTCGGCATGGACCTGCAGCATGGCTTTGATCTCTCTTCGGCGGACGCTTGCCGCTTCCATCTGCGCGTGGATGGCGGGTGGTGCGCTCGCCGCTTCTGATGCCGCCTCGCTCGCCACCGACCCGGCGGCCATGACGCAACTGGTCGAGGCGGTGACGCTCGACGTGATCTCCGAGCTCTCCGTCTCCGCGTGCGAGGACATGGGGGTGCCGTCGGCCGCGCAGATGCGCGATGCGTGGGTGGCCTGGCGCACGCGTTATCAGCTCCCGCCGCTGCGGGTGGTCGTGACGCGCGTGATGGAGCGCAAGAGCAGCGACCCGCCGTGGGACAAGCTGGTCGATCGGGTTCGCAAGCGGGTGCTGACGAATGCCACGCCCGATCAGGCTTGCCTCGCGATGGCGCGTGAGTGGGACGGCCCCGGCATGGACATCGCCGCGAAGTATCCGCAGGCTGTTCCGGTGGCGCGGGCGCTCGTGCAGGCGAAGCTCGTGACGCCGCCGACGCCGCTCCCAGTGGCTGTCGAGCCGGCGCGGGGCCAGCTCTTGCTGCCGAGCCAGGTGATCGCCTTGACGGCGCAGCGGGGGAGCTGGCTGGCGATCTCCGACGAAGCGGCGCTTCGCAAGATGGGGCAGGTCTACGTGAAGGGCAGGGTGGCGCGCGATCTCCGTCATCCCGAGCGCTTCCATCTCGTTGAGGAGCGCGGCGACCGCCGGGCCGAGCAACTGATCTATCTGAAGTTCAACGCCGAGCCGTGGGTGGGGCGAGAGATCGTGCTGCGCGGGGTGGTGACCTCGCTGAGCCGGCTGTCGATGGACCTGGCGGACGCGGCGCTGGTGAACGACGCGTCGGGCCTGACGGTGTCGCCGCTGCCGCAGACGCCGCTGGCTCGCAAGGAGGTGCTGCTCCAGCGCGTGTCGACCGCGCCCGGCCAAGGGTTGAGCGAGAGGGATCTGGTCGCGGTCGTCCTTCATGGGGAGGCCAACTACAACTACGGCAGCCGTTGGGAGGAGGACGTGAGGTTCCTGTTGAAGGACGGGACGGTGTACCGCCGCACGGAGATGCCGCCGGATCAGCTGAACGTCGCGGCGTCGAGGCAGTTGGAGCCGCAGCGCTGGGGGCGATGGAGAAGCACCGGCAAGGGCTACGAGATGCAGGAGCAGGACGACGAGGGGCGGCCGGTCGGCGAATGGAAGCTGGAGAAGCACGTCGCGGTGAAGCCGTGGCCGAAGGACGCGAGGCTGGAAGGAAGCTTCAGCCGGAGCAGCTTCAACGGGAGCATGGTGACGGGCGGGACGTCAGCGACGCGCGGGATCCGGTTCACGAAGGACGGGCGCTTCGAGCGCAGCTACAGCGCGCTGTCGAGCACGGGGAGCTTGCAGGCGATTACTGGGACGGTGATCGCGGGGTCGTCGCAGGGGGATGGGTCGGGGAGCAGCAGCACCGGCGGCGGGACGGTGGGGACAGGGCTGGGAACGGTCGGCGCGACCAGCGGGACGCGGACGAAAGACGATGGGGCGAGCCGGAGAGGGCGGTATCAGCTCGGCGGGTACGCAATCACGCTGGTCTACGACGACGGGCATGAGGAGCGGCTACTCAGTTTTCCGGTGGAGGGGAATGGCCGGAGTGTGTATGTCGGAGGAGGGAGTTACGACCTCTCGAAGTAGGGCGTCAATAACTTCTTTTTCCGCTCACAATGATTTGCTCAGGCCTACCCAATTGAAGGTATTTCAAGCACTCAAAGAACTGCGCCTTTCTTTCCATGAAGGCTGTTAGGTACGCTTCGGAAACCCCGAGTCGATTAATGATCTCTCTCCGAATGGACTCGGCCCAAGTAGGATGCAGCGGATCAATCAACATGAAAATGCGAAGAAGGAGTTCGGACTTCTCGGCATCTCCAAACTTGAGCTCCCTCTGCAAAAGATCCACCAACTCGCCAAAGTACGTACGGCGGGCCATGCCAGAGATCAGCGAAGACCATCTGACGGGGACCTTCTCTTTGAAGAGGCGGATAGGTAGGTAGGTTCTGAGTCGCTCAAGAAGTCGCGTGACGAACCTCGCCGAGTCGGCGCTATTGATCGGGAGTGCACTAGAAATCAGAGCCTTTGCCCCAGATGAGAATAAAGCGTCGGCTATTGAGTTATGGCTTGCGTCGACCGGGCTGGTATCGCAAGCGCTTAGGATGACGATCGGAGATATTTTCGCGTGTTCGGCAATCTCAGATCCAAAAACGACCTCATCTCGGAGGTGAAGGACGCCGCCATTATAGGAATCATGACTTCCGTGGAGATCGAAAACTGTTATCGCATGACGGTTCTCCTCAAGAACACGAAACAGCTCTGCTTTGTTGGAGACATCAAACCATTTAATGTTTATGTCGATCTGTTTCGGCGATTCGTCCGGAACGAACTCTTCTGGAATTACCCCGTTCTTTCTCAGGCGCTCGATGACCGCTCTCGAGGGAGCGTCTCTTTTCAATTTGAATTGTTCTAAGAGATTCTTTAGATCATTCCTCAGGCGATCGTCGTGAGCAAACGAGCTAATGAAAAGAATATCTGAAAAGTCTTCGGCTGCTAGATGCACTCGACGTGAATCCAATAGCAGCTTTGAGGCGACGTGACCCGGCGTAACGGGGATCCGACTGACTTCGTGTCTGATCATGAGCGGTAGTCCTTGAGCCGCCGCCCATTCAAGAGGCAAATTGGAAATTAACTTGATCGCAGCAGACGGTATTGATTCAAAGTACTCGAGCCAAGGCCCTAGCGTCGACGAGATGGCCTGCTGGAAATTTGTCATCATTCGATCAATTTTTCGCTGATCGCCGCGATCACTTGCTCCGATGCAGTCCACCTGGGCAAACGCCATGCTGTTGTTGAGCGGAAGCTTGATGACCGGACAAACCTCGTTGGCGGCAGCCAGAGTGATCAGTCGGTCCAGCAGCGTCCGTTGGGCTTCAAGCTGGTCAATGTACGAATTGCCCAAATCATCATTCGAATTCCCGCCTCGATTCGAATACTTGATTGCCTCGATTAGGTCGGCTGCTTTCTCGATCCTCCTTGAGGCAAGATTGGCCTCGGTGAACTGCTTCTTTTCTTTTAGAAACAATAGATTGCTTGATAGATCAGTCAAATACGCGTGAGCAGCAGTTGATACGGTGCCGCTTCCCAGATTTTCTATGATCTGGTTTCTGATGTATATGATCGAATTTGCAGCGAGGATGATTTCGTTTGGTAGAAATCTGTTATTTCCCTCGATCACTTTGAAAGAGGCTCTTAATGATTTAAGAACTCCAATCATTGGTGCGGAGTAGGTATTCGCGGAGAGCTCCATGTCAATCTGAATGCTCTCTGAACTGGGGGTGTCTGCAAGTTGATCGATGAAATCTTTGAGTTTCCTTTGAGATCTGACATCCATCTTCGAGATGTGCGCAAGAATCCTCTGATTTATTGTTGGGCGATCAACTTTGGATAGTTCTAGGGTGACACTGTCATTATGTATATGTACCGAATATGAAGTGACAATTGAATCGGATTCAAGGGGTGGGGATTCAGAAGCGCGGAGGAAAACTACTTTGAATTTGTCTTCAAAGTTTTCCAATTCTTCCGGACTATGAAAGAAGGCTATTTTGTGTCCGTCAAATATCCCCTCCAATCGATATCTGATTGCGTTTTCCTTGTTGCAGATCACTTCAACGAGATCCTTCGGAAGCCTGCTTATTACGTCGAAGACGGGAGTTGCTTCGATCAATCGGAGGTCGTATTCGTTTGGAAAGGAAAATCCACTGGAAGCGGCTGGAATCTGAATGGCGTAAAGAATTTGGAGGAGGAGATTATTGTCTGGTTCCATATCTTCTTGATTCACCAGCGCGATCAATGGTTGAGGAAGAATGCCCCAGTCGCTATTGCGAGTGGGGCATTGATTCGAGCGCAGTGCTGCGGTTTCCCAGTTTTATGCTTCTCGCCTAAGTCGCTGTTGGTTGCAAGTACGACGAGACCGTGGCTCTCAGTTGGTCGGCAAAGTTATGGATATCATCAAGCGATTCGAGCGGAAACTGTTCCTCGTCCTTCGCGGCATTGAATATGCCCAATCGCAATTTCTGGGAGTTGTTGAATCGAAGTCGACACACCGGCTTTCGATTATTGTCGTCCAGCAGGATCGCGCAGTAGCTCTGTGCATCTCTCATGAATACGCGTTTCGAGGGGACGAGGCTGCGAACTAATGCGCGTACGGTGTAGAAGGCCTCCAATTCTTCAGGCGTTGTGACGACTTGCGCTTCTTCCTGAGCCGGGACTTGCAATATGCTCGATGGTGGTTTCGGAGCGGCAACTATCGGTTCTGGGACGCTGACCGTTTCCGGGGCCATAGCGCCTTTTAGGCGGTCATTGATCCGCTCCCCTAGTAATTGCTCGAATGCTCGCCTCGTAATCAGCGTGAACTGATCCTTGATCGCAGGAGTAAACCGACGATTCCCCAGTAGGTCGGTGGACACTAATCGAACGAATTCCTCTGCGGGATTCAGCATCCACTCGGCAAGACGTGCCTGAATCGCCCGGGTGTATTTGAGTTCATTCGCGGTGGTGAGAATGGTTTCCAAATCGAAGGCTGCCTTGGCGAACTTCTTCAGTTCCTCGACGTCTCGTTCATTGAAATCGAGGATGTTGAACTCGAAGAACGGCTTCTCGTCCATCTTGTTCGGTTGCTCAAGGTCAGTAAAGAATCGATAGACCAGACCGTTGGTAAGCACGCCGAAGCGTGCTTCCGTCACATGGAAGTATCGGAAAAGTTGGCTCGCGTGATTGATGCTCAGATCGCCGCCTGCCTTCTTGCACTCGAATAGCATGATCGGCTTACCGGCTTGGAGGATGGCGTAATCGACCTTCTCTCCCTTCTTTGTGCCCACGTCGGCTACTAACTCTGGTGTGACCTCAAGCGGGTCGAAGACGTTGTAACCGAGCGCTTGGATGAACGGCATGACCATGGCGTTCTTGGTCGCTTCTTCGGTCTGAATGAGGCTCTTGGTGTTTGCAATGCGTGTTGACAGTACGCGTAGCTGATCAATGAAGTCCATCTCGTTCCTCCCTGGAAATTTGGACAGACTGCTTGTATCACTTTGCAAGCAATCTGCAATCAGGAGGCGCCTTGAGTGCCATTGTTGGGTCGCGACCAAAAGAAAAAGCCCCGACATCTCACGATGCGGGGCTTTGATTTGGCTCCTCGACCTGGGCTCGAACCAGGGACCTACGGATTAACAGTCCGGCGCTCTACCGACTGAGCTATCGAGGAATCGTCGGTTTTCAGATCCTATCGACCTGAATTCTTGGGCCAGTGTCTTCGGTCGGACTCTGGCTGAAAAAGAACGAAGGTCCTAAGACCTTCGTCATCTGATCTTGGCTCCCCGACCTGGGCTCGAACCAGGGACCTACGGATTAACAGTCCGGCGCTCTACCGACTGAGCTATCGGGGATCAGAGCCTAAGAGTATACACAGAAAAATCAGTCCCTCACAAGACCCACTCCACCGACGCCCGCCATGTGCGATTGGCGAGCGGGTACAGATAGACATGGTTGTACTGGTACGGCGACTCGCGCCACGCCCGGCGGTCCGTCACGTTGTCCACGCCAACACGCCAGATCAGCAACTGCCGGCCCACGTTCTGCTCATAACGAGCCCCAAGGTCCAGCCGCGTCCAGCTCGGAATCGACAGCGAGTTGTCCGGCAGCACCATGCGCTTGCCCTCGTAGACCACGCCCGCCTGCAGCTCCAGACCCGGCAGCCACACGTTCTGATGCGCCTGCAGCTTCAGCACGGTCTCCGGCACGTTCGTCGGCTTCAGGCCGTTGAGCGTCACGTCCTCGCTGCGCTCACGGCGCGCGCGCAGCTTCATCGCGCTCGCCATCAGGCCGCCGTTCGTCCACTTCAGATCCGCCTGCGCTTCCACGCCGCGATGGTTCTGCTCGCCGTCGATGCGGGTCTCGAGCATGTTCTCGCCGTTCACCGTGACCGGCACGTCGCGCGTCGCGGGCTTGTTGATGTCGAAGTAGTTGATCGACCAGTCCACCGTCCGGCTGCCCGACTTCAAACCGATCTCCCACTGCTTGCTGCGCAGCGCCGGCAGCACCGCCGTGCGGTTCGCATAAACCGGCAGGTTGGGCACGACCGCCGATTCAATGCCTTGGCCCCAGCTCGCGTAAGCCAGCAACTGCGGATCGATCGCGTAGCTCACGCCGAGCCACGGCGTCGTGAACGACTGCGCGTACGGATTCGGCGTGCCGACCTGGCCCGCCTCCGGACCGACCGCGACACTGTCGCGCTTGAGCCGCGTGTGACGCACACCGAGCCAGCCTTGCCAGCGCTCGCTGAACTGCATCGCGTCGCGCAGATAGAGCTCGGTGCTGCGCTCGGTGCGGTTGGTGTTGGTGCCGGAGAGCGTGGGATCGGCCGTCGTCGGCAGCGTGCCCCAGATGTTGCCGGTGCCCGCCGGGTTGTAGGCCTGACCCTGCAGCCGGCTCTTGTAGCGCGAGAACAGCACGCCCGTCGTCAGCTCGTGCGTGATGCCCGCCGTTCTCAGCTTGCCCTGCGCCGAGAGGTAGAGCGCGTCGCTGTTGCGGTGCTCGTTCTCGCTGCGGAAGTCGTATTGATCGAAGGTGCCGTCGGGGCAGTAGGTGCTCGGGTAAAACGTGCCGTCGCCCGCGGTGCAGCCGAACGGGTAGGCGAGGCGGTCATCGTTGACCAGCCGCTGGATCGCGGCATGCGCCTGCAGCTTCCAGTCGGCATTGAGTTGATGCTGGACGCGCAGCGAGGCGGTGCGGCCCTCGAAGACGACCGGCAGGCTCCACGACTGGTTGTTGAGGTTGATGCGCGGATCGATGGCCTTGGCGTCGGGCAGCTTGTCGCCGAGCAGGCTGAAGCCGGGCTGGCTGGGCTGGCTCTGGCGGCTGAGCTCGACCTCGGCCTCGATCAGCGTGTCGCGAGTGACGCGCCAGTCGCCGGCGACGGCCATCAGCCAGCGGCTGCCGTCGGCGTCGCGCAGCTCGGGGCGGAGCTTGGCGGCCTGCAGGTTGACGCGCAGGCCGAAGGCCTTGTCGTTGCCGTGGCCGTCGCTGAAGCGGTGGCTCCAGTCCATCGCCGATTCGATGGTGCCGCGCTCGCTGACGCCGAGCATCACGCTGGTCAGCTCCACCGTCGGCCGCTTCACGACGAGATTGACCAGGCCGCCCGGGGCGCTGGTGCCGGACTGGATGCCGGACGTGCCCTTGAGGACTTCGACGCTGCCCTTGTTGGCCAGGGGGAGGGCGGTCTCGGCGTTGATCGGGAGGCCGTCGCGGCGGAAGTTGAAGCGGTTGTCGAGGTCGTAGCCGCGGACCTTCAGATAGGAGACGTAGCCGGTGGAGTTGTAGGAGTCGCCCACGCTGGCGTCGAGCAGCGTCAAACCGGCAAGGCCGCTCAGGCCGCGGTCGGCGAGCATCTCGGCGCTGATGACGCTGGCCTGCATCGGGAGCTTGGCGACCGGCGTGTCGCCGAAGCCGCCGACGGTGACGGGCGCATCGGCGGTGCCCTTGATGACGACGCTGGGCAGCGCGGGAGCCGCCGCCGAGGCAGAGGAGGCCGAGGACGCCGACTGCGCCGCGGCGGAGAGGGACAGGCCGCCAGCGGCCAGGGCGATCGACGCGATCGCGAGGCGGTGCAGCGGGAAGGGAGTCAGAACGGACGAAGTTGCCATCGGAATGCCGGAGCCAGGAATGCGATGGCAGGTCGGCAAACCGGACACGCCGATGAGAAGGCGGCGTGCGAGGACACCCGTGGTGTCGAAGGCATGCTTCCCTGCGCGAGGATTAACTCGGCCCGCGAAGATCTGGCTCCGCGGGCTGACGGCCGGACTGGCCGTCATCAGGTTCAAAGGGACTTTCTCAGCCGGCCCGCCGACGCATCGATCGGACCAGCACCCCTAGCGAAACTCGCCGGACGGGCCGGCGAGCGGGTGGGATTCTAGCCGTGGTCGCGAAGCAGGGGATACGGCGAGGTCCGGCGAGTGGCTTCATCGCCCCAAAGCGGGAGTAGAGTGCCGCATTCGCTGCGGGCGTCCGGAACGAAGCCCGAGAGGCAAGACGCGGCGATTGCTGACCGACATTGAAAGCTGAGGAGCTCAGACCATGCCCAAGGGTGAACAACGCAACGACAAGGCCAAGATGAAGCCGAAGAAGGACAGCGGCAATACGAAGGAATCCTCCTTCGTCTCCGACCGGCCCGTCGCCCCGACGACGGCCGTCATGCCCAAGGGCAAGCTCAAGAACAAGCCGGGCTGAACCCTCGTCCAGCCCCGCCCGGCCCCTGCGGCCGACATCCAACCGCCCCGCTGATTGCCCTGCAATCGCGGGGCGGCGTCATTTGCGCGCCCGCTTTTGCCGCGCCGCAGCAAGACGTGACCCCCCATCTCTCCATCCATCTCCCACTGAAGGGGGAAGGTGATTGACTCGCTCCGGCCGCCGGGGCCCACTGCGCCCTCTGGCCGCGGTCCGCCGTTCGGAGAAACCTGCGGAACGCGCAGGAAATGCAGCGAGCGCGTTCTGTTGACGGATGAATTCATCTGCATACACTGAACAAATCCCCACCGCTTCACGCCCTTCGACATGAACGCGAGCAGTCCCCCGACCACGATGGAGCCCTTGTCGGCCCGCATCCCCAGTGACCTCTATCTCTGGCTCGCCCAGCTGCAGGTCGAGGGCGCCGCGACCAACAGCGACAAGCTGCGCGTGCTGCTCGGCCAGCTCAAGCGGCAGCACGACGGCGCCTTCGACTACGTCGCCGCTCACGCCTGGACCCGCGACCTCACCGCCCGGCTGCGCGACTCGCTGGTGCGCATCGAGAGCGAGACCGGCCAGCACTCCGAGGTCGTCAGCCTGCTGCTGGATCACTTCATCGCCGCGCTCGCACTAGCCATCAGTCAGGCGCCCGCCGACGCCGGGCAGGCGCGCCAATTCGAAGAGGCCCTCGTGCGCCGCGCCGCCGCGCTCTGCGAGACGCTGCTGCGCCAGGGCACGCCAGCCTCCGCCGCCGCGTACGACCCGCAGGTCGTGCGCAGACACCTGGGCACCGCGCTCGACCTCGCCCAGCCCCTGCATCCCTCCACGTCCTCGAAAGGATCCTGAGATGACCGACACCCTGAAGACCCGCGTCGGCCGCGTGATCGCCGGCAGCGTGCACGCGCTCCTCGACCGGATCGAGGACCAGGCCCCCGAGGCCATGATGGAGCAGTCGATCCGCGAGGCCGACACCGTCATCGACGACGTCCGCCATGAACTCGGCACGGTCTCGGCGAACCGCCATCTGTCGCAGCGCCAGCACGCCAACCTGAACCAGCTGCACGCGACGCTCGCGTCGCAGATCGACGAGGCGATGACCGCCGGCCGCGAGGACCTCGCCCGCGCCGCCGTCGCGCGGCAACTCGACATCGAGGCGCAACTGCCGGTGCTCGAGACCACGCTGGCCGAGCAGGCGCGGCAGGAAAACGAGCTGACCGGCTTTGTCGCCGCGCTGCTGGCCAAGAAGCGCGAGATGCAGGACGCGCTGACGGAATTCCGCAAGAGCCGCGCCGCAGCCGCCGCCACCGTGACCAGCCCCGCGGGCGCCGGCACCGCCGCGCACCGCATCGGCAAGGTCACCGACGCCTTCGACCGCGTCTACGAGCGCCAGACCGGCCTGTCCGGCACCGCCCGTCAGAACGGCCTGCAGCAGGCCGCGCAGCTCAAGGAGCTCGACGATCTCGTCCGCGACAACAAGATCGCCGAGCGCATGGCGCAGCTGAAGGCCGCGAAGTCATGAGCCTCTTCACCGCGCCGCAGAACCTGCCGTTCGGCATCGGCTTCGCGCTGATCGTCGGCATCGCGCTCGTCGAGGGCGCGGGCATGCTGATCTCGTTCAGCCCCAGCAACCTGATCGACCACCACCTGCCCGAGATCAGCGGCGACACCGGCCTGGACCGGGTGCTGGGCTGGCTGCACCTCGGGAAGGTGCCGGCGCTGGTCCTGCTGCTGCTGTTCCTGAGCGGCTACACGGTCTTCGGCTACAGCCTGCAGGTCGTCATGAACGGGCTGTTCGGCGGCTACCTGCCGGCGGCCGCGGCGGGTGTCGCCGCGGTACCGGCCGGCATGGCGACCGTGCGGGGACTGGGCGCGCTGATCGCGCACATCATTCCGCAGGACGAGACCAGCGCCGTCAGCGAGCAGAGCCTGGTCGGCCGCGTCGGCATCGTCGTGACCGGCGCCGCGCGGCGCGGCCTGGCGGCGCAGGCACGGGTGAAGGACGCGCATGGGCGCTCGCACTACCTGATGGTCGAGCCCGACGTCGACGACGAGATCTTCGAGGAGGGCGTGCAGGTGCTGATCGTCAGCAAGGCGGGCGCGTTCTACCGCTGCATCGCGAATCCGCATCCGACGCTGATGTGAAGCGCGTCTCGCCACGCACACCAATTTCATTGAGGGAGTATTGAGTTCATGGACAACCTGATCGAGCTGCTGATCATCGCCGGCATCGCGTTCGTCGCACTGCTGAGCATCGGCTTCATCTTCGCGCGGCTGTACAAGCGCTCGACGAAGGAGACCGCCTTCGTCCGCACCGGACTGGGCGGACAGAAGGTCATCATGGATGGCGGCGCGATCGTGCTGCCGGTCTTCCACGAGCGGGTCCTGGTCAACATGAACACGCTCAAGCTCGAGGTCCAGCGCCGCGAACGCGAGAGCCTGATCACCCGCGACCGCATGCGCGTCGACGTGACGGCGGCCTTCTTCGTGCGGGTCAAGCAGACCGAGGAGTCGGTGAGCATCGCCGCCCAGACGCTGGGCGCCCGCACGATGAGCCCGAACGAGCTCAAGGCGCTGGTGGAGGACAAGTTCGTCGACTCGCTGCGCGCGACCGCGGCAACGATGTCCATCCAGGAACTGCAGGACAAGCGCCGCGACTTCGTGCAGGCGGTGCAGAACGCGGTCGCCGAGGATCTGGAGAAGAACGGCCTCGAACTGGAGTCGGTGTCGCTGACCAGCCTCGATCAGACCGACAAGCAGTTCTTCAATCCCAACAATGCGTTCGACGCCGAAGGCCTGACCCGGCTCACCGAGCAGACCGAAGCGCGCCGCAAGCAGCGCAACGACGTCGAGCAGGACACCGAGGTGCAGGTCCGTACAAAGAACCTGGATGCGACGCGGCAGAAGCTGACGATCGAGAAGGACCAGGAGTTCGCGACGCTGGCCCAGCAGCGCGAGATCGAAATCACCCGCGCCGAACAGATCGCGCTGATCGCGTCGCAGCAGGCCGAGCGTGGCCGCCAGGCCGAGGCCGCGAAGATCGAGGCCGAGCGTCAGGTGAGTCAAAAGCGCATCGAGGCCGATCGCGAGATCAAGTCGGCGGAGATCGAGAAGAACCTTGCCGTGCAGACGCGCGAGATCGAGATGGAGCGCAAGACCGAGATGCAGCGGGCCGAGCAGCGCAAGCAGGTGGAGATCGCGCGGCAGGACACGCAGATCGCGATCGCGACGAAATCGCGCGAGCAGTCGGACGCCGATGCCGCGGCCAACCTCGCCCGCGCCGAGATGGTGAAGGCCGAGGAACTGGTGAACACCGCGCGCCAGGTCGCGGTGGCGGAGCGCGAGAAGAACATCCAGCTGATCGAGGCTTCGAAGGAAGCCGAGCAGCTGGCGATCGCGGTGCGGGTGTCGGCGTCGGCGGAGAAGGAAGCGGCGCTGGACCGCGCCGAGGCGCTGACCATCGAGGCCCAGGCCAAGCAGGCCGCGGCGCTGGCGGAAGCCGAAGGCCGCCGCGCGATCAACGAGGCGCTGAACACGCTGTCCGCCGCGCAGATCGACCTGCAGGTCCGCACGATGCTGCTGCAGCAACTGCCGACCATCCTGGAGCAGGCGGTGCGTCCGATGGAGAAGATCGACTCGATCCGCATCTTCCAGGTCAACGGCATGCCGGGCGCGAGCAACGACGGCACGGGCGGCGCGGTCAATGGGCATGGCGGTCACGGTGGTCATGCCGGCAACGGCACGGCGGGCGGTGCGACCTTTCCCGAGCAGGTGATGAACTCGGCGCTGCAGTACCAGATCGCCAAGCCCATCGTCGATGCGGTGATGAAGGATGCCGGCCTGTCCAACGATGGCATCACCGGCGTGGCGCACTCGCTGGCGGGCATGCTGGGGCAGGGCAACGGCGCGCCGGTGCCGCAGGTCCCGCAGGTCCCGCACGCGGCGCAGAAGTCGATCGACGGCCCGCACGCCTGATCAGCCGCCACTGAAGGAAAGAAGCCTGCGGGTGAAAGCCAGCGGGCTTCTTGCTTTCAGACGAGGCGTTGCGTGAGTCAGGCCGCGAGGGCGAACCGGTCGTCGACCTGACCTTGGCGTACGGCCTGCCAGCCCAGACACGCGAGGGCGACGGTGCGGGGGACGGCTTTCGCACCGCTGCGGTAATAGGCCACCATGCGACGGGACATGCCCAGCGCCGCCGCTGCCGAGTCCAGGTTCAACTCGTTGTCGTACATCCACCGGACGATGAACTCGTGCGAGATGCCGCCGCTTTGCTCGATGCCCATCGCCCGCAGGTTGTCCGCGGCGAGTTCGAGCGCCTCATTCCCCGGCCACACGACTGTGTCGCTGAACTCCCCAAGACGGGCTGTCATGAAAACGCGCTCGTCCTTCAACGGCGAGAGGGCGCTCAAGCGCCGGATGACCTCGACCAGGTTCACCTCGAACTCCGCGCCATCGGCAAAGCTCAGCAGCAGCGAGGCACACGGCGTCGGTATCACTCGCGTAAGCGTGAATTGCGGGGTTTTCATGAGTTCAGTTCCTTCCACGCCTTCAACAACAAAGGGCGATTGGTGCCAGCCCACTTCAGTGCTTCAGCCAAGCAGGCCTTCGGCACCTCGCCGGCGATCACCCTCAGGTCCCTGATCGAGACGGCCGCCTTGTTCCCGTCATGGGCACGAATGTGGAAGTGCGGAGGGAGGTGATCGTTGGCGTAGATGTCGATCCTGGACTTTGCGAGACGAATCAGTGTCGGCATGAATTTTGGTGCAACGGTTGCACTGTTGCAAGCGCTAGAAGTTCGGACAGAACAGCATCCGTCCAAGCTGTGATTCATGCCTATGCTTCGCGTTGACGGAGCGCAAACAATGCGTCGAACGCTTGGGACATCGCCGCCTCAAACATGTCTCTTCACTGAGGCCGATAATCCTCGCCGCCATGGACGATCCCTCAGTGCCCCTGTCGTTGCGCTTCGGTCCGTTCGCCTTCGACGAGGCGAATGCGCGGCTCTTGGCCGAGGGACAGGCGATCGCTCTGGCGCCCAAGGCCTTTGGCGTGCTCACGGAACTGCTGCGCCACGCTGGCACGCTCGTGACCAAGGACGCGCTGCTCGACAGCGTCTGGGGCCATCGCCATGTCAGCGAGTCCGTGCTCAAGACCACCATCAGCGAGCTCCGCGCCGCGCTTGGCGACGACGCGAAGCATCCACGCTGGGTCGAGACCGCCTCGCGGCGCGGTTACCGCTTCATTGGCCCGATCGAGGGCACGGCCACGGTGCTCAGCGAGCCCCGCGGGCTCATCGGCCGCGAGCCTGAACTCGCCCGCCTGCGCGCCGCCTGGGCGCGCGCCGCGGGCGGCCAGCGCCAGCTCTGCTGCGTCGCCGGCGAGGCCGGCATCGGCAAGACCGCGATGATCGACGCTTTCGTCGCGTCACTCGGCGAGGCCGCCACCGCCCACGGCCAGTGCATCGAGCAGGTCGGCGAGGGCGAGCCCTACTTGCCGGTCCTGGACGCGCTCGCCGGCCTGGCGCGCACGGATGCGTCACTCGTCACGCAACTGCGCCGCGTCGCGCCGACCTGGCTGCTGCAGCTCCCCTGGCTCATCGACCGCGAGGAACAGGAACGGCTGCAGGCCGGCCTCGCCAGCTCCACGCAGGACCGCATGCTTCGCGAGTTCTCCGAGCTGGTGGAGCAACTCACCGCCGTTCGGCCGCTGCTGCTCATCACCGAGGACCTGCACTGGTGCGACGAGGCCACCGTGCGTCTGATCGACCACGTCGCGCGCCGCCGTCCGCCGGCGCGCCTGATGTGGATCGTCACCTACCGCACGCCGGAGCTGGTCGCCAACGACCATCCGCTCAACGGCCTGCGCCACGAACTGCGCGCCCGCCGGCTGTGCGAGGAACTGCTGCTCGATCCCTTCAGCGAGGCCGAGCTCGCCGCCTACCTCGCGCGGCACCGGCCCGGCCTGGCCGCCGACGAGGCCCATGTCCGTCGCCTGCACCGCCAGACCGACGGCTTGCCGCTGTTCGTCGCCAACGCGGTCGACGAGCTGTCCACGGCCACGGCGCCGGGTGACGCCGGCTCGCCCGATGACTGGGCGGTGCCCGATTCGCTGGCCGGCGTCATCGAGCGCCAGCGCGCCCGCCTTGCGCCGGACGCCGCCGCGCTGCTGGAAGCCGCCGCCGTCTGCGGCGTTGAATTCGCCTGCTCGATCGTGGCCCACATGCTGGGCAGCGATGCCGCCACCGTCGCGGCGGATTGCGATGAGCTCGCACGCCGCCAGGCCTGGCTGGCGCCGGCCGCGCTGGAGCCGCTGGCCGACGGCACGCTGGAGGCGCGATTCACCTTCCGCCACGCGCTGTACCGGCAGGCGCTCTATCAACGCATCGCGCCGTCGGCGCGCGTGGCGCTGCACCGGCGCGCCGCGGCCGCGCTCGAGCAATGGCGCGCCGATCGCATCGACGCGGTCGCCGCCGCGCTCGCGCTGCACCATGAGCGCGGTCTCGATGCGCTGGCCGCCATGCGCGCCTACGCGGCCGCCGGGGAACGCGCGCTCGGGCGCTTCGCGCCGCATGAGACGCTGTTGCTGGTCGCGCGCGGTCTGGGCTTGCTCGACCGAGCGTCCGAGGGCGAGTCCCGCTGCGAGGCGGAACTCGCGCTGCAGCAATTGCGCGGGGCCGCGCTCGCCCAGTCCACGGGCGTGACGACGCCGGAGGGCCGCGCGGCTTATCTGCGCTGCGCGGCGCTGTGTGAGCTGCTCCCGCCGACGCGGCCGCGCGCCTGGGTGATGACCGGGCTGGTCTGGATGTTCACGGCGTCCGGCGAGTACCTGCAGGCGGAGGCCATCGCGCTGCGGCTGTGCGCCGCGGCCGACGCCTTCGACGACGACCTGCTGCGCGCCGCCGGCGCGGTGTCCCTGGCCGTGACGCTGCTGCAGCGCGGCCGGATCGGGGAAGCGATGCCGCTCGTGCAGCGGGCTCGCGCGTTGACCGAAGCGCTCGGCCATCCGCGCCTGCCCCCGACGGTGATGCACGACCCCTCCGCGCTGGCCTGGGGCATTGGCGCGGTCGCGCATGCCTACACGGGCGCTGTCGACCTTGCCCGGCAATGGGCCGAGGCGGGCGCCGCGCGCGCCGCCGAGATCGGCGTGCCGGTGATGCGGGGCTTCGCGGCGCGCTGCGCGAGCATCGTCGACGTGCGCTTCGGCCGCGCGCAGCAGGTGCTCGCCCGGACGCAGCGGATGCGCGAGCTGGTGCGGGAACATCAGCTAGGCCAGGGCGAAGGCCCGAGCCGCGCCATGCTGGGCTGGGCCCGCGCGCGGACCGGCGATGCCGCCGGGCTGTCCGACGTCGAGGCTGGCTGCGCCGCCCACGCGGCGACGGGCGCCTGGTTCGAGGCGTCCGGGCTGCGATGGATGGCGGTGGACGCCGCGCTCGCCAGCAACGACCTGACCGCGGCGCGGCGGCATCTGGAAGACGGGTTCGCGATGGCCCAGCGGCTCGGCGAGACGCTGCATCTTCCCGACCTGTGGGCCGCTCGTGCCACCCTGGCCGAGCGCGAAGGCGAGCTCGCCGCCGCGCGGGAGGCGGCCGCGACCTCCGCACGTCTGGCGGCGGAGCAGGGCGCGCTGACGGCGGAACTGATCGCGCGCCTGGCGCTGTGCGAGCTGCCAGGCGCCTCGCCGGCCGAACTGGACGACCTGCGCGCGCTGCGCGCCCGCTGGCACGACACGACGCCCTGGCCGGTGCTGGCGCGCGCGGACGCGCTGCTCGCCGCCGGCGCCTGACGCGGGAGGGGCGCCGGCCATGCGCCTGCCGGCCCCGCCGTCCTGACCGGTCGGCGCGCGATCCCGACCATTCCCGGACCATTCCCCGACCGTTCCCGAACGACTTCCCGGACCCTCGTCCCTACGCTTCAGTCCATGGCCGCTGCGCTCCCGCGCCGGCCGCAACGATCTGGAGAAAAGACGATGTCCACCCGCCCACGCCGCTTCGCCCGCCTCGCGCTGGTTCTGGCCGTCGCGGCCGCCCTGGCCGCCTGCGCGGCCCTGCCCGAGACCCCGCCGCTGGCCACGCCGCGTCCCGCCGACGGCTACGCCGCGACCCAGTCGCTGGCCGCCGCCCGCGCCGACTGGCCCGCTGACGCGTGGTGGCGCGCCTACGGCGACGCGCAGCTCGACCAGCTCGTCGACGAGGCGCTGGCCGGATCGCCCTCGATCGCGACCGCCCAGGCCCGGCTGGCGCGTGCCGAGTCGGTGGTGCAGACCTCGCGCGCCGCCAGCCGGCCGCAGCTCAAGGCCAATGCGTCGATCAGCGAGCAGAAGCAGAGCTACGAATACCTGACGCCCCGCGCCGCGACGCCCGACGGCTGGAAGGACTACGGCCGCGCGACGCTGGACTTCTCCTGGGACCTGGACTTCTGGGGCCGCAACCGCGCCGCGCTGGCCGCGGCGCTGTCCGACGCCGAGGCCGCCCGCGCCGATGCCGCGCAGGCGCGGCTGATGCTGGCGGCCTCGATCGCCTCCGCGTATGCCGAATTCGCCCGCCTGTGGGCGCTGCAGGACACCGCCGAGGCGGCGCTGGCCGTGCGCGACAAGACGGTCGAGCTGCTGCGCATGCGCCGCGAGAACGGCCTGGAGACGCTGGGCGGCGTGCGCCAGGTGGAGGCCCGCCGGGCGATGGCCGACGCCGATCTGCAATCGGCCCGCGAGCAGCTCCAGCTGCAGCGGCATCGCCTGGCGGCGCTCACCGGCGCGGGCCCTGATCGCGGACTGGCGCTCAGCCGCCCGCAGCTGGACGTCGCCCGCGACTTCGGCCTGCCGGAGCAGCTTCCCGCCCAGTTGCTGGGCCGCCGCCCGGACATCGTCGCCGCGCGGCTGCGCGTCGAGGCCGCGCTCGGCCGCGTCGATTCGGCCAAGGCGGCGTTCTATCCGGACGTCAACCTGACGGCCTTCGCCGGCATGCAGTCGCTGGGCCTGTCGAAGCTGACCGACGGCGGCGCCTTCACCGGCAGCATCGGCCCGGCGATTTCGCTGCCGATCTTCGATGGCGGCCGGCTGCGCGGACAGCTGCGCGGCGTCCGGGCCGATGCCGACGCGGCTGTCGCCAGCTACGACCAGGCGGTCGTGCAGGCGCTGCAGGAAGTGGCCGACATCGCCGCCAGCGAGCGCGCACTCGGCGGCGAGCTGGCGAGCACCGATGCCGGCGTCGAGGCCGCGCGCGAGGCCTGGCAGATCCAGCAGCGGCGCTACGCCGGCGGCCTGTCCACCTACCTCGAGGTGCTGACCGCCGAGGACGCCTGGCTGACCAACCTGCGCACCCAGACCGACCTGCGCTCGCGCGCCTTCACGCTCGATGTGGCGCTCAAACGCGCCCTGGGAGGCGGCTTCCGCAGCTGACGCGGCGCCGCTTTGGGCGCCCCGCGTCGTTGCAAATCCTCGCCATAGCTGGGCTATGGCTCCGGTTTGCGCCTAGCGGGGCATCCCAAATCAGCACCGCGTCAGCTGCGGAAGTTGTGTCGGGAAAACGACCGAGCAAACCATTAATGAACCTTTAGAGAGAAAGCGAGTCCCGCCATGTCCGAAGCCACCTTGCCGCGCACCGCGGCCACGCCGTCCGCCAAGCCGCCCCTGCACACCGCCGATCCGGCCCACGACGCGCCGGCGGCGCCGGCCCGCCCCGAGGCGCGCAAGAAGCTGTTCACGCTGCTCGCGCTGACCGTCGTTGCCGCGGCGGTGGGCGTCTTCGCCTACGAGCACTTCTTTGCGTCGCGCTACGTCAGCACCGAGAACGCCTACACGGCCGCCGAGATGGCCCAGGTGACGCCCTTCGTCGGCGGCATCGTGCGCGAGGTCCGCGTCTCCGACACGCAGGCCGTGCGCCGCGGCGACGTGCTGGTCGTGCTCGACGACACCGACGCCCGGCTCGCGCTGGAGCAGGCGGAGGCCGAGCTCGGCCGCGCCCAGCGGCGCGTGCGCGGCTATGTCGCCAACGACGCCAGCCTGGCGGCGCAAGTCGTCGCGCGCGATTCCGACCGCATCCGCGCCGAGGCGCAGCTCGCCTCGGCCGCGTCCGACCTCGAGCGCGCCAAGGTCGACCTGGAGCGCCGCGAGGCGCTGTCGGACTCCGGCTCGGTGTCGGCCGACGAGGTCACCCGCGCCCGCAACGCCTTCCAGACCGCCAGCGCCGCCCTGGCCGCGGCCAAGGCCGCCGCGGCGCAGACCACCGCCAACCGCGTGGCCGCCCTCGGCCAGCGCGAGGCCAACGCCACGCTGATCGCCGACACCACCGAGGCCGCCAACCCCGAGGTCGCCCTGGCCCGCGCCAAGCGCGACCAGGCCCGCGTGAACCTGGAGCGCGTGGTCGTGCGCGCCCCCGTCGATGGCGTCGTCGCCCGGCGCGCGGTGCAGCTCGGCCAGCAGGTCGCCGCCGGCACGCCGCTGCTGGCGATCGTGCCGATGGGCCAGGTCCACGTCGACGCCAACTTCAAGGAAGGCCAGCTCGACAAGGTCCGCATCGGCCAGCCGGTGGAAGTCGAATCCGATCTCTATGGCCGCTCGGTCGTGTACCACGGCACCGTGCAGGGCCTGTCCGGCGGCACCGGCTCGGCCTTCGCCGCGATCCCGGCGCAGAACGCGACCGGCAACTGGATCAAGGTCGTGCAGCGCGTGCCCGTGCGCATCGCGCTGGATCCGAAGGAGCTCGCCCAGCGCCCGCTGCAGGTGGGCCTGTCGATGACGGCCACGGTCGACACGCGCGCCGAAGCCCGCGGCGGTCAGCGCGCCGAGGCCCGCGCCGACACCGGCGCCCAATGAGCACCCCACCAGGAACCGCGCCATGAACGCCGCCATCTCCGACGATCAACGCCCGCTCGAGGGCGGGCAGCTGTGGCTCGCCGCCATCGTGCTGGCCGCCGCGAACTTCATCGCGGTGCTGGACATGACGATCGCCAACGTCTCCGTGCCCGACATCGCCGGCAGCCTGGGCATCAGCTCGAGCCAGGGCACCTGGGTCATCACCTCCTACGCCGTGGCCGAGGCCTGCATCGTGCCGCTGACCGGCTGGATCGCCGGCCGCTTCGGCGCGGTGCGGGTCTTCGCCACGGCGATGGTGCTGTTCGGGCTGTGCTCGGCGCTGTGCGGGCTGTCGCCGACGCTGGGCCTGCTGGTCACCGGCCGGGTGCTGCAGGGCCTGTCGGGCGGCTCGCTGATGCCGCTGTCGCAGACGCTGCTGCTGCGCATCTTCCCGAAGGAGAAGGCCGGCGGCGCGATGGCGCTGTGGGCCATGACGACGCTGGTGGCGCCCATCCTCGGGCCGATCCTGGGCGGCTGGCTCTGCGACGCGTTCTCGTGGCCGCTGATCTTCTTCATCAACGTGCCGATCGCGCTGGTCGTCGCGCCGCTGGCCTGGCGCATGCTGCGCCGCTATGAGACGCCGCTGGAGCGCCAGCCGATCGACCGCGTCGGGCTGGTGCTGCTGATCGTCTTCGTCGGCGCGCTGCAGCTCATGCTGGATCTGGGCAAGGAGAAGGACTGGTTCGAGTCGACCGAGATCATCGCGCTGGCCGTGGTGGCGGCGATCGGCTTCGCTGCCTTCCTGATCTGGGAACTCACCGAGCCCTATCCGATCGTGGACCTGCGGGTGTTCCGGCATCGCGGCTTCGCCGTCGGTGTGCTGACGATCGCGCTGGGCTTCGGCGCGATGTTTGGCGCCAACGTGCTGACGCCGCTCTGGCTGCAGAGCTACATGGGCTACACCTCGACCTGGGCGGGCCTGGCGACGGCCTGGTCCGGCGTGCTGGCGGTGGCGGCCGCGCCGATCGCGGGCAAGCTCGCGGGCAAGGTCGATCCGCGGCCGCTGGTGTTCTTCGGCTTGGCCTGGCTGGGCGCCGTGATGGTGCTGCGCACCATCGGCACCACGCAGATGGGCTACTGGCAGATCGCGCTGCCGCTGCTGCTGATGGGCGTGGGCATGCCCTTCTTCTTCGTGCCGCTGACGGCCTTGTCGCTGGGCAGCGTGGAGCCGCGCGAGACCGCCTCCGCCGCCGGTCTGCAGAACTTCGTGCGCACGCTGTCGGGGGCGGTCGCGACCTCGCTGGTCACCACCAGCTGGGAGAACCGCACGACCGCGATCCATGCCGACCTGGTCGGCGACCTGGACCGCTCGGGCGAGGTGATGCGCACGCTGACCGGGCTGGGCCTGCCGCCGGACGCGCGCAGCGGGATGCTCGACAACCTGCTCACCGGCCAGAGCGTGATGCTGGCGACCAACCAGATCCTGTGGATCGTGGCGGCGCTGTTCCTGGTCTCGGCCTTCGCGATCTGGCTTGCGCCGCGGCCCACGCGCACGGTGGAAATGAGCGAGGCTGGTCACTGACGCCCGCGTGCGGAGGCTGCGATGACGCTGGATCGAGACCCGCTGCATCCCGCTGCCCGTCAGTTCGTGCTCAAGCTCGACCGAAGGGCCGAGCCGGGGCGGGGCGAGATCAGCGGGCGGCTCGAGAACCTGGCCACCGGCCGGGCCTGCGAGTTCCGCGACATGGCGTCGCTGCTGCAGGCGCTGGCCCGCGAGTTGGCCGACCAGCAAAAAAGCCCGCCGGCGTGAGCCTGGCGGGCTTTCCTCATGGAGCGCGGGGGCTCAGTCGAACACCGGCGTCTCCACGCCCAGCACCTTGTGCAGCTTCGGGCTGGTGGTCGTGTATTGCAGGTGGACGCGCTTCTCGGGGTTGATGATCGGCATCGCGCCGAACGCCGCCAGCGCCGCCTCGTGGAAGCCCGACAGGATCAGCTTCTTCTTGCCCGGGTAGGTGTTGATGTCGCCCACCGCGAAGATGCCCGGCACGCTGGTCTGGAACTTCTCGGTGTCGACCTGGATCTGCTTCTTCTCCAGTGCCAGGCCCCATTCGGCGATCGGGCCCAGCTTGGGCGACAGGCCGAAGAACACCA
>Ga0099823_1000051_pt1 | contig 57175 bp, 46 predicted proteins | sample CowpearedBW_FD_76831 | JGI IMG/M metagenome (GOLD analysis project Ga0099823, IMG submission 76831) | Root nodule microbial communities of legume samples collected from California, USA - Cow pea red BW | ecosystem: Host-associated > Plants > Roots > Nodule | place: USA: California | collected...
GCCCGGCGCCAGGCCCGCGTCCACGGCCAGCACGAAGGTGGCCAGCCAGGCCGGCACCGCGCCCCAGCGCCAGCCCAGGCTCAGCGCCCACCACAGGCACAGCGGGATCGGCGGATAGAAGGTGAGGAAGACGGTGGTGCCGCCCAGGTCCACCGGCACGCCGGACCACGCCCGCCGCACGGCGAGTACGCCCAGCACGACGCAGGCGGCGATCGTCGCCAGCCAGCCGCCGAGGATCCAGCGGCGCTCCACCGCCCGGCCCTCGCGCCACAGCGCCCGGACCGACAGGCTGCCCGGGGTCTCGGGCACCAGGTCGGCGGGGCGCTGCAGCGGGTTCATGGCTGGCCCTGTGCTCCAGGAGCGGACGGCGCGGGCCCGGCGCCGGGTCTGGCCCGGGCGCCGAAGATGGCCGAGCCGACCCGCACCATCGTGGCGCCCTCGAGGATGGCGGCGTCCATGTCGGCGCTCATGCCCATGCTGAGCGTGTCCAGGCCCAGCCCCAGGTCCGCGTTCAGCGCGGCCAGCAGCCCGGCCAGCGCGCGGTGCGGGCGGCGTTGCTCGTCCAGCGTCGCGGCCGGCTCGGGGATCGCCATCAGGCCGCGCAGCCGCACCCGGGGGAGCGCGGCGACGGCTCGGGCAACGTCGGCCACCTCGGCCGGCGCCAGCCCGCTCTTGCTGTCCTCGCCGCTGATGTTGACCTGCAGGCACAGGTTCAGCAGCGGCAGTCCGTGCGGGCGCTGGTCCGACAGCCGCTGCGCGATCTTGAGCCGGTCGACGCTGTGGACCCAGTCGAAGCGCTCGGCCACGACCCGGGTCTTGTTGCTCTGCAGCGGGCCGATCAGGTGCCACTCGACGCGCGCGCGCAGGTCAGCCAGCGCGTCGATCTTGTCGACGCCCTCCTGCACGTAGTTCTCACCGAAGCGGTGCTCGCCCGCCGCGAATGCTTCTCTCACATCCGAGGCCGGGAAAGTCTTTGTTACCACCAGCAGCGTGACGCTGTCCACAGGCCGCGACGCCTGCTGGCAAGCCCGCTCAATGCGGCCATGGAGCTGTTGTATGTTCTCGGAGATCGTCGCCATAATCGCCAACGCTTTTTTTCATCCCATGGACATCACCCAACTGCTGGCATTCTCGGTCAAGAACAAGGCCTCCGACCTCCACTTGTCCGCTGGGCTCCCGCCCATGATCCGCGTCCATGGCGACGTGCGCCGCATCAACGTCGAGGCGCTCGAGCATCGCCAGGTGCACGACATGGTGTACGACATCATGAGCGACGCCCAGCGCAAGATGTATGAGGAGACGCTGGAATGCGACTTCTCGTTCGAGATCCAGGGCCTGGCGCGCTTCCGCGTCAACGCGTTCAACCAGAACCGCGGCGCCGGCGCCGTGTTCCGGACCATTCCGAGCAAGATCCTGACGCTGGAGCAGCTCAACTGCCCCAAGGTCTTCACCGAGCTGGCGATGAAGCCGCGCGGCATCGTGCTGGTCACCGGCCCGACGGGCTCGGGCAAGTCGACGACGCTGGCCGCGATGGTCAACCACCTCAACGAGAACGAGTACGGCCACATCCTGACCGTCGAGGACCCGATCGAATTCGTCCACGAGTCCAAGAAGTGCTTGGTCAACCAGCGTGAGGTGGGCCCGCACACGATGAGCTTCGCCAACGCGCTGCGCTCGGCGCTGCGGGAAGACCCGGACTGCATCCTGGTGGGCGAAATGCGCGACCTGGAAACCATCCGCCTGGCGCTGACCGCGGCGGAGACGGGTCACCTGGTCTTCGGCACGCTGCACACCTCGTCCGCCGCCAAGACGGTGGACCGGATCGTCGACGTGTTCCCGGCGGCGGAGAAGGACATGGTCCGCGCGATGCTGTCGGAATCGCTGCAGGCGGTGATCTCGCAGACGCTGTGCAAGACCAAGGACGGCAGCGGCCGGGTGGCGGCGCACGAGATCATGCTGGGCACCTCGGCGATCCGGAACCTGATCCGCGAGAACAAGATCGCGCAGATGTATTCGTCGATCCAGACGGGCAACAACCTGGGCATGCAGACGCTGGACCAGAACCTGACCGAGCTGGTGCGCCGCAACGTGATCTCGCCGGCCGAGGCCCGCGGCAAGGCCAAGATGCCGGAGAACTTCCCCGGTTGACGCCATCGGCCGCAGCCTGGCGCCGCGGCCCGCTTCTTCCCCCACGACGACAGACAGACCGGGCCCCGGGTGACCGACCGGCGGCCGGCACAGAGGACAGGACTCCGCCATGGAACGCGATCAGGCCACCAAGTTCATCAACGACCTGCTGCGCCTGATGGTGTCGCGCAAGGGCTCCGACCTGTTCCTGACGGCGGAGTTCCCGCCCGCGATCAAGGTCGACGGCAAGGTGACGAAGGTGTCGCCGCAGCCGCTGACCGGCCAGCACACGCTGCAGCTGGCGCGGGCGATCATGAACGACAAGCAGGCGGCCGATTTCGAGCGCACCAAGGAGTGCAATTTCGCGATTTCGCCGCAGGGCATCGGCCGCTTCCGGGTCAACGCCTACATCCAGCAGGGCCATGTGGCGCTGGTGCTGCGGACCATTCCGCAGACGCTGCCGACGATCGAGTCGCTGGACCTGCCGCACGTGCTGAAGGACGTCACGCAGACCAAGCGCGGCCTGGTGATCCTGGTGGGCGCGACGGGCTCGGGCAAGAGCACGACGCTGGCGGCGATGGTCGACCACCGCAACGAGACGACGCACGGCCACATCATCACGATCGAGGATCCGGTGGAGTTCGTGCACCCGCACAAGAACTGCATCGTCAGCCAGCGTGAGGTCGGGCTCGACACCGAGGGCTGGGAGCAGGCGCTGAAGAACACGCTGCGCCAGGCGCCGGACGTGATCCTGATGGGCGAGATCCGCGACCGCGAGACGATGGAGCACGCGGTGGCCTTCGCCGAGACCGGTCACCTGTGCATGGCCACGCTGCACGCCAACAGCGCCAACCAGGCGCTGGACCGGATCATCAACTTCTTCCCGGAAGAGCGCCGCGCGCAGTTGCTGATGGACCTGTCACTGAACCTGAAGGCGCTGGTGTCGCAGCGGCTGCTGCCGCGCCAGGAAGGCAAGGGGCGGATCGCGGCGGTCGAGATCCTGCTGAACACGCCGCTGATCTCGGACCTGATCTTCAAGGGCGAGGTGGGCGAGATCAAGGAGATCATGAAGCGCTCGCGCGAGCTCGGCATGCAGACCTTCGACCAGGCGCTGTTCGACCTGTACGAGATGGGCAAGGTGACCTACGAGGACGCGCTGCGCAACGCGGACTCGGTCAACGACCTGCGCCTGCAGATCAAGCTCAACAGCGAGCGGGCGCGTAGCGGCGATCTGTCGTCGGGCACGGAGCATCTGACCATCGTCTGAGGGACACTTCACGGGTCTTCATCCACCCGTGACAGGTCCCTCCATGAGCAGCATCGGCCAGCGTTCCTACGAATCGACCCCGCCCCTTCGCGTCGCCTTCCTGGGGCTGGGCGTGATGGGCTTCCCGATGGCAGGCCACCTGGCCAAGGCCGGGCATCAGGTCACCGTCTACAACCGGACCGCGGCGAAGGCGCAGGCCTGGGTCGCCGAGTTCGGCGGCCAGACGGGCGCGACGCCGCGGGAGGCGGCCAGGGAGGCGGACATCGTGTTCTGCTGCGTCGGCAACGACGCGGACTTGCGCTCGGTGGTGCTGGGCGCGGAGGGTGCGCTGGCGGGGATGAAGCCGGGCGCGGTGTTCGTCGACCACACGACGGCCTCCGCCGAGGTCGCACGCGAGCTGTCCGCCGCGGCGGGCGAGGCGGGGCTGCATTTCATCGACGCGCCGGTGTCCGGCGGGCAGGCGGGCGCGGTGAATGGCGCGCTGACCGTGATGTGCGGCGGCGACGAGGCGGTGTTCGAGCGCATCCGCCCGTATGCGCTGCACTTCGGCAAGGCGGTCACGCGCGTCGGCGAGGCCGGCGCGGGACAGCTCGCGAAGATGGTCAACCAGATCTGCATCGCGGGCATCGTCCAGGGACTGTCTGAAGCGATCGCCTTCGGACAGAAGAGCGGACTGCCGATGCCGCTGGTGCTCGACGTCATCGGCAAGGGCGCGGCGCAGAGCTGGCAGATGGACAACCGCGGCAAGACCATGGTCGACGACAAGTTCGACTTCGGCTTCGCCGTGGACTGGATGCGCAAGGACCTCGGACTGGTGCTCGACGAGGCACGCCGCAACGGCGCGCGGCTGCCGCTCACCGCGCTCGTCGATCAGTTCTACGCCGATGTCCAGAACATGGGCGGCGGGCGGTTCGATACCTCGAGTCTGATCAAGCGGCTGCGCTGATCGCAGGCGTGCTGGCGGTTTGCGCCGGCCGCTGGCCCTCACTCCCGCCCGCAAGCAAGCGGGCGAGGGAGTAAAGACGAGCCGGACGACGCAGTAAACCCCCTCGCCCCCGCCAGGGGGAGAGGGAAGGGGAGAGGGGCCTCGCGCCACAGCGCTGCTGCCCTTCGAAGCCCCCCCTCTCCCCTGCCCTCTCCCCCCTCGCGGGGGGCGAGGGAGTTCATCACTGCGGCGCCTCGCGCGTAAGGCGTGGATCAACCCGGCTGACGCTGCGCGTCCAGTCCCCCGCCGAGCACCTTGTACAGCTGCACCTGGTTCTGCAGCTGCGCCAGCCGCACCTGCAGGGCCAGTTGCTGCGCCGCGAAAGTCGCGCGCTGCGCATCCAGCAGATCCAGGCTGGACGCCGCGCCATTGCGATAGCTCAGGTCCACCAGTTCCAGCCGTGTCGCTTCCGCCTGCGCCTGCGCATCCTGGGCGCGCAGTTGCTCATCCAGCGTCGCTCTGCCGGCCAGCGCGTCGGCCACTTCCTTGAAGGCCGTCTGCACGGTCTTCTCGTACTGCGCCACCGCGATCTCGCGGTTCGCCCTCGCCGCCGCGACGCTGTTCTTCACCCGCCCCGCATCGAAGATCGGCATCAGTGCCGAGCCCGCGATGCTCCACGCGCTCTGGCTGAACAGATCCTTCAACGCGCTGCTCGCCGTCCCCACGCTGGTCGTCAGCGTCAGGCTCGGGAAGTAGGCCGCGCGCGCCACGCCGATATTGGCCTCGGCCGCCACCAGCTGCTGCTCGGCCTGCCGCACATCGGGCCGGTCCACCAGCACCTGCGACGGCAGCCCCGCCAGCAGCGCGCCCATGGTCTGGTCGCTCAGCGGCTTGGCCGCCGGCAGCGACTCCGGCAGCGCCTGCCCCACCAACAGCGTCAGCGCGTTCAAGTCCTGCTGGCGCGTGCGCTCGGCCTGCGCCAGCGTGGCGCGCGCCGATTCATAGGACGACTTGGACGTGCTCAGGTCCAGGTTGGACGCCGCGCCGTTGTCGAACTTCAGCTGCATCAGCTTGAGGCTGTCCTCGCGCGTGGCCAGCGTCTGCCGCGTCAGCGCCAACAGCTCCTCATCGGCCTGCACCGCCAGATAGGCCGACGCCACGCCCGCCACCAGGCTGATCTGCGCCGAACGCGCCGCCTCGCCCGTCGCCAGGTACTGCGCGAAGGACGCGGCGCTCTGGTTCTTCACGCGGCTGAACAGGTCGATCTCGTAGGACGTGACCTGCAGGCCCGCCTGATACACGCTGACGATCTTGTTGTCGCCGTTGGCGGTGGTCTGCGGCCCGCGCTGCGCCGACAAGCCGGCGTTGACCGTCGGCCAGCGGCTCGCCGCCGTGACGTTGGCCTGGGCCCGCGCCACGTCGACGTTCAACAGCGCGACGCGCAGGTCGCGATTGTTCTTCAGCGCCAGCTCGATCAGCTGCTTGAGCCGCTCATCGCGGAAGAACTGCTGCCACTGCAGCTCGGTCGCTGCCTTGCCATCAGCCGATTCCGCGCCCGGGCCCTGCGGCCACTGCTGCGCCACCGGCGCCTCGGGCCGCTGATGATCCGGCGCCAGGTTCACGCAACCGGCCAGCAACGCCACCGTCGCGGCCGCGGCGGCCATCACGGAAAGTTTTCTCGTCATCATCTTCAGACTCCGTCCGCGTTCTTCGCGGCTTCGACGGCCTTGGCCGCATTGGGCCCATCGAGCTCATGCGCATACATCTTGCGCTGACGCTCGCTGCCCTTGAAGAAGCGCCGCACGACCAGGAAGAACACCGGCACGAACACCACCGCCAGCAGCGTCGCCGTCACCATGCCCGACAGCACGCCGGTGCCGATCGCGCGCTGGCTCGCCGAGCCCGCGCCAGTGGCGAAGAACAGCGGCGTCACGCCCAGGATGAAGGCCATCGAGGTCATGATGATCGGCCGGAAGCGCAGATGCGCCGCCTCCAGCACCGACTCCACCAGCCCCTTGCCCTGCGCCTGCAGGTCCTTGGCGAACTCGATGATCAGGATCGCGTTCTTCGCCGACAAGCCGATGATGGTGATCAGGCCGACCTTGAAGTACACGTCGTTGGGCATGCCGCGCAGCGTCGCCCCGGCCAGCGCGCCCAGCAGGCCCAGCGGCACCACCAGCATCACCGACAGCGGGATGGACCAGCTCTCATAGAGCGCCGCCAGGCACAGGAACACCGCCAGCAGCGAGAACGCCAGCAGGATGCCGGCCTGCGAGCCCGACAGCTGCTCCTCGCGCGACAGGCCCGTCCACTCGTAGCCGATGCCCGGCGGGAGCTGCTGGATCATCGACTCGAGCTCCTTCATCGCCTGGCCCGTCGAGGCCCCGGCCGCCGCGTCGCCGGCCAGGCGCATCGCCGGATAGCCGTTGTAGCGGGTGGCCTGCATCTGGCCGGTGATCCAGCGGCTGGACGCGAAGGCCGACAGCGGCACGTTGGCGCCCTGCGCGTTGGTCACGTTGATCGCCAGCACGTCGTCCGGCGTCATGCGCTTGGGCGCGTCGGCCTGCACCACGACCCGCTGCATGCGGCCGGTGCTCGGGAAGTCGTTCACGTACGACGAGCCCAGCTGGATGCCCAGCGTGCGCGCGATCGTGTCGTAGCCCACGCCCAGCGCCTGCGCCTTGTCGCGGTCGATGTCGATCTGCAGCTGCGGCGCGTCCTCCAGGCCGTCCGGCCGCATGCCGGTGATGAGCTTGCTCTTCTGCGCCATGCCCATCAGCTGGTTGCGGGCCTGCAGCAGCGCCTCGTGGCCCAGGCCGCCGCGGTCCTGCAGCCGCAGCGCGAAGCCGGTCGCCGTGCCCAGCTCGGGGATCGGCGGCGGCGACAGCGGGAAGATGAACGCGTCGCGCACGCCCATCATCATCGCGCCCATCACGCGGCCGGCCAGCGCCTGCGCCGTGTGGTCCTTGCCCTTGCGCTCCTCCCACGGCTTGAGCGGCACGAACACCAGCGCCGCGTTCTGACCTTGGCCCGAGAACGAGAAGCCGATGACGCCGATGGTGTCGGCCACTTCCGGCTGCTTGTGCAGGAACTGCTCGACCGCGGCCACGGCCGCCTCCGTCCGGTTGGACGTGGCGCCCGGCGGCAGCTGGACGTTGACGATCAGGTAGCCCTGGTCCTCGTTCGGCAGGAACGAGGTCGGCATGCGGATGTAGAGCCAGCCCACCACGGCCACGATCGCGGCGAAGGCCACCATCATGCTGCCGCTGCGCTTGAGCAGCCTGGACACCCAGCCCTCGTAGCCCTTGGCGGTGCGCGAGAAGCCGCGGTTGAACCAGCCGAAGAAGCCGCGCTTCTCGTGGTGGTGGCCGGCCTCGACCGGCTTGAGCAGCGTCGAGCACAGCGCCGGCGTCAGCGACAGCGCCATCAGCGCCGACAGCGCCATCGAGGCCACCATCGCCAGCGAGAACTGGCGGTAGATGTTGCCCACCGAGCCGGCGAAGAACGCCATCGGCACGAACACCGCGATCAGCACCGTGGTGATGCCGATGATGGCGCCCGAGATCTGGCCCATCGCCTTCCTGGTCGCCTCGCGCGGGCTCAGACCCTCCTCGCTCATGATGCGCTCGACGTTCTCGACGACGACGATCGCGTCGTCGACCAGGATGCCGATCGCCAGCACCATGCCGAACAGCGTCAGCACGTTGATCGAGAAGCCCAGTGTCAGCATCACGCCGAAGGTGCCCAGCAGCGCCACCGGCACCACCAGCGTCGGGATCAGCGTGTAGCGCCAGTCCTGCAGGAACAGGTACATCACCAGGAACACCAGGATCACGGCCTCGACCAGCGTCTCGACGACCTGCGAGATCGAGATCTTCACGAACTTGGACGAGTCGTACGGGACCGTGTAGTCCACGCCGGCCGGGAAGTACTTCTTGAGCTCCTCCATCCGCTTCTTGATCGCGGTGGCGGTGCCCAGCGCGTTGCCGGTGGGCGAGAGCTGCACGCCGATGCCGGTGGACGGCTGGCCGTTGAGCCGCGTGTAGGTCGCATAGCTCTGGCCGCCCAGCTCGATGCGGGCCACGTCCTTGAGCAGCACCTTGGAGCCGTCGGTGTTGGCACGCAGCACGATCTTCTCGAACTGCGCCTTGTCCTCGAGCTGGCCCTTGACGACGATGGTCGCCGACATGGTCTGGCTGGTGGTGTTGGGCCGGTCGCCCAGCACGCCGGCCGGGACCAGCGCGTTCTGCGACGAGATCGCCGCGTTCACCTCGGCCGGGCTGAGGTTGTACGACTGCATCCTGGCCGGGTCGAGCCAGATGCGCATCGCGCGCTCGGAACCGAACAGCTGCGCCTGGCCGACGCCGGGGATGCGCTGGATTTCAGGAACGATGTTGCGGGCGGCGTAGTCGCCCAGCGCGATCGGGTCCATCGAGCCATCCTTGGACGCCAGCGTCACGAACAGCAGGAAGTTGGAGCGCGACTTGTCCACGCGCACGCCCTGCTGCGTGACCGCCGCCGGCAGGCGCGGCGTGGCGCGCGAGAGGCGGTTCTGGATCTCGACCTGCGCCAGGTCGATGTTGGTGCCGGACTCGAAGGTCACGGTGATCGAGCCGGTGCCGTTGGCTTGGCTGATCGATTCCATGTAGGCCAGGCCGGGAGCGCCGTTGAGCTCCTGCTCGATGACGGAGACGACCGCCTCGTCCAGGGTCTTGGCCGATGCGCCGGGGTAGGCCACCGAGATCACCAGCGAGGGCGGCGCCACGGTCGGGTACTGCGCCACCGGCAGCTGGGTGATCGCCACCCCGCCGAAGACCAGGATGAACAGGGCGATCACCCACGCGAAGATGGGGCGATCAATGAAGAAACGTGCCATGTCTTGGATCCTTCCGGAGCGTCAGGCGCTCAGCGGCTCGCCGCGGCCGAGGCCGCCGGGGCAGCCCCGGAAGCGGCGCTCGCCGCGTTGAACGGCACCGGATTGACCGGCGCGCCCGGGACGAACATCTTCTGGAAGCCGTCGGCGATGACCTTATCGCCGCTCTTGAGCCCGTCCAGGATCACCCACTGGTTGCCGATCGCGTTGCCGACCTTGACCTTGCGGGGCGCGGGCTTGTTGTCGGGACCGACCACCAGCACGGTGTCCCCGGTGGACCCGCGCGTGACCGCCTGCTGCGGCAGCAGCACCGCCGAGGGCAGCTCCGCCTGCGCGACGCGCACGCGCACGTACTGGCCGGGCAGCAGCGCGTTGTCGGGGTTGGGCACCTCGGCGCGCAGCGTGACCTGACCCGAGGTCGGGTCGACCGTCAGGTCCGTGAACAGCAGCTTGCCGGTGCGCGGCAGCACCTTGCCGTCGTCGCCCAGGATCTCGACCTGCGCCGCATTGGCGCCGGCGCTGCGCAGCTGGCCCGCGGCCAGCGCGCGGCGCATCGCCTGCACCTCGTTGGCCGACTGCGTGAAGTTCACATAGACGCTGCTGACCTGTTGGATCAGCGCCAGTTGCGTCGCGTCCGCGGCACCGACCAGCGCGCCTTCGGTGACCAGCGCGCGGCCGATGCGGCCCGAGATCGGGGCGTAGACATGCGCGTAGTCCAGGCTCAGCCGGGCCTGCACCAGCGCGGCCTTGGCGGAGGCGACGTCCGCGGCGGCGGACTTGGCGGCCGCCACCGAGGTGATGTATTCCTGCTGGCTGATCGCCTTGGCATCGGCCAGCGGCTTGTTGCGCGCGGCCTGGGCCGAGGCCTGCGCCTCGTTCGCCTGCGCCTTGGCCAGGGCGGCGTTGGCGCTGTCGACCTGCGCCTGGTACGGCGCCGGATCGATCAGGAACAGCGGCTGGCCGGCCTTCACTTCGGAGCCTTCGGTGAACAGGCGCTTCAGGATCACGCCGTTGACACGGGCCCGCACCTGCGCGGTGCGCAGCGCCTCGACGCGGCCCGGCAATTCGGTCTGCAGCGCCACCGCCTGCTCGCCCACCGTGACCACGCCGACATTGGGCGCAGGCATGCCGCCACCGCCCGGGCCGCCCTTGCCGGCGGCCTCGTCCTTGCCGCAGGCGGTCAGCACGGCGGCAATCGAAATCACCAGCGGCACCAGATAGAGCATGCGCGCGCCGGCCTTCAGGCCCGGGCGCTCCGACCCCGGCGTTGCTTTTGTCAGAGGGGTAGACGTCACGATGGGATTCCTCTCGCAGTACAGATCAGAGTTGTGCGGCTCGGCGGCCACAGGGCCGGACCGGGGGCGACGGAAGGCGGCGGGCATCTTGTGGCAAGTCCCGGCCCTTGCGCAACGACGCACCACGCCGCGCGGATCGACCCGAAGCTGCGCAGTATATACATACATTCATGCATGTATGTTTCCGGTCCGTGCTTCTACAATCGCGGCCATGGCCCGCCGCACCAAACAAGAAGCCCAGGAGACCCGCGCTCGTCTGCTCGACGCCGCGGAACAGCTGTTCCATGAGCGCGGCGTGTCGCGGACGTCGCTGCAGGACATCGCGCAGGCGGCGGGCGTGACGCGCGGCGCCGTCTATTGGCACTTCGAAGACAAGGTCCAGCTCTTCAACGCCATGATGGAACGCGCCACCATGCCGCTGGAGGAGGACTTCGAAGCCTCGGTGTCGCCTGGACCGGACCGGCCATTGGACGACTTGCGGCTGCGACTGATGAACGTCATGCACTGTGCGGCGTTCAACGATCGCACACGTCGTGCCTTCGAAATCGCGAACACGCGGGTCGAGTTCGTCGGCGAGATGGCCACGGTGCGCGAGCGCAAGGTGGCCGCGCACCGCGAATGGACCGGCCACAACCGCGACGCCTTCGAGCGCGCCAAGGCGCTGGGTCAGCTGCCGGCGGAGGTGGACTCGCAGCAGGCGGCGATCGGCCTGATGGCGCTGGTGGGCGGCTTGCTGCACCACTGGATGCTGGATCCGGAAGCCTTCGACCTGATCGAGGTCGGGCAGGCGCGGCTGGAGCATTACCTCTCCTCGTTGACGGTGGCGGTGCCGAACCGCTTCCCGCCGCTGACCGCCGCGGAACGCGGCGCGCTGGGCGGGCAACCGGTGTGCTCGACCGGCCGCACGAACGTCGAAGCGGACGCGGAAGGGGCGCCGGACGAGGTCTGAACCCGGTCCCGACCCGGGCGTCCATCCTCACGATTGACCGTCAATCCGGTGGAAAGCCCTGCATTTGGGCAGGGTCCCCTGAGGGAAATCCCAGGGTGCGGCGACAATAGCCGGTTGCCCACGCCCGAGCCGCCGCCGTGTCCATCGCTCCTCCGCCCACCCGCCCGCTGTCCGATCTGAAGAAGACCGGCCAGAAGGCGCTGACCGCCTACCGCCCGTTCTGGGCCAAGCGCTTCGGCCCCGCGCCCTTCCTGCCGATGTCCCGCGAGGAAATGACCCAGCTGGGCTGGGACAGCTGCGACATCATCATCGTCAGCGGCGACGCCTACGTGGACCACCCCAGCTTCGGCATGGCGGTGATCGGGCGAACGCTGGAGGCGCAGGGATTCCGGGTCGGGATCATCGCGCAGCCGGACTGGAATTCGGCGGATCCATTCCGGGCCCTGGGCAAACCGAACCTGTTCTTCGGCGTGGCGGCCGGCAACATGGATTCGATGATCAACCACTACACGGCCGACCGGAAGATCCGCTCGGACGACGCCTATACGCCGGGCGGCGCCGCGGGCAAGCGGCCGGACCGCGCGACGCTGGTCTACACGCAGCGCTGCAAGGAGGCGTTCAAGGACGTCCCCGTGATCATCGGCGGCATCGAGGCTTCGCTGCGCCGCATCGCGCATTACGACTACTGGCAGGACAAGGTCCGGCGCTCGATCCTGGTGGATTCCAAGGCCGACCTGCTCGTCTACGGCAACGCCGAGCGCGCGATCATCGAGATCGCCCACCGCCTGGCGCAGAAGAAGCCCATCGAATCGATCACCGACGTGCGCGGCACCGCCTTCATGCGCAGGCCCGACGACACGTCGCTGGACGGCTGGTTCGAGATCGACTCCACCGAGGTCGACGCGCCCGGCAGGATCGACGCGCTGCTCAGCCCCTACATGACGACCGAGGAAGCGGCCGCTGAACAGGGCACCGATTGCTCGAAGCAGCAGTCGCAGGCGGCGGGCGCGGATGGTGCCTCGGCCGCCGCGGCCGGCATGCCGGAGATCAAGCCGATCAAGATCGTCCGCCAGCCGCTGGCCAGGAACGGCAGCGACGGCCGCGCGCTGGTGACGCCGCGCGACCGCACCGTGATCCGCCTGCCCGCCTACGAGCAGGTCAAGAGCGATCCGGTCCTCTACGCCCACGCCAACCGCGTGCTGCATCTGGAGACCAATCCGGGCAACGCCCGCGCGCTGGTGCAGCGGCATTCGTCGGGCGGCGTCGACCGCGACGTCTGGCTGAACCCGCCGCCGATCCCGCTGACGACGGTCGAGATGGATCACGTCTTCGACCTGCCCTACGCGCGCAGCCCGCATCCGGTCTATGCCGACGAGAACGGCAGCCACGATCACGCGACCAAGATCCCGGCGTGGGAAATGATCCGCTTCAGCGTGAACATCATGCGCGGCTGCTTCGGCGGCTGCACCTTCTGCTCGATCACCGAGCACGAGGGCCGCGTGATCCAGAGCCGCAGCGAGGACTCGATCATTCGCGAGATCGAGGACATCCGCGACAAGGTCAAGGGCTTCACCGGGATCATCTCGGACCTGGGCGGCCCGACGGCCAACATGTGGCACATCGGCTGCAAGAGCCCCGAGATCGAGGCCGCCTGCCGCAAGCCCAGCTGCGTCTATCCGGGCATCTGCCCGAACCTGCACACCGACCACGGCCCGCTGATCAAGCTGTACCGCCGCGCCCGGGCGCTGCGCGGGGTGAAGAAGATCCTGATCGGCTCGGGCCTGCGCTACGACCTGGCGATCGAATCGCCCGAGTACATCCAGGAGCTGGTGACGCACCACGTCGGCGGCTACCTGAAGATCGCGCCCGAGCACACCGAGGGCGGTCCCCTGTCCAAGATGATGAAGCCGGGCATCGGCACCTACGACCGCTTCAAGCAGCTGTTCGAGCAGGCCAGCGCGGCGGCCGGCAAGAAGCAGTTCCTGATCCCCTACTTCATCGCGGCGCACCCGGGCACGGCCGACGAGGACATGATGAACCTGGCGCTCTGGCTCAAGCGCAACGGCTTCCGCGCGGACCAGGTGCAGACTTTCTACCCGAGCCCGATGGCGACGGCCACGGCGATGTACCACTCGGGCAAGAACCCGCTGAAGAAGGTGACGCGCGACAGCGAGCCGGTCGACATCGTCAAGGGCGAGCGCCGGCGGCGCCTGCACAAGGCCTTCCTGCGCTACCACGACCCGAACAACTGGCCGCTGCTGCGCGAGGCGCTCAAGGAGATGGGCCGCGCCGACCTGATCGGCAACGGCAAGCATCACCTGATCCCGACCTTCCAGCCGGCGACCGATGGCGGCTACGAATCGGCGCGGCGCAAGAACTCGACGCAGGCCGGCCAGAAGGTCGCGCCGAACAAGCCGCGTTCGGGACAACTGCTGACGCAGCACACCGGGCTGCCACCGCGAGTCACTGGCGCCAAGCCGGCGCCGCGCGGCAAGCCGGCGGCCAAGCGCGGTCCGCGCTGAGCCTCAGGACCGGGGCTGGCCTTCCGGGTCGCGGTCCTGGGCCGCCGTCTCGGCCGGCTTGACCCACTGCCAGACTTTCCAGCCCAGGCTGATCCAGGCCCACAGCCGCGCGATGCGGCCGGGCGGACTGTCCGCCGCCTCCGGGCCGCGCCGCCGGAAGGCTTGCGTCAGGCCGGCCAGACCGCCCGCGGCAGCCAGCGCCGCCACCGTGCGCCACAGCCGCGGCAGGCTGCTGGCCAGGCGCCAGAGCGCGTGGCCGCGTTCGGCCCATTGCATCGGACGCTCCAGCGCCTGCAGCTCGTTCACCAGCCCGATCCGCAGCTCGGCGCTGCGCAGTTGCAGTTCGAGTTGCCGCAGCTTCAGCCGCTGCCCGGCCTCGCCCCACATCACGGTTGATCCTGCGCGTCAGGCCGGATCGCGCGCTGATCCCGGGTCAGCTCCGCGACGCTCGCCGCGAAGGGCCGGCCAGCCGTCAACTGCCGCTTCGCCCATTGCCAGGACAGCAGCGCCCCGGCCAGGAAGGCCGCGCCCAACCCCGCACCCAGGGGGGCTCGCCAGGCGTCGGGCACCCACAGCAGCAGCGCGACCACCAGCATCAGCAGCGCCGCCACACCCAGCAGCAAGGCCAGCAGCAGCGCGGTCAGCGCGCCGAACAGCCGAAGCAGCTCCGCCTGCAGCTCCACGCCCAGCAATTCCAGCCTCACCCGGGCCAGTTCGAGCGCCCGCTCGGCAACGCGCCGCAGGCGCTCCGTCAGCCCCGGATCGCGTGATTCCATCGCCTGTTTCCCCTCTGTGCCGGTCCCCCCGGACTGCGGAAGCTATCACTGAATCGGGGGAAACGAGGGCGTTCTTTGTCCATCCCGGTCTCAGGCCTTGGGCTAAAGTGCGGTAACGCTTGGTTTCGCGCGCCGCGCGCCGCCCGGCCTGACAAGGTCCATTCAATGCCTGATCGCCAGCACACGCCGCATTCCGCCGTCGTCGAGGACGACGACCTGCTGCAGTTCCTGGACGACCCCGAGCACGCGCTGCTGGACGACCCGTCCCCGCGCAAGCCCTGGCGGGTGTTGATCGTCGACGACGACAGCGATGTCCACAAGGCCACCGAGCTTGCCATGCAAGGCCTGCAGGTGGAGGGACAGCCGCTGGCCTTCCTCCATGCGAAATCCGCCGCCGAAGCGCGTTCCCTGCTCAGCCACGAGCCCGACATCGCGGTCGTGCTGCTGGACGTGGTCATGGAGTCCGACGACGCCGGCCTGCAACTGGTGCGCCACATCCGCGACGAACTGCGCCTGCGCGCCGTGCGCATCGTGCTGCGCACCGGTCAGCCCGGCTACGCGCCGGAGATCGAGACGGTCCAGGCCTACGACATCAACGACTACAAGACCAAGTCGGAGCTGACCCGCACGCGGCTCTACACGGTGCTGACGGCCGCGATCCGCTCCTACCGCCAGATCCGCGCGCTGGAGGCGAACCGGCAGGGTCTGGAGATGATCGTCGAGGCCAGCACCGAGCTCGGCCGCCAGCACGGGCTGCACCGCTTCGCCGAGGGCGTGGTGACGCAGCTCTGCGCGCTGCTGGGCACGCTGCCGGAGGGCCTGGTCTGCGTGCAGACCCATGACGACGCCACCGGCGAAGCCCGCGTCATCGCGGCCGCCGGCCAGTACAGCTCGCTGATCAACCGGCCGCTGCGCGCCGTGCCGGCCGGCAAGGTGCGGGACCTGCTCGCGCGTTGCCTGGCCGCCGGCCACAACCTGCACGAGCACGGCTGCACCGTCCTGTACTTCGGGCTCCCGACCGGGCGCGCGATGGCGGCGCTGGTCGAAGTGCCGCGCGAACTCGACGAACTCGACCGCCAGCTGCTGCGCGCGTTCTGCTCCAACATCGCGGTCGGCTTCGAGAACGTCATGCTCTACACGCAGCTGACGGACCAGGCCTACAACGACCCGCTGCTGCAGCTGCCCAACCGCACGCGCTTCATCGAGGTCCTCGAGCACAACCTCAAGACCCCCGAAGGCATCACGCTGGCGCTGATCGACCTGGACGACTTCGCCGACGTCAACGACGCCTTCGGCCACCGCTTCGGCGATCAGGTGCTGCAGGCGGTGTCGCAGCGGCTGGCGCAGCGCCTGGGCCTGAACACCGCGATGGCGCGGATCTCGTCGAACGCGTTCGGACTGCTGGGCCCCGACGAGATGGTCAATGGCCAGCGCATCGCGCTGGTCTTCGAGGACCCCTTCACCGTCGCCGGCGAACGGCTGCAGCTCTCGGCCACCACCGGGCTGGTGCGGCTGGCCCAGTCGCGCGCGCTGGGCTCGGAGCTGCTGCTCGACGCGCAGATCGCGCTCAAGCGGGCCAAGGCCGGCAACCGCGGCGCGTCGCAATACTTCTCGCCGGAGATGGGCGTCGACGCCCGCGAGCGCTTCAAGCTGCTCAAGGGGCTGCGCGCGAGCTTCGAGGAGCGGCGGCTGTTCGTCGTCTACCAGCCCCAGGTGGAGCTGGCCACGCATCGCGTCATCGGCGCCGAGGCGCTGCTGCGCTGGCGCACCGCCGACGGCAAGTTCGTGCCGCCGGACCAGTTCATCCCGCTGGCCGAGCAGTCCGGCCTGATCGTGCCGATCGGGGAATTCGTGCTGAGGACCGCCTGCCACCAGGTGCGCCAGTTGCGCGACGCGGGCTACGCGGACTTCCGCGTCGCGGTGAACATCTCGCTGGCGCAGTTCCGGCATCCGGCCTTCATCGACACGGTGCGCCGCGCGCTGGCCGATGCCGACGTGCCCGGCGCCGCGCTGGAGCTGGAGATCACCGAATCGATGGCGATGGAAGAGGTCTCGGCCGTGCTGCGCGTGCTGGCGGAGATCCGCGGCACCGGCGCGTCGGTCGCGATCGACGACTTCGGCACCGGCTTCTCGTCGCTGAGCCAGCTGCGGCGGCTGGACGTCGAGCGGCTCAAGATCGACCGCGCCTTCGTGCGCGAGGCCCAGAGTTCCGCGGCCGGCGCGACGATCGCGCAGATGGTGGTGAACCTGGGATGCAGCCTGGGCATGCGGGTGGTCGCCGAAGGCATCGAGACGGAAGAACAGCGCCAGCATCTGCTGGCGCTAGGCTGCCACGAAGGCCAGGGCTGGCTGTTCGCCAAGCCGATGCCGGGCGAGGAGCTCGAGCGCTGGCTGGCCGAGCCCAGGTCCTGGACCTCCGCGGCGGCTCATGCGGCCGCATCGCCGGCGCCTTGCCAGCCCCCTTGCGCGGCGGCGGACGCCTCGCCGGCCACCGGCGCGCGATGAGCGGCGGCGGCGCGAGGGCCGCCACCGGCTTCAAGCCGCTCAGCGGCGGCTGATCAGCAGGCCCAGCAGCAGGCCGACACCGGCGGCCACGCCGATCGACTGCCAGGGGTTGTCATGCACATAGTCGTCGGTCGCCTTGCTGGCAGCCTTGGCGCGCTCGACCGCCGCGGACTGGAAGTCGCCCAGGCTGGTCTTGGCGCGGTCCAGCGTCGACTGCACCCGGGCCCGCAGCTCGGATGCGCCGGCGCTGGTCTGGTCGGCGGTGGCGCGCAGCAGCGACTCGGCATCCGTCACCACCTGGTGCAGATCGGACAGCAGGCGGTCGGAGGGAGAGGTCTTGGCCATGAGCAGTACTCCTTTTTCGGTGGGTGATCAAAAGCGCATCGGCGCGGAACGAAGTCCAGTTGTACGTCTGTCGAGCAACGTCCGGCAAGTCAGCCCCTCGGGTGTCCGACCGCGACGCGCGGGTTTGCCGATACGCGAACCTTGAGCGCCCTCCGGGCACATGGCGTGCCCGTCGGTGCACGCGGTCCGGGGCCGACGGCGTTCCTCAGCCGGACGACCCGTCATCGTCGCTGCACACGGTGTAGTGGCGCACCAGGAAATAACTGGCACGGGCTTCCCCTTCGACGATCAAGACCTGGCCCTCAAGCGCCTCCAGTTCCGGATCCCGGAAGGGATTGCCGCCAGCCCGGCGCAAGGGCACGCGGCGCCCGTCGGGCAGTGCCAGCAGCGTGCCGATCCGGTCGCTCTTGCTCCCCGCGGACACGCGCTCGCAGGCGACGCGGCCCCGCAGCCGCGCCGGGGACGGGGCGGGGGCGCCAGGATCGCCGGGATCGCCAGCAGCCGGAGGATCAGCGGGCATGCATGCGTCTCACGTGGAGCAGCCGGCCGCCTTGCTCGGTGGCGACCAGCGAGAGCGGCCGCAGCGTCGCATCCACTGCCGGCAGACTGGCGGTGTAGATGTGGACGACACGCCGGTCGGGCGCGCCCACGACTTCGTAGCTGGTGCGCTGGCAGTCCGCCGGCGCCAGTCCGGACTCGCGCAGCATGGGCGTCACCGCCTGGGTCACGGCAGCGGCGGGCTTGGCATCGACGGACTTCAGCCGCGGCAGCGAGCGCGCCAGGTTGCGCCCTTCCCGCTCCAGCCGCTCGCGGCGCAGGCCGCGCACGCCCCGGTCCTGCACCGCCGCGAACGCGCGCTTGAACGCCTGGGTCTTCGTCAGCGCGTGGCCCACGAAGGTGACCGGCTGCAGCGACGGATCGCCAAGCAGATAGAACTGCGCCAGCGTCTTGAGGTCGACCGGGTCCAGGTGGGTGCGGGCGCCGGCGAACTGCTGGCGCGCCTCGAGCAACGCGCGGCCGCTCGAGGCGCCCGTCAGCACGCGCTGCAGGAAGAACTGGCAGATCAGATCCGCCGAGCCGTTGCCGGCGCTGGGCCCGTAGGCGATCGTCGTGCTGCCGACGAAGGCGGCCGCGCCGTCGGCCAGATAGCGCACCGAGATCGGCCACTCGCCCGAGTCCGCCAGCGCCGGATCGAAGACCTGGGCGCCGTAGCAGCATTCGGCCGCGACGACCGAGCCTGGCGTGATGCGGCCCTTGACGCCGGCGGAGGTCATCGCCTCCGGGAAGTCCCGGCCATGCTGACCGTAGTAGGACGTGTCGTGCTCCGCGCCATGGCAGTTGATGAAGTGCATGCGCGGCGCCAGTTCCGCCTGGGTCCAGCCGGGGCCGTCCGGCGGCGACAGGTGCAGCGGGTTGGCCGGCCCGAAGGTGTTGTCCAGGCTCTGGCGCGTCGACGCCTGCCACACCTCGGCCGACAGGCCGAAGCTGGTGTCGAAGTCATGGCGGTCGCGGGACTGGTGGTCGGCGGCGGCCTTGATCAGCTGCAGCAGCAGCTCGGGCTTGCTGGCGCCCGGCAGATCCGGGAGCCGGCCCAGCACGCGTGTCGGACCCAGGAAGCGGTTCGGATCGGTGCTGTAGGCGGCCTCGCAGGCATACGGCAGGTCGCTGGGCACGTGTGCGTCACCGTCGGACGGCGCGGGATTCTTCAGCGCGACCATCGGCAGCACGTCCGGCCCGCCAAGCAGCACGAAGTAATGCGGCTGGCGCGCCTTGGCCAGCGCGTCGATCGCCGCCTTGAGCGAGCGCGCATCCGGCTTGGCCGGCACCACCGGGGCCCGCAAGGGCTTCATCTCGGACGCCAGATCCACGGCGACCAGCGTCGTGTCGATGCCACGCTTCTTGTCCTGCCGGACCAGCTTGGCGAGCGCGGCATCGATCTTCTTCAGCCCCGAGGCGCCGTACTTCGCGCGCAGCGCGCCGCGATGGATGACCACCAGTTTGTCCATGAACGCCTCCCTGTCATGAATGCCCGCATGCGCGGGAAGCGGCCGATTGTGCGGAGCCGCGCAGCCATCGGCAACGTACGGATTGGGGAGGGCCATGGCGGACTGTCATCAAGCCTGCACGGCCGCTCTGCAACATCCCGACCGCCATGCAAACTTCCGTTACACCTCCCCGCAAGACCGAGCTCGCGCGCCAGTTGCTGGCGCCCGGGCAGCGGCGGCTGCCGGCCGCGCTGCGCGCGCTGCTGATCACCGTCGATGGCCAACGTGACGCCGACGAACTGCGACGCCTCGGACGCGGGCTGGGGCTGGGCGAGGACGGCCTCAAGCAACTGGCCGACCAGGGCCTGATCGAGCTGCCCAAGGCCGTGGACGCCGACGAGGCCCGCGAGGTTCTCGCCATCGCCCGCGCGGCGCAGGAGCGCGCGAAGCGGCTGGTGTCGACGAAGTTCTTCGCGCTCGACCTGGTGACGCGGATGCTGGCCGGCCGAGAAGGGGAGCTGCGCGATCTGGTGCGCCAGGCCGACACCGAGAGCCGCTTCATGGAATGGGTGGACCTGTGCTGCGAGCGCATCGAGGCGCAATCGGATGTCGAGCGCGCAAGCAAGTTCCGCGAGAGCGTCGAGCGGACGCTGGCGGCGGGGTGAGCGGCGAGTCCCCGCACGGCGTCACCCGAACATCCGCTGCTGCTCATGCCGCAGCGCGAGCAGGCGGTCGGAGAGCTGGAGCTTCTCTTCGGCCCTGCGGCGCGCGGAGTCGGACATCCGTGCGACCAGCGCCTCGAGCTGATCCGCGTTGCCGATGTTCTCGAACGCCTTGAGCTTGTTGACGAAGACCGCCGATTTCTTGCGGCGTTCCAGCATCTCGAGGATGTTGGCCAGCGTGCCGGTGCTGCGCGCGTCCCAGACCATCAAGCCGTAGTCCGCCAGTTCCGCCATGCGCCGGTCCTTCGCGGCGAAGAAGGCGCGCGAGCCGCGGGCATGGGGCGAGGCCACCGCGCCGACGGGCCAGTCGCCCAGGTTCTGGCGCGGCGTGTCGCCGGCGCAGTAGACGGTGACGCGCGTGGCGCCGATCGCGAGCAGGTGGCGCTGGGCGGCGGCGTCGACACCGTCCGCGTCGCCGACGACGATGTCGAAGTCCTGCTGGACAACGCGCTCGATGCGCTCCAGGACCTGGCGGTCCAGGTGCTTGAGGCCGATCGATCCGGCGATGAAGACGGTGGTCATCGAGGCGTTCTTCCTTACTTCCAGGTCAGCGCGGCGACATAGAGGTGATTCACCTTGCGGTACTTGCGCAGCAGCAGGCTGGCCACTTCCATCGTGGCGCCGCTGTCGTAGAGGTCGTCGATCAGCAGCGCGTTCCAAAGGCCCTGGTTGCGGATCTCGTCATGCAGCGTGAAGGTGCCGGCGAGGGCATGCATTTTCTCTTCGCGCGTGGGCAGGTCCTTCAATGGCCGCGACAGTGAAGTTTTGAGCAGCAAGCGTTCGAAGACGGGAATGCGCATCCGCAGCGCCAGCGCACGGGCCACGGCAGCGACTGGCTGCCAGGGCCGCACGCGTGACGCCGGCATCGGCACGATGAAGCCGATCGGGCCCAAGCGCGGCATCACATGCGTCTGCAGCGCGCGGGCGAGCGGCTCGGCCTGCTCGCGCTCGCCGCGGTACTTGAGGCGGAAGACGGCCTCGCCGACCTCGGTGCGGGTGTTGTCGAACCGGGGATGGCCCTGGCTGTCGTCGCCGAGGAAGACGCTGTGGAGCATGTGCTTGTCCAGCACGTAGCCGGCGGTCCATGGACCGTCGATCTGTCGCAGGGAGACCTTCATCGCCACGCCTTTCGATGGTGGAAAGACGTCTTGGTCGAAGGGGTGCGAACGGATGGTTCGAGATGCACCCGTCATGCGGCCGCTGACCGGGCGCTGGCGATCGGGCCTCGGACCGGCGCGAGAGGGCCACAGCGGTGCTGGAAGTCAGGCTTGCGAGGGCGCGGGCGGGGCGCCTATGCTGAAGGCTTGCTCGTTTCGAGTCCTGGGCCCTGTCAAGGAGCTGAGATGAAACCCACTCCCGCCGGCTGGCCGCGACTGTCCAGCGCCGTGTTCTACGACAGCGCCGCGAAGGCGATCCCCTGGCTGTGCGAGGCCTTCGGGTTCGAGGTGCAGCTGCGGGTCGATGGCGGGGACGGCTCGGTCGTCCACAGCCAGTTGGTCTACGGCGAGGCGCTGATCATGGTCAGCGAGGGCGGCGAGGGGAAGCGTTCGCAGCGCTTCGGCATTCCGCTGCGCAGCCCGCTGGCGCTGGGCGGGGCGAACACGCAGAGCCTGATGATCTACGTCGACGATGCCCAGGCGCATTGCGAGCACGCCCGCCAGGCGGGCGCGCGCATCGTCCACGAACCCAAGGTCGAGGACTACGGGCCCGAGTACTGGGCCGACAAGAACTACGGCGCGCTGGATCTGGACGGCCACCTGTGGTGGTTCGTCGAGCGGGTCAGGGGTTGAACACGAACGTCGGCCCTTCCCCGGCCCGCGCGGGGCCTCAGCCCCCGCGCTTGGCCAGGATCGCGCGGCCGACGCGCGAGACCGGCGGGCGGCCCAGCACGCCCGAGATGAACGCGCCGGCATCGACGAGCTTGTCCAGATCGATGCCGGTCTCGATACCCAGGCCGTTCAGCATGAACACCACGTCCTCGGTCGCGACGTTGCCGGTCGCGCCCTTCGCGTATGGGCAGCCCCCCAGGCCGGCGACGCTCGCGTCGAAGGTGTGGATGCCGAGCTCCAGGCAGGCGTAGATGTTGGTCAGCGCCTGGCCGTAGGTGTCGTGGAAATGACCGCTGACCTCGACCAGCGGATAGTGCTTGAGCGCCCGCTCCATCGCCGCCTGCACCTTGCGCGGCGTGCCGACGCCGATCGTGTCGGCCACGCCGAGGTGATCGACGCCGATGCCCTTCATCAGCTTCACGACGCGCTCGACCTCGTCGGCCGAGACCTCGCCCTGATATGGGCAGCCGACCGAGCACGACAGCGCGCCGCGCACTTTGATGCCAGCCTCGTGGGCCGCGGCCACGACCGGGGCGAAGCGCTCGATGCTCTCGGCGATCGAGCAGTTGATGTTCTTCTGCGAGAAGGCCTCCGACGCGGCGGCGAAGACGACCACTTCATCAGGCCGCGTCGGCAGCGCGCCTTCGAGGCCCTTCATGTTGGGCACCAGCACGCTGTGCCGGACGCCAGGCCGGCGCTCGATGGCGGCCATCACCGCGGTGTTGTCCGCCATCTGCGGCACCCACTTGGGCGAGACGAAACTGGTGACCTCGATCTCCTTGAGACCGGCATCCTGGAGCATCGCCACCAGCTTGGCCTTGTCGGCGGTGCCGACGTTCTCCTTTTCGTTCTGCAGGCCGTCCCGGGGGCCAACATCGACCAGGGTGACACGTGTGGGCAATGCGGTCATGGCTTGATCCTTTGGCTTTCTGACTTGCTCTCACTCGACTCCCTCGCCCCGCCCTGCGGGGCGAGGGCGGCGGTGAGGGTCTTCAGGCTGCCTGCAGCCGCAGCAGTTCAGCGCCGTCGCCGACCTGATCGCCGACCGCGAACAGCAGTTCCGCCACGACGCCATCCCGCGGCGCGGTGATCGTGTGTTCCATCTTCATGGCCTCCATCACCGCGAGCGGTTGCCCCTTGGTCACGCTGTCGCCCGCCTGGGCCAGGAAGGCCACCAGTTTGCCGGGCATCGGTGCGGTCAGCCGGCCGCCTTCCGATCCCCCCTCGCCCGCGTGGGCGATGACGTCGACCTCGGTCACCATCGCCGATCCGTGCGCCCCGAACACCGCCACCTGCTCGCCGACCTTGTAAGTCGACACCGCCACGCGGCGCTCGTCGAGGTAGAGCTCATGCCGCTCCGGCGAGCCCGAGCGCACCGCCAGCGCGATCGCCCCACCGCCTTCGCTGCCCTCGCCACCCTCTCTGCCCGGCAGCGTCAGCGACAGGCTGCCGTGATGATGTCGCGACAGCAGCACCTGATGATGGATGCCATCGACGTCGAGTTCGAACCGCCGCTGCGCTGCGCCGAACAAGCGCCAGCCGTCGCGGCGGCTCCAGGGATCGGCCGACTCCGTCGCCGCCTCCTCCGCCAGCGTGTGCGCGACCACCGCCGCCGCCGCCTCCGCGAGCGCCAGTCCCGGCTGGCCGAACAGCGCCGCCTTCTCGCGCTCGATCAGCGCCGTGTCCAGGTCCGCCTTCGCGAACGAGTCCGTCGCCGCGCAGCGCCGCAGGAAGGCGACATTGGTGTGCAGCCCCACGATGTGCGTGTCGCGCAGCGACGCGTCCAGCAACGCCAGCGCCTGCTCGCGCGTCTCGCCCCAGACGATCAGCTTGGCGATCATCGAGTCGTAGAAGGGGCTGATCTCATCCCCCTCCCCCACGCCGGAATCAATCCGCACCGGCGCCGTCTCGAACGCCGCGTGCGCCGGCCAGCGCGCCACCGACAAACGTCCAGTCGCTGGCAGGAAGCCCCCTTCCGGGTTCTCGGCGCAGATGCGGGCCTCGATCGCATGCCCGTGCATGCGCAGCTCGTGCTGCTTCAGCGGCAGCGGCTCGCCGGCGGCGACGCGCAGCTGCCACTCGACCAGGTCCTGCCCCGTGATCGCTTCCGTCACCGGATGCTCGACCTGCAGCCGCGTGTTCATCTCCATGAAGTAGAACCGGCCGTCCTGCTCCGCGATGAACTCGACCGTGCCGGCGCCCTGATAACCGACCGCCTTCGCGGCCGCGACCGCGGCGGCGCCCATTTCGGCGCGGCGCTCGGCCGTCATGCCGGGCGCTGGCGCCTCCTCCAGCACCTTCTGATGGCGGCGCTGCACCGAGCAGTCGCGCTCGAACAGGTAGACGCAGTCGCCATGGCTGTCGCCGAAGACCTGGATCTCGATGTGGCGCGGCCGCTGGACATAACGCTCGATCAGCACCGCGTCGTCGCCGAAGCTGTTGATCGCCTCGCGCTTGCAGGACGCCAGCGCGGCTTCGAATTCCTCATCCGCATGCACCGCGCGCATGCCCTTGCCGCCGCCGCCCGCGCTCGCCTTGATCAGCACCGGATAGCCGATGCGCCGGGCCTCGCGGCGCAGCAGCGCGGGATCCTGATCGGCGCCGTGATAGCCCGGCACCAGCGGCACGCCGGCCTGCTCCATCAGGCGCTTGGATTCCGCCTTCAGCCCCATCGCCTGGATCGCCGACGGCGGCGGGCCGATGAACACGAGACCCGCGTCCGCGCAAGCCTGCGCGAACTCCTCGTTCTCGCTGAGGAAGCCGTAGCCCGGATGGACGGCCTGCGCGCCGGTGGCCTTCGCGGCGTCCAGGATGCGCTGCCACTGCAGGTAGCTGTCGCGCGGCGCGGGGCCGCCGATGCGAACGGCCTCGTCGCAGGCGCGGACGTGGCGCGCATTCGCGTCGGCATCGGAATAGACGGCGACCGTCTTGACGCCCAGGCGCCGGGCGGTGGCGGCCACGCGGCAGGCGATTTCGCCGCGGTTGGCGATCAGGATCTTCTTGAACACGGGTGTCTCCTCATGCTGTCAGGTCCTCGGCGCGCCGCGGCTTGTGACCGCGGGCGCCGGGTGCGCTCGAATGGCGCGCAAAGCCGCGCAAAGCGGCGCAAGGGCGCGATCAGTGACGATGGCCGCAGGACGCCGCGGCGCCCTCGCCCGCAGGCGCGCAGCCGGCGCGATCACCGTCGGCATCGGCGCTCAGCCCGGCCTCGGTCGCGCAGTGCATGCCCAGGCGCGCGATCAACTGGCGGTCCTTCTCGGCCTGCGGATTGCTCGTCGTCAGCAGCTTGTCGCCGTAGAACATGCTGTTCGCGCCGGCCAGGAAGCACAGCGATTGCATGGTCTCTGGCATCTCCTCGCGGCCGGCGGACAGCCGCACCATCGCGCGCGGCATCGTGATGCGGGCCACCGCGATCGTGCGGATGAACTCGAACGGATCCAGCGCGGCGGTGCCCGCCAGCGGCGTGCCCTCGACCTGCACCAGGTTGTTGATGGGCACCGACTCCGGATACGGATCCAGGTTGGCCAGCTGCGCGATCAGGCCGGCGCGCTGGCGGCGGGTCTCGCCCATGCCGACGATGCCGCCCGAGCACACCTTCAGGCCCACGCCGCGCACGCGCTCCAGCGTGTCCAGACGGTCCTGGTAGGTGCGCGTCGTGATGATCTGGCCGTAGAACTCCGGCGAGGTGTCGAGGTTGTGGTTGTAGTAGTCCAGACCCGCCTCGCGCAGTTGCTCGGCCTGGCCGTCGGCCAGCATGCCGGCCGTCAGGCAGGTCTCCAGGCCCAGCGCCTTGACCTCGGTGATCATCTCGCCGATGGCCTCCAGGTGGCGCTCCTTGGGCGAGCGCCACGCCGCGCCCATGCAGAACCGGGTCGCGCCATTGGCCTTGGCCGCGCGGGCGGCCTCCATCACTTCCTCGAGCGGGATCAGCTTCTCGGCCTTCAGCCCGGTGTCGAAGTGGGCCGACTGCGGGCAGTACTTGCAGTCCTCCTCGCAGCCGCCGGTCTTGATCGACAGCAGCGTCGAGAGCTGCACCGCGTTCGGGTCGAAGTGCTCGCGGTGCACCTGCTGCGCGCGGAACAACAGGTCATTGAAGGGCAGCTCGAACAGCGCGGCGATCTCGTTCACCGTCCAGGGGGTGGCGTTGCGGCGCTGCTCGTCGGTGGTCGGGGTCAGCGTCTGGATCTGGTTGACGGTCTGCTTCATCGTCATGCTTTCAAGGCGTTCAGCAGCAGCGGCTGCTGCAGGTGCGCGGCCACGGCCGCGGGGGAAGGATCGTTGAGCCGGGGCACATGGCCCCAGCACGGCGCGCCCAGGGCCTCGTCGAGGCCGGCGCGCAAGGCGGCCAGATTGTCCGCCACATGGGGTTGATGGGGATCGGCGGTGTTGGCGACCCAGCCGGCGAGCCGCAGCCCGCGCGCCAGGATGGCCTCGGCCGTCAGCAGCGCGTGGTTGATGCAGCCCAGCCGCAGGCCGACGACCAGCACCACCGGCATGGCCAGATCGACGGCCAGATCCGCCGTGTCCCAGCGGTCGGTCAGCGGCACACGAAAGCCGCCGACGCCCTCGATCAGCGCGAAGTCGCCCTTCGACGCCGAGCGCCGGATCGCCGCGAGCAGCGCGTCGCGGTCGATCGCGCGGCCTTCGAGCCTGGCGGCGATGTGCGGCGCGCAGGGTTCGCGGAACTGCAGCGGGCCGACCTCGTCCATCGTCATGCCCTGGCGCTGCGCGGCATGCAGCAGCGCGACGTCCTCGTTGACCCAGATGCCTTCGGCGCTGCGCGCCTGGCCGGCCGCCAGCGGCTTGATCGGCGTGGTGTATCGGCCGATGGCATCGAAGGCGAAGGTCAGACCGGCGGTGATGCAGGTCTTGCCGATCTCCGTGTCGGTGCCGGTGATGAAGAAGCCATGCAGCGGATGCGGGGAACTCATGCACAGGCCTCCAGCGCGGCGACGAGGCGGTCGACATCGGCCTGCGCGTGCGTCGCGCACAGCGTGATGCGCAGCCGCGCCTCGCCCTTGGGCACGGTCGGCGGACGGATGCCCGGCACACGCAGGCCCTCGCGCTCGAGCGCCGCGGCCAGCGCCATCACCTCGGCGTTGCCACCGACGATCAGCGGCTGGATCGCCGTCTCGGAGTCGGCCAGCTTCCAGGTCAGCGCGGGATGACGGTCCAGCATCGCCGCGATGCCCGCGCGCAGCCGCGACTGCAGCGCGCGCAGCGCGCGGCGGCGTTGATCGCCGACCTCGCCGCGGATCAGCGCGAGGCTGGTCAGCAGCGCATGCTCCACCGCGGGCGGCGAGGCGGTCGAAAAGATGTAGTTGCGCGCGGCCTGGAGCAGGTAGCCGGTGATGGTGGGATGGGCGGCGACGAAGGCACCCGCGAGCCCCGCCGCCTTGCCCAGCGTGCCGACCACGATCAGGCGCTCGCTGCGCAGCTGGAAGTGCTCGAGCGAGCCGACGCCGGTCGCGCCGAGCACGCCCAGGCCATGGGCGTCGTCGACGATCAGCCAGGCATCGAAGTCTTCGGCCGCCTGAAGCAGTGCCGGCAGCGGCGCGATGTCGCCGTCCATGCTGAACACCGCATCGGTGACGATCAGCTTGACGCGCGCCGTGCTCGCGGCGAGCTGCCCGCGCAGCCCCTGGACATCGCAGTGCCCATAGCGCGTCACCCTGGCCTTGGCCAGGCGCGTGCCGTCGATCAGCGAGGCGTGGTTCAGCGTCTCGCTGAAGATCTCCGCGTCGGCATCGCCGAGCGCGGTCACCACCGCCAGGTTGGCCATGTAGCCGGTGCAGAAGCCGATCGCCTGGGCGCCGGGGATGTGCGGCTCGAACCAGCGGCCCAGCAGCGCCTCGACCTCGTGATGCGCGCGCGAATGGCCGCTGACCAGCGGCGAGGCGCCGGAGCCGCCGCCGTAAAGCCGCGCGCCCTCGGCCAGTGCCTCGGCCACGGCCGGATGCGCGGCCAGGCCCAGGTAGTCGTTCGAGCAGAACATCGTCAGCTCGCGCGCGATGCCATCGGCGCCTCGCACGGTCTGGCGCGGCGCGGTGCCGGTCTCGGCGATGCGGGTGAAGCGCGTCAGGTCCTGCGCGCGGATCGCATCGAGCTTGGCCTGCAGATGATCAAGCAGCATGGACCACCTCCTCCAGCGTCGCGGCCACCGCCGCCGCGAGGAAGGTCGCGGCCGCTTCGTCGATGAGATAGGGCGGCATCAGGTAGACGGTCTGTCCGATCGGGCGGATCAGCAGCTCGTGCTCGCGCGCGGCGAGATGGAACTTCTCGGCGAAGCGTTCGACCGGCACGGTGGTCGCCGGGTTGATGTCGAAGGCCAGGATCATGCCGCGCTGGCGCAGGTGCGTGACGCGTGGATCGGCCGCCAGTGGCGCGAAGGCCGCGGTGAGCCACGCGGCCTGTTGCTGGTTGCGTTCGAGCTGGCCCGCGTCGAAGCGGTCCAGTACCGCGTTCGCTGCGGCGCAGGCCAGCGGGTTGCCGGTGTAGCTGTGCGAGTGCAGGAAGCCGCGCGTCACGTCCTGCGACCAGAAGGCCTCGTAGACCTCGTCGGTGGTCAGCACCAGCGACAGCGCCATCGTGCCGCCGGTGATGCCCTTGGACAGCAGCAGGAAGTCGGGCCAGTCGGCCTTCGCGGCCGGCGCGGTCTGCTCCCACGCGAAGAAGGTGCCGGTGCGGCCGCAGCCGACCGCGATCTCGTCGGCGATCAGGTGCACGCCGAATTCGGAGCACAGCGCGCGCAGCGCCTTCAGGTAGGACGGCGCATACATCGACATGCCGGCCGCGCCCTGCACCAGCGGCTCGACGATGACGGCGGCGATGTGCTCATGCCGCCCGGCGAGCAGCGCGCGCATTTCGCCGAGCGCCTGCGCCTCGTTGCCCAGGCGCTGATCGGGCGAGGCCACGATGTGGCTGCGCATCAGCAGCGGATCGTAGGCGTCGCGGAAGATCGCGACATCGGTGACCGCGAGCGCGCCGATGGTCTCGCCGTGATAGCCGTTGCGCAGGCAGACGAACTCGCGCTTGTCCGCGCGGCCGCGGTTGCGCCAGCTGTGGAAGCTCTGCTTGAGCGCGATCTCGACCGCCGAGGCGCCATCGCTGCCGAAGAACAGATGGCCCAGCGCGCCGCCGGTGCGTGCGGACAGGCGCTCGGCCAGGCGCACGGCCGGCTCATGCGTGCAGCCGGCCAGCATCACGTGCGGCAGTGTGTCGAGCTGCTGCTTGATCGCGTCGTTGAGGGCCCGGTCGGCGTGGCCGAACAGGTTGACCCACCACGAGCTGTTGGCGTCGAAATAGCGTCGGCCCTCGTGGTCGATCAGCCAGGGGCCCTCGCCGCGCGCGATCGGCAGCGGCGGCACGTCCTGCGCGCGCGCCATCTGCGTGCATGGGTGCCAGACCGCCGCGAGGCTGCGGCGCTGCCAGTCTTGTCGTACTGCTTCAGACATTCGGAACTCAGCTCTTGGGAAACAACGGCGCGACGCTCGAGCGGGGCGATGGCGACGCGTCCGTCAGGCCAGCCATGACGGCTTGCCCTTGGACAGGAAACTCTGCACGCCCTCGCGCCCTTCGGCGCTGGCGCGGATGTCGGCGATGCGGCGCGCGGTGTCGTCGCGCAGCGTCTCCGTGATGGGCGCGTGCGCCACGTCCTGCACCAGGCGCTTGCAGGCGCGCACGGCGGCCGGGCCGTTGGCCAGCAGCGACGCGACCAGCGCGTCGACCTTCGCATCGAGCGCCTCGGCGTCGCCGGCCAGTTCATGCACCAGGCCCAGGCGATGGGCCTCGGCGGCGGAGAAGCGCTCGGCGGTGACGAAGTAGCGGCGCGAGGCCTGCTCGCCAAGCGCGCGCACGACGTAGGGCCCGATCGTCGCGGGCAGCAGGCCGAGCTTGGCTTCGGACAGGCAGAAGCCGGCGGACTCGGCCGCGACCACGATGTCGCACACCGACACCAGGCCCACGCCGCCGGCATAGACATCGCCCTGCACGCGTGCGATCACGGGCACCGGGCAGCGGTAGAGCGTCCACAGCATGTGGGCGAGGCGGCCGGCGTCGGCGTGGTTCTCGGCCCAGCTGTAGCCGGCCATCGCCTTCATCCAGTTCAGGTCGGCGCCAGCGCAGAAGGCCTTGCCCTCGGCGGCCAGCACGATCGCGCGCAGCGACGGGTCGCGGCCCAGCGCCTCGAACACCGCCGTCAGCTCGCCGATGACGGTGTCGTTGAAGGCGTTGCGCACGTCCGGGCGGTTGAGCGTGACGCGGGCGATCGCGCCGCCGGGGCCGGAGCGCTCGACGCGCAGCGCCGTCGGCACGGGGACATCAGTGGGGGTCATCGCGGGCGAGGTCATGGTTTGCTCCAGACGACGGTCTGGTTGACGGCATAGAGATGGCAGCGCTCCTGGCTGCCGGTGTAGCGGTCGCAGAACGCGAGCGCGCGGGACTGGGCGTCGTCGCCGGTGGCCCAGCCCCAGCTCCGTCCGTTGGTGGCGAAGGCGCGCGGCTCCTTGGACGCGAGGAACTTGCGATAGCCGTCGGCGATCCGCGCGCCGGGCAGCGCGTCCAGGTCATCGACCGCGACCTCGCCGCCGCCCGGATAGGGCAGCGCGCCGGGCACGTCGAAGCCCAGCGGCTTCAGGAAGGCATCGACCAGCGGCTGCCAGACATCGTTGCCCTGGATGAAGAGCTTGTGGCCGTCGTCGGCGAACGGCGGCATCGGACGCAGCTCGGCGCGGCCGCCGCCAGCGCGGTAGGCGTCGGCCCATTCCTGCTGATGGCGCGGCGAGAAGTAGCGGTCGTTGGCGGCGAAGAACCACAGCGTGGGCACCGGCCGACCGCTCTCCGAGGCACGGGTGCCGAACTCGCGGTAGAGACGCTCGAGCTCATCGGGCCGGCAGGGCTCGCCGGGATGCGCGTCCGGGCTGCCGCCGTGGCCGCCTGCGAAGTTGATCGCGGCGACCTGGCCGTCGATGCGCGCGGCGGTGGCGGCGATCGTCGCGAAGCCGCCAACGGACTGCCCCACCAGCACCACCTGGCGCGCGTCGATGTCCGCGGTCGAAGCCATGAAGCGCACGACGGCCTCGATCTCGGCGGCCGCCGCGGCGGCGGCGCTGGCGTAGCGCGGCGAGTCGCAGCGCACGTTGGTTTCGGGATCGCCCAGCCGCGCCAGCTCGCCGTAGCCCAATCGCAGCGGCACCGCGACCGCGAAGCCCTTGCGGACGAAGTAGCGGGCGGCCGATTCGAAGCGCTGACGCTTGTACTCGGCGCGCGTCTTGGCGTTGCGGCCGTGGCTGATCACGGCAAGCGGGAAGGGGCCCGGCCCGGGCGGGCGGAAGGTCGTGACGATCAGGTCGCCGCTGACCGTCGAGCCAAAGGCGTCCTTCACCGACACGGGTACCCGCACGATGGCTTCGCGGATGTCGAGGGCGAGTTGATCGGGGACCGGCGCCTTCGATTCGTCGGTCAGCACCGGTGCCGGCGCCGAAGCCTGCGCGAACGAGGCCGCGGGCGTCGCGCCCATCAGGGCCGCGACCAGCCCGGCGGCCGCGATCAGCGCCGACATGGCGGCCTTCATGCCCGCGCCCCCTCGCTCGAGGCTGATGCAGGCACCGGACCCAGGGCCTTGCGCATCAGCACGCTGCGATAGGTCTTGCCGGCCCACTGCACGTCGCCGATGCGCGCATAGCCGCGGCGTTCGTAGCGGCGGCGCAGCGTCTCGGCCGGCACGGCCGTGTCGAGCGCCACGTGCGCGTAGCCCTGCGCGTGCGCCCAGGCTTCGGCCATGTCCATCAGTTGCTCGGCGATGCCCTGACCGCGGCAGGACGGATGCACCGCCAGTTGCGCCAGGATGGCCGTGTCGGGCTGCGTGTAGCAATCCGGCACCGGATCGCCCAGATAGCGCCCATCGGCCCGCTTCGGCGGCGCGATGGTCACCGTGCCCACCAGCTCGCCCGAGGCGCTCAGCGCGACGAAGGCCTGGCCGGTCTGGACCCGCTCACGCGTCGTCTGCACGCTCTGGTTCACCGCGGTGAAGTTCCAGCCCTGCGCCGCCAGCGACGCATAGGACGCATGCAGCAGCGCGGTCAGGGCCTCGAGGGAATCGGAGGCGGCGATCGGGCGGAGGGTGATGGTCATGGTCGGCAGAGAGGGACGAGAAGCGCGCTCACATGCGGAAGACGCCGAACTTCGTTTCGGGGATCTCGGCGTTCAGCGCGGCGGACAGACCCAGCGCCAGCACGCGGCGCGTGTCGGCGGGATCGATGACGCCGTCGTCCCACAGGCGGGCGCTGGCGTAGTACGGATGACCCTGGTCCTCGTACTGCTGGCGGATCGGGGCCTTGAAGGCCTCTTCCTCGTCGGCGGACCACTGGCCGCCCTTGGCCTCGATGCCGTCGCGCTTGACGGTGGCCAGCACCGACGCGGCCTGCTCGCCGCCCATCACCGAGATGCGGGCGTTGGGCCACATCCACAGGAAGCGCGGCGAATAGGCGCGGCCGCACATGCCGTAGTTCCCGGCGCCGAAGCTGCCGCCGATGATCACGGTGAACTTGGGCACCTGCGCGCAGGCCACCGCCGTCACCATCTTGGCGCCGGCGCGGGCGATGCCCTCGTTCTCGTACTTGCAGCCGACCATGAAGCCGGTGATGTTCTGCAGGAACACCAGCGGGATCTTGCGCTGGCAGCACAGCTCGATGAAGTGGGCGCCCTTGTTGGCGCTCTCCGCGAACAGGATGCCGTTGTTGGCCACGATGCCCACGGGCATGCCCTCGATGTGGGCGAAACCGCAGACCAGCGTGTTGCCGTAGCGGGCCTTGAACTCGTCGAACTCGCTGCCGTCGACCAGGCGCGCGATGACCTCGCGCACGTCGAAGGGCTTGCGGGTGTCGGTCGGGATCACGCCGTGCAGTTCGGCCGGGTCGTAGGCGGGCGGCTTCGGCGCCTGGGTCCGCAACTCGCCGGCCTTGCGCCAGTTCAGACGCGCGACCGACTGGCGCGCGATCGCGAGCGCGTGGGTGTCGTTCTCGGCCAGGTGATCGGCCACGCCGGACAGGCGCGTGTGGACGTCCCCGCCGCCCAGGTCCTCGGCGCTGACGACTTCACCGGTGGCGGCCTTCACCAGCGGCGGGCCGCCGAGGAAGATCGTGCCCTGGTTCTTGACGATGATGGTCTCGTCGCTCATCGCCGGCACGTAGGCGCCACCGGCGGTGCAGGAGCCCATCACGACGGCGATCTGCGGAATGCCCTTGGCCGAGAGGTTGGCCTGGTTGAAGAAGATGCGGCCGAAGTGGTCGCGGTCCGGGAAGACCTCATCCTGGTTGGGCAGGTTGGCGCCGCCGCTGTCGACCAGGTAGATGCACGGGAGGCGGTTCTGATCCGCGATCTCCTGCGCGCGCAGGTGCTTCTTGACGGTGACGGGGTAGTAGGTGCCGCCCTTGACCGTCGCGTCGTTGCAGACGATCACGCACTCGACACCCGAGACGCGGCCGATGCCCGCGATCACGCCGCCGCCCGGGGCGGCGTTGTCATACATGTCCAGGCCCGCCAGCGGCGCCAGTTCCAGGAACGGGGTGCCCGGATCGAGCAGCATCTCGACACGGTCGCGCGGCAGCAGTTTGCCGCGGGCCACGTGCTTGGCGCGGGCGGCCTCGCCGCCGCCCTCGGCGATCTTCGCCAGCCGGGCGTTGAGGTCGTCGATCAGGCCGCGCATCGCGTCCGCGTTGGCCTTGAAGTCGGCCGAGCGGGCGTTGAGCTTGGTGGGCAGCAAGGGCATGGTGGGAGGTCTCCGGACTTATGAGCCGCGCTCAATTCGGGTGCGAGCGCGTTGGCTGGGCACCCCTTCCCGGGATCGCCGGGCGGATGCAAGGCGCGAAGCATACGGCAGAAAGACGGTGGAATCCAGGGTCGGGCTGGCGGACTTGAGCCCGGCTCAATAAATCGGGAGAATGCGCCCCTCATGAGCCCCATCCCGACCTCCCGCACCGAGCCGCCGTCCGCGGCGGCCCTGCCCGCGCAGCGGCGCTCGCCGGTGGGCGCGAAGGCGGAGCAGCGGGTGCGCGACATCCTGCGCGAGAGCCGCGCGGTGTTTGCCGAGCGCGGCTACGACCGCGCCACGACCACCGAGATCGCGCAGCGGCTGGGGATCTCCGAGGCCACGGTGTTCACCTATTTCCGCGGCAAGCGCGAACTGTGCATGCGGGTGATCGGGGACTGGTACGACGAGATCATCGACGCGATCGAGGCCGGGCTGCCGCGCGAGCGCTCGATCCGGGACCAGTTGGAGTTCGTCGTCCACACGCATCTGCGGCTGTTCCTGATCCAGGGGACGGGGCTGTGCGAACTGGTGCTGTCGGAGGGACGCAAGCGCGACGCGCCGGTGACGCGAGGCGACGGGCAGGACTTCGGCGCGGCCTTCGTCGACCTGCAGCGGCGCTACACGGCGCCGCTGATGGACCTGCTGGCGCGCGGTCAGGCGCAGGGCGAAGTGCGGCAGGACATCTCGCTGCGGCTGCTGCGCTCGCTGGTGTTCGGACCGATGGAGCACATGCTGTGGGAAGTGATCATCGCGGGCCGGCAGATCCAGGTCGATGACGCGGCGCGGGACCTGGTCGCGCTGCTGTGGCCGGCGCTGCAGGCGCCGGACCAGGAGCTGCAGGCGCTGCGCCGCATGAAGACGCGCGTGGCCGAGGCGCTTGAAGACGCGGCGCAGGCGACAGGCAAGTCCTGACCCTTCAGCATGACGCGCGCGAGTGCGGAAGACCTGGGAAGGTCAAATTTCCAGTAGTTCGAGTCATGGTTCGGTGAAGCGTGTTCGGCAACGATGAGCGCTCCGACTCTCGAGTCATCACCAGGAGCGCCCCATCGTGGACCAGGACAAGCATTCCCACATTGAAGAGCTGCTGGGCGCCGTGCCCATGCCGGTTCAGATCCCTCCCGCCGTCCCCGGCGAGTACGTGCCCCACATCAGCGAAGACAACTTCGACCAGGACGCCTGGGACGAGTGGTATCGCGAGCAGATCCGGCTGTCGATCGAGGACCCGCGGCCCAACATCCCTCACGAGGATGTTGTTGACTGGATGGAGCGGTCGTTCCAGGAGATGAGGAGTCGCCATGCTCAATCCGGTAACGCTTGAATGGCGGCCCCGCGCTCTGCTCCGCTTCGACCTGATCCTTGCGGAGATCGGCCGGCACAACCCACTTGCAGCAGAAGAATTCGGACGGCTGATCATCAAGAAGCTTCGATTGGCGCTGACGTTCCCCATGCTCTACCGCGCCTCGTCACGAGTGGCCGGAGTCCGCGAGATGGTCGTGACGTCCAACTACTTCGTGCCGTATCGCGTCACCTCGGAGGCCATCGAGGTCCTGGACGTCGTGCACGCGCGAAGGAACTGGCCAGACCCCGTTTCTTCGCCGCTAGCGAGTTGAGCCGCCAACGGAAAGGGCGACCCTGCGGTCGCCCTGTCATTCCTGTGCACGCTTCGTTTCAGAAGAGACGCCCGGCCGAAGCCGGGCTTGAACCGAGCTGAATCCGATCAGAAGTCGTACGAGACGCCGACCTTGTACCAGCGCGGACGCAGCGAGTAGCCGTCGCGCAGGTTGACCGGACGCTCGTCGCCGAGCACGTTCAGGATGTTCAGCGACAGCCGCAGGTTCTTGATGCCGGTGTAGCCCAGGCTGAAGTCCGTGCGCATATCCTCGTCCACGAAGCAGGGCAACTGGCCCGGCTGCAAACGCAGCTTGCAGTTCTCTTCCGACCAGTCGCCGGCATCGGCTTCGCTGCGGTTCAGCTGGGTCTTGGACACGTAGTTGAAACGCAGGCCCGTCGACCACGGCCCCTGGTTCCACGCCGCCGAGATCACCGCCTTCAGGCGCGGGTTCTCGAACAGGCCGACCTGGTTGGGACGCCACTGGTTCGCGTCGACATCCCAGGCCTTGTAGCTCAGCGCGTAGGTCGCCGCCAGGCCCAGGTTCAGCGTGCCGAACGCGCCGGACGCCACCCGGCCCTTGATGTCGAGGTCCACGCCCGAGGTCTGGGTCTTGCCGAAGTTCTCGTACTGCAGCAGCAGCGAGCTCAATTGACCGGCCTTCCAGGACAGGTTCGCCGCAGGCGACAACTCATTCGCGCGCTGCGCCCAGGCTTGCTCCTGCGCCGTCATCGGCGCGCGGCTGATCAATGACTCGTAACCCGGCTGGCCTTCGCGGGCCAGCACGTAGTCGGAGTCGCGCGAGTCGATCTCGTTCTTGCGCTCGATGCGGAAGTAGTCCACCGCCACCGACAGGTTGCGCGTCGGCTCGAACACGAAGCCCAGCGTCACGCTCTTGGAGGTCTCCGGCTTCAGGTTGGGATTGGCCGAGATCATCACCGGCAGCGAGACGCGGCAGCCGCTGTTCAGCGCCGGCGCGGCGTCGGCGACGTCGGACGCATTGCCCTGCGTCTTCAGGATGTTGCTGATGGCCGTCGCCGTGGCGCAGCGCTGCGGGTCCACCGTGTTGTTGAAGAAGCCAGTCACGCCAACCTGGCCCAGCGTCTCGGGGATGTTGGGCGCGCGGAAGCCGCCAGTCACCGTGCCGCGCAGCATCAGCTGCGGCGAGACCTCGAAGCGCACGCCGAACTTCGGCGACACGCGGCCGTCGAAGCCGCTGGCCTTGTCGAAACGCAGCGCGCCGTTGAGCTCCAGGCGCTTGGTCACCGGCGCGTTCAGCTCCAGGAAGGCCGCGTCCAGGTTGCGCTTGCCGTCGATCAGCACCGAGCCGCGGCCGATGATCTCGGCGCGCAGGACGTTGTCCGTGGACTTGATGCTCACCGCCTCGGCGCGGTGCTCGCCGCCCAGCGCGAAGGCCAGCGGGCCGCCCGGCAGCGTCATCAGCTCGCCGCTGATCTTGGCGTCGATCCAGTTCTGCTGGTTCTTGCCGGTGGACCCGCTGAGCGGGAACAGACGATCGAGCAGCTCGGGGCTGTTCGGGCCGCCGAGCTTGTATTCGCCGCTGCTGACGGCGGTGTACAGGTCGCGGCTGCCCAGGCGGCTCAAGCGCTCGGCCTTGGCGGCATTGCGCCCGACCGTCACTTCCCAGTCCATGTCGCGGAAGGTGCCGGTCAGGCCGGCCAGCGCGCGGTACTGGTCCGCATCGCCGTCCGACTTGTAGAGATCGGGGTTGTCCAGGAACGCGTAGTCCACGCCGACCGTGCGGCCGCCAACCTGCACCGTCGGGTGCGGCAGGATCTGCGACTTGCGGTTGTAGCCGTCGTACCAGACGGAGGTGCCGCCGCCCGAGATCAGCATCGGCGAGCCGCGGTACTCGGTGGTGGTCTTGGAGTAGGACACTTCAGCGAAGCCCTGCAGGCTCTCGCTCAGCTTGACGCGGCCGGCGGCGAAGCCATTGACGCGCTCGGCCGGGTCGGACACCGCCTGCAGCGCGGTGATGTCGCTCACGCAGGCGCCGGCGCTGTTCAGCGTCGCGCATTGGCCGATGGGCACGCGCTTGCCGTTGATGACGTAGTTGCCGGGGAAGGAGCGCGGTAGCGGGTCGCCGAAGGAGGGACGCGCGAAGGCCTTGTGCCACGCGGGGTAGTCGTCCTTCACATCGGCCACCGTGTAGCCGTCGCGGCGGTAGGCCTCGATGTTGGCGAAGACGTTGAAGCGATCCCGGTCCAGGTCGCCGTAGCCGGCCACGACGCTGGCCTGGCGCTGGCCGCCGGCGCTCGGATGTTCGTTGAAGGTCGCGCTGGCGGACGCGCCCACGCCGTTGAAACTGCGGCGCGTGATGATGTTGATCACGCCCGCCATCGCGTCGGAGCCGTAGATGGCGGACGCGCCATCCTTGAGCACCTCGACGCGCTCGATCACATCGGCCGGGATCGCGTCGACGTTGACGAAGGTCTGCTTGGCGCCGTCGGCCAGGCCGTAGTTGGCCACGCGCCGGCCGTTGAGCAGCACCAGCGTGGCGCCCTTGCCCAGGCCGCGCATCGACACGCCCGAAGCGCCCGACGCGAAGCCGGCGCTGCCGCCGTCGTCGCGCAGCTCGGTGCTCGAGGTCGCGGTCAGCGTGTCCAGCACCTGGCGGACCGTGTTGGCGCCGGTGCGGCGGATCTCGTCGCGGTTGTAGACCTGCACCGGAGAGGCGGTTTCGGACGCCAGGCGCTTGATGTTGGAGCCGGTCACCTCGACGCGCTGCAGCTGGGCCGTTTCCTGTTCCTGCGCGCGCGCCGCCTGGGCGCAGCACAGCAGCGCCGCGGCGGCGCTCAGCGACAGGGAGAGCTGGGTGATCCTTTTCATACTTCCACTCCGAATTGAGGGGGCGGATTCTGGAGAGGGCCAGGTGTCGCTTGGCCGGACGGACATTGCAAAACAGCAACAATGCTTCACGAGATAGCATTCACTCTTCGCAATTGCGGGCGTTGAACGCCCTGGCGCTCCAAAAGCGCGCAGTTGGAAGGCCTGGACTGGCGGTTGCGTTGCTGAGCGCAAGGGAAAACCCTCCCTCATTCGAAAGGCACCATCCAGGTGCGGTGGGCGCCCTTTCATGCGAATTAACCCTTTGAGGGTTCTCCCCGATCGGCGCAGTTCGCTCCCCTCTCCCCCACCCTCTCCCCGCGAGGCGGGGCGAGGGAGTTCTCAAAGGGTGGCGCACGCGAGAAGGACGAAAGCGCTACGCTTGCGCACCCCGCCGCAAGACCCGACCCCCGACAGAGGGAGGCCGCGCGCGGCGGTCCGCCCCAGGCGCCCCCCAGGAGGACCCATGCCTATTTCGATGACCGTGAACGGCAAGGCGGTGACGCTCGATGCCGATCCGCAGATGCCCCTGCTGTGGGCGCTGCGCGAGGACCTGCAGTTGACCGGCACCAAGTTCGGCTGCGGCATGGCGCTGTGCGGCGCCTGCACCGTGCATCTGGACGGCCAGCCGGTGCGCGCCTGCCAGACGCCGCTGGAGGCGGCGGCGGGCAAGAAGATCACCACCATCGAAGGCGTCGGCGCCACGCCCGCCGGCCGCGCGGTGCAGGCGGCCTGGCTGAAGATCGACGTGCCGCAGTGCGGCTACTGTCAGAGCGGCCAGATCATGAGCGCCTGCGCGCTGCTGGCCGGCAAGAAGAAGCCCACCGACGCCGACATCGACGGCGCGATGAGCGGCAACGTCTGCCGCTGCGGCACCTACAACCAGATCCGGGCGGCGATCCACGACGCCTCGGCCACGCTGGCCAAGGGAGGCTGATCATGGACGTCTCCGTGGAATCCCCCGGCCGCCGCGCGCTGCTCAAGGGCGGCGCGGCGCTGACCGTGTCCTTCGCGCTGCCGCTGGCCGCCACCCGCGCGGCGCTGGCGCAGCCGGCCGCGGCGCAGAGCAACACCTTCGCGCCCAATGCCTGGCTGCGCATCACGCCCGACAACAAGGTCACCGTGGTCTGCGGCTCGGCCGAGATGGGCCAGGGCGTGCTGACCGCGATCCCGATGATGGTGGCCGAGGAACTCGATGCCGACTGGGCGCTCGTCTCCGTCGAGCAGGCGCCCGTCGACGCGGCCTACAACAACCCGATGTTCGGCATGCAGGCCACCGGCGGCAGCACGACGGTGCGCGCGCACTGGACGCCGGTGCGCCAGGCCGGCGCCGCCGCGCGTCAGATGCTGGTCGCCGCGGCCGCGCGGCAATGGGGCGTGGACGCCGCGTCGCTGCGCACCGAGCGCGGCCAGGTGATCGGGCCCGGCGGCCGCAAGGCGAGCTACGGCTCGCTGGTCGAGGCGGCCGCCAAGGAGCCGGTGCCCGAGAAGCCCGCGCTGAAGGACCGCAAGGACTTCCGCATCATGGGCAAGCCGACGCGACGGCTGGACAGCGCCGCCAAGATCAACGGCAGCGCCAAGTTCGGCATCGACGCGCGCGTCGACGGCATGCTGGTGGCGGTGATGGCGCGCGCGCCGATCGCCGGCGCCAAGCCCAAGGCCTTCGACGAGGCGAAGGCCAAGGCGGTCAAGGGCGTGCGCAAGGTCATCGCGATCCCGTCCGGCGTGGCGGTGCTGGCCGATGGCTACTGGGCCGCGAAGCAGGGGCGCGACGCGCTCGGCATCGAATGGGACCTGGGCGATCACGCCGACCTGTCGAGCGACAAGGTCTCCTCGACGCTCGAGGCCGGCCTGCAGAACGCCACCGCGATCGCGCGCGAGACGGGCAACGTCAAGGACGGCGCCGCGACCTCGGCGCGCACGCTGTCGGCGCAGTACGACGTGCCCTATCTCGCCCATGCCTGCATGGAGCCGCTGAACTGCCTGGCCTGGGTGCGCGGCGACGAGGTCACGATCTGGGCCGGCACGCAGAGCCAAGGCCCGTCGCAGGGCATCCTGTCGCAGGTGGCGCAGGTCACGCCGGCCAAGGTCAAGGTGAACACGCTGCTGCTGGGCGGCGGCTTCGGGCGCCGCTTCGCCCCCGACTTCACCATCGACGCGACGCTGCTCTCCAAGCTCAGCGGCAGCCCGGTCAAGCTGATCTACGCGCGCGAGGACGACATGGCGGCCGGCTACTACCGGCCGGCCTCGCGGGTGCGCTTCGAGGCCGGACTCGACGAGCAGGGCCGGCCCCGGATGCTGCGCGCGGAGGTGGCGACCCCGTCCATCATGGCGGCCTCGGGCTTCATGAAGATCCCGGAGAACGGCGTCGATTCGATGGCCGTCGAGGGCCTGGCGGACCACCTCTACGACATTGCGCACCAGCGCATCGCCTACGGCCGCGCCGAGCCGGGGCCGCAGGTGTGGTTCTGGCGCTCGGTGGGGCATTCGCAGAACGCGTTCTTCATCGAGAGCTTCATCGACGAGCTGGCGCACGCGGCCAAGACCGATCCGCTGAAGTACCGGCTGGCGCTGCTGGAGCAGCATCCGCGCGCCCGCGGCGTGCTGACGCTGGCGGCCGAGAAGGCCGGCTGGGGCCGGCCGGCGCCCAGGGGCCGGCACCGCGGCATCGCGATGGCGGAGAGCTTCGGCAGCTTTGTCGCCGAGGTCGCGGAGGTCTCCGTCGGCCAGGACGGCGCGATCAAGGTCCATCGCGTGACCGCCGCGGTCGATTGCGGCCAGACGGTCAATCCGCAGACCATCGCGCGGCAGATCGAGGGCGCCATCGTCTATGGCCTGTCGGCGGCGCTGTATGGCCGGATCTCGTTCAAGGACGGCCGGGTCGAGCAGAGCAACTTCCACGACTACCCGGTGCTGCGTCTGAACGAGATGCCCAAGGTCGACGTGCACATCGTGCAGAGCGGCGAGGCGCCCGGCGGCATCGGCGAGCCGGGCACGCCACCGATCGCGCCCGCCGTGGCCAATGCGATCTTCGCGGCCACCGGCAAGCGGCTGCGCCAGCTGCCGTTCGACGCCGAGGCGCTCAAGCGCGCCTGAGCGCGGCCGAGCGCGGCCGGCCGCTGGGGAGCGTGGCGGCTCAGGCGGCCGGCGGGTAGCCGGCCTCGCTGAGCACGTCGGCCAGGGCCTCGCGGCTCAACCCGCTCTCCACCTTCACCGTCCGCTGCGCCAGCTCGACCTTCACATCGGCCTGGGCGTCGGCCTCCTTGACCGCGGCGGTGACAGCGGCGAGGCAGTGACCGCAGCTCATGTCGGGCAGCTTGAATTCATGCATGTCGGACTCCTTCTGAGACGAGATGAAAGCAGGGAACGGGCCGCAGGTTAAACCTTGCCATCGTGGCAGGGTCAAGCGCGATCCATCCCCTCTCCCATCGGGTGTATGGTGTTGACCTTCCCATCATGGCAGGCTTGAGACTGTCGCCATGAACACCGCCGCCTTCACTCCCACCGCCCCCTCCGCTCCGTCCGGCGAACTGCAGTTCGCCGTCTCCGGCATGACCTGCGCGAGCTGCGTCAACCGCGTCGAGCGCGCCCTGCGCAAGGTGCCCGGCGTCGAGGGCGCCGAAGTCAACCTCGCCGCCGAGACCGCCACCGTCCGCGCCCAGCCAGGCGTCGCCGCGGACGCGCTGGTCGCCGCCATCGGCAAGGCCGGCTACGAAGCCCGCGAGATCGTCGACGACACCGAGCCGGCGCCCGCTCCAGTGCCATGGCGCGCCACCGGCTGGCCGGTGGCCATCGCCGCGCTACTCACGCTGCCGCTGATCGCGCCGATGGTGGCGATGCTCTGGGGCGCTCACTGGATGATCGGCGGCGCGTGGCAGCTCGCGCTCGCGACACCGGTGCAGTTCTGGCTGGGCGCGCGCTTCTATCGCGCCGGCTGGGCGGCGCTGAAGGACCGCAGCGGCAACATGGACCTGCTGGTCGCGCTGGGCACCAGCGCCGCCTACGGGCTCAGCGTCTACGAGCTGCTGCGCGCCGGCACGTCCGGCGAGGCGCTCTACTTCGAATCGGCCGCCGCCGTGATCACGCTGGTGCTGCTCGGCAAGTGGCTCGAGGGCCGCGCCAAGCGCCAGACGCTGAGCGCCATCGCGGCGCTCCGGGAACTCCGGCCCGAGCACGCGCGCGTACGGCGCGGCGCGGCGGGCGCACAGACCGACGTCGACGTGCCGATCGCGCAGCTCAGGCTCAAGGACCTGATGGTGGTGCGTCCCGGCGAGCGCATCCCCGCCGACGGCCGCGTTCGCGAAGGCCGCAGCCAGGTCGATGAATCCCTGATCAGCGGCGAGAGCCTGCCGGTCGACAAGGCCGAGGGCGACCGCGTCATCGGCGGCGCGGTCAACGGCGAGGGCCTGCTGCTGGTGGAGGTGACGGCGCTGGGCGCCGAGTCGACGCTGTCGCGCATCGTGCGGCTGGTCGAGTCCGCGCAGGCGCACAAGGCGCCGATCCAGCGCCTGGTGGACCGCGTGAGCGCGGTGTTCGTGCCGGCGGTGCTGGTCATCGCGGCGATCACGCTGCTGGCCTGGGGGCTGTCGACGGGCGACTGGGAACGCGCGCTGATCCACGCCGTCGCGGTGCTCGTGATCGCCTGCCCCTGCGCGCTGGGTCTGGCGACACCCGCGGCGATCATGGTCGGCACCGGCGTCGCCGCGCGGCGCGGGCTGCTGATCAAGGACGCGCAGGCGCTCGAACAGGCGCGCCGCGTCGCCCTGGTGGTATTCGACAAGACCGGCACGCTGACCGAAGGCAAACCTCGGCTCACCGCCTTCGCGGCCGCGCCGGGCCAGGACGAGACCGAAGCGCTCGCGCTCGCGGCGGCCTTGCAAGCCGGCAGCGAGCATCCGCTGGCGCGCGCGGTGCGCGACGCCGCCGCCGAGCGCACGCTTACCGTGCCCCCCGCGACCGAGGTCCGGGCGGTGGCGGGACGCGGCTTGAGCGGCCGGGTCCAGGCCCGGGCGCTGATGCTGGGCAGCGGCCGCTGGATGACGGAACGCGGCGTCGACCTCTCGCCGCTGCAGGCGCAGGCCGACGCGGCACTGGCCCAGGGCCGCACGCTGTCGTGGCTGGCGGCGCAGGAGGACGGGCCAGGCGCTCCGGCGCTGCTGGCGATGCTGGCCTTCGGCGACCGCAACAAGGCGGCCTCGGCCGCCGCGATCGCGGACCTGAAGGCGATGGGCCTGCGCACGCTGATGCTCAGCGGCGACAACGCCGCCGCCGCGGCAGCGGCCGGCGCGGCGCTGGGTCTCGATGAAGTCCGCGGCGAGCTGCTGCCCGAGGACAAGGCGCGCCTCGTCGCGGAGTTACGGGCCGGCGGGACGCCGGTCGCCATGGTGGGCGACGGCATCAACGACGCGCCGGCGCTGGCCGCCGCTGACGTTGGCCTGGCCATGGGCGGCGGCACCGACGTCGCGATGGAGGCGGCCGGCATCACGCTGATGCGCGGCGATCCGCGCCTGGTCGCGGACGCGATCGCGCTGTCGCGCGCCACCGTCGCCAAGATCCGGCAGAACCTGTTCTGGGCCTTCATCTACAACCTGCTGGGCGTGCCGCTGGCGGCGCTGGGCCTGCTGAGCCCGGTGATCGCCGGCGCCGCGATGGCGCTGTCCAGCGTCTCCGTACTGGGCAATGCGCTGCTGCTCAAGCGCTGGAAAGGACATGCGCGATGACCGCCTCGATCCCGGACGCCCCGTTGACGATCGGCCAGGCCGCGCAGCGCTCGGGCGTGTCGCCGAAGATGCTGCGCCATTACGAGTCGCTGGGCCTGCTGCCGCCGGTGGCGCGCACCGAGTCCGGCTACCGCCTCTACGGCGAGCGCGAGGTGCACACGCTGCGCTTCATCCGCCGCGCGCGTGACCTGGGTTTCTCGATGGCGGAGATCGCCGAGCTGCTCAAGCTCTGGCAGAACCGCCGCCGCGCCAGCGGCCAGGTCAAGCGCATCGCCGAGCGGCACATCGCCGACCTGGATCGCCGCCTGGCCGAGATGCAGGCGATGCGCCGCGCGCTCGCCGAGCTGGCGGACTGCTGCCACGGCGACGACCGCCCCGACTGCCCCATCCTCGACGACCTCTCGCAAGGAGCCTCTCCATGAGCGACATCCCCACCCTCGCCGCCGATCCCCTGCCCGCCCGCTGGGAGCGCATCGCCGCGCACCTGGGCGACGTCGGCGGCCTGCCCATCCGCCGCGCCGTGCCCACGCCCAAGCGCCGCATGATCGGCGCATGGTGCTTCCTCGACCATGCCGGCCCGGCCGACTTGACGCACGGCACGGCGATGCGCGTGGGCCCGCATCCGCACACCGGGCTGCAGACCTTCAGCTGGATGATCGAGGGCGAGGTGCTGCATCGCGACAGCCTGGGCTCCGAGCAGATGCTGCGGCCGGGCCAGGTGAACCTCATGACGGCCGGCCGCGGCATCAGCCACACCGAGGAGTCGCGGTCGGACCGGCTGCAGCTGGCGCAGCTGTGGATCGCGCTGCCGGACGCGGTGCGCGACCGCGCGCCGGCCTTCGAGCACTTCCCCGAGCTGCCGGCCTTCGTCACCGGCGGCTTCGACACGATGCTGCTGGTGGGCGAGTTCGGCGGCCACCGCTCGCCGGTGCCCAGCCACACGCCGCTGCTGGGCGTGGACCTGAGCGCGGCCCGCGCGGCCGAGGCGGCGATCCCGCTGCATCCCGACCACGAGTACGGACTGATGGTGCTGGAGGGCGAGTTGTCGGTGACGCTGGACGGCGAGTCCACCGGCCTGAGCCGGCCCGGCGAATTGCTCGCCATCGCGCCGGGCGCGCGCGCGCTGAAGCTGCTGTCGGGCGGCGGCAGGAGCCGCGCGCTGCTGCTGGGCGGCCCGCCCTTCGGCGAGCCGGTGCTGCTGTTCTGGAACTTCGTCGGCCGCTCGCGCGAGGAGATGCAGGCCTGGGCGGAGGAATGGAACAGCCGCGAGGACGGCGGCCGCTTTGGCGCGGTGCAGGGCTTCGACGGCCCGCGGCTGCTCGCGCCGGTCGTGCCGCCGCTCAAGGCGCCGCGCTAGCGGCAGCCGCAGCCGGTTCACGGCGCCGCGGCTGCGGCGCGCGCACCGCGCAGGACGAAGGCCTCCACGGACGACAGCTGGCCGGCCTGCTCGGCGGCCGTCAATCCCTGCTCGACCCAGTCGGCCACCGGCGGCGCGCCGGGCCCCTCGGGCAGACCGCGTGACAGCCAGTCCGCCGCCGTCCCGGGCGCCACGTAGTTCGCATGCACGGCGCGCAGGACGGCATGCACATACTCGGCCACGGCACGCCGGCTGGTGGCCCCGAGGCGGTCCGCCACCAGCGCCAATCCCTGCCGGCCATCGCGCAGCCGCATCGACAGCAGCCGCTCCAGGTGCCGCGGCTCGAGCCAGCCGCTCGCACAGGCGAGATGCCAGACCTCGGTCAGCGCGTCGACGGTGGCGGCCAGCGGCCGGTCCCGCATGGACGAGCCGGTCATTGCCAGCGCCAGCGGCGATTCGACGGCGCCGCCGCGCCGGTACCCCATCAGCGACATCAGATCGCGCGACCCCAACCGGTCGCGCGCCAGCGAGACGAGGCCGCTGGCCAGCGCGCGCGTGGCGGCCGCGGAGTGACGCACGGCCTCGTGCAGGGCGGTCTCGCCAGGCCCGCCAACCTCCGCGCGCAGCAGCCGGCGCAAGGCGGCCCGCGACAGCCGGCCGGCGCGGCTGGCCTCGGTCACACCGCGCAGCCACTCGCGCACGGCGCCCAGATGTCCGGCCATCACGGCGGCTCTCACGGGCGGCACCTGGCCGGGGACGCCCGCGAAGACGCGCAGCATCACGCCTTCGGGCAGAGCCATCGGCAGCCGCTCGACTGCCTCGATCAGTTGCCGCATCGCGACGACGTTTCCGCAGGCCATCGCCGGTCCGATCGCGAGGTGGAAGCCCGCATGGATCCAGCGGCGCATCAGCAAGCCTGCCCGCTCCAGCAGGCGGACCGGCACCAGCTCGCGCTCCACCTCGAGATGGGCCTCGAGCACCGCTTGATGCCCCCCTCGCACGGCCTCGCCGGGCCCGTGGGCGTCGCCGTCGGCCAGCAGGAGCGACAACGCCAGCCCGCGCGGGATCAGGCGCTCGGCGACCGCCTGCCGCAATGCATCGAGGAAGGCCCGCTGCGCCTGCACGTGCCCGCCGGCCATCGCGCGCACGTAGGCGGGCGGCCCCATGTCGCCACCCCGCATCAGGGCGGCCCAGTGCGAGCGTCCGATGAGGCGCTGACGCAAAGCCTCCAGCAGCGCCTGCAGCCAGACGGCGGCCGCCTGCGCGTAGCCGCGGTCCATCGCCCGGCCGAGGCCTTGTCCATGCACCGAGCCGCCCTGCCCCGCCGAGCGGAACACCTCGCCCATCCAGTGCGCGGGAATCAGACCATCACCGCAGCCTTTCCCCAGCGCGCCCAGGTAGACGGACAACAGATCGTGGCGGCCCGCTTCGAGCGCCTCGCCGGCTGGCGAGTACTGCTCGCCGTTCAGCTGTCCGAGCACCAGGCGCTGGTACTGGCCCACGGTCAACGGCCCGCCCCGGCAAAACCGGTCCACCGCATCGAGCCAGACGTTCAGCGCCGCGGCGGAGCCGGCACGCATCGCGTCGATCAGGGCCGGATGTCCCCGCTCGTCCTTGCCCGTCAGCATGTTGACGCAGCCGCGGCCACCCATCGCCGGCGCGGCGCGCCGCAGCAACTGCAACCAGCACGACAGCCGCAGATCATCCCCTTCCCGCAGCGCGCCCGCCAGCGCGGCGCCGCCATCGATCGCCCGCCAGAACTTCAGCGCCACGGCCGCCGTCGCGCACTGGGCCCCGATCTCACGCAGACGCGGCCAATCACCGGCCTGGTCGGCCGCCGCGCCCAGCGATGCACGGCACTCCACCGGCCAGCAACAGGGCGGATGGCGCCGCCACCACGCCGCCATCGCCTCGCGCGGCATCCGGCGCCACCAGCGCGACGCCAGGTCGTCGTTCACCAGCCAGCGCGGCGGCAGCCATGTCCAGTCGGCGTCGGTGGCGTCGGCCAGCGCCGCGCGCGCGATCGCTTCGCGCTGCCCCGCCGCCAGGGCGATGGCGGGCGCGATCGCGCGGCCGGCGCGCCCTTGCAGGCCGTCGAGCACCCGGAGATCCGCCATCGACACGCGCCGCGTCGCGTGATCGTCGCCGTTCTCGCGCATCCAGCAGAAGGCGCCGGCCAGATCCATCAGCTCGATCAGCCCGCCGTCGTCAGAAAGCCAAGCCGCGACGGGGACCGGGGGAGCTGGCGCTTGCGTCAGCGCGCCAAGCGCCGCGAGGTGCATCAGCACCCCGGCGGCCACCCGCCCGGCATCCGGTGTGAGCCGCCAGAGTTCGTCGCCGGCCGATGCCGGATCGGGAAAGGCCTCGAGCAGAACCTGCCGGGAGACCGGGCCGATCCCGCCTTCGAGCTGGCGATGCGCCTCATGGAACGCCTCGACTTCCCACGGATCCGTCAGCTTCAGGCGGTCGGCGTCGATGCCGTGCTCACGCAAACATCGGCGCATGTCGACCAGGCCCGTCTCCGCCATCCGCAAGGCGGTGCGCGCCGGCGAGGCCGCCTCGGACAGGATCGCCGACATCTCTCTCGCGACACCGCCGTTCCACAGGCGCGCATCCATGAAGATGTCGGTCGGCCGCGACTCGCGCAGGGGCAGGCCCAGGCGCTGGATCAAGGCGTTCGCGAAGTGCGCGTGGTGGGTCCTGAGCGGATGCGGCTGCATCGGATCGCGGCCCACGGTGCGGCGCACGAAGCGATCGATGGCCTCGTCCCTCAGACCGTCGCGCGCGCGCAGCGCCGCGGCGACCGCACCGCCGCGGCCCGCATCGAGCCGCCGCACCGCCTCCGTCAGCGTGTGGACGAAGCCGCCCAGGCAGGCCTTGAGCGCGTCAGCCACCTCGATCAGTTGCTCACGCCGGTCCTCGACCGGCAGCCGCGGGTCGGCCAGCGCGGCGGCCAGCCGCGACAGTAGCCGGGCGCCGTCGCCGCGGAGATAGGTCAGGTAGTGGGGGTCGGTGGACAGGTACGAGTTTCCGCGGGCCAGGCCGGCGGGAAGGTCGGCGAAGACCGAGGCCACGCTCAACTGGTCGTCGACGTGGAGCAGCTCGGCCGCCCGCGCCATCAACTGGGCGCAAGCGCTGTCCAGCGACGCCGCACCGCAGGCAGGGTCGTCCGTATCGGACGCCTGGTCGCGATCCGGCGTCGCGGAGACCGCTGCAGAGAAGCCGAAGTGCCCGTCGAAGGTGTCTTCGGCGGCAGGCAGCGGATCGCGAGCGGATCGATGGAACAGGTGGGGCATGGCGGCGCCGCCGGACGGCGGTCTCGGCTTCGAAGACCGCCTGTGTCATGCCCCTGCGGAGCCCGCGCGCTGGCGCTCGCTGGTGGACCGGCGCCGCCGCGGGCGCCGATCCAGGCCGCCGCACCGCGCGTCCAGGCCGTGGCCAGCCGCGTTTCGCGCGGCGGCTGGCCTCAGGCGAACTTGCCGGCCTGGAAGTCGCGCACCGCCTGCAGCAACTCACCCTCGGTGTTCATGACGAACGGGCCGTACTGCGCGATCGGCTCGCCCAGCGGCTGGCCGGCGATCAGGATGGCGCGGGCGCCTTCCTCCGACGCGGTCAGCCGCACGCCGTCCGAGCCCGGCGTGTTGGCCAGGATCGCCATCCGGCCGCTGGGCACCAAGCAGCCGGTGTCGAAGCGCAGCGCGCCGCGATACACGTAGAGGAAGGCGTTGTGCGTCGAGGGGATCGCCTGCTCGAAGCTCGCGCCGGCGTCCAGCCGCACGTCGAGGTAGAGCGGCTGCGTCGCGTCGCGCTGCACCGCGCCGGCCACGCCATGGCTGTCGCCGGCGATGACGCGGACCGTGGCGCCTGGCCGCACGAGCTCGGGGATCTCGCTGCTGGCGATGTCGCGATACCAGGGGTCGCGCATCTTGTCGCGGCCGGGCAGGTTCAGCCAGAGCTGGAAACCTTCCATGCGGCCTTCCTGCTGTTCGGGCAGTTCCGAGTGGATCACGCCGCGGCCCGCGGTCATCCATTGCACGCCGCCCGGACCCAGCAGGCCTTCGTTGCCGGCCGAGTCGCGGTGGCGCATGCGGCCTTCGAGCATGTAGGTGACGGTCTCGAAGCCGCGGTGCGGGTGATCGGGGAAGCCGGCGATGTAGTCGTCGGCGTTGTCGGTGCCGAAGGCGTCCAGCATCAGGAAGGGATCCAGCCGCCGCTGCAGGTCGTGCGTCAGCACCCGCGTCAGCTTGACGCCGGCGCCGTCGCGCGTGGCCTGCCCTTGCACCAGGCGCTCGACCTGACGGGGCGTCGTGATGGTGGAGACAGGGGTCGCGGCAGTCATGATGGATTCCTTTCCTTCTTCAATGAACTTGGGCTCGCCCGGCCGTTCAGGCCGGCTGTGCCTCGCCGAACAGCGCGGCGATCTCTTCGCGGGCGGTCGCCAGCCCCTTGGCCGCGGCTTCCTCGCCCATGTTCAGGCCTTCGGCCAGCACGAACTTCACGTCGTTCATGCCCAGGAAGCCCAGCGTCACCTGCAGGTAGGGGACGATATTGTCGGTCGGCTGGCCGCGGTGGATGCCGCCGCGCGAGCTGACGACGATCACGCGCTTGCCGGTGACCATCCCCTCGGGACCATTGGCGCCGTAGCGGAAAGTGACACCGGCGCGGGCGACGGCGTCGATCCAGTTCTTCAGCTGCGACGGCACGCCGAAGTTGATCATCGGCGCGGTCAGCACGATCACGTCGGCGGCCTGGAGCTCGGCGATCAACTGGTCGTTGAAGGCGACGCGATCGGCCTGGGCCTGGCTGCGGGCGTCGGCCGGCGTGAACAGCGCGCCGAGGGTGGCCTCGTCCATGGGCGGCAGCGGCCGCACCGCCAGGTCATGCACGACCGTCTTGGCGCCCGGGTTGCGCTCGACCAGTTGCTGCACGACCTCGTTGGCCAGCAGGGTCGAGACCGAGCCCTGGCCTTCATGCAGACGGCGGGCGCTGGAATTGATCTGGAGGATGTTCATGGTCAGTTTCTCCGGGCTTGTCTGGCTTTGGGAGCCAAGGTGTGATGGGATGGAGATGACTGTATTGATCGCTTGAGAGCACCAGAAGACGTCGCAGCGGATAAGTTTGTTCCGCCAATGGAACAGTCTAGCGATGACGCCGTGGGCGCCGGGCGGGCGGGAAGGGGCCGGGCCTTCGCCTCCATCGCTGCCAGGCTCTGGGCATTGAGCGTCCTGGCTCGCCAGTTCACGGCGGTGCAGATCCGGTTGCTCAACCAGGCCAGCGACGCGCTGGAGGCGTCGAACAGCCCACAGTCTTCTGGCGGCGGGTCGTCGGGCGCGGCTCGGACGCCCAGGAGCTGCTGCAGATGGCCGCCCTGCTTGCGGATCCGCAGGTTGATCTCCGGCGAGGCCACGAACGTGGGGGGCAGCGACGCGGACTTCCGGATCCCGCTGTCGATGGCGGCACGGCGCACCGCATCGAAATGCTCCTCGCACGCCAATCGCGGATCGGTCGGCACTCGGTAGCGGACGAAATGGCAGAGCGTGGCCGCGGGATCGTTGCTCAGGACCAGTTCATCGAGGAACTGGGCCAGCAAGGCGCGCTTGTCCCCGATGCGGCCAAGGCTGTCGGTTTCCAGCCTGCCGAGGCGCTTGGCGACGTCCCGCATGGCCACCACGCCGAAGGTCTGCAAGCGGACCACCGGATCGTCCTTTTCGCCCGTGGGCAAGCTGCCCAGCCATTGGTTTGCGAAGTCATTCAGGGGCCGTGGTTCGACCACGCCGAGGCTGTGGCAGGACGCCAGCAACCGGTCCAGCGCCAAGGCAAATTCCGCGTTGCCGAGGTGCGTCAGCAGCGGCTCGTCCTCGGGATCCGGCACAGGGTCGGCATCGTCCCTGAGGCAGATCTTCCAGTGCGCGTTCATGTGGATCGCGTCCTTCGGATCGAACTTGATCGAGCGGGGATCCCGCAGATCCGTTGGCGACTTCGGGTCCCCCAGGCCCAGGTCGTTCAGCCTTGTCTGGACGGCCCTGGTGGGAATGGCACTGAGCGGCCCGATCCATGGCGAGAGACGGGCGACACGCTCGTTCCACAGGGGGTTCCCCTGCGCCCGCGACAGGGCGGTACTTTCCGTGTCGACCATCAGATGGGCGAGCGTCAGGACGACGCCATGGGTCGATGCCACGGCTCGAGATTTGAATTTGAAGTTGGATCTGGCGTTGGCGTCGCATCGGAACCGTGCCTCGTAGCCGTTGAGAAGCGCGGCGCGTTCAGGGGGCTCGAGCTGGCTCAGGCCGTCGAGAAGCCGCTTCAGGATGCGACGGCCGCCGTCGAGCATCAGCGCATCGTGCTCGTTCAGGGCGCCAGGTTCGACCTTGCTCTCATACCGATGGCGCCATTCCTCAAGGCACTCGCGCAAGTGGGGGGCAGTCTCGGGGACGTACGGGATCAAGCAGCCCAGGTGGTCTGCGACCCGCTGCTGGAGCGTCTTCAGGCGCTGCGGCTCAATGCGCGTCAGGATCGCGCCGACCGGCCCGATGCCGACCAATGGGGCGCAGCTGGGCGCGTGCCGCGCCGCGTGGTGCGCGCTCTGCGTCGCCCTTGCGTTGTCGAGGCGGGCGGATGCGGTGTGGCCGTCGATGACCGAGGGGGGAAAACTGGGGATGCTGAACAAGCGACTCTCCGGTACGGAACAGGACAGGCGAAGCCAGATCCCGGAGCGTCGGGACCCGGCGCGAAGGCGCTTCAGTCCGGCTCCCTGCTTCGTTGTTCCCGGATCAGCATCAATCTTTGGGTCCGTCGCTAATATTCACCCCATTCAACGAACAATCAGGACCAATGCCGATGAGCCTCGATGCCGACGACCTGCTGGTCTTTGCCCGCGTGATCGAGAGCGGCAGCTTCAGCCGCGCCGCCGAGCGGCTGCAGTTGCCGAAGTCGACGGTGTCGCGCCGGATCGCGGCGCTGGAGGAGCGCCTCGGTGAGAAGCTGCTCCAGCGCAGCACGCGCCGGCTGACGCTGACCGACTTCGGCCAGGGCGTGCTGGAGCACGCGCGCGTGCTGGCCGGGGAGGTGGACGGCGCGCTGGCGCTGGCGCTGCACCGGCAGCAGCGCCCCACGGGCCGGCTGCGGGTGTCGATGGCGGCCGACTTCGCGCACCAGATGCTGACGCCGATGCTGAGCCGCTTCGTCGGCGACTACCCCGAGGTCCAGTTGGAGCTGGACCTCTCGCCGCGCCGCGTCGACCTGATCGCGGAGGGTTTCGACATCGCGGTGCGCATGGGCCAGCTCCCACCGGACAGCCAGCTCGCGGCGCGGCGGCTGGCGATGTTCAGCAGCGGCCTGTATGCATCGCCCGACTACCTGGCCCGGCACGGCGAGCCGCAGTTGCCGGAGGGGCTGCTCAGCATGCATGGCCTGATGATCCTGAGTCGCGCCGGGGAGGCGCTGCCGTGGCGGCTGTTCGGCATCGTGGACGGGCAGGCGGATCAGCGCCACGAGTGGACCGGCGTCCCGGAGCGCCGCACGCTGGTCAACGCGCCGGACATGCTGCTGCACATGGCGCGCGCGGGTCTGGGCATCACCTGGGTCGGCAACCAGTACGCCCAGCGCTTCGTCGACAGCGGCGAGCTGGTGCGCGTGCTGCCGGCCTGGTGCGCGGAGCCCTCGACCTGCTGGGCGGTGTTCCCGCAGCGCCGCCTGATGCCGCTTCGCACGCGGCTGTTCCTCGACGCGATGGCGGAGGAACTCGGGCCATTCGATCAGGCGGCGATGTACGGAATGTGATTCAGGACTGCGGCGAGACCGGCCGCCAGAACGTGTCCAGCTCTCGGCTGCGCCCGGGCGTCACCGTGTCGATCGCCTCGATCACCACCTGCTTGAGCCGGTCTGACGCACGAGGGGCTTCCCCCGCCGCGTATTGATTGACGATCCACGGATCAACGGGCAAGGCCAATCGCCCCCCGTCTGTCAGCACATCCATCGCACACAACGCGCCTTGCGCCTGCCAAAGCCGGATCGGCCCACCCGGCAGACCCAGGTGCCGGCCATCCGGGAGGTTCTTGATCGTGACTGGTGCGGCGCATTCGCTGAAGGACAGTCCTTTCCGGCGCAATTCCTCCAGGAACAAAAGACCCATCGGGTTGTGATCGCGATGCAAGATCCCCTCCCCGCCAACACGAGCCGTCCACAAACAGAAGATCCACAGCGGCAGCACCCATGGCCATTGCCGCGGACCCGCGCTGCTGGACAGGGACGCGATCGCCAGCTGCGCGCTGTCCAAGGAAAGCTCCTCCCAGCGCGAACCCGTGCTTGCCTCGACCTCCGCAACCACCGCCCGGACCTGATCCCTGGCGAGACGAGCCACCACGGCGCCATCGCGCCATTGGGGCATGGCGCTGAAGATCGTCCTGGTGACCGTTTCCGCGTCGACCCGCGACGCGGGGCCGGGACCAGCCACCTCAGGCAGCGCGAGCAGTTCCCGCATCTGCGAACGGATGGCCGAGAGCTGCCGGGAGCGTTGGTGGGGCCGCGGTTCGTCGTCAGCCCAGGAGGCGGTGTCCTCCACCAGGGCAACCTCCGCGAGCCCCTGGCGCGCGGCGATGAACGCCTGGCACAGCTGGTCGCGACCCGCCAGACACTTGGCCAGGAGGTTCAACGCCTCGGCAAGCGCCGTCACGAAGGCCGCGCCAACGGCGGGCGGGTGGCCTTCGGCGCTCCGCGCCAGCTGTTGAAACAGCTGCGTCATGACGTTCTCGGTCACGGCGGCATTGCAGGTCCCATGGCTCAACTGCGACAGCAATCGGTCAAGCAGGCACTGCCCCAGGCCCAGCATGTGGATCTCGTCTTCCAGGTTGCCTCGCTTGCCAGCCTTCAGCAGGCTGACCACGTTCAACGGACCGCGCAGGGCCCGCGCCACCAGATTGGCGTCGAGTTGCGGCAAGCACGCCGCCGCCTCAAGCGCGGCGAGCTTGCGCGCAGTCTCTCTCACCGCCTCCGAGCCTCGATCGGCCATGAACTGGTCGAACGTCTCCCTGTCGGTCGCGGCCCCCGGCCCCTTGCGCCCGCGCCCGGTAAAGCAGACACCAACGTCCGTCTGCAGATCACCGTCCATGCGCTGTGGCAAAGGCATTTCCGCCGCACGCGCGGCCAAGACGTTCACAGGAAGCTCGAACCCTGTGTCGGGCGAGTGCGGGCGCGCTGGGCTTGAAGGCAGCATCGGGATCTCCGGAAAGCGGAAATCCCTTCAGTTCACTCCTCAGGAAGCGGGTTCCGTCACTCGCCACCGTCCGCCAACCGTCCCGGAATCCGGGCTCGCTCGCGCGGCGCGGGAATGGGTTCTCAGGCCGGCGGGTACGCCGCCTCGCGCAGCCGGTCATTCAACGCGAACAGCGAGATGGCGGAGGTGTCGTACAGGCCACCGATGTCCGCTTCCAGGTCCTCCTCGCCCGCGGCGGCCCGGACGCCGAGCAGTTGCTGCAGGCGGCGGCAAGCCCGTGCCACCGCCGCCTCCGACTCCACCCTGGACGTCCCCTGAAGCAGCGCCGCCGCGGACGCCTTGACCGCGTCCTCGATGCCCTTCCGGCGTCTGGCGTCGGTCACCTCGAGCGTCGATTGCGCGTCGTGCGGCACCTCATAGCGTGCGTACTCGAGCAGCGTCGCCGCAGGGTCCGCAGCCTTGGCCAGGTCGCGCAGCAAGCGCCCCAGGGTTTCCCTGTTCCGCTCGCGCAAGGCCCGGTCTCCCGGGCGCTCAAGCCGGCTCGCGACGCGCTTCAATGCATCGGCGCCGAATGTCTGCAGATTCCCGGCCAGGTCGTCCGGCTCGCCCGATGCCGTTCTCGGCAGCCAGTTCTCCGCGAATGCACGCAACGTGGCGTCCGTCACCATCAGATCGTCACAGCAACGCTGCAACCGAACCAGCGCGGCGTGCAGATCCGCCTTGCCCGCGTCCGAGAGCGGGTGCTTGTCGTCCGGAGCTGCGCAACCCGTCAGACAGACGCGCAAGGTCGCGTTTTTGCGGATGAAGTCCATCACCTGATGGGGGCCGTCGTAGTCCATGTCCCAGTCCTCCAGGCCCACGTTGAACATCGCCTCCTCACATTCACGCGCCGTGATGCGCCTCATCAGCAGCTGAGGCCGGGCCCACTCGTCAAACCGCGCGCGGCGCTCCTTCAGTTGAGGGTTGTCCTCGCCCTTCCGCAGGCTCTCCACCTCGATCAGGGCTCTGGCAAGCGGGCAGACCCCTCGTCGCCGATCCACCTGAGCCGGCACGCGGCTCTCGAGGAGAGTGAAAGCCTTCTGGCGGTCGGCGGGCTTCATCTCGCCCAGCTCCTTGCACAGTGCCGCCAGGACAAGGGGGCCAGCCTCGAGCATCTCCGCATCGTGCCCGCGAAGCTCCGCAGGAGGTGTCGAGAAGCTCTCGCTCCACGCCTGCAGCCTTTGCTGCAACGTGCCGTTGGCCGGGGACGGAAGCAAGCCGATCAGTTGATTGAACGCGCCGCGGAGCTGATCGCACATCCGTTGCAGATCGCCGGGGCCGGCCAACTCCGGAAGGCCGGCAAGGCTGGCCTCCCCGGGCGCCTGGCCAAGCTCCGCCGCCGTCGTTCCAATCGCGCCAAGCGCCGGCGCACTGACCGTTGACATGGCCCGCGCCGAAACCGTGGACAGTTGGGGGACGTTCGACCGTTGTTGCGGAGCGGTGGCCACGGAGTCCTCGTCCGCGGCCGCTCGCGCGGCGTTGCGCAAGACGTCCGCGACGTCCGGCATCGGGTCGACGGGCCCGAGAACGTCATCGCTGATGGAAACGAGCGCGCGCTCCAACGCGGCCGGTCCTGAAGACGCGGCCAAGACCTCGCACAGCTGGAAGAGCGCCAGCTTGCCTTCACCCAAGAACCGGCACTGGGCCGCGGACTGGGCCGAAGTATTTCCCGTGTAGCTCTCGACATACATGAGCACGGTTGCCTTGAGCGCATCCCAGCGGGCGTTCTTCTGCGCCAGCGACTCAAGCCATTGCACGCCAATGAGCGTCTGCTGCACCGCTGTCTGGAACTCGGGCGACCGGATGAAATCGTCCGTCGACATGCGGGAGTCATAGCAGACCGGTGACGACCGTGCCATGGCGAGGCGGTCCTCGAACGGCTGCTCCGCAGGACTCGCTGGGGACGAGGGAAATGCGAACTGTGAATACACGGAGAACCCTTTGCATGAGCATCAACAAGCGGCGTTTGTGCGCCGCAAGGTGCTCAGGGGTTCGCCGCGCAACCGGCTGCTACTCGACCTGGAACCCGATCTCCACGCTCACCTGGCGCGGCGCCGGAATGGGCTCGAAGCGCCACTGCTTGACGGCATTGAGTGCCGCCGCGCTCAGCTTGCGATCCGGCGAGCGCACCGCCTGCGCCGCGTCCACCGTGCCGTCCGGACGGACGATGAACTGCACCATCACCGATCCCTGGCGCTGCATGGACAGCAGTCCGCGCGGGTATTCGGGATCGACACGGCGCACCAGCTTCAGCGGCACCGGCTCGTCGGGCTCGGCCGTCTCCGGCTCGGGCGGCGTGCCCTTGCCCGCGGGCGCCGAGGTCGACGGCGCGGCGATCGCCACCACCTGCGGCGATGGCGCCTCGGACAGTGGCTGCGGCGCGGGCGCGGCGGGCGCGACGGTCTGCGCCATGGGGGCCGGCGCCGTGGCGGCCACCGTCTGCATCGCGGCACCGGCATCGCC